>Ga0209806_1001801_pt1 | contig 13822 bp, 10 predicted proteins | sample GraSoiAngelo_152_FD_186166 | JGI IMG/M metagenome (GOLD analysis project Ga0209806, IMG submission 186166) | Grasslands soil microbial communities from the Angelo Coastal Reserve, California, USA - 14_1009_12_30cm (SPAdes) (version 2) | ecosystem: Environmental > Terrestrial > Soil > Grasslands ... | reverse complement strand
GCACACCATGGACCCGTTCGTCGCGCTCACGGCGGCGGCCCTCGCCAGCAAGACGATCCGGGTCGCGACGGGGATCTGCCTCCTCGTGGAGCGCGACCCGATCCACACTGCCAAAGAGGTGGCGAGCGTCGACCACCTTTCGAACGGCCGGTTCATCTTCGGCATCGGCGGGGGCTGGAACCGCGAAGAGATGGCGGACCACGGCACCGCCTTCAGCACGCGCTGGAAGCTGCTGCGCGAGAAGGTCGAGGCGATCAAGACGATCTGGACTGAGGACGTGGCTGAGTATCACGGCGACCTGGTCCGATTCGGTCCGATGTGGGAGTACCCCAAGCCCGTCCAGAAACCCCATCCGCCGATCGTCCTCGGCGGCAGCGGGCCGAAGATCCTGGAGCGGGTTGTGCGCTACGCCGACGGGTGGATGCCGAACCGCGGACAGGTCATCGAACGGATACCTGAGCTTCAGGACATGGCGAAAGCCGCGGGCCGGTCGAGAATCCCTGTGTCTTACTACCCGAAGCCCGGGGCCGAGGAGATCGAACGCCTCGCCAAGGCGGGCGTCGATCGCTGCATCTATTACGTGCCGCCCGACGGACGTGACCCAGCCCTCAAAAAGCTGAGCGAGCTGGCCGAGCTGGTCCGTCCTTATCTAAAGGACTAGCGCCCTTTCCAGCGCCACGACCTACTCCCTGGTTACCGGCGTGCATCACTTCCACTCGCTCGTCACGGAGTTCCTGGACCGCCCGTCGCCTCCTCGAGGGGCAAGGTGAACCGGAAGTCCGCGCCCGCGCCGGGCTCGCTGTCGACCCAGACCCGTCCACCGTGCATCTCCACGATCTGACGCGTGATGGCCAGGCCCAGCCCCGTGCCGATGATCTTGCTGCTTGTTTTCTCGTAGCGCTCGTAGCGGCTGAAAAGGCGCTGCGCGAAGTCCGCGGCGATGCCGATGCCATGGTCTCGCACGCTCACATCCACGTGACCGTCTCGCAACGAGCTGCTGACCAGGATCTCGCCGCCGTCAGGTGAGTACTTGATCGCGTTGCTCAGCAGGTTTGTCATTACCTGGGCAATGCGGTCCGGGTCGCAATGCACGACCGGGTTCCCCGCGTCGAAGCTGCAAACCACGTCGTGCAGCGTGCTGGAGACGCGGGCCCTTTCCACCGCGTCCTGCAGCAGGCTGTTGATGTCGACAGGCCGCATCTGAAGTGTGAGCCGGCCCGCCTCGATCCGATCGAGGTCGAGCATGTCGTTGATCAAGCGGTTCAAACGGTCCGATTCCTTGTTGATGTCGGCGGCGAAGCCTTTGGCCTCAACGAGCGAAACGTCCTCATCGCGGATCATCTCGCTGAATCCCGAGATGCCGACCAGTGCGGTGCGGAATTCGTGGCTGACCAGCGAGACAAATTCGCTCTTCAAACGGTTCAGGCGTTCCAGGCCGGCGAGGTGCGCGGCGGCGGCCTCGTTGGCGGCGTGCTCGGCGTCGGTGTCTTCGTACATCGCGACGAAGTAATCGATCCGGCCCGTGGCGTTGCGGACGGCAGTCGCGCTCCAGTGCAGCCACGTCTCGCTGCTGTCAGCGCGGACGGCACGGCTGTCCGACTCGATGGTATCCACGTCGCCCTTCCACAGCGGTTGAAAGATCTCAAAGACCCGCGCGAACTCCTCTGGGTGAAGGTATCTGGCGACGGGCGAGCCGACCATCTTCTTGGGCTCGGTACGCAGCAGCGCCGCCATGCGTGGATTGACGTCGATGACGTTCATGTCGGGACCGACGCGTGCGATGCCAAGCGGGGCGTGCGCGATGATCTGATCCAGGAGATCGGTGCGGCGTCCTAGCTGATTTTCGGCGCTTCGGCTCTTGTGCAGAAGGTCGAGCGAGTCGCGGTGGGTGAAGATCTGGTTGGCGACGAACAGGATGCCTATCCCGCCTGCCAGCACGGTCGCGAAGCGGTCGAGGTTCTGATCGATCACCGCCAACCTGACGGCCATGACGGCCGCAGCCAGGGACGCCGTCCAGGGCAGGGCGAGCTGCCACAGCTCGATGGGTCCCTCCTCGACCTGCTCGTCCACGTTGCGCGCGGGCCAAAGCGGGGCCAGCGCGATGAGCAGGTAGCCGACCACCCAGCCGGCGTCGAGCACGCTGCCGATCGCATCGTACGTCCCGTTCGCGGTCAGGTAAGCGAAAGCGCTGTCGGAAAGCGCGAGGGATGCGAGGCCGCCGAGCAGCAGCGCCAAACGCACCACCTCAGGGCGCCTGGCCCTCCGCAGGGCAAGAACCAGCACGGTCGCCGTGATGATGTCGCCCAGCGGGTAGGCCAGGCCGATCAGCTGTGCAGCCGGCGTGGCCGACGAGGTCTCGTAGACCTTGGCGAGACCGAATCCCCAGGCGAGAAAGAGCAGGGACAGCGCGACGATCGCCCCGGCCAGGACAGCCTCGCCACGTGTGGCGAGGCGGCGGGGGGATGACGTGAAAGCAAAAACGCCGGCGATCGCCAGAGGGATCGCGAGCAGGTAGCCGGCGTCGGCCGCGGACGGAAACGGAACGCCCTGTCCCTCGACCACCTCGATCCAGGACCAGACGACCTCGCCCAGGGCCCAGCTCAAAGCCGAGAGCGAAAACAGCGTCCATGCCACGCGAACGCGGCCTCCGCTGCGCACGGCGGCAAAGGCGCAGCTGCCGGCGGCGATGAAGGCGGCGACGGCCTCGCCGATATCGTCCAGGCCGATCGTTGCCTGGTCGCTGACCCACCGGTTGGCGGTCCACAGGACGAACGCGATCGACACCAATGCGGCAGCCGTCGCGGCGGCTGCGAACGGGCGCCAGCCAGGAATTCCGAGCCCCGTCACGGCCAGCCTCTGTCGCGGAAGCGCCAGCGACGGGTTCTGCTGCACGCGTCGAGCGTAAGCGGGACTGCTCACCACCGAACCTGGGAACCGAGAATTCGGCCTGTTAAGTGATGCCGATTTTCATTTAACATGGCGGGGCAGTTACTTGTAGCACAGCCGGGAGCCCGTGGAGCACGGCTAAGGGGAGGACTGCGAATTCCGGGGTGAACTCGTGGATCAGCGGTCGGCGAGTGGGTTCAGCGACCTGATGGCGGAGGCGGCGCCGGCGACGGCAGCTCGAACCGCCGCCCTCATCGCCGTGCTGTGTATGACGATCGCCCTGGCTACGTTGCCGGTCCTCGTCGGCTTTGGGCTCGTGCCTTTTGCCGGGTGGCTGGCCGCCGGACTGGGGAGCTTGGCTGCCGTGGCGGGTGGGGTGAAGTTGGCCGCGATGGGGTGGGGCCTGTTGGCCCGATTCGAAACTGGACGAGCGCCCATGGCTGCCGCAGCCTCGATGGATTAACCCGCTTCTACGCAAACCCGGCCGGGCCCGGCAAAGGAGGTGAGATTTTATGCGCAAGTTGCTGTTTGCCGCCATCCTGGCGACCTCGGCGATGCTGACTCTGGCGATCAACGCCGGTGCTGGTCCGATTCCGCCCTGCTGCTGAGCCAATTCGTACCTAAGACCCTGTCAAGTCAAAGGTGGCTGCGTTAAGCTGGCCCCGTGTCAGACGCGTTTTTGCACCCCGCTGAAACGGACGGCTCGAGAGGGCAAGGCAAGGCCACCTCGGGCCGCCGTCGCGGTCGCCGGCGCGGGGTTGAGATCCGGCCTGGCTCCGTCAAACAGGCCCGGCTCGAGGCCGGACTCAGCCTGGGCCAGGTCGCCCGGGATGACATCAGCCGGACGGCCATCTATTTCGTCGAGACCGGAAAGGCCAAGCCTTCCCGCGAGACTCTCGAGCTGATCGCTGAGCGGACGGGCCGCCCGGTCGACTTCTTCCTCGAGGTCGATCCCGAACGACAGCGCAACACGATCCGAATCACAGAGGTCGAACGGCGTCTGGTCACCGGTGACAATGCGGGCGCGATCGCAGCCGGCGAGACGATCCTCGAGCACAAAGCTGACGACGACACCGCGTCGCGAATCAAGCTTTTGATGTCGATGGCACACCTCCGGCTGGCGCAGCCGGTCATGGGTCGGCGCCTTGCCGCCGCGGCACGGGTTTACTTCGAGCAGGTGGGAGACCTTCAATCCGTCGGCGAGTGCCTGGGCAACGAGGCCTCGGCCGCTTACCTGCTGGAAGACCCGACCGCTGTCAAGATTGCAGAAGGCGCGCTCGCTACAGTGCGCTCGCTCAGACCAGTGCCCAGCACGACCGAGTCGCGCTTGCTGGGGGTGCTGGGCCATGCGCTTCTACAAGCGCACGAGTGGCAGGCCGCGATCAAGTGTTACCAGCAGGCCATCGAGACCGCGGACGTGGTTCAGGACCTGCAGAAGCTCTCTCTCATGTACAGCGGTCTGAGCATGGCTTACGAAGAGCTGGGACAGCTCGAACAGGCCGGCCGCTTTGCGCAGAGGGCCCTGGCGATCCACCAGACTCTGAACGACCGCCTTTCCGTCGCCAGGTCGGAGAACAACCTGGGCCTGTTGCTGCTGCGAGGCGGTGACGTGTCTTCCGCGCAGTCTCACATCGATCGGGCGGTGGCCATTTTCGTGGACGCCGGGGTGGAGCACGGCAAGGCCCAAGCCTTGCTCAGCCTCGCCGAGGTGGCGCTCGCAAGGCGAGACATCGCGACAGCCAAGCGCCATGCCGAGCGCGCGCTTGCGCTCGCGGAGCGGCTTCGCGAGATGGCCACGGTTTCCGACGCACACTTCTGGCTGGCGCAGGTCGCTCAGGCTGAGGGGGACTGGGCAGCCGTCGACGCCGAGTTCGCCGCCGCGCTCAGCGAGCGCGACGAGCAATCCAGCCGCGAGCGAGTCGCGACCTACCGAGCGGCATACGCCGAGGTCCTGGAAGGGCGCGGCGATATCGCCGCCGCGAATCACCAGCTGAAGGCCGCCCTCGCGGCGCTCGGCACCCGGCCCGCGGCCGGGGACAGCACTCGGTCCGCCACCGCCTGATTCTCGTCGGAGCCCTGTAGCCAGGCGTTCTACTTGCAGGCGGCCGTCGACCGTGTTGACATTAGGGGCGCTTCAGCAGTCGAACTCGCGGCTCAGGGGGATGTTGGAACTGATGCCAGTTGTTCTGGTCGTTGACGACGGTGCGGCGAATCGTGAGCTCATCCGGCTGTACCTGTCGTCCATCGACTGCGAGGTGCGCCTCGCCGAAGACGGTGTGAGAGCGCTCGAGATGATCGAGGCCTCTCCACCAGACCTGGTGCTTCTCGACGTCCGCATGCCGCGGATGGACGGCTACGAGGTGTGCCGGCGGATCAAGGCGATGCCGCGCGGCCGCCTGCTGCCGGTCGTAATGATCACCGGCCTCAGCCAGACCACGCATCGCGTCATGGCGCTCGAGGCCGGCGCGGACGATTTCATGGCCAAGCCCGTCGAGGGCGCCGAGCTCATCGCTCGCGTGCGTTCCGCCCTCCGCCTGAAGGAGCTCTACAACACCCTCGACGGCGCGGAGCATGTGATCTTCTCGCTCGCGACGGCGGTCGAGGCGAAGGATTCGTTCACGGAGCGACACACGCAGCGCGTCGGCGAATCGGCGCGTCTGCTCGGGCAGTGCCTCGGGCTGTCGGACCAAACGTTGGAAACGCTGTACCGCGGCGGCATGATTCACGACATCGGGAAGATCGGCGTGTCGGACTCCATTCTTCATAAGCCCGGTCCGCTGGATCCCGTCGAGGTGCCGCAGATGCAGGCGCACGTCGAGATCGGAGAGTCGATCGTCAAGCCTCTTCGCTCGACGTCGGGCCTGCTCCCCATCATCCGCCACCACCACGAGCGCTTCGACGGACTTGGCTACCCTGACCACTTGCGCGCGCGCGAGATTCCACGCGCCGCTCGGATCGTGTCGGTTTGCGATGCGTTCGATGCGCTCGTCAACGATCGCCCCTACCGGATGCGGCGCTCGACTGAGGAGGCGCTGGCCGTGTTGCGAGCCGGGGCGGGTACTCAGTGGGATCCGGAAACGGTGGAGCTCCTGGCCAGCGAGCTACCGGCCATCCAGCATCTCGGCGCTGCTTGAAGAGATGGTTATCCCGTGTTTTGCAGACCGGCCGCGATCCCGTTGACTGTGAGCTGAAAGACACGCTCGGCGCGCGCGAGATCAGCGCGCGAGGTCCTGCTGTTCCGCATCGCCCGGAGTGCTCGCAGCTGAAGATGTGAAAGCGCGTCGACGTATGGATTGCGCAGCTCGATCGCCCACGACAGAACCCTCCGATCCTCCAGCAGGCGGCGATGACCAGTCACCGCGAGCACCCACTCTTTCGTCAGGTCGTACTCGCCAAGCACCTTCGCCGTCAGGTCGGACCGTTCGCCAAGCGCGAGGTAACGCTCAGCGATCCGGCGGTCGGTCTTGGCGAGGCTCATCTCGGCGTTGTCCAGCATCGCGTTGAAGAGCGGCCATTCGGCGTAGGCGCGGCGCAAATCGTCGAGCGGCCCCGCCGAAAGCCCGCTTCCCATGCCATACCAGCCCGGAAGGTTCAGCCGCATCTGCGACCAGGCGAACACCCATGGAATCGCACGCAGGTCCTCCAGCCGCCGGCCCCCAGAGCGCCTGGATGGTCGCGACGCGATGCGCAGCCGGCCCAGCTCCTCGATCGGGCTGACGTCGAGGAACCATTTTTCGAATCCAGGTGCGTCGACGAGCGCGCGGTAGGCATCTCGCGCCGGACGGTCGATCATCGCCGCGAGCGCGCGAAAGTCTCGCGCCGGGTCGCGCGCCGATCCGCGCGGAGCGGACGCCTCCAGGACCGCTGACGTGACCTGCTCGAGGTGGCGGCGCGCGATGGCTCGATTCCCGTAGCGCGCAAAGATCACCTCGCCCTGCTCCGTCACCTTGAAGCGACCGGCCAGGGAGCCGGGCGCCTGCGCGCGCACAGCCCGGTTGGCCGGCCCTCCGCCGCGGCCCAGCGCCCCGCCTCGGCCGTGGAACAACGTGAGGCGGACGCGATTCTTTCTCGCCCAGGTGGTGAGCGCGGCCTGCGCGTCATGCAGCGCAAGCGTCGCCGACAGCGGGCCGGCCTCTTTTGCCGAGTCGGAGTAGCCAAGCATCACCTCGACCTGGCGGTCGTTGGCCACGAGCCGCCTTCGCACCGGCTCGAGGCGAAGCACGTCGTCCATCACCTGCGTCGCGTGCGCAAGGTCGTCGAGCGTCTCGAAGAGGGGGATCACGTCGAGCACCGGGATCTTGCCCATCGAGGTAGCTCGGGCGAGTTCGTAGACGGCGGCCACGTCGCGTGCTCCTCTCGTGAAGCTGACCACGTAGCGCCGGCAGCTGTCTTCGCCAAAGCGTTCTTGAAGTGACGCGACGACGCGCATGGTGTCGAGCACTTCGCGCGTGAGCTCGGACCGGCGCCCGCCGGCGCGCAGCTCGGTGAGCGCCCCCTCGTGCACAGTGCTGTGCTGCCTGATCTCGAGCTCGGCGAGGTGGAATCCAAATGTGTCCACCTGCCACAACAGGTTCTGCAGCTCACCAAACGCGAGTCGCCCTGCTCCTGCCGCCGCAAGCGACTCCTGCGCTGTCTTGAGATCGCGAGCCAGGTCCTGCGGCGAGCGATAAGCGAGCTTGCCATCGCCGGTGCGCGTGGCCTGGATGCGGTTTGCGATGTGAAGCACGCAGACCCTGTGCGGCTCGTCGGCGGAGCGCGTGGCGAGCGCTGTGAAGCGTTTCGGATCCGAATCACGGGCCGCCGAGAGCAGGCGCCGCAAAGCCGGGGAAGGCGGCGTGGAGTCCGCGTCGACGGTCAGCGAGCGGCCGATGCGCGTCGCGGCCGCCTCCAGGGCGAGCAGCACGTGCTCCGCATGCACGTCCATCGCAGCCGCGGTCACACGAGCCGTCACGGCAGGGTTCCCGTCGCGATCGCCGCCGATCCAGCTGCCGAAGCGCAGGAATGGAGCGGCGAGCGGCGCGCCCTTCGGGGAACCCGCCGCGCGCAGCGCGCCGTCCATCGCGCGGAGCAGCTCGGGCACGATTCGAAACAGGGTCTCGTCGAAAACCGCCATGAAAGAGCGCACCTCGTCGAGCGGCGTGACGCTGAGCGCGCGGACCTGCGCCGTCCGCCACAGCGCGTCGACCTCCTCGATGAGCCTTCGCTCCGCGTCGCTCTTTTCGCTGTCGGAGATCCTCGGATCGTCCAGCCGCTCGAGCTGATCGCCGACGCGCCGGATGGCCGTGACCACCGCCCTGCGCCGAGCCTCGGTCGGGTGCGCCGTGAAGACGGGGTGGATCTCGAGCGTCTCGATCAGACCGTCGAGTCGCTTCGGACTGAGCTTGGCTCGAAGCTCGCCGATCGTCGCGGCCAGAGACTCGGCCATTGGTTCCGGTCCGCGGTCGCGTTCGCGGATGACGCGCGCACGATGGTGTTCCTCAGCGAGGTTGGCCAGATGGAAATAGCACGCGAACGCGCGCGACACCTTCTCGGCGCGATCGAGTCGCCATGATGCGATGAGCTTTTCAGCGTCACGCTCGTATCGGTCGTCGTCGCGAGCGCGGATGACGAGGGAACGCAGCTGCTCGACGTCGCGCAGAAGGCTCTCGCCGCCGTAGTCGGCGATTACCCTGCCCAGCATCTCGCCGAGCAATCGAACGTCGCGCCGCAGCGGTTCGGGGATCTCCTGCCGCGCGGTCTCCCGGGTCTCGGTCAAGCGCGGTCGAGAGCCACGATGTACTCGAGCGAATCGACAAGTGCAAGGAGCGACGCCTCGATGATGTTGCTCGAGCATCCGACCGTCGTCCATCGCTTCGTGCCCTTGCCGGACTCGACCAGCACGCGCGTCGTCGCGGCGGTCCCGGCATCACCGTTGAGGATGCGGACCTTGTAATCGTGCAGGCTCACGTCGTCGAGCGCCGGAAACCGCGGGCTGAGCGCTTTGCGCAGCGCCGCGTCGAGCGCGTTGACCGGTCCATTGCCCGAAGCTGCTGTGTGAAACAGCATGCCCTCCACCTCGACCTTGACCGTCGCCTCGGCGTGCACGGAGCCTCCGTTCTTCCGCACCTGCGTGGTGAAGTCGGCGACCGTCCAGGGCGCGACGTAGCCGGGCTGCAGACGGCGGACCAGCATCTCGAACGACGCGTCGGCCGCTTCGTACGAGTAGCCCTGGTGCTCAAGCTCCTTCAAATGGTTCACCAGCCATCGCGTCTGCGGGTCATCACGGTCGAGCTCCAGCCCGAACTCACGCGCCTTGGCGAGCACGTTGCCCCGACCTGAAAGCTCGGACACGAGCACGCGTGCCTCGTTGCCGACGAGCGCAGGGTCGATGTGCTGGTACGCGTCTTTGTGGCGAAGCACCGCGGCCACATGCTGCCCCCCCTTGTGCGCGAACGCGCCATGGCCGACGAAGGGCTGCTGCAGTGGAAGCGCGAGGTTGGCGATCTCCGCCACCGTGCGTGACAGCTCGCTGAACCTCTCCACGGAGGTCTGCGGAAGCGCATCCAACCCAAGCTTCAGCACGAGGTTGGACACGACCGAGACGAGATTCGCGTTGCCGCACCGCTCCCCGTATCCGTTGATGGTTCCCTGCACCATATCGGCCCCCGCCATCACCCCGGCGAGCGAGTTGGCGACCGCAAGCTCGCAGTCATTGTGCGCGTGGATGCCGACGCGAGTCTGGCTGCCGATGCCGGCCAGCGCCTTGCGCACGGCATCGACGCCTTGCTCTATCGCGGCCGGCTGGCTTCCGCCGTTGGTATCGCAGAGCACGACCCATGACGCGCCTGCCCGTGCTGCCGAAAGGCACACCTCGATCGCGTACTCAGCATCGCGCGTGTAACCGTCAAAGAAGTGCTCCGCGTCGAAGATGACCTCGCGGCCCTTGCCGACGCCGAATGCGACCGACTCCTCGACCATCGCGAGGTTTTCGTTGTTCGTCGTCTGGAGCACGGTCGCCACCTGCCACGTGTCGCTCTTGCCGACCAGGGTCCAGACCGGCGCCCCGCTCTCGGTCAACGCCTGCAGGTTGACGTCGTCCTCGCATCGACCGCTCGCGCGCCGGGTCGCTCCGAACGCGGCCAGCCGGGAGTGGCGGAGAGGCTGCTCGGCGAGGTTGGCGAACAGCTCCTCGTCTTTTGGGTTCGAGCCGGGAAAGCCGCCCTCCACGTAGTCGAATCCCAGCCCGTCGAGGAGGCGCGCGACGCGCTCCTTGTCGGCGGCCGAAAACGAGACAGCCGGACCCTGAGCGCCGTCGCGCAGGGTGGTGTCGTAGATCACGATTCTTCTGGCGGACATAAAAAAACCTCCCGACCCTTCCTGGGTGGGAGGTCCAACCGACATCAGCGGCGCGCGCTAAGTCGGGGGACCTCCCCGGCTAATCTCGATGGCAATCCCGCGCTGGCTGCGCATGCTGTTGGGGAAGGCTAGGGCATCCGCGCAGTTTTGCGCATGGATTCGGTCTCCAAATCGCGGCCCGCGCGCTAGTGCGAGGGCGACAGCCGGCCGTGCGCATCGTGCAAGCGGCACGAACCCTGGCGCCGCCCCATAGTTCCCTCTTGACAAAACCCAGAGGCGGGGGTACGGTTTGTCGAAACCGATTCGACAATGTCGAACACTAGTCAGAATTAACGAGGGGGTTTCACGGCGATGTACTCGATTCGACAACGTTTCCTGGCCGAAGTTCTGGGCACGGCCGCCCTGGTCCTTGTTGGGCCGGGTTCGGTGATCGCGACGTTGACGCTGGCGGGCAAGGCGGTGCCGGCCGTGACCGAAGCCGACCTACTGGGAATCAGCTTCGCTTTCGGCTTCATCATCACCGCGCTCGTCTATGCGATAGGCAAGGTCTCGGGCTGCCACATCAACCCGGCAGTGACGTTCGCGCTCGCGGTCACGAAGAGGTTTCCGTGGCGCGAGGTCCCCATCTACTGGGTGGCCCAGTACGTGGGTGCGGTGATCGGCGCGTTTGCCATCTGGGGCGTCTTCGGCCAGAACGCCGTGACGTTCGGCATGGGGCAGACCCACTTCGCCGCCGATGCCTCTACCTCTTATTACTTGCAGGCTGCGCTGGCCGAGGCGGCAGGCACCGGCCTGTTGCTCTTCGCCATCCTTGGCATCGTCGACGGCCGCTCGCCGACGCAGCTCGCGGGTCTCGTGATTGGCGGCGCTGTGGTCGGCATCATCCTGATCTTCGGCCCCGTCACCGGCGCGTCCCTCAACCCGGCGCGCGCCTTCGGTCCTGAGCTCGTGCAGGCGATCGCCGGCGGCACCACCTTCTGGGCGCAGTACATTCCGGTCTACCTCGTCTCCGGGTTCGTTGGAGCGGCCCTGGCCTCTTTCGCTTACGACTATCTGGCCAACCCGCGCCACGTCGAGCAGCCGATCGAGGAAGCCGTCTCGCACGAAGAGGCGCCGGCCCGCGCCGCCGCCGCGCACTAAGGAGAGAAGACGTATGGCAATCGAAACCAGGAAGATGCGCAAGTTCCTCAACGACCCCGCGCAGGTCGTCAAGGAGTCGCTCGCGGGACTCGCCGCGGCACACCCTGACCTCATCCGCTATGACGCGGCGGCGCAGATCATCGTTCGCAAGGACGCCCCCAAGAAGGGCAAAGTGGCCTTGATCTCCGGCGGCGGCTCCGGCCACGAGCCGCTCCACGGCGGGTTCGTCGGGCTTGGCATGCTCGATGCCGCCTGCCCCGGCGAGGTGTTCACCTCTCCGGTACCCGGGCAGATGCTCGCCGCGACCAAGGCGGTCGACGGCGGCGCCGGCGTGGTGCACATCGTCAAGAACTACACGGGCGACGTGCTCAACTTCAAGCTCGCGGCCGAGGACGCGGCCGATGAAGGAATCAAGGTCACGTCGGTTGTGATCGACGATGACGTCGCGGTCCAGGACTCCCTCTACACCGCAGGCCGGCGCGGCGTGGGCGCCACCGTGCTGGCGGAAAAGATCGCCGGCGCGGCCGCTGAAGGCGGAGCCGACCTGACGAAGGTCACCGACATCGTCAAGCGTGTCAACGATCGCTCCCGGTCTTTTGGCGTCGCGCTCTCGTCCTGCGTGCCGCCTGCCTCGGGCAAGGTGATCTTCGATCTGCCGGAAGGGCAGATCGAGCTCGGCATCGGGATCCACGGCGAACCCGGTCGCCGGCGCGCGGACCTCGGCTCGGCGAGTGAAGTCGTCGATGTGATCGTCGAGGCAGTCGTTTCCGACCTGAAGCCGAAGAGAGGATCGAAGGTCCTTGCCTTCGTCAACGGCATGGGCGGGACTCCGCTGCTGGAGCTCTACCTTCTTTATGGAGAGGTCGACAAGAAGCTCCGCGCCGCCGGCGTGGAGCCGGTGCGCAACCTCGTCGGCAGCTACATCACATCGCTCGAGATGGCCGGCGCATCGCTGACGTTGCTCGAGCTCGACGAAGAGCTGACGAAGCTCTGGGACGCGCCGGTGCACACTCCAGCATTGCGTTGGGGCCTGTAGGCAGTAACTTGATCAGCGCAAGGGTCATGGACGCGGCCACGATCACCTCCTGGATGCGCGAGATCGATGTCGCCGTCCGCGCCGAGCGCGACCACCTGGTCCAGCTCGACGCGGCCATCGGCGACGGAGACCACGGCACGAACATGGTCAGGGGATTCGAGGCTGTCGTCCAGACTCTTGCCCCGGACGGCGGCTCGCCGCCGGGAAAATTGCTGATTCTCGCGGGACGCACGTTGGTTTCAACGGTGGGTGGCGCCAGCGGCCCGCTGTGGGGATCGGCGCTGCGGAGCGGGGGTCGGGTGTTAGGCGATCAGCCGACGTTCGATGGTCCGCAGCTGGTTGAGGTCCTGGCGGCCGCGCTCGCGTCGGTCAAAGACCTCGGCACCGCGGCGGTCGGCGACAAGACGATGGTTGACTCGCTGGAACCGGCGGTCGAAATGCTGCGTTCGCGCCTGGCGGATGGCGCTTCGCTCGACGACGCGATCGAAGAGGCCGCCGTAGCGGCCGAAGCTGGAATGCGGTCGACCATCCCACTGCAGGCTCGCAAGGGCAGGGCGTCCTATCTCGGCGAGCGATCGGTGGGACACCAGGATCCAGGCGCGACGTCGACCGCCCTGATCGTGCGGGCGCTGCAGAAGGCAGTCACGAAGGACTCGTAGTGGGCGAACGCGCCCTGCAAGGGGTCAGCGCAGCCCCCGGCATCACTTTCGGTCGCGCTGTCGTTCTCGATCGAGCGAACTCCCGAGCGTCCGGACCTGTACGAGAAGCGGATCGAGAAGTCGAAGCTGAACGCGCGCGCGGTGCGTTGCGCCTGGCAGCGACTGACCTCGAGGGCATAGCGGCGGACCTGCGTCGCGCCGGCCGCGGCGACGAAGCCGACATCGTCGAGACAGGGGTGTTGATGGCCATGGATCCGGAGCTCGCCGCGCGGGTCGAGACGTTGACCCTCGAAACCGGCCGCGAAGCCGCTGACGCGCTGCGCGAAGCCGCGGAAGAGATGGCTCTCGAGCTGTCGCTTCTGCCTGACCCGACGCTGGCGCTGCGCGCCGATGACGTGCGCAGCGTCGGGCGCCGCGCGGCAGCGCACCTCCAGGGCGCCGCGCGGCGCATTTCGGAGGGTGTGCTCATCGCCGTCTCGCTGGGTCCGGCCGACGTCGCGGAGCTGGCGCCCACGGTGCGAGGAATCGCGCTCTCCGGTGGCGGAGTCACGGCGCACGCGGCGATCGTCGCGCGTTCGCTGGGCCTGCCGATGGTCGTTGGGGCAGGCGCGGGCTTGCTCGAGATCGAGGAGGGGGAGGAGGTCGTCGTGGATGGGGACCGCGGCCTCGTCGTGAGGAAGCCGGAGCCGGAGCGTGCGGCGCTGGCGCGCGACGACGCCCACCGTCGCCGCACGGCGCGCGAAACGGCGATCGCGCGGCGGCTCGA
>Ga0209806_1001796_pt1 | contig 13847 bp, 9 predicted proteins | sample GraSoiAngelo_152_FD_186166 | JGI IMG/M metagenome (GOLD analysis project Ga0209806, IMG submission 186166) | Grasslands soil microbial communities from the Angelo Coastal Reserve, California, USA - 14_1009_12_30cm (SPAdes) (version 2) | ecosystem: Environmental > Terrestrial > Soil > Grasslands ... | reverse complement strand
ACATCAAGCCCGCCAACGTCTTCGTCACCAAGCGCGGTCACGCCAAGATTCTCGACTTCGGTCTCGCCAAGCTGCTGCCTTCCGCGCGCGATTCCGCGCAGACTGCCGGCCCCACCGCCATCAGTGACGCCTTCCTGACCAGCCCCGGAACCGCGGTCGGCACCGTCGCCTACATGTCTCCCGAGCAGGCCAAAGGCAGAGATCTCGACGCGCGCACCGACTTGTTCTCTTTCGGCGCTGTGCTCTACGAGATGAGTACCGGCTCCATCCCTTTCCGAGGCGACACCACCGCTCTTATCTTCGAAGCCATCCTCAATCGCGCGCCGCTTTCCCCGGTGCGCCTCAATCCCGATGTCCCGCAACGGCTCGAGGAAATCATCAACAAAGCTCTCGAAAAAGATCGTGAACTCCGTTACCAGCATGCCTCGGAAATCCGCAGCGACCTGAAACGTCTGCAACGAGACAGCGGCTCGGGTCGGGGCGCTGCAGTTCCATCGGCCAGTTCATCGGGGGAGACTCCGGCTTCCGTGGCTGGAGCGCCTTCAGCAAAACCAGGCAGCGGTTCTGCCGGTGGTGCCTCTACTCCCGTTGCCGCCGCGTACTCCAGCAGTTCAAGCGTCACAGCCGTCGCTCGTCAGCACCGCATCGGCACCATCGTCGCGTCGCTGGTTGTGCTCGCTCTACTCGCTGCCGCTGGTTTTGGTATTTACGCCTTCCTCACCCGCACCGGCCCCGTGCCCTTTCAGAATTTCACGATCACGCAGGTCACCAACAACGGCAAGGCGGATTTAGCTGCGATTTCTCCCGACGGCAGATATATCCTCCACGTCCAGAACGAGAACGGGATACACAGCCTTTGGCTCCGCAACATTCCGACCGGCAGCGACACGCAAGTGATTCCGCCCGCGTCCAGCGTATATCGGGACCTGGCCTTCTCCCCCGATGGCAACTACGTGTACTTCCGCAAGTCTGGCAACGTGCAAGCGACGGAGTTCAACTTGCAACGCGCGCCCGTGCTGGGCGGCGCTCCCAAACAGGTGGTCCGCGATATCGACAGCAACCTCGCGTTTTCTCCTGACGGCCAGCATATGGCGTATATCCGCGCCAATGATCCCGATCCGGGCAAGTACCGCCTGCTTACCGCGAACCTCGACGGCAGCGACGAGACCGTGCTTCGCATCGCCCAATCCACACGCGGATCCGACCCGACCCAGATCACATGGTCGCCCGACGGGAAGCGCATCGCATACTCCTACCTGTCTGCAGGGGCTGCGCTCAGCTACGTGGAATGCTACGACTTGGCGACCAGGCAGGTCACAACTCTGGCTGCTTTGGACAGCAACAATGTTTTCGAGGTGAAGTGGCTGCCAAACGCGCACTGGCTGCTCGTTGTCTATTCGATAAAAGGACCTCACATCGAGCAAGCGCAAATCGGCTTGCTATCCAGCGACGGTAAGTTGCGACCAATCACGCGTGATACCAGTCGCTACGCGACTTTGACTCTGTCGGCCGACGGCCACAGTGTGGCGACCGTGCAGATAAAGACCACCCGCGGGCTCGACCTGATCGCCGCTCCGGACTCTCCCAAGCCTGCCGTGCCTCGGTCGCTAACTCAGGTTGCCGATCCGCGACAGCTGAATTGGACTCCGGACGGGAAATTGCTCGTTTCCGACAACGAGAAAATCACTCGTTTAGATGCCGATGGACAGAACGCAACCGCCCTGATCGGAGATCCGACTGCGGCGCTCTTCAGCCCAACTCCATGTGGCGATCAATACCTCGTCTTTGCCTGGGCCCGCCATGCCGGCAACACGGTCAACATTTGGCGCTCGAAAGCAGATGGCTCCGACCCCAGGCAGATCTCATCGGGAGTCTTTGACCGCAGCCCAGCCTGCTCGCCCGACGGGAAGTGGGTGTACTACATTGCCTCTCCGGGAACCTCCCGCCTGATGCGGGTGCCAATCGATGGAAGCAAACAAGAGGAACCGGTCCCTGCAGGTGACATCCCCAACCGGTTCGCCATCAATGGGGTCAGCTTCATCTCGGCGGACGGGAAATCGTTGGGCTTTGTCGTCGATCTGATCGATCCGCGCACCAACGACGCCGTCAGTAAGCTTGCGATTGTCAGCCTCGAGGGTGGATCCACAACTCCTTACCGACTAATCGATCTCGACCCGCGCTTCAGAGGCGCCGAGGATGTCGGCACGGGGTTGAAACTCGTGCCTCACACCAACACGGTGGCCTATCCCATTACCGAGAACGGCACGACGAACCTCTGGCTGCAGCCGCTCGACGGATCGGCTGGGCACCAGCTTACCCATCTCACCTCGGAGCCCATCGCGGACTTCGCTTGGTCACCGGACGGAAAAATCCTTGCAGTCACCAGCCAACACGACGTCGCCGATGTGGTCTTGCTGAAGGAAGGAAATCCGTAAGGCCAAACTCTCAGTTGTCAGTAGGCGGTTCTTCAGTCGTCAGCGAGCACGACGATCCGAGACCTGAGACTGACACCTGAGACTGACACCTGAGACCTGACACTCTCTCTAATCGTACTTCTCATACAGAATCGACTTCCGGTCCCAGCCCAGACTCTTGAGCAGATCGCGATTCGCTCGGACCATTTTGTCGAGCCCGCAGATGTAGGCGTGCATGTCGAGCCGGTCGCCGACGATCGAGAGCACATGTTCCTGCACGTAGCCGCGCAGCCCTTTCCAATTCGGGCCCCCACGGCTCAGCGTCGGAAGGTAGTCGAAGTTCTTATGGGCAGCCGCGAGAGCGGTGAACTCGTCGTGATAGTAGATGTCTTTCTCTTCGCGGCTGCCGAACAGCAACCAGAACTGTTTGTTCTGATGCCGCGCCGGGTCAGCTAAGAGCCAGTGCAGCATCGAGCGGTAAGGTGCGATCCCTGTACCGGTCGCGATGAAAATCGTATCGCGCAACGGCGGACGCAAAATGAAATTACCGAATGGACCTTGACCGGAAATCTCCGCGCCCGGAGCGAGGTCGCATAAATAGTTCGACATGAACCCATCCTGCACACGGTTCAGGCAGAGCGCGAATCGGTTGCCATCGGGGGGAGACGCGATGGAATACGCGCGCGTGATCTCCTCGCCGTCAGGCTTGGTGTGAGTCAGCGACAGCCACTGCCCCGGAACGAATCCGAACCGCGGAATGCCTTCCACTTCGAACGCAAGATGCTTGGTGTAGTTCGAAAGGGAAGTGCTCTCGCTCAGCCGGGCAGTCAGGATGGGGAACGCCATACTACTTAGATGAGCGTAGAGGTGCGCGGGTGTCTTATACAAACTGGTGGAATGTTCCATGTGGAACGTTTTGTAATATTGACGTTATCTTAAATTAGCTTAAAGATAATATATCATTCTATGGAAGTCGCGGGCAGTACTGGAGTTAGTGTTTTGATTTCGAGCTTCTTTTGTGTCTAGAGGCGAACCTATCACCAGATGCCGATTAGGCGGCAGGAGAATCGGAGGCAGCGAGGTGCCGCGGCATAATACGCCGCGGCCAGACAGGCGAAGCCTGTCCCTACGTGAGTATGGTTATTCTACCGTGACCGACTTGGCCAGGTTTCTGGGCTGATCTACGTCGCAGCCTCGGCGGACGGCGATGTGGTAGGCCAGCAGTTGCAAGGGGACGATCTCGAGGATGGGTGCTAGTTCTTCAGGCGCCGGGGGAACGTAGATTACGTGGTCGGCGGCTTCCTTGATTTCTTCGTCGCCTTCGGTTGCGAGCGCAATCACCTGACCGGAGCGCGCTTTCACTTCCTTCAGATTCGACATCGTCTTCTCGTAGCGGACTACGGAGAGGGGGTCATTGGGATCGCGCGTTGCGACGATGACTACCGGAAGGTTCTCATCAATCAGCGCGTTCGGGCCATGCTTCATCTCTCCCGCAGGATAGCCTTCGGCGTGAATGTAGGAGACTTCTTTTAATTTGAGTGCGCCTTCCAGCGCGATGGGATAGTGAATGCCACGGCCCAGGAACAGGAAGTCCTGCGCGCGCGAGTAGGTCTTGGCCAGTTCCTCGCATTTTTCTTCATGAGTCAGAATCTGTTCCAGCTTTCCGGGCAGGCGGGTCAGTTCGTGCACTTCGGATTTCAATTGCTCGGGACTGAGAGTTCCGCGCACCTGTCCCAGGTAAAGGGCAAACAGGTAGAGCGCGGTGAGCTGGGCAGTGAATGCCTTCGTGGAAGCAACGCCGATCTCGGGGCCGGCATGGGTGTAGAGGGTTCCTTGCGCTTCGCGCGTAACCATGGAGCCGACCACGTTACAGATGGCGAGGGTCTTGGATCCCTTGGCCTTGGCTTCGCGCTGCGCGGCGATGGTGTCGGCGGTCTCTCCCGATTGCGTAATCAGCAACGTGATCGTGTCGGAAGGAATGATGGGGTCGCGATAGCGCCACTCGCTGGCGTAGTCGACTTCGACCGGGATGCGCGCCAGGCTCTCGATCATAAACTTGCCGGCTTGTCCGGCGTGCCAACTGGTTCCACAAGCAGCGATGTTGATTTTCTTCGCGGCTCGGAACTCGGCCTCGGTGATTTCCATTTCTTCGAGGAAAATGTGGCCCGTGTCCTGCGACACGCGTCCCAGGGTGGTGTCCTTCACCGCGCGCGGCTGCTCGTAAATTTCCTTCAGCATGAAATGCTTGAACCCGCCCTTTTCAGCCATGATCGGGTCCCAGGTGACATGCTGGACCTGCCGGTCGACGGGTTTGCCGTCGAAGTCCGAGAGCTTTACACCGTCTGCAGTGATAACAGCGAGATCACCGTCGCCGAGGAAGAACAGGTCGCGGGTGTGATAGAGAATCGCGGGCACATCGCTGGCGACGAAGTACTCGTCCTTGCCCAGCCCGATCACAGCGGGAGGACCATTGCGGGCAGTGACAATCTTGTTAGGATCATCGGCGGCGATCACGCTCAGGGCGAAGACCCCAGTCAATTCCTTCACCGCTTTGCGAACAGCGTCTTCGAGCGGCGGACGATGGCCGTTCCCGGTCTTCAGGAAATACTTCTCCACCAAATGGGCGATGACCTCGGTATCGGTTTCGGTGCTGAACTTGTGGCCTTCTTCGATGAGCTTGCGCTTCAGGGAGAGATAGTTCTCGACAATGCCGTTATGCACGACCACGATGCGGCCGGTGCAGTCGCGATGGGGATGAGCATTCTCTTCGCTGGGGCGGCCGTGCGTGGCCCAGCGGGTGTGGCCAATGCCATAGGTGCCGTCGAGCGGCTTGGCCCGGATGACTTCCTCCAGGTTCCGCAGCTTGCCTTCCGCGCGGCGGACCTGGAGTCCGTCGCCGTTGCCGGCTACGGCGATTCCGGCGGAATCGTATCCGCGATATTCCAGCCGTCGCAGGCCATCAATGATGACCGGGACGACCTGCTTTTTGCCAACGTAGCCGACGATGCCACACATAAGAGCTGAACTCCTTGTCACCAGTGTGGCGGGGAAAGAAGGGTCACACCACACCTGCACTGCCAGGGATTCGTGAAGCTATTCTTCGAGAGAGTATCGGTACTCCTCGATGACGGGGTTGGTGAGGACCTCGCGGGCGATGCGTTCTACCTCCGACTCAACCTCGGACTTTGTGAGTTCGCCATCGAGCGTGAGTTCGAAGTACTTGCCCTGGCGCACGTCTCCTAACCCTTTGTAGCCCATCTTCTTAAGTGCGCCCTGAATAGTTTTGCCCTGCGGGTCCAGAACGCTCTTCTTGAGAGAAACGTAGACGTAGGCTTTCATCCGTGCCTCATTATACGTTACATCCAAAGGGTTTTTCGCGGCTTTGGGCAGATCTCCGGGACCGGCTCCAAGAGTGGTGAAACGAGTGGCGAAAAGATCGGCGAATCGAAAAGGATATCCGGGAATGGCTCGTCAGTCGGATTGGAGATCACGCAGGCGGTGTTCGAGATCGTCTAGCGCGCCTTCGAGCATCTGACGAAGACGCGGGTCCTGAGCGGCTGCGAGCTGTTGACGAACTCGCTGGCGGGAAAGAAGTAATCCATCGATCTGGCGCTTAAGAGCAGCCTGCTGAACAGTCATCTTGGCTCGGGATGGCCGGTTTCCTTCGGAAGCCTCAGCTTGTTGAGCCTCGACGGACTTGCTTTCCCAGCCGCGCGCCATAGGGAGATTATAAAAGAACCAAGTAGGGCATGATGAACTTTCCTGAGTCATAGTTCTTCAAGCTTGCGATCTCAGATTGCTAAAGAACTAAAGAGCGTAGGGGATTTCACTTACCAATCCTTGATGGGGCACTATCTTGCTTTGTGTCGCGTAGCTGTTGGAGCAATCGAGATAGATGGTTGGGAATTTATCGAATACTTATAGCAATTCCTTAGTCAAACAATTTTCTGGTTGTGGACTTTTAGCTTTCATGACATAACAAAACGAGTTATTATCGTGTAATTCGCCTTATACCGTTTGGAGGCGTGCCATGCGATGAGGGCGCAGGCGCGAAGTTAGCGATGCAGTCTGCCCCTGCCGTCCATTCCGAAGGGTCCACGGAGTCGCGCCGTTACGAGGCCTTGCTCGAAATGGCGGACCTCATGGTCCGGCATCACACGCTGCCTGAGTTGTACCACGAGGTGGCTGTGGGACTGCGCAAGGTAGCGGATTTCCAGTTTCTGAACTTGTCGCTTTATCATCCCGAACACAACGCCATGCAGCTGCACTTTCTGGAAGGCGAACCAGCATCCGGTTTGCCAAAGGAACTCCCTCTCTTGGAGGCGCCTGGTGGATGGGTCTGGCAGCACCAGCAAGAACTGATGGTGGAGAACCTGGAGAAAGAGGGCCGCTTTCCGCGGGTGCTGCAGGTGCTGCGTTCGAAAGGAATCCAGACTTATTATGCGCTGCCACTTACCAATGGCGACAAGCGACTGGGCGCGCTAGGAGTGGCGAGCGTCAAAAGCAATGCATATCAAGAGCAAGATCGACGATTATTACGCCGGGTTGCCGAGTTGGTTGCATTGGCAATCGAAAACGCGTCCACGCGCGAGGCGCTGCAGGAAGAGAAGGACCGCTTACGGGCGCTGGTCGAAATCAATCGTACCCTAGCTTCACGCCTGGAAGTACAGGGTCTTCTGCCCCTTATTTCCGAATGCGTGACCCGGGTCGTACCTCACGACTTCGCCGGAGTCACGCTATTTGAAGGTGACAAAGACAACATGAAGGCCTATGTGCTCTCGCCGGAGCGGTCGCAGCCGATCATCGAGAGCGGCAGACCGGTGTCACTGAACCAGACACTATCCGCGCAAGCGTTTCTGGAGAGAGAAGCGAAGACGCTAACGCGCGAAGATCTGGAAAGTCATGGCAGCAGCATCGCGAATCGAATTCTGGGGGCGGGTATTCGCACCATGCGCTGTGTGCCCCTGCTCACGTCGACGGGAACGCTGGGAACACTCAACGTGGGCAGTAAGAAGGATAAGGCCTTTTCTGAGGAAGACGAGGAAGTTCTGAACCAAATCGCCGCCCAGTTGGCGATCGCGCTCGACAATGCTCGCGCCTACCGGGAAATTCAGGCGCTGAAAGATCGCCTGGCGGAAGAAAAACTGTACCTGGAAGACGAGATCCGCAGCGAACTCAATTTCGAGGAAATCGTGGGCGAAAGCCCGGAACTGAAGCGTGTGCTGGCGCAGGCGAGAACCGTGGCGCCCAGTGGTTCCACGGTGCTGATTCTGGGTGAAACCGGAACGGGAAAGGAACTGATCGCGCGTGCCATTCACCGCATGAGCAAGCAAAAAGATTCCACCTTCATCAAGGTAAACTGCGCGTCGATTCCCACCGGGCTGCTCGAAAGCGAGCTGTTTGGCCATGAAAAGGGGGCGTTCACGGGGGCAGTTAGCAAGAAAATTGGGCGAATGGAGTTGGCGGATAAGGGAACGTTGTTCATGGATGAAGTAGGCGATATTCCGATGGAACTGCAACCCAAACTGTTGCGTGTTCTGCAGGATCACGAGTTCGAACGGCTGGGTTCGAACCGCACCGTGCGAGTGGATCTTCGCCTGATCGCAGCCACGAATCGCGATCTTTCCAAGCGCATCACAGAAGGCGAGTTTCGCAGTGATTTGTTTTATCGCTTAAATGTGTTTCCGATCCACATGCCTCCGCTGCGAGCACGGCGCAACGACGTTCCTTTGCTGGTGCGTCACTTCGTGAAAAAGCTTGCGCGCCGGATGGACAAGCGTATCGATACCATTCCGAGCCAAACCATGGAGGCGCTGGTGAATTGGCATTGGCCCGGCAACATTCGGGAACTGGAAAATGTGATCGAGCGTTCAGTCATCCTATCGGAGGGCCCGGTTCTGTACAGCCCTCTTGCGGAGATGCAAGCGGAACCATCGCAGGCCAGCATAGCGGACGCCACCCTGGAGCGAGCGGAACGCGAACATATTATTCGCGTACTGCGCGAATGTGGGGGCCGGGTGGCGGGAACGAAGGGTGCGGCGGTGAAGCTTGGTCTCAAGCGGACGACGCTGCAATCCAAAATGGGAAAGCTGAAAATCGACCGCAAGGACTACGCCAGTTAAGCTGCATAGTAACTGAATGGCACGTCGCCAAGGGCGCGCACCACGGAGAAACCTATCTGCCGAGTTATCGGCACCCAGCCAACCTATCGTCGTTTCGGCCCCTTCTTGATTTAACTCGCCAATGAATTTCTAAGCCTACATGGGGCAATTTGGAATAAGTCCCATCTGGAGAGAAAAGTGCAGTGCTATAACTGCCTCCCAAGGTTTCGCATGTTAAGGATTACGATCGACGACAAAAAAGACGCGGTGATCGTTCGCCTGGAGGGCGAGTTGATTGGCCTGTGGATACAGGAAGTGGAGCAGTGCTGGAAAAAGGTATTCGCGAGTTTGGGCGAACGTTCAGTGCACGTGGATTTGAGTGCTGTGAGTTTTGTAGACACAGCCGGCGGTGCGCTCCTGAGGCGGATGCACGACGCTGGCTTTCGATTTGCCGGAGGGGCTGTAACCGGGCAGGCGTGGAACCGGGAGGGTTGTGATTTGCAAGCAGACGCAAATTGAAAGGCTGTGTAGGCCGAGGGCAAGGCGTGCAAACGCATCCCGGTGGCACCGGGGCACGCAAGCGAGGCAGGAGGAACGAAGTATGAATACGCCGTACGGTTTGGAAATTGTGGAAAACTGTACGAACTGCAAACTGAAGCGCGACGATTGTTTCTGCAACTTGTCGGCCCCGGTACTCAAGATATTCAGCGCGATCAGTCATCAAACTACATTTCCACCCGAGGCAACTTTGTTTGTGGAGGGACAGAATTCGCGAGGAGTGTTTCTGTTGTGCTCGGGGAAGGTGAAGCTGTCGACGAGTTCGCGCGACGGCAAGGTGCTGATTCTGAAAATGGCGGGCCCGGGCGAAATGCTGGGACTGAGCGCGGTCATCGCAGGCACGGAATACGAACTGACGGCAGAAACGGCAATGCCATGCCAGGTGAATTTCGTTCCGCGCGAACCACTGCTCGATCTGCTAGCGCGATATGGGGAGGCCGGGTTGAGGTCCGCGCAGGCGCTGAGCCGCGAATTCCAGTCCGCTTATCGTGACATTCATGATTTGATCCTGGCGCGCTCCTCTGCCGGGAAACTGGCGAAGTTATTGCTTTCGTGGACTCCGCCGTCCGCGAATAACAACACGAAAGAAATTCGGGTCAGTTCGGGTCTCACGCACGAAGAGATGGCGCAGATGATCGGGGCATCGAGGGAAACGGTCACGCGCCTGTTGAGCGACTTGAGAAAGAAGCAGTTGATCCGGCTGGAAGGGTCAACGCTCGTAATACGGAATCGCATGGCTTTGGAAGCGATGGTTTCCTGAGCGTGCGGCTGGGACGGCGAATGCCGGCTCTCTCCCCTAAGGGCTACGTAGAAAGCGGCCTCCTCGTGAGACCGCTTCTTTTTCTCTTGCTTGTTACGGCTCAATCAAAAAGCTTTTAACCGCGAAGATCGCAAAGGGGGCGCGAAGATCGCAAAGAAAGGCGCCTTACCAGGTTCCTGGACTGGAGAGGTTTTCCAATCTGAAATCTTCAATCTGAAATTCTTCGCGCTCGGGGCTCGTTGTGGCAAAAGTAGGCTGCGCGCAATTTCAGATTGCAGATTGTAGATTTCAGATTTCCTGGATTACAAGTCACCGCAAAGTTGCGGACGGGCCATCTTTGCGTCCTTAGCGGCTGTCCTTCGCGAACTTTGCGGTTACAGGCTTTTGTGTTCCCGCGGCGTCAAAAACGAAAGCCTTTAACCGCAAAGAGCGCAAAGGTCGCAAAGAAAGGCGTGTTTATAACGGCGAAGAAATCCCGACTACTTGCCTGCTTCGCGCACGGAGATGTTCCCGCGCAAGGAATGCAACTCGAATGCGGCTGAGGCGGCATGGAATAAAGAATTGGACTGGCCGATGCCGGCGAGGGCTGGTCCCAGGACCTGGTGGTCGACCTTGCCTTTGACAGAGCGCGCTTTGAAGTGCGCCAGGCCGGCGAAGGGAACCGCCACGTCGATGTTGCCGGTCCCGGTCATGAGCTTGTAGAAGCCCTGGCCAGGGTCACCGAGGTACTTGATGCGGCCCGTTCCGGAATGCACCTCCACCATGGGCCCGGAGACTTCCTGCAGGCTGACGTCGCCGCTGGCGGTGGTGACGTCTACGTATCCATTGGAGATCTGGCGGAGGGTAATGGGGCCGCTAAGAGTCTTGATATGAATGTGAGCGTTACGGATGGCGCGGGCATCGACCGAGGCGGTGGTGCCTTCGAAAATGAGATCCCCTTCGAGATTTTCGGCGGAAAGCGAGCCGGCTGCCGTGCTGAGGATGACACAGGAATCAGCGGGCACGAGGACCTGGTAATCGACGTTGTCGGCCTTGGCACCGGTGGCGACCTGGGAACCGGTGGTCAGCTCGATGCGGTTCTCGTTCTGCTGGTGGAGAATTTCCACTGCATCCGAATGCACGACGGTGGCCACCACCCGATCCACGGAGGAGGGCGTGACCGTGATTCGACCATACTGGTTGCGGATGGAGATGACGGCGCGAGGGCTCACCTTGTAGGCAAACACGTCGCGTTTGATTTGGGCAGAGGACGCGACGCACGCCGCCAGAATCAGAAGTGTGAGCGGCGTAATGGGGATGGACCTTCTCATCGGCAGACTCCAGTCCGCAAGCATCGAGACGACGCCGGGAAATGATTGAGATGAAACACCAATACCTGCTATTGCGATGCCGGGGTGTCGGTTCGAGTTGCTCTGCGTCGGCACGTTTAAAGTCCGAAAAGCTCGCGCAGTCGCTTGGTCTGGGCGCGACTGACCGGAATCTCCGTCTGCTTCTTGTCATCCATTCGAAGCTGGTAAGAGCTTTTAAACCAGGGAACGACTTCCTTGATGCGGTTGATGTTGACCAGGAACGAACGGTGCGCGCGCCAGAAAAGGTTAGGGTCAAGGGAATCGAGCAGTTCTTCCAGGGTGCGGCAATTGGACTGGCCTTCAGCGCCGTTGGCTCCGGCGGTGATCACGCTGATCACGCCGTCTTCGATCGAGGCGTAGCAGATGTCTCTCTGATCCACCAGCAGTAGCCGGCCCATGGATTTAATGAGGACCTTGGAGGTGGATGGGGGCTTCTGGGACTCGAGCATGCGGACGAGGGTCTCGAGTTTGTCGCTGGGAGAGGCGCCGGCCTCCATTTTAGAGCGCACCTTCTGGATCGATTGTGCGACGCGTTTTTTGTCGAACGGCTTAAGCAGGTAGTCGACGGCGTTTACTTCGAAGGCTTTGACGGCGTACTGATCGAAGGCGGTGGCGAAGACGATCTTTGGGAGGGTGACTTTTTTATCGAGCAGCTTTTTGATGACGCCGAAGCCGTCGAGACCGGGCATCTGAACGTCGAGGAAGACGAGGTCAGGATTGTGTTCGCGAATCAGGTTGATGGCTTCCAGGCCATTTTTACCCTGGGCGACGACGTTGACATCGTCAACGCCCTTCAGCAGAAAGGTGAGTTCGTCGCGGGCCAATTGTTCGTCGTCAACGATGACCGCGGATAAGGACATGCCCAACTCCAGGGGAATGTTCAACAACAAAGTATAGAGGGGAGAAGGACAAAAGCGCCAGTTGGCGCGACTGGGACAAGATTCGAGCGGGAGGTGTTGAAAATTGCAATGCCCGTCCCGGTCCCTCGAAAGGAGAACCAGGCGGGCATCGGCTTTTTATGACCTCGATGTTATTGCGGCGGCGGTGCTGGCGGCTGACTTGGCTTAACGTCGCCCTTCTCAGCGCGAGTCTTATCAGCCAGGGCTTTCTGCGAGTAACTGCCACTCGGAGAACCGTATTTATAGTTGGCCCCTTCCGCCCCGGAGGTCTCTGAATGCTCGACGGGTTTCATGGCGACTACCTGGTAGCGACGCTTCTTGTGATCGCCATCAGGAATTCGCATGACCATCACGTCTTTGTCGATCTTGAATTCTCCTTCCTGCCCCACGGGAAGAATTCGGGGATGCTTGTCGAGCGGCCGGACGTGGTACTCCATTTCATCTGAGCGGAGCATGTACTGCGGGCATAACTTCTCGGTCGAATTGACTGCAGTGGCTCCGATGGAGGCAAACACGCTGCCCAAGCCGGTGAGTCCTCTTTCCTTGGCGCCGCAGGGAACAGCTTCCATTTTCTCAATCATGGCGCGTTCCCGATGCTTTTTGCCGCCGGCGAACGAAGGAACCGCAAGAAGCAGCGTGAACATAAGAACTAGTGGCAATTTGCGCTTCATAAGCGCCTCCCTTGACATTCCATTTTCTCCATTCGCGGACAAGGCTGGGAGGGCCGGCGTGCGACCCTCCCTCTCGTCCTTGCTGGAGCCAGCTACTTCAATTTAGGGTCAGAGGGCAGCTTGGGCGAGCCCTTGGGGGCCGCCTCAAAAGTCTGCGCCGACTTCACAAACGATTGCGGGTTGGCGCTCAGTTCCTGGCGAACCTTAGGATTGGCCTGCAGGTACTGACGCAGTGCTGGGTGCGTTTCAACGTATTCCTCGTTGGTAGCCAGAGACGGATTCTTGGATAGGTCGCTGGCGATGTTGCCATGGTGCTCCAGGAATTCGTTGAAGCTGGAAACCGAGGTGCCCATCCTGTCGCGGTCGCCCGTCACACCCTGGCTGCGCATGCCCTGGTTACCGGCGCGCATACCATAGTCCCGATCGCGACGCGTGCCAAAATCCTGGTCACGGCGCGTCGCGTAGTTCTGCTGCTGGTGCTCGAAGTTCTGTTCCTGCTGCATGAAGGCGCTAGGATTTTCCTTATATTCCTGAGCGGCATAAGGGTGCGACGCCAGGAACGTCTTCAGCGCCTTGTGGTTCTCGACGAACTTCTTGTCATTCACCAGAGCCGGATTCTTGCGAAGCTGCTCGGCGATTTCCGGGTGGCTGTCCATGAAGCGGTCCATGTTGGCCAGCTCGCGGCCGTTCGCATCGGTTTGATCAAACTGCTGCTCGCGAGCCATGAACCCGTTCGGGTTTTCCCGCATTTCTTCGCGCACGCCAGGGTCCGCCGCCAGGAACCCCTTCAGCGCCGGATGGCCCTCGACGAACTTCTTATCGTTCACGAGCGCCGGGTTTTTCTTGAGCTGTTCCGCGATCTCCGGATGAGAATCCATGAAGTTATCCAGGTTGCTTAATTCGCCGCGCGTGATGTCGCGATTGCGGTCCTGGTCGCGGTTCATGCTGCGATCACGATCACGGTCTTGCATGCGGTCCTGATCACGGCTCATATCGCGATCACGGTCTTGCGTGCGGTCCTGATCACGATTCATGTCACGATCACGGTCTTGCATGCGGTCCTGATCACGATTCATGTCACGATCGCGGTCTTGC
>Ga0209806_1001794_pt1 | contig 13849 bp, 12 predicted proteins | sample GraSoiAngelo_152_FD_186166 | JGI IMG/M metagenome (GOLD analysis project Ga0209806, IMG submission 186166) | Grasslands soil microbial communities from the Angelo Coastal Reserve, California, USA - 14_1009_12_30cm (SPAdes) (version 2) | ecosystem: Environmental > Terrestrial > Soil > Grasslands ... | reverse complement strand
CGTGATCATCCGGCTCATCGATCCGCCTCTGCACGAGTTCCTGCCCAGCCTCGAGGAGCTGATCCGCGAAACGACTCACCTGAAGGACACGGGCGAGAACCCGACGCTGCTGGCTGAGAGGGAGAAGGTGCTGGCCCGCGTCGAGGAGCTGCACGAGGCCAACCCGATGCTGGGCCTGCGCGGCGTTCGCCTGTCGATCCTCTACCCGGAGATCACGCGCATGCAGGTGCGCGCCATCATCGAGGCGGCGTGCAACCTGCGCAAGCGCAAGGTCGACGCCAGGCCCGAGATCATGATCCCGCTCGCGGGCACGGTCGCCGAGCTGCGCGTGGTGCACGCGGAGCTGAAGCCCGTCGCCGAAGCGGTGCAGAAGGAAGCGGGCGTGAAGGTGCCGTACAAGTTCGGCACGATGATCGAGATCCCGCGCGCAGCGCTGACCGCGGGCGAGATCGCGCAGGAGGCGGAGTTCTTCTCCTTCGGCACGAACGACCTGACCCAGACGACGTTCGGTTTCTCGCGCGACGATGCGGAGCGGGCGTTCATCGTGCGGTACCTGGAGCAGAAGATCCTGCCGCGCAACCCGTTCGAGACGATCGACGAGAAGGGGGTCGGCCGGCTGATGGCGATCGCGGTCAAGGAAGGACGCAAGACCCGGCGCGGGCTCGAGGTGGGGATCTGCGGCGAGCATGGGGGAGACCCCGACTCGATCCACCTCTGTCACAAGCTGGGCCTGAACTACGTGTCGTGCAGCCCGTTCCGCGTTCCGGTGGCCCGGCTCGCCGCAGCGCAAGCGGCGATCGGAGACTCCGCCAAGGATTAGGTTCGTTTTGCGCAAAAGGCTCGGAATTCCTCCCGAGTAAGGTGCGTTTTGCGCAAAAACCTCCGAATTACACGAAGCCCGCCTGGGCCCAGATGAGCACGGCCTGCGCACGGCTGTGTACGCCGTTCATTGCGTACAGGCGCTCCAGCTGGGTGCGGACGGTGCGCTTGGACACCCGCAGCGTCAGCGCGATCTGCTTGTCCGAGTAGCCGGACGCGATCAGGCTGACGATCTCGCGTTGGCGCGGGCTGAACCGAGGCTCCACCGGCACATCAAATTCGAGACGGGGAGCCGGCGCAATTCGCGTTTTCGCATGTAGTCGTTTTCGACGACACGCCTCAGACCTGTTCGAAGTCCTCCGACGGCGCCTGCCTTCCGATCATCCAGGTCGCGGCCGCCTCGGCCCGGTTGTGGAGCCCGTGCTGGGCATAGAGGCGCTGGAGGTGCGTCCGAACTGTGAAGGGAGAAACCTGCAGCCTGGCCGCGATCTCTTTGTCGGAAAGGCCCGAGGCGACCAGGCGCATGATCTCCCGCTGTCGCGGTGAGACACTCATGGTGACGATCGGCGAGGAGGCCCTGCGCGCCGAGCGCACGCGTGCCTCGTGGAGCTGCAGGTTCGCCCTCAGCAGGTGCTGCACGGCGACGAACCCGAAGCCGAGAAACAGCCAGACCAGGGCTACGCCGAACGCGTTGATCGTGCCCGATCCGGTCGCCGTCACCGCAAGAAAAACGATGATCGCCACTGCGGGCACCGCGACGATCGAAGGCCGCCAGCTCGGCCACACCGCGGCCACGACCATGCAATAGCCGAGCAGCCCGTCGTGCCAGACGCGGGGATTGCTCATCGTGAGGACGATGGCGATCGCGGTCAGGCCGGCGAGCACTCCAGTCGTAACGGCCGGATCGGTGCCGGTCCGGGGCTGGAGCCAGAACCAGGTCCAGACCAGGACGAAGATAGCCAGCCCGAACACGGAGACCGCCAGGTCGGCGGGCGGGAGGCCGCGGGTGAGGAGCAAAGTCAGCGGCCAGACCAGAATCAGGATCCAGGACAGCGGCACCAGCCGGCCGATGCGCTGCCAGACCGTCGCCTCACGCAGCCATCCCAGGAACTCGGGTCTGCTCGAGTCCTGCACCATAGCCACCACAGCTGAAGATCTCGCCTGCCCCACCGCTACTGAAATTATGGGGGGCGTCAGTTAACAGCGCGGATCGACCTTCAAGGCTTGCTCGGCCGCATCGATCCCACGTCTGGTCTTGAGCGGCCCAGGTACTTGCCGAGCACTCCGCCGGGGTCGACCTCGTAGAACCCTGTCCGGCCGCCGGCCGCGTACGCCACCCCGGCCCACGCGACAAGCAAGCAAGCGAAGGCGACCCAGAACGCGGCCCGCGCAACGACGACCGAAAGGGCAAGGACCGCCCCCAGCCCGATGAGGATCGCGCCAAGTGCTCGGCGGCGCCGCTCGCTGACATAGACGACCGGCAGGCGAGGGTCGGAGTCATGCTCCGGCACCCAGACCCGATGGACGACCAGGTCGGCAGGAATTCTGGACATGTCGACCACGCTGCTTCCCGTATCCGGCGATCACACACCTTCGAGCGCGCCGGCGAAAGTCAGCGGAAACACCGACGTCGGGTCGCTGTCGGCTGGATCGCTGACAGCGATTTCGTGGACTTTGCGGCCGCGCCTCCCTTGCGTAGTCTCGCCTTGCGCACGAGGGGCCGTCCGTGACGGCCACACAGGGAGGACAAGAGTTGGCTGTCAGGTTGCTTCCCGTGATCCCGGCAGAGATGGTCTTGCCGAAACCAGGACCGGCTGAGCCCGCGATCCTAGAGAGCACGGAGCGGCGGCTGCGTGCCAGCAGCTACACGATCTACGTCGACCTCCCCAACAACAGCCACGAGATGCTCCTCGTGCACGGCTACACGGGCGCCTTCGACCGCGTCTCAGGAACTGTGGCGACCTACCTTCGGTCGCTCGAGCTCAAGCGACCCATCCGCCCGCTTTACGGGCAGTGGACGCCCGAACCCGAGATCGCCCCAGGAACTGTGGCGGAGCCGTCAGCAGCGACGATCGCGGTCCTCAAGCGCCGTGGCTACCTGACCGAGATGACCCTGCAAGAAGAGGAGGACCGGCTCGCGGGGATTGCGACCATCCTCCACAAGCAGGCGAGCACGCGCCCGAGCTACATCTTCATGCCGACCTACGACTGCAACCTGCGCTGCTTCTACTGCTTCCAGGACCACATGCGGACCGACCCCGCGTTCAAGCACCTGCTGCGGACGATGACCGTGCCGATGATCGACCGCATCTTCGAGGGCATACCCAAGCTCGAGGGTCTGCACGGGCTCGCCGCGGGCGACGTCGATCGCCGCTCGCTCGGTTTCTTCGGTGGCGAGCCGTTGCTGAGACAGAACCGGCCTGCGGTCGAGTACATCATGCGCAAGGCGCAGGCACTCGGCCCTGTGAGCTTCTGGGCCGTGAGCAACGCAACCGATCTCGACGCATACAGCGAACTGCTCGGCCCAGGCAAGATCGCTCGCGTCCAGATCACCCTCGACGGCACGCCCGACGAGCACGACAAGCGCCGCATCTACGCCGATGGCGGTGGGTCGTACCAGCGCATCGCTCGCAACATCACGATGGCCCTGGAGCTCGGCGCGGCGGTCGACATCCGTCTCAACATCGACCGCAACAACATCGACACCCTGCCTGCGTTGGCCCAGGAGATGATCGCGCAGGGCTGGCCCAAATATCCGAACTGGAGCGCCTACACCGCGCCCATCCACGCCACCAACGACAAAACCGAGCGCAAGACCACCTACACGAGCTGGGGGCTCGACAAGGCGCTCGAAGAGCGACGCGAGCTCTACCCGGAGATGCGGGTGATCGACCGTCCAGACGACGGGCTCAAGGACCAGGCCCGCTCCATTTTCGCGAACGAGGGGCTGCCCAATCACCGCGCCCAGTTCTGCGGAGCCAACAGCTCGATGTACATCTTCGACGCCTTCGGCGATCTCTATGCGTGCTGGGAGCGGACCGGCGACCAGCGCATCCGCATCGGCAACATCGAGCCCGACGGCGAGGTCAACCTGAGCCAGTTCGTGCTCAGCGCGTGGCGCACGCGCAGCGTCGCCAACAACTCCATCTGCCGTCAGTGCCGCTACGCCCTCCACTGCGGTGGCGGTTGCGCGGTGCTGGCCGAGGGCCGGCGAGGATCGCTGTCCGCGAACTTCTGCGACGGATACGCAGCCCGCTTCCGCGCCATGGTCGCGGAGGCATACCTCGATCACGAGTCGGGTGTAGCCATGAACGTTCGCGAGGGCCGCGTATGCGACCTCTGAGAGCTCGTGGCCAGACCAACTTCACCTTGTCCATGGATGAGCGGCTGATTCCGACCAAAAGGAGGTGAGAAAGGTGGACAAACTCGAAGGATTGGAGGCGCGGACCAGGCTGGATTCGCTGGAAGCGCCGCCGGAGATCCGCAGCCTCAATGCTGCTGACCTCGACGTCGAGGAGCTGGAGTCCCGGCTCGAGATGGCGGCCGCGGTCCCCAACTCCGACTGCTGGGCAAACTGCGGCATCAACATCGGCCTCTAGCGGCCGGTAGACGGACTCGTGCGATCGGCGGGCGCGTCGCCCGGGCGCGTCCCGCCCCTCGAGTCCGCAGACGTTCGATCGTGAAAGTGAGATCAAGGAGGAGAAGAAGTCACTTTGCAATCGGTTGCTCGGGCCGATTTCGCCAGCGACCTGCTCAGCTCCCGGCTGGAGGAGCTTCAGCAGGGATGGCCGCCCGCGGTGAGGCTCCTCCTGAGCGCCGACGCCAGCATCTACGACTACCATCCCTACCTCTTCGCGCCGGCGTTTCCGGGCGTCGAGCCGCGAAAGGTCGAGAGCCTCGCGGTGGCGGCGCGCCTTTTCGCGAGCTTCATCTTCCTGTCAGACGAGGCGATCGACGGCCCGGCCGAGGCGGCTTTCGGTCCCATCGCTCCGCTGCGCGCCGCGGCGATGCAGTTCGAGGCCTACCGGCTGCTGAACGAGCTGTTCCCGGCCGGCAGCGGGTTCTGGCCGCGTTTCGGCGGATACCTGCGCGACCTCGCCGAGTCCTGCGTGATCGAGGCGGAGTTCGGGAGCGGCCGCCGGCCGTGGCGTCAGTTCACCGAGGACGTCGCGAAGGGCGTGGCGATCAAAAAGGCCGCGATCGCCAAGGCCAGCGTCACCGGCCTGGCTGAGCTGGCGGGCGACGCCGGTCCCGCCCGGATCCTCGAGTCCGCGGTCGACCACTACAACGTCGCGCACCAGCTGTTCGACGACCTGCATGACTGGAAGAAGGACCTGCGCCGGGGACAGCCATCGCTGGTTCTATCGAGGCTCCTGCCGGACGGGGGACCCTTTGGCGCCGACGCGCTGAGCCCGGAACAGGTCGGCGGGATCGCGCGCAAGCTCTACTACGAAGGTCACGCGACCCACGTGCTGCGCATGTCGCTGGTCGAGCTCGGCGAGGCTGACGCGGCGCTGGTCGGACTGCCACCGATCTTGTTTGGCGACGCAATCGCGGGCCTGCGCCGGCGCTGCCAGGACCTCGAGGCTGACATCTCGCGGATCGTGGCCCAGAACGCGACCAGGGCGAAAGCCCAGCCCTCGGTGCGCATCACCACCCGCGTCGTCGCGGACCGACCATGGGAAGGGATCGCGTGGACGGCGCTCGATCACACGCTGGCCGAATGGCGCCGCGGATTCGGCGAGGCACGCCACCTGATGAATTTCCCCTGGGACCAGGGCTTTTCCGGCGCGACCGAGGTGCAGGCCGGCGATGTGTTCCAACGCTCGCTGCTCGCCGAGACCCTGTGCGAATCCAAACGTCTGGCCGGCCCTGAGCTCGAGCCGGCGGTGGAACACGAGATCACGTATCTGCTCGGCCGAATGCAAACCCAACCGCCGGGCGGCTGGAGCTACTTTCCCGAGCTGCCCGAGCTGCCCGCGGACGCCGACGACCTGGCCCAGATGATCCGCCTGCTCTGCATTTCCGATCGCCGGGAGCTGGTGCCGGGCAAATGCGATCCGGCGCTGCTGGCGCTGCTGGAGACAGGAGCCCACACCGACGGCTCGCTGGAAACCTGGATCCTTCCGGCTCAGCTTCGGCTGCAAAGCCAGCAGCGCCAGGCGCACTTCGTCGAGCTGGCCTGGGGCAGCGGGCCCGACCCGGAGGTGATGGCCAACCTGCTGCACGCGCTGCACCTTTACGACGCCACGCGTTTTGCTGCGGCGCTGGAGCGGGGGCTGAATTTCATCGAGAAGACGCAGGCGGCCGACGGAAGCTGGTCGAGCACCTGGTATCACGGGCCGTTCTACGGCGTGTTTGTGGCGACGCGCGCGCTGGCCGCCGCACGTCCGTCGTCGCGATCGCTGCGCCCCGCGATCGAATTCCTGCGCACAAGCCAGCTCCCCGATGGGGGCTGGGGAGTGGGCGGGGACGCGGACGCACTCAGCACCAGCCTCGCTCTCCTCGCGCTCTCATCTGCCCCGCCCGACATCGCTCAGGGCGCAGACGGCGACCGCGCGAGCCGGGCCAGGCGATGGCTCGAGGCCGACCACCGAGCCGAGGGTTGGGGCGGTTGTCCCTTCATCAAGATGGACGTGGGCCGGGCTTCAGGTGGGCCTGTGGTCACGGTTCTCTACAGCAGCCGCACGATCACGACGGCCTTCGTGCTGCGCGCCGCCCTTGCCTGGGACCTCCGCGACGCGGGGTCCGCATGCTGAAATACGATATCGACTCCGAGATCGAGCCTTTGACTGCACCCATGGTCGCTGCTCACGGCTTGACCAAGCTCTTTTCTGGCGGAGGCGCCGACCTGCGAGCTGTATCGGACGTCTCCTTCGAGCTCGAGCCCGGGATCTTCGCGGCCATCACCGGTCCTTCGGGGAGCGGCAAGAGCACCCTGCTGCACCTGTTGGGCGGGATCGAAAAGCCCTCCTCCGGAGAGATCGACGTCGCCGGCACCGCGGTCCACGCGCTGGGCGAATCGGCGCTGGCGAAGTTCAGGCTCATGCAGGTCGGTTTCATCTTCCAGGCCTTCCACCTGATCCCCAACCTGACGATCTTCAACAACGTCGCGATGCCGGGCCTGCTGGCAGGCGTCGCGAGCGCCGCTCTCCGGGACCGCGTTCTCCGGCTCCTCGAAACGGTGGGCATCCGCGACAAGGCAGACCGCCTTCCGCACGAGCTGTCCGGAGGGCAGCAGCAGCGAGCGGCCATCGCCAGGGCGCTCGTCAACGACCCGCAGGTGATCCTCGCCGATGAGCCCACCGGCAACCTCGACAGCGCAGCGGGCGACGCGGTGCTGCAGCTGCTGGGCGAGCTCAACGACCGCGGCAAGACGCTCCTCATGGTCACCCACGACGCGCGGATCGCCGGCTGGGCAGGCAAGCAGCTGAGGATGCGCGACGGTCGTCTGGTGACAACGGCCGAAGCATGAGGCGGCGTCGAGCCCGCGCCTACCTGACGTTTGGGGTCGCGAGCATCCGGCAGCGCTGGTGGGAGGCCGCCGTGCAGGTCGGGGTGGCGCTGCTCGCGATGGCTGTGGTCGGCGCCGGACTTGTCACGGCCTCGAGCGTCCCGGCGTCTTACGCCGCGACCAAGCTTCGCCTGAACGGGCCCGACCTGTGGGTGGGCACCCAATCGGCCGCAGCGCCGGCCCTGTACGCGGAGGTCGCCCGGCTGTCGCAGGTGAGCGCGACGACGCCGATGTACATGGTCCAGTCCGGCGTCGTGAGGGCCGGCGGCAAGGAGCTGCCGGCGGCGATCAGCCCGCTGCCCGATACGCCGCCTCTTGTCGGCAGCCTGACCGTGGCCGGTGGCGCGTGGCCGGCGCCGGACGCAAACGTGGCCCTGCTGGAGAGAGGCGCCGCCCAGTCGATGGGCGTGGGTCCAGGTTCCGACGCGACCGTGGTCGGTGGCGGAGGTTCGGTCGGCCTGCGCATCTCCGCGGAGGTGCGCGACATCTCGCACGCGTCATATCCACTTTCCACACCGGCCCTCGTTTACGTGACGCGGTCGGTGTGGCAGGCGTTGGGCGGCGATGCAGCAGCGACCACCGCACGTTTCGGGGCCCGGATCCGTGACCTCTCGCAGCTGAGGGCGACCGCCCTGGCGATTCGCGATCTCGCGCCCGCGGGCGTGCCGATCGCGATCAACGACGGCGCGCTTGTCGTCGAAGGGCTGCAGCCCCTCGTCCTCGCGCTGGAAGGATTCCTCGTGCTCTTCGGGCTTTTCGGGCTGGTGGCGTGCCTCTTTTTCATCGTCGGCACGACGCGAGCCGACCTGATCCGGCACGCCCGCACGCTGGGCATCTTGCGCGCGACGGGCTGGAGCCTGCGCCAGGTCAGGTGGCTCTTGATGCTGCAGCGAGGCGCGCCGGTCTTGCTCGGCGTGTTGGTGGGCGCCGTAGCCGCGGTCGCGCTCGCCGGCTGGATGACGGACCAGGTCGTGCAGCTGATGGGCCTGAGCGCAGCCCTGGATGCGGCCCCCCTGGTCCTGGCGGGCACCGGCGCCGTGTTCCTGCTCGCCGCCCTTGCGGCGGTCCGGTTGGCGACACGCGGTTTCGGCAGGACGTCGCCCGGCGCCACGCTTGCGGCCGGGTACCGGCAGCCACCGAGCCGGCTCGCCGGCTCACTCGAGGTCGGCCGGGGCGGCATTGGACCCCGGCTCGGGACCTCGCTTCTGCTCGGGCGTCCTGGTCGCACGAGCACTGCTGTTGCCGTGCTCTTGCTCGGCCTGGTGACTGTGATCTTCAGCGTGATCACCGAGGCGACCCTGTCCAGCTTCGGGTCGGAACCATCGACCTGGGGCTACGCGTACGACTGGCGCGTCGACTACGTCAAAGGCCTGGCGCCGGCGGATGCGCAGCATGCGCTCGACGGCACGGCCGGCATCGCGGCAAGCCTGCCGGTCTATGACGTCAACGCGACCATCGACGGCAATCGCACCGACGCGCGATTTGTGACGCCGGCCCAGGACCTGCTGCGATTCCATCTCCTGACCGGTCGGACGATCGCGTCCGACTCCGAGGTACTGATCGGGGCGGGTCTTGCCGCGTCGACCGGGCTCGCGCCAGGGCGGAGCGTCCTGCTCCAGGTGGGCAGCGCTCCGACCACGGTCCTCATCGCCGGGGTTTATCGCGAGCTCGACAACCTCGGCCAGGTGTTGGTCGGCCGCGACAGCCTGCTTCTGGGCCTGCAGCCAAAGGCCACACCGGCGTACTTCGTGGTGAGGCTCCAGCCAGGCGCCGACGCCGCCGGCGTCCGAAGCCGGCTCGAGCAGAGCGTTGCGGGTCAGTTCGTGGTCAGCCCGGTCAGCGACCTTATCGCGGTGCCGCTCGGAAACGTCTTCCAGGCCGTGCTCCTCATCCTCGGCTTCGGGCTTGCCGTCGTCGCGGGCATGGTGATGTTCGCGATGACGATGATCCTGGCCGACGAGCACACCTTCGTGATCGGCATCCTGAAGGCGATCGGCGCGCGCCGGCGTCAGCTCGCGGCCAGCCTTGCATGGGCGGCGGGCCTCCTGATTGTCCCCGCGGTGGTGCTGGCAGTGCCGGCGGGCATCCTGCTTACGGCTGCGCTCATCGCCGCGCTGAGCCAGGTCGTCGGGGGCGTCGATGTCGTCGTGCCCGTGGCCGCGCTCGCCATCGCGATTCCGATCGCGCTGCTCGCTCCGATCCTTGGTTTTGCGATCCCGGCCCGCGCGGCGCTGGCCGCCTCGCCGCTGGAAGCCATCCGGACCGAACGATGAACGCGATCGCGATTCGTTCACCGGCCGTTGCTCGGCCTCGCCTCCAGGCCTGGCTGCGCGCGGTCGCGACGGTTCTCACTCCATTGGTCGCGGGCGCCATCGCAATGGTCGTGGCGCAGCTGATCGGGGTCACGGGTCGCGAGCGCTCGGCCATCTTCTACGGCGTCCAGCTGGTGGCCGCGCTCGCCGTCGCGCAGCGCACCTATGGACTGCGCACGATCGGGCTTGGGGCGCTGCCAAGATCTGCTGCTTTCGGCTGGTCGGCTGCATTGGTCGCGGTGAGGCTCGTTCCCTGGCTCTTGCTCATCCCACTCGTGGGCTGGACGCGCGATCCCCTGCAGCTGCTCTCGGCCTTCGCCTACTTCCTTCTCTTCACAGCGGCCGCCGAGGAGGTGCTCTTCCGGGGCCTCCTGCTGCGGGGCATCGTGGGCCTGGGCGCCGGCGTGTTGACGGCTGCGGTGGTCAGCTCAGCGGTCTTCGGTCTCTTCCACCTGAGCGGTGGCCTGCTGTTTCTGCCTGTGTTCGCCGCCGATGGGCTCGCGTTCTGCGCGCTCCGGCTGCGCACCGACAGCCTCTATCCGCCGATCGCGGCCCATGGCGTGCTCAACTTCACCACCGCGGCGCTGCTGCTCTCGGCCAATGTCGTCAGCGACGCGCGCGCCATCGTCTACGTGGCGTTGGTGGTCGCGATCGACATCGCGTTCTGGGCCGAAACCACCCGGTCTCGAAGGCGCGCGTCATGAGAGTTCTCCTGTGCCCGATCGGGAGCCGCGGCTTCGTCTATCCCATGATCGGGATCGCCCGAAGGCTGCAGAACAGTGGGCACGAAGTTGCATTCGCCACCTCGATCGACTTCGAAGCAGTCATCGCGGGCGCCGGGATGGAGCGCCTGCCCCGCGCCAACACGGATGGGACGAGCTTTCAGCTCAACAACTGGGGGCATCCGCTCGTCGTCGCGATCCAGGTCCGCCACGTGCAGCACGCGATCGAGCGTTTCGACCCCGATGTCCTGCTCACCAGCACGCTGGCGCTTGGGCCCTTGATCGCGGGCGAGATCGCCGACCTCCCCGTGGCGGTGCTCGGACTTGCCACGTACCTGTGGCCGGTGGCCATCCCCGGCGGCGAACGTCGCGCCGCCGACCCGCAGGCGGAATACCGGCACCGCGAGATGACCGCGCTCTACAACGCGGCGCGCGGCCTTTTCGGGTTGAGCCCCTCTCCCGCATCTCTGGATGCATCGCCGATGCTCGGCTCCGTCTATCTGCTGCAGTCAGTCCCGCTTCTCGAGCCGCTGACCGAACACCTGCCGGACAGGGTGCGGCTGGTGGGGTCCTGTCTTCACGAGCCGGCGGCCCCCGACGCGCAGCTGGTGGAATGGCTCCACTCCCGAAGCGACGCGCCGGCGCCGCTCTACGTCCAGCACGGCTCCGTCTTCCGCGCGGGCGACACCTTCTGGTCGGGACTTCTCGCCGCATGCGACGAGCTCGGGATCAGGCTGGCGGCATCGATGGAGCGGCATCGAGGCGCACCCCCGGACTCGTGTGACGCCGACCGGTTGGTGCGCGGCCACGTTCCGCAGCAGCCCGTGCTGGAGCAGGCCCGCGGCGTGGTGTGCAGCGCCAACACCACAGCGGTGCTCGGGGCGCTGACGCACGGCCTCCCGCTCCTGCTTTTCCCCACGGGGGGCGAGCAGCCGGCCCTGTCGGCCCGCTGCCTAGCAGCCGGGGCTGCCACCACGCTGCCCGCCTCGTCTGACGCGGGCGATATTCGCACCGCATTGAACCGCGCTCTCGAAGGGACGGCGCAGCGCCAGGCGGCGCGCCGCCTGCAGGCGGCGTTTGCGCAGTTCGACGGACCCGACATGGTGGTGACGGCGCTCGAGGAGCTGACGGTGCCCGCGGTCTCGAGCGGGGTCGCGTGATGGAGGCGGCCGTCCGGCTCGACACCTCGGAGCGCAATGAGTCGGTCGTCTTGCGGGGTCGCAACGGGATCCGCATACGGCTTTCGCCTGTCGCCCATTACTTGCTGGAGGGCGGCCGGGCGGGTCATTCCCAGGCGCAGCTCGCGGCCGGGCTCGCCGAGCTCACAGGCCGACCGGTGTCAGTCCCTGAGGTCGAGGACGCGTACCAGCGGCTCGAAGCGCGGGTGCGGTCGATCGAGGACCGGCCGGCTCCTGCTCCGGCCGGCTTCTGGCTCGCCCTGCCCGTGATTCCGGAGGCGTATGTCGCGCCCGTCGCGCGGGTTGTCGCCCACCTCTTCCAGCCCGCCGTCGCCGCGACCCTCATCGCGCTCGCGGCGGTCGTCGCGGGGTTGGCCCTGGCGGGAGGCGCGCCCGCGCCGGGTACCGAATTCCTGACCGCGTACGCCCTGTTCTTCGTTTCGCTGATCGCGCACGAGCTCGGCCATGCCGGCGCATGCGCCCGCTATGGAGGCCGGCCGAGCGCAATCGGCTTTGGGATCTACCTGGCTTTTCCGGTCCTGTTCAGCGATGTCACGGCCGCGTGGGACTTGCGCCGCTGGCAGCGCGTGGTGGTGGACCTGGGCGGGATCTACGTGCAGGGCCTGGTCGGCGCGGCCTATGTGGCCGCCGCCCTGGGCACCGGCAGCCGCACGCTGGTCCTGGCCGGCGCGCTGGTCGGGTTCAGCTGCCTGCTCTCGCTGAACCCGTTCTTCAAGTTCGACGGCTACTGGGCGATCGGCGACGCCCTGGGGGTGGTCAACCTCGGCCGGCAGCGCAGGCGCCTCCTGGAGTACGCACGCGAGAAGCTGGCCGGGCGGCGCCCCCGCGCGCTGCCCTGGCCTCCCTCGGTGGCGGCGTTCGTCGCCGCCTACCTGCTCGCGGCCACGCTGGTATGGCTCGGGTTCCTGGTCTTCGTGGTGCCTGCTCTTGTCAGCCGGGCTTACGCCTACCCGGCCGTGCTCGGCGCTGACCTGCCGGGCCTGGTCGGGCCGGCGCACAGCCTGCCCGCCGGGGCCGCGCAATCGCTTCTCGTCGGCGGACTGGTGGTGGTTGCTCTCGGAACTCTGGTGGTGCGCTTCTGCGTGAGTGCCGTGAAGACGCTTGCTCGAGTTCGCGCGAGGTTGACCTGATGGCCGCCGCGATATCCGCCGCCCAGGCGTCGGATGTGGCCGCTTACCTGGCGGGCGTCGAGTCGCGAATTCGAACCCTCCACGCCGAGGAGTCGCGACGCTGGGCCGCCGTCGACGGGCGGTTGCAGCCCGCGGTCGACGCCATCGCGCGCCTTGCGGCGAGCGGTGGCAAAAGACTGCGCGCGCTCTTCGCCTACTGGGCCTTCGTCGGGGCGGGCGGAGACCCTGACTCATCGCTGATCGTCGACGCGGGCGCGGCCCTCGAGCTGATCCACCTCGCGGCGCTGATCCACGACGACGTGATGGATGCCTCGACGCTTCGTCGTGGATCGCCGACGCTGCATGTCAGCTTTGCGGAAATGCACCGCCGGCGAGAATGGCCCGGCGACGCGGATGAGTTCGGCGCGGCGGCGGCAATCGTGCTCGGCGACCTCGCTCTGTTTCATGCCGATTGCCTGCTTGCGAACATGCCGCCCGAAGCGCACCACCTCTTGGCCCGCCTGAAGCTGGAGATGGCGATGGGGCAGTTCCTCGACCTGCGCGCGACGGCGGCGGGGGGCGCCGACGCGGAAACGGCCGTCCGGGTCGCGCTGTACAAGACGGCGCGCTACTCCGTCGAGCGGCCCCTCCACCTTGGCGCCTGTCTCGCCAAGCGGCTCGAGGACCTGGCGCCATCACTCAGCGCGTACGGCATCCCGCTCGGGATTGCGTTTCAGCTCGCGGATGACCTCCTTGGCGCGTTTGGAGATTCCGCCCAGACCGGCAAGCCCGTGGGCGATGACGCCCGCCAGGGCAAGCCCACGCTGCTCCTCGCGACCGGCGATCGGTCCGAGGTGGAGCAAACCGTCGAGTGTCTGGTGGATGAGGCGGTCCACGCGGTCTCTCGGTCGGCCCTGGAGGCAGAGGCAAAGGTGGCGCTCATCGAGCTGGCCGGTTTTGTCAAGGCGCGGAGGAGCTGATGGCAACGACTGTGCGTTCATCCTCGACGCGCAAGGCCGAGCACCTGCGGATCAACCTTCAAGAAGACGTGAGCTCGGACAGCGCGACCGGGCTGGACGAGTTCCACTTTCGGCACCTGGCGCTGCCCGAGATCGACCTTGCCGATGTGCAGCCGGCGACGGATTTCCTCGACCGGCGGCTGGCCGCGCCGTTC
>Ga0209806_1001792_pt1 | contig 13855 bp, 10 predicted proteins | sample GraSoiAngelo_152_FD_186166 | JGI IMG/M metagenome (GOLD analysis project Ga0209806, IMG submission 186166) | Grasslands soil microbial communities from the Angelo Coastal Reserve, California, USA - 14_1009_12_30cm (SPAdes) (version 2) | ecosystem: Environmental > Terrestrial > Soil > Grasslands ... | reverse complement strand
GATCCTGGCTCTCCGCTGCTGCCATATGAATGGTGAGTTTGAAGACTACTGGGAGGAACGCAGGGCGGCTTAACTTCCATTTGTAAGTCGCGCACCCGGTTTGGACTTTTCCCAGACCTTCTCAATTTCAATCGCGCCACACTCCTCCCCCGAGGCTCCCCAATGGAATACCTGATCGGCTTGCTGCTCTCACTCGCCGTCGCCGGCCTCGCCGCCCTCATCGGCTTGGACCGCGACCGCTCCTTCTATTCCACCCTCCTCATCGTCATCGCCTCCTACTACGTCTTGTTTGCCATGATGGGCGCTTCGCAGCGCACCCTCTGGATCGAAATCGCTATCGCCTTCGGATTCTCCCTGTTCGCTATTCTCGGCTTCAAACGAAATCCCTGGTTCGTAGTCGCCGCCCTGGTGGGTCACGGCGTCTTTGATTTCGTCCACCACCTCTTCATTGCAAACCCCGGCGTCCCCTCTTGGTGGCCCGGGTTCTGCCTTGCATGCGACGCAGTTCTCGGCTCGTTCTTGGCTCTGCGTTTGATGACGCGCCCTGACATTCTCCCGTATGGTCAAAAAACTCAAACGAGTTTAAATAGCGCAACTTGCAGCTTTCCACAGGCTACCTCGAATGGACTTCTCCGACTGGAAAACAGTGTCTACGATTTCGCTTTCACGGGGTTGTAGATTCAGGGGGAATCCAAGATGCTGGGCGCGCCTGCTGGCCTACGTCACCGGAATGGTCAATCAAGAACTCCTACTGCGGAACGAATATCTGGGGGCAGAGGTGAGATCAAGGGTCGGTTGCTGTTTCCGGAAGGTGAAAAGGCGACACTAACTAGCTGAGATTGCTCACCGACTGGGACGCGAGGCTCTCCGAAAATCTGGCAGCAACGGCGAACCCGGACACCATTCTCGGCTGGTATCGGAAGTTCATCGCGAACAAGTTTGACGGATCGAGATTTCGCCGACGAGCAGGTCGACCGAGGTGATGCCCGTTACGAGCGCCGACCAATGTGCCTCTCGCAACGTTGCACGGATATGGTGTGAAATGCTGCGCATCAGAACACGAGCTTACCGTTGAGCTGCGGAGGGATGACGGTGTTGACCGAGATCCTTGTTTGGCCAGCATACACATGCTGCAATTTGGAGAGTCGGGCGAACAGCGACAGGGATGATGCGCTAACCCCAGTGTCAAAGACGCTTAGCGACTCCAAATGATCCAGCGATCCGAGTTCCTGTATAGTGGCGTCGGATATTGCAGTGTGGGCTAAACGCAACTGGCGCAGCTTTTTCATGGCAGCGAGAACCGGGGCAGACCGATCGGTGATCGCCGTGCTAGAGAAATCGGCAGCGACGATCCGCTCGCTGAGAGGGGCCAGAACGACGATTTCGTTATCGCCAAATTTGGCACCAAGCCACGATGCGCTAAGCACCAAATCGGCTGAGGTTCGGGACTGATAACCCACGACATTAGGGAGGCGCGACTGAACCTGAGAGAGGATTGGAGCGAAGGCCGCACGTTCCTTGGCAACAGCATTGAGGTCAATTTCCTGAAAGTTCACTTCAGCGGCGATCGTCTGGCCGGCAGTTACAACGGCGTCGGTGGCGTCCACAGCGAGAGTGTGCGACGCCCCGGATGAGATCCACGCTTCAATCAGCTTGACCTCGCTTGAAGACAACGGCCTCCTATTTGCGGCAGGCATGAAATCGTCATCGTTGGGAGGAAGCGTGATGCGATGAAAGAGTTCGCTGCCCTTGGGATCGCCAGCTTTGATGACGGGGCCATGCTTACTACCGCGCATGACAGCGGCATAAGTGTCGAGCCGCAGGTTCGCCTTGTGCTTGGCCGGTCCATGGCAAGTTACGCAGTGGCCTTCGAAAAGAGGCTGAATCCGGGCGCCGTAAAACGTGGCGAGGCTCTCTTCCGCAGAATTCATCGCGCCATGGCCCGAGCCCGACACTTCCAACAATCTGCGCAATTGCAGCGGCATGAATTCGATGAGATGGTTAGCGCCGTGAGACAACTGTCCTCCGCGATAGCCCGTAAACGAAACCAGGGTCACCGTGCCCACGAGCATAATTGCGTAAAGACGGGCCGGTCCGAGTGATCCGGCACGCAAGCGCTGCAACCAACACAGCCAGGCAGCAACCGCGACCAACACTCCACCCCACATATGCTGCTGAACCAATGGGCCGGAATATCCGCCACCTCTTGCGAGGCACCAACCGAGGACGGCCGCCACGATGGCTCCGCAAATCGCCACGCAGAGGAGGAGATCGACGGAGGCCAGTAGAAAGGGACTGTTGCGTTTTCGGCCAAGAATCTCGAACAGCGGAACCAGCAACAAGACGGCGATGGGAAAGTGAACGGACAGAGGATGAAAGCGACCGACAAACTGTAGCAATGGAGCGTGCTCAATTCCATCAGGCGGCGCAAACAGCAGAAGGGCCAGCAAAACCAAGAAGATCAGGAAAGAGGCTGCTGCGAAACCGCCGCGTGCCGAAGGGTTGCGGACAGACAAAGTCATGAAATTACGAGACTCCGCAAGACAAGCGGGGAGCGGGCGAGCCAAATCATGCCAAGACTTCCGCCAGAACCCGAGCGGGCTTTACACCGGTTAACTTCTGGTCGAGACCCTGGAATGGGTAGTTAAGCTTTCGGTAATCGAAACCGAGGAGATTCAGAATGGTGGCATGCAAATCACGCACCTCGACAGGGTCTTTGACGATTTCATAACCAAGGTCGTCGGTCTGACCAAGAGTCATACCGGGTTTTACGCCACCACCGGCGAGCCAAATGGTGAAGGCTCCGGGGTTATGGTCGCGACCGACAAATTTCATCACTTGGCCGCTGCGATTTTCGCGCATGGAGGTGCGACCGAACTCACCACCCCAGACGATCAGAGTATCTTCGAGCATTCCGCGATTTTTTAGATCAGCGAGAAGTGCCGCGATAGGCTGGTCGACTTCACGGCAGCGCTCGATGAAACCGATGTCCAAAGATTCCTTGGCGGTCGCTCCGTGGCTGTCCCATCCCCAATGATAAAGCTGAATGAAACGGACACCGCGTTCAGCGAGGCGGCGAGCCACCAGACAGTTGTTGGCAAAACTGGATTCACCGAGCTTCGAACCATAGCTCGCGCGGACCGATTCGGGCTCCTTGCGAATGTCCATTGCATCGGTCGCGTCCATCTGCATGCGGAATGACATCTCGTACTGGGCGATTCGGGTCAGGGTTTCAGGATTGCCGAATTCCGCATAGCGCTGCTGGTTGATTTCATCCATGGAATCCAGCATGTTGCGGCGCTGCGGCGAGCTGACTCCCGGTGGCGGATTCAAATACAAGACAGGCTCACCGTGCGAGCGGCATTGCACGCCTTGGTAAACGCTGGGAAGAAAACCGGTTCCCCAGAGCTGCTTGCCGCCGTCTGGTGTGTTGCCACCCGAGATGAGCACGATGAAGCCGGGCAAATTCTGATTCTCGGTACCAAGTCCATAGACAACCCAAGAGCCAAGCGAAGGATAACCGAGGCGGGGATTGCCGGTCTGAACCAGCAATTGCGCGGGGGCATGGTTGAACTGATCGGTGCGCATCGACTTGATGAGACAAAGATCGTCAATATGTTTTTCCAGGTTCGGCAGACGGTCAGAAATCCATTGGCCGCTTTGGCCAGTCTGATGAAATGGATATTGAGAGCCGAGAAGCTTTGGTATACCGGTGAGGAAGGCAAAGCGCTTTCCGGCCAAGAAGGAAGCAGGACAATCCTGACCATCGAACTTGGCAAGCTGAGGCTTGTACTCGAAGAGCTCCAATTGGCTGGGTGCGCCAGCCATATGAAGATATATGACACGCTTGGCATGCGGGGCGAACTGTGGCGGCAAGACAGTCAGCGGTGTTTTGGGATCACGCCTCAGGTCGAGCCGAACCGAGTCGCCAGTGGCCAGCTCTTCCGCAGAAGCGGAGGAGAAAGGCGATGCCAACGTGCCCAGGAACATAGCGCCCAGCCCACCGGTCATTGAACGCAAGAAATGACGCCGAGTCTGTGCCTGCAGACGAGCGAGAGTTCTTTCCGAATGCAGTTCACTGGAAAGATCAAAATCGTGATTTCTCGAAATGCGGTAGAAGGGATCGGTCATCTAGATCACCTGTTCATGGCCGCATCGAGGTTTAAGAGCACGCCGGCGACAGCCTTCAGCCCACCCAATTGTCTGGGGACCAACGCGGCATTGGGTTGTGGATTTTCAGAGATACGCAGCCTGGCTGCCTGCAGTACCGGGGCACCGGGAATGGTGACAGTCTTTTCAAATAGTCCGCGCAACACGGACATTTCCTTCGGTGTGGGATCGCGAGAGAGAACCAGACGGGCTTCGAATGCAATGCGGGCATCAAGAAGGCTCTCGCCATTTTTCGGAGCAACCTCCCTCAGAGCCCGTTTCGCCAACGCCTCCGCGGCTTCATCATAGACCGGGTCATTCAGGGTCACCAATGCTTGCAATGGGGTATTGGTAGGTATCCGTCGGGGCAGACTGGTGGTGCGGTCGGAAGCATCAAAAATGAGCGAGCTTGGATATCCGCTGGTGCGTTTGACAAAAGTATAGATCGCCCTGCGGTAACGATCCGGACCCTTGACTTCTTTCCACCTTTCGCGATTGTAGACGGAGTTCCAGACGCCCGCCGGTTGCGGAGGCATGACTGGGGGACCGCCCATTTTCCTATTCAGAAGACCGCTTGCGAGGAGCGCCTGGTCGCGTACCATCTCGGCGGTGAGCCGTTGCTCGGGCCCGCGTGCCAGAAGGCGATTGCGAGGATCGCGCTCCTTGAGAACGGGAGTGGTGATGGCGCTCTGACGATAGGTGGCACTGGTTACCAGCTCACGCAAGAGCGCCTTCATATCCCAGTGGAGATCGTTCTGGAAATGTAGAGCAAGCCAGTCCAAAAGTTCGGGATGGCTGGGTTCCTCACCCACACTGCCAAAATTTTCAAGCGTTTCCACAATTCCCGTTCCGAATAGTTGTTCCCAATACCGGTTTGCGGCGACACGCGCGGTCAATGGCTGGCCGGGAGAAAAAAACCATTTGGCGAGGGTAAGCCGATTGCGAGGCTCACCATCCGGCAGCCTCGGAAAAATTGCGGGAACATCTGGAGTGAGGTCGGCGCCTACTTTGGTCAGAAAGTTACCACGCTCAAATTCCCTGGTGGTTCGTCGCTCGTAAGGCTGCTCTTCGGACATGACAGGAACGTCCACCGCAGGAATCTTGGCAAGCTGTTGCTTGAGGTCGGTGAGGTGAGCGAGTGCTGCGAGGCGCGTTGGATCATTGCCCAGAACCGTCCAACGAGGATCGCCGCTCAAAGCAAGGCGAACGCGCTGAACAATGGCGGGCCTGGAGTCAATTTCGCGCAATTGTTTCAGAGCAACTTCGATGCGGGAATTGGGGACAAAACGCTGAGGGTTCGCAAAAATTCCGACGATCCAACGGGTGCGGAAAAGCTTTGGATTCGCCGCAAAGCCATCGGCGCCTGGCTTCTTCTTCACAGTTTTTCCGGCGGCCAGCACGGGCGTTACCGCGTCTTCGAGGTTTGCTTCAGAATCGTGGAGGAACGAGCGAAATGGGATGCGCTTCTTGTGTCCGTCCGGGTACAGAACAGAAGCTCGAACCTCTTCGACGATGAAACCGTTCTCCGGGTCAGTGCGTGCCTTTTCTGAATCTATCGGCGGCACTTCGACCTTGATCGCAGTCACTGCGGGAATATTGCTGGTGGCAGCCAGTTCATAGAAAGATTCCGGAGGCGTATCCGGTCCGGCGAACGCTTCACCATTTTGAATTTGGAATGTCATCGCCGGCTTTCCTCTGGCGATAGCTTTCTCGAGCCTTTTCTTCGTAATTTCAATGGTGACCAACCGGTTGGTGATATCTTCGGCTTTCTCTTTGGAGGTTAACTTCTTATTTTTTTTAATTTTGAGCAAATAGGCTTGATGTTCGCGCAGCCGGGGCACCAGAGCCATGACTTCGTTTGCCGCAGCGGACTGGATCGGCGCCGGATTCCATTCGTATTTTTCAACTGCCTCGCGATGGGAGATGGTCAAGGCGTGAAGAACACTGGAGATCTCCTGCTGCATGCGAGACGCCTCGGAGAGCCGAGAACTATCTTTCGGGAAACGTACGCTGGGAAAGTCATCGTCACGATCAGCGTCGTTTGAAGTGTTGAAAAAAGCCAGCGATTTGTAATAGTCGGTATGGCGAATGGGATCGTAGGGATGCGAATGGCATTGCACGCAGTTCATGGTGACGCCGTCTAGAACCGACCACGTGGTGGCAACACGGTCCATCACTGCGACCAGGCGGAACTCTTCATCGTCGGTGCCGCCTTCCTGGTTGTTGGGTGTCTGGCGGTGAAAGGAAGTTGCGATGCGGTCTTGAAAAGTAGAATTGGGAAGCAGATCGCCGGCCAGCTGCTTGACGATAAATTGATCGTACGGCAAGTTCCGATTGAACGCGTCAACTACCCAATCGCGGTAGGCCCATACACCAGGGCGGCGATGATCCGCTTCGTAGCCCATAGAGTCCGCATAGCGCGCCAAATCCAGCCACATTGATGCCCATCGTTCGCCATAAGCTGGAGAGGCTAACAACCGGTCGACCTGTCGTTCGTAAGCATTGTCCGAATTGTCAGTGAGAAAGGCCGACTGTTCGTCGACAGTTGGCGGTAGTCCGGTCAAGTCAAGGGAAACGCGGCGGAGTAGCTCGGTCTTGGATGCCGCGGCGGACGGCGAGAGCGATTCGCGATCGAGACGCGCCAGGATGAAACGGTCCAAAGGCTGGCGAACCCAATTTGCGTGTTTCACTGTCGGCAGTGGCTGCGGTTTGGGCGGCACAAAGGCCCAGTAATCTGACCACTGAGCTCCCTCACCAATCCATCGCCTAAGCAAAGAGATCTGCTCTGGTGGGAGCGAAGGTGCGTGATACGGCATGCGCACGTCGGGATCATGGGAAGTGAGCCGCGAAATCAGTTCGGAGGCATCGGGGTGCCCGGGAACGATGGTCTGGCGACCGGATTTGCCCTTGCCGAGAGCCTCTTCACGAAAAATGAAAGACACCCCGTTCTTTTGTCGGACCCCGCCATGACATGCTACGCAGTTTTGATTGAAGATCGGCCGGATGTCGCGGCTGAAATCAGTTCGTCGATGGGACCATCGGGAAAACAGAGGATTGAAAAACGGCCAACTAAGCCAAGCAATGGCAATGATGCCAAGCGTGGCAGTAACGCCAGCAGTTAGGCGCTCGGGAGTGCAGACTTGAAAGCCAGTTTTCATATCCAAGGCTACGCTGCAAAACGGCTCTGTGAATCCTTATGATAGCACCCGAGGACTCTGTTCATCTCTCTTGAATTGAATTACCTAAGTCCTGAATCATCTGGCGCTGATCGGACCGGCTTGTTTATACCAACTCTGTGTCTCGGGGTGGTCGGCCCACACTTCCCACAACCCCGTTCTCGGGACCTGGTCCAGGCCCCCAAGAGAATGGGACCAGATGGAATTAGGAAATGAGCCATCGCAAGGACGCTGAGCATGGCTCGAACACTCTTGGCGTTTGTTGCGCTCTGGCAGCCCGAAAGCCGCAACTCACATGGCCGACACGCCTTCGGCGAAGTAGTGTTTTTCTTATTTTGGGCGGACAATGGCTTCAGAATGTGGCAGGATTCGCAGTCAAAGAGGCGCGGATATGAAGACCTTACACTTCCTCCCGATTTTATTTATCGTTCTGGGCACAAGTGCGGCGGCGCAAAAGCAGGCCCAGAAGCACTTGCCATACACAGCGATCCACGATCCACAATTTATTCCCGCTTTGTCCGCAACATTTTTGCATGATCCCGATCGCGTGATCGGCATTGTCAGTGGACGAGCGACTAAAGCCTTTCCGGCGGCCATCCTCTCTCAACATGGCCTGGTCGAGGATCAGTCACCGTCTGGACCCATAGCCATCACCTGGTGAAGCTACTGCAACACAGCCCTCGTGTTCAGGGCCGCAGCAAAGGGACGGGACCTTCAGTTGGATAATGCCGGCGTTATTGGAGGTAATGAGGTCTTCCAAGACCGCGAAACGGGTAGCCAGTGGCAACAGTCCAGCCTGCAAGCCATTTCGGGACCTCTCAAAGGCGAGCATCTTGAGCTGTATCCTTTTCTTCTCACGGATTGGGGTGAGTGGCACCGCTTGCATCCGGATACGCTCGTCCTGAAACCCCTGCCGGGTTATGCAGATCGCATCGCGGAGAGAAATGAAATGATTCGCCAAGGTCTGTCGGGCGAGGGTTCAGCGCCTCCAGGTGTGCTCCGCGTGGACGATCGGCTAAAGCCTAAGACGATGGTTCTGGGTCTCGTTGTTGGCGGATCCGACGAGGCATTTCCGCTGACGGTCCTCCGGCAGGCGCATATAATCAACGAGGAAATCGGCGGCCAGCCCGTTCTTGTTGTGCATCAGCCGACGTCGGATACCACTACCGCGTTTATTGCCCGGGTAAAGGGCACGCGGCTGAAATTCCGTGCTGCGAATGCGGATGCCACCGAACTGATCGATGTGCAAACGAAATCGCGGTGGAATCCTTACGGGGACTGCATTTCCGGCGCATTCAAAGGGTCGCAACTCACATCAGTGATACTAGAGCCGGAATATTGGTTTGCCTGGTCGGAATTCCATCCAGATACCAAAATCTACGTGGCCACGGAGCCAAAACCTCAAGCCGGTCCCGGCATGGTCAACTGAACCCCTTTTTTCGCAAAAATCATGGCGAGGAGTTTTGCCGGCTCGGTTGCACTAGCGTTGCTGGACACCTCGTGTGTGCTCCCCGGGGGCTCAAAAAACATCTCTCCAGTTCGATGAGTCCTTTCTTCCTGCCCGGAAATCTTTGTGACTATCGCGCCTTCCAGTACATAGGCGAGGACGAAGCCCGCATGGTGATGAGGCTGACCAACTCTTCCCGGGAGGTAATCCACGTAATTAACTGTCACCTCCCAGTCTTCCATTGTGATGTTCGGCAGGTCGTGTTTGAAGACAGGGCCGGTGGCCCGTGGGGCCTGTTGAGCCGTTGTTCCGTTTCGCGTTTGGGCATCTGCGGTGCCCAATTCGCATAGCAAAGCAATAGCCGCAGCGAGCGTATCTCGACGTGTGATCATAGCCTGATTATACTAGTTGTAAAATTTAGCCGAACAGGAAGAATCACTTAACGACCCCGCGAAGTCTCTCTCCTGGGGCCGAGAAGTCTTTTCAAGTCCCGAGAAGTTCGGCTAGCGTAGAGCTATCCAGGATCCTGGGTTCGGTATATTCAGATGCCGCTGATCGGCTCCCTCAATCTTGGCTTTCAGGTCAGCCAGAGTGGTTTGCCTCCGCCTGAATATCTTTCTTGTTGTCATTACTTCAAATTCTCCACCACTTGTCTACATGGCACGCGGAGTCCCCGTGAATCGTCACGTTGATCGTCTGATCTCCTGGCAACAAAATGAGTGTGAGCACGTGTCGGCAATTTGAGACCGCCACGTTAGTCCAGCGCTCGGTGTTAGGACTGACTGTTTCTTCTCTCCTCCATTGCCGCGAGATTTTTAACTGCGAGGCCGCGTCAGAGTCGATTGAGTAGCCGTCTGGCACAAACATTGCCAGGGCCGCTCCCAGGCAGTGCAAAGGGCCGGTCGAGCTTTAGCTGGCTCGGGAGTTCAGCTTGTGCCTCGCCAAAATTAAGAGCGTATTCGAAATGAACGACATACGAGGAGGTCATGCAACATGATGGATGACATTGAGTCGTTGAGGAGTTTTTGCGCAGGACAGGTAACGCCGCGCCCAGCAGTGTGCCCTTCTTATTTCATCCCATCCAGAATTGAGCCCACGATGCCTCCGACGACGCCTCCTTGCACTGCTTCCTTGTGCTGCGTGGGCATGTACTCCATGAGCTTGTGCGCCAGTTTGGAGATGGGCAGCGTTTGCAGCCAGATTCTCCCTGGCCCGCTAAGAGATGCGAGGAAGATTCCGTCACCACCAAAAATCATGTTCTTAATTCCCGGCACGGTCGTGATCTGAAAGGAAACGCCTGCCTGGAACGCGCCGACGTGTCCCGGATGCACCCGCAGAGTTTCGCCCGGCCGCAGATCCTTCATGATCAGCTCACCCGAAAGCTCGATCCATGCGGTCCCCGTTCCGCTGACGTGCTGTAGCAGAAAGCCGTCGCCGCCGAAAATTCCCGCCCCCAGCGATTGCTGGAAGCCAACGCTGATCTGAATCTGCGGCGTCGCGCACAAAAATCCGTGCCGGTGAATCATGTATTCGTGTCCCGCGCCAACTTCGATCGGCACAATATGCCCCGGCAGTTTTGTGGCGAAGGAAACCCCTCCAGGGGCGCCGATGGCCCGGTACTCCGTCATGAACAGCGATCCGCCACCGGCCACGCGCTTCAGCACGCCGAAGATTCCTCCGCCCCCACCAAACTGGGTGTGCGTCGTCATCTGGATGGAACTCGTCATCCAAGAAAGTTCACCGGCTTCAGAAATGACGGACTCGTTGGGGTCAAGCGCGAATTCAAGTACCGGCATGGTGGTGCCGAGGATGCGACTCTGCATTGGCGGACTCCTGGTCTGGATTGCGCGCTGTCGACGAGCTTTGAACCCGCGCTCAGCGTTCGATTGAACTTATACCGTGAAATCGCTTGTTGACAAGAGACCAGAGCGAGGGATCAGCAGGCAAAGTGCCCTTCTCTCCAACCTGCTGCTCGGCGCCAGGCGTCCGCGTGTGTTGTCGGCAGCCCTTACCTAGTCGCGTTACGTCAGAGTTCCGCGTCAGAACGAAGCCGCCCGGCGGACGCTGCGAGTGAGGCGAACCGAGCTGCCCGTGGCTAACGGCCGAAGTAAGTTGTCTGGAGGGCAGGCCCCATGACCCGACTTCGCAAGAACTGTGCCATCACAGGGGTTCATCACGCCAAGGTCAGGTGCGGACCACCGGGTCCAGTTCAATTGTCCCTCTCGGAGGCAAACCTTGGGGGAATTGAGAGGCTGAACACAGTAGCCCGCAGTAGATGGGTCCGCACATTTCATGCCAAGCGCGTAGCAACAAGCTCGACGGCTCCCATGCCAAGCTAACTCTAAGATGCGACGGTACATAGGGATGAGAGCGGTAGGGGGTTACTTTCTACCTCCAGAGCCTCCCTTTCACAGCAGGGCAGGACCTCTGCCAGAATTGTGCAACTGTTTTCCTGTGGAGATCGAAGCAAAGCATCTCTAGCCCACACAACTAAAGTGTTCAGCCCGCAGGGTCTCGGAAAGGATTGAGTTTTGCGAGGGACAACCCTACTTTCAGCGCCCGTTGTTCCATAATTGCTGGAAGCGTTTCACGCCGGTCGAGAGAGCGGATCATCCGGTGAAACGTATTGTCGAGTTCAACCTTCTCAAACTTCGTGGCGTAGTAGCTCAAGTACTCGGCTGGCTTCCTGCCGGGCGGATAGAAACTGCCTTCCCAACCGCCTGCTGTGAACCCGGATGCACCAATACAACTTGAGTCTGCTGACCCGCAAGCGGCTACTACTTTTTTGTCGTTGCTTTCGCTTGGGCCAATTCGTATTCGCCTTCAACCTCCACGGTCCCTGTACCATCGGCGTTGGCGGTCGTTTTGTAGGTGCCCTTTCCCTTTATCCCTTTGAACTTACCCGTCCCGCCAGTAAAAGACCAAGTTCCGTGCTCGTCCTCGCGCTTGCCATCCTTCACACTCGCCGTACCGTGGAACGTTGAGAATGTCTTATCACCGCTTTCCATCGTGGCTACGCCAATGCCGCTGGCCGCAGTGCGCGTGGCGGTTACCTCTAGCGACCCGATGACAGAGTGGTCTTTCGTTTTTTCTCCACCTATTTCCGGCCCAGTTCAGGCACAAGATTCTTTCACCAGCAGCATGGCGTGTCCAGGCCGGTCGCCTACCTCGATGCTATATGCAGGCTCGGGTTTATTGCATTGCATGGTGCCAGAGATTTTCGTTTGCGCGTTGGCTCCCACTCCCGTCAACAGTACAACACATCCGGCAAAGAGAGTAAGTGCTCTCATGGGTCCTCCCTTTCACAACGTAATTAGAACAACTGCTTTGGAATTGATTTTTGACGCCCGGGTCCGGGGAAACTGAGTTGCCCAGATAATGAATCTTCAGAAGGGTAAAGTCAAATTTAAAAGATGGCCGTTAAGCGATGCCTGGTTGACTGTGTTGTGAGCGGGACTCTTCTTAAGCAAATCTCCGACGCGCCAGTACTTTCCTGGACGCCGAGATATGCCCGGCTTTAGGGTAGATTAACCGCGCCGAGGATTCCTGAATATCTTGGCGGCATTGAGGCAGGCAGAAGCGAAGTTACAGAAGCAGACGGATATAGTGCGGCAACAGTTGGACGTGGTGCGTGCAGCCAGCAACATTCTAGGCCGCGACGTAGCCAGGGGCGGTAAACGGATTGCTATAATAGAAAGAAACGGCCAATGGCTGCGGCTGCGACAGCGAGGATTTTCAAAGGCAACAAAAGAGCGCTGGTCAAAGTTTAGGGCTGAGAAGAAGAAGGGGAAACACTAGGGTTGCTCTTTGACCACGCCGCAAGCGTCTTTCTCCTCACGCAGTCCCACGAATTTCGAATGTCGGAGATGGTCGATTTACGCTTCATACTGCACCTCTTCACGGCATAGGCAGCCAAAGCGGAGACCATAACAAGTAGACTCGACACATCGCGACTTGGACGAACTGGTCAGCGAGACGCGAGTTGGATCGCTGCGTTTAACACCGCGTCCCGGCCGCTCGCCACGTCTTCCTTCGTTCGGGACACTTCAACATCCGGCAAAACGCCAACTCCAACGAATTCGGTGCCGTCGGGAAAGCGGTCCCACTTAGTACAGATGCGGACATCAGCTCCGTAAATCGAAAAAAATAGTGGCTGGCCTGAAGATCCGCAGGTGGCTTCACCTACGAGGGTAGCGCGCTTCTGAACCTTGAGCGGAATCAGAAAGTCCTCGGCAGCACTGCAAGTCCTCGCGCTAATAAGCACGTACACCGGCCTGGAGTAACGCGAGCCGTCAGCCAACTTGATCACGTCCGGGGTGCCTTCATACCATGGCTGCGGCTGTTTCCATGCCCGAAACGTCGGGTTATACAGACGAGTCCGCCAGGCTTCTCCCTGCCCTGGTTCATTCAGAAAATGACCCAAGATGCGATATCCGATGGAGCTGGTACCGCCGCCATTTTCGCGGAGGTCCAGAATCCAGGCTCGAGATTGCAGTGCCTTTTCCAGCTGTGATTCAAAATCGCTGGCGATTTTCTCGTTGCCGAAATCGTTCAATGCCATATAGCTGATATGATCGGGCAACTCCTTATATTCGAATTGTGGCCGCCTCTCGGTGGGCAGCGCTGCGCGATTCTTCGAAGCGTCGCGAATCAGGACGAGTTCCGTGATCTTGCCGTGAAGGTCCAACCACTTGGTGTGCAATGAGCTGCCAGGTTGCCCTTTCAGAAGCATACGCATATCGCGAAGCGCCCGATCTTGCGCAGTGCTGGATGCAATGTAAGGGTCGAGGTCACGTGTAATGACGGTCTGCACAGGTGTGTGATCGATTTCAAGCAACTCCATACCTGGCTTCACGGGGCTCAGTGCAGGAAGATTGCCTACTGCCACTGCGACGGGCTTGCCTTGAATGGGCCCCAGTCTGATGAGCGGCTCATCCTCAGGGTCAACCGCTGTGGGATAAACGTTGGTGTGACCATCTCTTAACACCTAACCTATGCACGAAATTCGGGCTTTTGTGAGGCCGTCTGCTGAATTCTGGTCCTCATCTTTTCTGCTTCTTTGTGCCCTGACTGCCCGCTGAGT
>Ga0209806_1001791_pt1 | contig 13855 bp, 10 predicted proteins | sample GraSoiAngelo_152_FD_186166 | JGI IMG/M metagenome (GOLD analysis project Ga0209806, IMG submission 186166) | Grasslands soil microbial communities from the Angelo Coastal Reserve, California, USA - 14_1009_12_30cm (SPAdes) (version 2) | ecosystem: Environmental > Terrestrial > Soil > Grasslands ... | reverse complement strand
GGCGGAAGCGTGTGGGAGTCGAACCCACCATCCACCCCGCGAAGGGACGGATCGCCGGCTTTGAAGACCGGGAGGATCACCGGACCCCTTGCGCCTCCGCCGCGATTATAAGAGTCCGAAGCTCAGCGATCAATTTTTGCGGACGCGGCGAAGGCCATGGCCTCAACCTGCTCGAGAACGCGCGGGTCGGTACACACTTCGTAGTAAGCGCGCTGTCCCTCGGGTCCAATTCGGCCATCGGAGAGCAATTGCCGAACATAACCGCGCCGCAGAAGTATCGGCTCGACGGCGCCGCCGATGGGCGCCTGGCCGAGAAAGAACGTGGCGAGTTCCCGGCCCCAAGGCATTTCACACTCGACCTCAACCGATTGCAGCGCGATCTCCTCGGACAATTTATCAAAGCCTTCCTGATTTAGTTCCACCCCATTGAGATTGAAGCGGATCAAAAACTCGTCGACCTCGTCTTCCTGAGCTCCCTCTAGGCCAGGCTGGAAAACAAACAAGCGGAAAAGCGATGAGCGGTCGCCCAGCATTCGCCGGGCCACTTTGGAACAGCTTGACAGGCGATCGGAAAGGTTCAAAGCGCGTGAAATCATGATGCGTGAATCGCTGTCCACCCAATACGTCGGCGCGGAACCTTGAAACGCGATTCCTACGCCCAATTCCAGACGAGGCAAATCGCTTGCCTCCGGCCGTTCGTTGTAAGCGGCGGCAATCGCGAGAATCTGGCGGGCCAGCCCGCAAGCTTTAGAAACGGCGCGCTGATGCGAGCGGTTTGACTCCGTCTCGAAGATGGCCAGGACCATGGCGTCGCCTTCGATAAAAACTTTGGCCGCGCCGTAGCGGTCGAGAATGCGTTTCACCGGCTCATAAAAATTGAGACTGAAGAGAGTGGCCGGATTCAGGCCGCGGGCGAGCAGGTCCTGAGTAATGCGAGTGGAGCCGCGAACGTCGGCTTTAACGACGGCATGGTTGATCACGTGGTCATGAGCGGGAGGAGTTTCCGTGGGGAGCAGGAATTCATACAAGCTATTATTCATGCGCGAAATCTCGCGCGTGTGCTCGCTGCGAACCAGCTGAATTCGCTCCATGGCCGCAGCCAAACGCTCGAAATTGCGCAGGTCGCGCCGCAAGCGCATGAAATCTTCGGCGAAATGTAAAGCGACCACACGCGCTTCGTCCCGTGGATAATGGCGCAATTTCTTGGCCAGTGTCTCGACGCGCTCCATGGAGAAGCGCCGCGCGGGAAATTGCTTCAGAATCTGGGCGACGCGCTCGAGCTCGCCCCGGGAGACCAGCGCTTTCTTGAGCTGCTGCAAGTGAATGGGCGGGCAATAATCATGATAGATGTTGCGCACCTCGTAGCTCGCCAGCACGTGGATCAGTAAATCCCGTTTTTCCAGCCGGGCCACCCAATCCTCGAGCCGGCGCGCGCGCGCCGCAGCGCCCTCCGGATGCTCCGGCCAATCCGCGTCAAACAAGCAATGTGCGTTTTCCGGCTCATTCAAGTATTCGCCCATAATGCGATCGTATTCCTGGCCGATAAAGTCGGCCCTATTCTTGGCGGCCTCGATTTGCGGGGCCAATTGATCGAGCTTGGCTTGTAACGGTTTCATGCGAAGCTCGGTTTTCGCAAGATCATCGCGCACACGCGAAGTATCCGCGCCAATCCCCACTCGTGCGAACATCCCGCCGCCTCTCTCTAACTTGCGCGAGAGCGCATTTCGCTGCTCTTCGAGACCCGCAAGCTCGTCCCGAATGGCCACGGCTGCATTAAGCAACTCCTCATGATGTCGCGAGGCCTTGGCAATTTCATCGGCACGGCTCGTTGTCATAACGGTTTCGCGGAGGAGATCGAGCAGCAGCCCGTCAAAGGTCTCGAAGCGATCCTCGTCTTTGAGATAATTCCCGAGCAAGACGTACTGCTCGAGGAAGAGCAAATCGTCCCGCCCGCCTTCGACGAAGGCGATGCGGTCGCCGAGCATTTCGTAGGCCCCCTTCTGCTCGTCTCCGAATAGGGCCTTGCGCCAGCGGCCCAGGTTGTTTTCCTCGAAGTCGAGGAGAATCTGATAGATGTGCTGAGCCACCTGGCGAAAAATGTCGCGCCGGTTGGCTTGCAAGTCTGCCAGGCGCGCCTTCATGACGTGTGCTTGTTCGGAGCGCTCGAAATATTCGCCCCGAGTGCGGATCCACTCCTTGGCTTCGAGGAGCAGATTCGCAAATTGCGCTCCGATCTCCTGGGTCAGGAATTTCAGCAGGGCCACGCGAAACAGCAGGTCGAGCTCAACCTTCTTTTCGTACTTGGCGCGAGTGAGCGAGGCCTGCATCAGCTCCAGTGTTTGGCGTTTCCAGGCGCCGGTCTCCGGGCCTTTCGGAGGTTTTGATCCCTTGCGACCCGAGTAATTGAGATTGGCCGCCTGGCGAATGAACTCGAGCAGATAGGCGCGTGTCTGTTCCGTCCAGGTCGGGCTCAGGTAGACGTCGTGGTGGATGTTATCGACGCCAACCGTGAGCGCGCCCAACGGAAGTTCCGCGGCGTAGGTCTTTAGGTCGACGCGGGCAAAATTACCCGCGAGCACCGTCTTGGGAGGCCCTTGCGGAGACATATGTCTTAAGCTTTCACGAGGTTAGCAGGGGTGCGGCCAAGCCGCAGCAAGCAATCCGACGAAGGCGGCCAAGGGGTTAACATCCCATTGGAACGGGCTTGCCCCAAATGTGCGAGGCCGCCTTCGTCAGGGTTTTGGAAGGGTGATCGTGATTCGACGTGTATCCGCCTCGACGTGTTCGAGGTGGATGGTAACTTGAGGCCAGTCGGTGCGCAGCGTGAACCGCTCCGCCCATTCGATAATGACCACGGCTGGTTCGGCAAAGGCATCTTCGAGCGCCAGCGACTCCAGATCGTGGAAGCCCTCGATCCGATAAAGGTCCACATGGTAAACCCTGACGTGGTTGCGAAAGACGTGCACGAGCGTAAAAGTGGGGCTGGTAACTTCTTCTTCGCCAGCAACGCCCAGTCCGCTGATGATTCCTTTCGCAATCGTGGTCTTGCCGCTGCCTAAGTCACCGGACAAAAGCACCAGCACCGGCGCGCGGAGACGAGGGGCCAGTTGCCGGCCGATGTCCATGGTCTCTTCGGGAGAAGAGGAGACGACGTCAGTGGACGACATCGTGCCATTGAGCCAAAAGCCGGGCATATGCCTCCGGGAGCGCTTCGATAACATCGGAAGCCACCAGCGGAGCCTCGCCGAGCCGCTCCGCTGCCACATCACCGGCGAGACCATGCAGGTGTACGCCAAGCCCGAGTACACGTTCCCAGTTTTTCGTGCCAAATTCCGCCGTCAAACCGGCGAGCATGCCGGTGAGAACGTCCCCTGTCCCGCCAGTGGCCATTCCCGCATTACCGGTCGTATTGACATAGGCCCGGCCATCCGGCGTCGCCAGAATGGTATGAAACCCCTTCAAAATGACGAAGCATTGCCATCGCGCTGCCGTCTCAAGTGCGATTTCCAGACGTCGCGCCTGAACGTCGCCTGCGGTCACATCGAGAAGCCGCGCCATCTCTCCCGGATGCGGCGTTAGCGCCAGCAGTTCCGGCTTTCTGGTCCGCAGTTCGTCTGTATGCCCGGCAAAGGCATTCAGTCCGTCGGCATCGAGAATGACCGGAAGAGATAATCTGTGAAGCACGGCGCGAATGAACTTCTGTGTTTCTTTGTTGGTGGAAAGCCCGGGACCCATCGCAATCACGGATTTGTCCCGGGCGACCGGCCCGAAGTGATCGGAATCGAGATTGCGGACGCTGGCGGTGCCATCTTTTGTGGCCAGCAGAGGCGCGGTCATCATTTCGGGCATGCCAGCCGCGACGACCGGGAGCACATCCGCCGGTGTAGCCACGGTGACCAGCCCTGCGCCCACCCGCAGCGCCGCGCGCCCGCCCAGTACGGCCGCTCCCGATTTACCCACCGAGCCTGCGACAATCAGCGCGTGACCAAAACTGCCCTTGTTCGCATCAGGCTTGCGCACCATTGGCAGCCGGCGGAATTCGCCCGGTTCGAGCCAGTGGAGGTTCAGGGTTGGGTCATCGTCCAACAGTTCGCGCGGCGTGCCGATCTCGCGCACGATCAGCTTGCCGACGCAGTCGGCCCGAGCAGAGAGCAGTTGACCAATCTTCGGCGCTGTAAAGGTTACCGTGGCATTAGCGCGAATCACCGGCCCTCCGAAATCCTCGTTTCCCGAAGGCAACCCCGAGGGCATATCCACAGCGATCACGATACGCGGGCACGGGCCACGAACGCGAGCCCTTCTCTTATCCCGCCATGCGTTTACATCCTCGATGACCGAAGCCAGCAGGCCTTCCACGGGCCCCTTGACCCCCGTGCCGAGCAAGGCGTCGACAATGAGATCCGCTTCGCCGAGAGCCTCGCGCGCCGGCGACCACTCGGCCGCCGAGGCCACGACGTGCAGTTCTCCGCCTCCCTCCTGCCAGAGCCGCAAGTTCGCTGCCGCATCGCCGCGCAATGTGGATGCTTCAGCGAAGAGCAGGACCCGTGGAGGAGCGCTCCGTTCGCGCAAACGGCGCGCCACGACCAGTCCATCACCTCCATTGTTGCCCTTGCCGCAGAGGACAAGAATGTTATGGCTGGAAAGATCAGCAAACGCGTGAGACAAATAATCCGCGACAGCCGCGCCGGCATTCTCCATGAGCTGCAGGCTGGGTATGCCATAGCGATCGGTGGTCAGCCGGTCGGCCTCGCGCATCTGCTCTGCGTTCAGAACTTTCATGGGATGTTGATCATGGCACGATCCGTGGTTATCGCAAAAGGATCAGAGGCCGACAGCGGAGAATACCCCTGCCGGATGGCGGCCCGGAAACCGCAGCGTCAGATTCTTCGCCGGAGCAGAGGGAACGGACATCAACCGATTGATCAGCCCCTGGTTCGCAGATTGACACCCGCGGGGGCCGGCTCGGCGATAGGCTGCTTGAACTTTTGTGAGGCTGCGAGGCGGCTATGTTTGCGCCCGTAGGTGAAATAGATCGTCAGGCCTACAACCAGCCAGACTGCGAGCCGCAACCAATTCTCGGCGGGCAGCGAGAACATCAGGATCAAGCAGCACAAGATCCCCAGCACAGGCGTGATGGGACTGAACGGCACCCGGAAGGGGCGATGCACCTCGGGATGGATTCGCCGCATAATCAAAACCGCAGCGCATACAATCACGAACGCAAGCAGCGTGCCGATGTTCACAAGTTCGGCCAGGATTCGCAAAGGCAGGAAGGCAGCCATGGTTGCAACGCAAGCTCCAGTCAAAATGGTGGACTTCCAAGGCGTGCGGAAGCGTTCGTGGACGGCAGCGAAGAATCCGGGCGGAAGCAGCCCGTCCCGCGCCATGGCCAGGAAGATTCTCGGCTGGCTCAACATCATCACCAGAAGTACTGATGTGATGCCCGCGACGGCCCCGACTGAGACCAGCAGCTCCGCCCAGGGCAGGCCCACCTGCCTGAAGGCGTCGGACACCGGGGCGTCGATATTGATCTGTTGGTACGGCACCATCCCGGTGAGCACCGCCGCCATCGCGATGTACAACACTGTACACAGCATCAGCGAAACCATGATCCCAATCGGCACATCGCGCGATGGATTGCGGGCCTCCTCGGCGTGAGTCGACACCGCATCAAAACCGATATAGGCAAAGAAAACGATCGCCGCACCGGCCAGCATGCCAACGGGTTCGCCCGCCGGCCCCGTCTTTCCCATCAGCGTATGACCAAACAGGCTCAACCCAGTCAACCCAAATGGTGCGAATGGCCTCCAGTTGGCCGGATTCACGTAATGGGCACCTAAGCCGATCACAAAGAACACAATCGTGACCTTCAAGATCACAATGGCGGCATTGAAGCTGGCGCTTTCCTTGATCCCTTTGACAAGAATAACGGTGACCAGCGCCGCGATGAGAATGGCGGGTAGATCGAACCATGTGCCCGTCAGGGCAAGCCGCCCGCTGGTGGGATCAAAATCGAAAGGTGCATTGGTCACGATGTGCGGCAGCCTTACGTTGAAGAAAGCCAGCAAATCCTGGAAGTAATGCGACCAGCCGTGCGCGACGGTGGATGATGCCACCGCGTACTCGAGAATCAAATCCCACCCAATGATCCACGCAAACAACTCTCCCAAGGTCGCATACGCATAGGTGTAGGCCGATCCCGCCACCGGCACCATAGACGCGAACTCGGCGTAACACAGGGCAGCGAAAATGCACGTCACACCGGCGGCGACGAACGACAGCATAAGGGCGGGGCCGGCACGATCGTGTGCGGCAATCCCTACCAGAACGAAAATGCCGGTACCGATGATCGCTCCCACTCCCAGGCTCGAGAGTTGGACTGGACCCAGAACGCGGCGCAGGCGATGCTCGCTGCGGAGCTCTTCGAGCAAGACGCTGTGCGGCTTGGTCATGAATAGTTGGCTTGGCATATCTACCCTTCTTCTCTTGATTCCAGATGGGCCCATGAAGGTTTTCTCTCCTCCAAAATCAAGGAGAAATCGGCTCTGCCTCGGACCGTCGAGACCAGACCAGATATACGGGAACACCCAAGAGCACGAGCAATAAGCCCGGCCAGGTCGTCTGCGTCTTGTACAGGATCAATACCATCATGATGGCGAGCGCGACGATGATATACAACGCGGGCACGATGGGGTAGCCAAAGGCGCGGTAGGGGCGCTCGGCACCCGGACGTTTGCGACGCAGCACAAAGACACCGGCAATCGTGAGCACGTAAAAAATCAACACCGAAAACACGACGTAATCGAGCAGGTCGCTGTACAAATTTCCGTACGTGACCTTTCCCAGCGCGTCCACTCGGCGCGTGCGCGCAAGAACGAGCAGGGCCGCCCAAACGCCCTGAAAGAGCAGCGCTCGGGAGGGCACGTGCCGCTCGTTCAGCCGGCCAATGGAACGAAAAAATAAACCGTCGCGCGCCATAGCGTAGTAAACGCGGGCGCCGGCCAGAATCAGGCCGTTGACGCAGCCGAAAGTAGAAATCGTGATGGCGATCGCCATGATGACGGCGCCGGCGCTCCCGAGGATGGCGCTGAGTACAGCCGTGGCTACACGATCATCGGCGGCGGACTGAATCTGGGCCAGCGGAAGCGTGCTCAGGTAGGCGACGTTGGCCAGGAAATACAAGGTAATTACGATTGCCGTGCCTAGGGCCAGCGAGAGCGGCACGTCGCGGCGCGGTTTTTTTACCTCGCCCGCCGTGAACGTAATATTGTTCCAGGCATCGGCCGAGAACAGCGAGCCCACCTGCGCCACACCGTAAGCGACGAAAAGACCCAGTAAACCAGAAGTGACGGAGACCGCTGGAATCCAGCGCCGGAAAAAATCCGCTCCGGGCTCGATCAACTGACCGCCTTCAGCTCCCCAGAGGTTCGAGAAATTCGCCTGAATTGCGGCGGCGTTTCGCCCAAAGAAGATGCCCACAATGACGAGGCCGGCTAATGCCAGCGTTTTCGCCGACGTAAACACATTCTGGATGTACTTTCCCCAATTCAATCCGCGGGTGTTCGCCAGGGTCAGAAACACAATCAGTAAAATGGCAAAAAACTGCTGCCAGGAAAGGCTAAATGCATATTTGGAGGAGATGCTTATGGGCGCGATGATCCATGACCCGGGCGAAACCGACGGAGCGAGCACGCCGAGGAAGCGCGCAAAGGCCACCGCCACCGCCGCGATCGTGCCCGTCTGTATGACCAGAAAAAGCGTCCAACCATAAAGAAAACCCCAAAGCGGAGAGTAGGACTCGCGCAGGTAGACGTATTGTCCACCCGCCTTCGGCATCATCGCGGCCAACTCTCCATAGGAGAGCGCCGCCGACACGGTGAGAACTCCGGTGATCACCCAGGCCGTCAGAAGCCCGCCGGCCGAGCCCGTCTGGCGTGCGATATCCGCGGAAACGATGAAGATGCCGGACCCGATCATCGAGCCGACCACGATCATCGTGGAATCGAAAAGGCCCAGACCGCGGATAAAACCGGATTCGCTTGCAATGGGCTCTGCCGATGTCGCTGGTGTAGCAGAGGATGTGTTCACGTTCTGGCTCTCAATCTTCTCCGCGGGCGCGCGCCGCTTCTCTGAGAAATAGCCGCGCGCGGGCAGCCGGATTCTCCGATGCGATCAAATCCCGCGCAACGGCCAAAGAATCGGCGCCGGCTCGGAAAGTGTCTGCAGCGCGTTCCAACGTGATGCCGCCAATCGCGACGAGAGGCTTGCGAGTGTGTTGGCGCGCTTGCCGCAAGAGCTCCAACCCCACCACCGGGTCGGGATTTTCTTTCGAGGCGGTCGGAAAGATCGGTCCGAAGGCGATGTAATTGGCGGACGTCTTCTCGGCAGTGTCGAGCTGGTTGAGCGAGTGCGTAGATACGCCCACCCACTTGTCTTGCCCCACGATTGCACGCGCCTCCTCTACACCCAGATCATGCTGTCCCACGTGAACTCCTTGTGCGTTTACCACGAGGGCAACGTCGGCGCGATCGTTCACGATGAAACGAGGCGCATATACGCCCGGCTTGGCGAGCGCGGACAATCTGGCAGAGATGGCTTGCGATGCCTCGAAGAGTTCCTTGCTGCTGGCGCGTTTATTGCGATATTGCAGAAGCTCAACCCCGGATTCTGCCATCATTTCGGCAAACGACAGCTCCGACGTCTTGAGCAGGGCGGCATCGATTATGGCATAGAGGGGGGGGAAGACAAGGTTCATATCCGGCTTGCGCTACTTGCCGTGCACGGGCAGCAAGCGCTCCAGGAAGTGCGTATCGAGGTGCCCCGCTTCGAAATCCGGCTCCGCAAAAATTCGCTGATGCAAAGGAATCGAAGTCTTGATTCCCTCCACGACAAACATTTCCAGAGCCCGGCGCATGCGGGCAATAGCCTCGGCGCGGTCGTGTCCGTGAACAATCAATTTAGCGATGAGCGAATCGTAATAAGGAGGAATCACGGCATCTGCATGCGCGGCAGTATCCACTCGAACGCCGGGTCCTCCGGGCATGTGAAACGCAGTTATGCGGCCAGCACTGGGTACAAACGTATCGGGATTTTCCGCATTAATGCGGCACTCGATGCTATGGCCGCGAAATTCGATAGGGCCGACGGCGGCATCCAGCTTTTCGCCCGCGGCTATGCGTATCTGCGACTTGATCAAATCAACTCCCGTAACCAATTCCGTCACCGGGTGTTCCACCTGAATGCGCGCATTCATCTCAATGAAGTAGAAAGAGCCATCCTCGTCCATCAGGAACTCTACCGTGCCCGCATTGCTGTAGCCAATTTTCCGTAGCGCGTCCACTACCCGGCCCCCCAGTTCGGCGCGTCGCTTGGGCGTGAGCGCTACCGAGGGCGACTCTTCCACGAGCTTTTGGTGCCGCCGCTGAATGCTGCACTCACGCTCACCCAGATGCAGAACATTTCCGTGGCGGTCGCCCAAAACCTGAAATTCGATGTGCCGCGGGCGCTCCATAAACTTTTCCAGATAAACATCGGGGATGCCGAATGACTGCTGGGCCTCCTGCCGAGCCGTTTCCCAAAGCGGCTGCAGTTCCTCCCGATTGCGGACGACGCGCATTCCCCTTCCGCCCCCGCCGGCAGAGGCTTTGATGATCAGGGGATAACCGATGCGGCTCGCTTCCGCCGCCGCGGCCTCCGCGTCCCCCACGATTCCCTCGCTGCCCGGGACAATGGGCACTCCGGCCGCGGCCATCTCGCGGCGGGCATGCTCCTTCTCGCCCATCAGCCGCAAGATCTCGGGCGGCGGTCCGATAAACGTAATCTGCGAAGCCTCGCACACCTCTGCGAAGTTCGCGTTCTCAGACAAAAACCCGTAACCCGGATGTATCGCGTCGACGTCGGTGATCTCTGCAGCGCTGATCACGTGGGGAATATTCAAATAACTCTCCGAGCTGCGTGCCGGGCCAATACATACGGCTTCGTCGGCAAAGCGCACGTGGAGCGCGTTGCGGTCCGCCTCCGAATAGACCGCCACTGTGGCGATATCCAGTTCCTTGCAGGCGCAGATCACACGTAGTGCAATTTCACCACGATTGGCTATCAGTATCTTGCGGAACATAGAGGACGGCCGTGAGCGCTAGTTCTTTTTCGCAGGACGAACGGCGAAGAGGCCTTGTCCATATTCGACGGGCTGCCCATTTTCGACCAAGGCACGCACCAGCTCACCGCTCACGTCAGCTTCAATTTCATTCATCAATTTCATCGCTTCTATGATGCAAACCACTTGTCCTGGCTGAATCACGTCGCCCATTTTCACAAAAGGCGGAGCGCCTGGGCTGGCCGACGCGTAAAACGTCCCCACGATGGGAGATTTGATGGTGTGCAGTTCTTCGGTTACGGCGGCGGAGCTTGGTGGCGCCGCGGTCTCCGCGAGATGAGGCGTAACCCCCGCGGCCGCCGCTGGCGGCGCCGGCATAGCCTGCGGCGGTGTTCCCGCACGGAGCGCCGCGTTCGCAGACGCGGAGGCCTTCTTCAGGCGAATGCGTAAGCCTCCGTGCTCATATTCAAACTCCTCCAGGCCATGCGAAGCCATAAAGTCGAGCAGCTTTTCCAGCTGCCCGAACTCCACGCCGGGAGTCGGCACCTCGGAGCTTGAGTTTTTCTTATTTCGGGATTCCTTCATCGGATCTCAAAGTTCGAGGAGTCCATGAGGCGCAGTGGTTAAGACTTCTGTTCCCCTTGCATGAACGGCAACTTCGTCCTCGATGCGAATGCCGCCCACGCCTTCCACATAAATTCCCGGTTCCAGAGTCACTACGTTACCCGCGCGAATTTCCTGTTTTTGACTTCGGCCAACCCGCGGCCTCTCGTGGATTTCGATGCCGAGGCCGTGACCCGTGCCGTGCACGAAATACGGGCCGAGGCCATGCTGATTGAGAACACGCCGCGCGGCCCGGTCAACGCTTCCGGCAGTTACACCGGCGCGGAGAGCGTCGTGCGCCGCTTCCTGGGCCTGCTCTACCGCTTTGTACCACCGTCGAATGCGAGCGGGTGCGCGCCCCAGAAAGACCGTGCGCGTCAGATCACTGCAGTAGTGGCGGAGTATAGCACCCAGGTCCAGGACCACCAATTCGTTTTTCTGCAATCGTTTTTCAGTAGGCCGCGCATGCGGCAAAGCGGAACGCGGCCCGGAGGCGACGATGGTCTCGAACGAGGGTCCACTCGCGCCTTTGTGGCGCAAACGATAGTCGATCTCGGCAGCGACTTCCAATTCCGCTACACCCGGCCGGACGAAATCGGAGGCCTCGGCAATGACCTCGGAAGCGAGCCTGGCAGAACTGCGCATCACATCGAGTTCCTCCGCGCTTTTTACTTCACGGATGCCTTCAATGAGCTCGGTGGTCGGTTTCCATGCGATGCCACGCCGGGCCGCTTTTTTTAGCCTCGCCCATGCGTCGACGTTCAGGGATGCCGCTTCAAACGCGACGTGCATGCGCTTTCGCGACGAACGGGAGCGCACAAATTCGCCGCACGCCTCGGCAAGCGGAGTTCGGACGATGTGCACGCGCGCCAGCGGCGCCTCCTCATGAGCCTGAATCGTATATCTGCCGTCGGTGAACAAATGTATGACGTCGCCCAGGACGAGCAGAATGGCATTGCTGCCGCTGAACCCAGATAAATAAAAAATATTCGGCAAATGGGTGACTACCAGCGCGTCCGCGCCCGTAGCCGCCATCACCTCCCGCACCTGGGTGAGCCTGGTTTGAGAAAGGACACTCATAAAAAAAGGAGGAGACCCGAGTCTCCTCCCCTTCACCAGAAAGTAAGTCGCGCCGTTAGCCGGGGATCAGCCGCGGCGTCAGGAAGAAGAGCAACTCCTGTGATGATACTTTGACCGAGGTTTCCTTGAATAGATGGCCGATCAAAGGGATGTTACCGAACAAGGGAACCTGGAAGATGTTGGTCTGTTGCTGGCTAACCATAACGCCGCCGATCACCACGGTCCCACCATCGCCTACCAGCACCTTTGTTTTGGCCGATTGCGTCGCCAGAGCCGGGATGCCATTGACCAGCGGGATTCCACTATCCACCTGGGTATTCTCTACCACCACCTCCATGAAAACGTTTCCATCCGCGGTGATCTGCGGCGTCACTTGGAGCCGCAGTACGGCGTCGACGTATTGAACGGAGATCGTGTTGTTGATCGTGGTCTGAATGGGAATCTGCGTGCCCTGCTTGATCTCCGCCAAAGCGTTGTTCTGCGTAATCAATTGCGGACTGGAGAGCAGCTTGCCTACGCCTTTGCTCTCTGCGGCCGTGATCATGTAATCGAGAGCAAAGTTTGGCGAGGAGTGCGCGAAGGTAAGACCGCTTGTCGCCGCAACGGCCGCCAGGTTAGTCAGAAGAGGCATGGTCTTGCCAGAGCCGCCCGCTGCAACCAGCGGCGGCGGGAAAGGGTGAGTGATCGGGCTGGTGCCGACACTATTATTGCCCCCATAAACGCTGCGGCCGCCCGTGCTCAGGGCCGAGGCAGCGAATTGCGTGCCGATATCGCGGGCAAATGAGCGTGAGGCTTGAACGACGCGCGCCTGTATCTCCACTTGCTCTGACTTTCGATCGAGTTGCCGGATCAAATTATCGACTTGCGGCATCACCGCCGGAATATCGCGAATGATCAGGGTATTCGAGCGATCGATGGCCATGACGTCGCCCCGTGACGACAAAAATCGTTTCAGCGGGTTCATGAGCTCACTGGCCTTGGCATAACTCAAAATGCGCGTAACCGTCACCGGATCCACCGCTTCCGTTTCGGCCTTTAGCAGATCGCGCTCATCGTTGGCTTCCCGCTTCAGAGTGTCTCGAGTGGCGATCCGAAGGACGTTGCCGTCGAGTTCCTTACTGAGGCCGTTGTTGCGCAGAACGATGTCCAGGGCCTGATCCCAAGGTACTTCATCCAACACCAAAGTGACGCTTCCCCTGACTGCAGGGTCAAGGACAACGTTGAGGCCGCTGATTTCGTGGACCAGACGAAAGAAATCCTTCAAATCTACGTCCTTGAGATTCACCGAAATTGCTTCGCCCGTATAGTTCTTTACGGCAGCGGCTACCGGCTGAGCCACCGGTGGCTGGGACGCATCAGCTACGGCAGGCTTAACGGTGATCTGGGCGGCGTTCGGAATAGCATGATTCGGACCCGCAGCAGCACTGAGCGTTTGTGGCGAGGGGCTTGCCAGTGCAGCATTTCCGGTTAGAGTGGCCGGCAGGCGGAAACTCGGCTGGCTGGCAGCCTGCCCGCCTGAAGTCTTGGCGGTCTCGCCGTGATGTTGCTTGGCTGGCGACGCCGCGGATTTCACCGCGGCCGCCGCCGGCGCGGAAGAGCCCGGTGCCGTCGCGGGGCTAGCCGCTTGAGCGCCAGCCAAGCGCGGCACAAGCATCGCCACCGCCAGAACCAGCCCGCTCGGCCGGAAAACCGGCCCGTAGGTCTTCATCGCTGTTCTCCTGGAGTGGAATTCAACCGTTTAGCAACCTCGCGCTCCACGGCATTGCCGAATGGATCTTTTCCAGCCTGGTGAAAGGAAATCCCGTCCATAGTGATGTGTTCCACTTGGCCGTCGTACAGGCGGTCACCCTCACGAAGGAAATAGACTCGATCCTGAGCATTGGAAACAATTGCGATCATTCCACTGGGGGCGCTTACAACCCCATCAATACGCAAACTGCTGATCAACAGTCCCGGCTTACCGGGCGGAAGGTTTGGTGAAGGCCCCCCGCCGCCGCCCTGATTACCCAACAGTGGCGAAAACGGATCGCGCCGCACGATACTTTCCCGCACTGCCACTGTCTTTAGTGTGGGAGT
>Ga0209806_1001790_pt1 | contig 13856 bp, 12 predicted proteins | sample GraSoiAngelo_152_FD_186166 | JGI IMG/M metagenome (GOLD analysis project Ga0209806, IMG submission 186166) | Grasslands soil microbial communities from the Angelo Coastal Reserve, California, USA - 14_1009_12_30cm (SPAdes) (version 2) | ecosystem: Environmental > Terrestrial > Soil > Grasslands ... | reverse complement strand
GCTCGGCAGATAAAGCAACAGCGCGCAATAACGAGACAAAAGGCAAATCGTTGTAGTCGCGATCGCTGATCACGGGCGGATTCAATTGAACGTTGGACGTTGGATGGCGGGCGTTGGACGCTTGCTTCTTGATGACCAAGCGCCTCTTCGTTGCCATCGATCTGCCGGAGTCAACGTGCCAACTCCTAGCAAGCCTTGATCCGCATATTCACGGCGTGCGCTGGATCGATCCGGCTCAGATGCACCTAACGCTCGGTTTCTTCGACGATGTGCCAGAGGATGTCGATTCCGTGCTGCGCGAAAAACTCAGCGCAATTGAGTTTGGCGCATTTTTTCTGCCCATCGTCGGCGTCGCAACGTTCTCTGCAAAAGGCACTCCGAAAATTATTTGGATCGGTGTCGGCAAGGCGCACCCGCATCTGTTCCAAATCCACAAGCGCGTCCAGGAAGCGGCGCTCGCCGCTGGCATCGAGCCGGAGCTTCGTCCCTGGCATCCGCACATTACTATCGCCCGTTGCCGCGAAGTCTCCGCGCAATCGCTGCGGAAATTTTTGCAATCGAACGAGGATCTCGATGCGGGAATGATCCGTGTTGATGCATTTCATCTGTATTCGAGCAAGCTGACTCCAGCCGGCCCGATACACACGCGCGAACTGAGCGTCACCTGTAGCCGCGGGCGGTGACCACGGAAATTGTAGGCCGTTTCTGCGAAAGGGCGCAACGGCGTGTGACACAGACGCCCTACAATCCTTTGCTCGAGAGCGGCGGAGCCACGTGTTCAAGCGATCGCCGTTCGGCGGGAACGCCAATCCACGCTTCAACGATCGCCCCGAAAACCATCAACGCCGCAGCCAGCAAATATCCCGCAAACAATGCCGTAATCGACCCCGTGCCTATGATCCACCCGAACAGCAACGGCGCGCCCACTCCGCCAGCCAGCGTTCCGGCCGCGTAGAAGATCGCAATTGCCAGCGCGCGGATTTCCAGCGGAAAAATTTCGCTCACGGTTAGGTACGCCGAGCTCGCCGCCGCCGACGCGATGAAAAAAATAATCGTCCACGCAAGCGTCTGCGTTTGTGCTGTGAGCACGCCCGCGTGAAAAAGCCAGCCGCTCAGCGCGAGTAAAATGCCTGCGAGCCCATAGGTAACAGTAATCATCTGTTTGCGTCCGATTGTGTCGAACAGATGTCCGAGGAGCAATGGCCCTAGCACATTTCCCAACGCAAACGGCAAGAGATAACCACCCACATTCTGCTCGGCCACGCCGTAGAACCGCATCAGAACCAGCGCGTAAGTGAAAAAGATCGCATTGTAAAAAAAGGCCTGTGTGGACATGAGCACGAAACCAAGAAATGAGCGCCGACGATGTTCGTGCACGATCGCGTCCCAAATTTCCTGCCACAGCGTATGCGTGCGAGTACGAATCCGCGTGGTAAACAAGTCACTGTAGTCCCGACTGGTTGGGATGACCGCTGAACTTTTCGCGGCGGCGATCTTTCGCTCCACCTCGGTCACGATCTTTTCCGCTTCGGGATTGCGTCCATGAATCATCAACCAGCGCGGGCTTTCCGGAATCCAGCGACGAAAGAAAATGACAATCAAGCCCAACGTCGCGCCAATCCCGAAGGCAAAACGCCAGCCTAACCAGATCGGAAATCGATTCGGATCGAGCAGCAACAGCGTCGCACCAGAACCGAGAGCAGCGCCGACCCAGTAAGAGCCGTTGATCATTAAGTCCACCCGACCACGCACCCGTGCCGGAATCAGTTCATCGATCGCCGAATTGATCGCAGCGTATTCACCGCCGATGCCCGCCCCGGTCAGTGCGCGAAAGAAAGCGTAGCTCGCGAAATTCCATGAGAAGGCGGACAACGCCGTGCCGATGAGATAAACCGCAACGGTGATGAAAAATAATCTCTTTCGACCAAATCGATCTGTTCCGTAGCCAAACAGAAGCGCGCCGATCACGGCGCCGGTGAGATAGAAGGTGGCACTCGCGCCAATTTCGGTGTCGGTAAGCGCGAGCGTTTCGCGGCGCGTCAAGATTCCGCCTAACGAACCGGCAAGGGTGACCTCAAGTCCATCGAGAATCCAGGTCGCTCCGAGCGAGATGACGATCAACCAGTGCCAGCGACTCCACGGCATCCGGTCGAGCCGCGCCGGTACATATGATTCAATCGCTTCGCCGTTTCCCATTCGGTCGCTAGCGTGCCCAACGTGACGAAACTTTTCTACTTTCTACTTTGTAATTTTCTTGGTCAGTCCTCGTAAGTCGGCAAGCCTTTGGCCCGTCGCTTTTCCTTGATGTAATTCACCAGGTCTGCCGAACTCTTAAACTCGTCGGATTTAAACGGCGGCTTCTTCTTTCGACGCAGAACGCTGTACCACCAGCGCCAGTAATTTTGCCAGGTGTCGTAGCCGGCCTCGGGCTTCTCCTTGGCAATCTCGGCCGCGATCCGTTCATCCACGCGCTCTTTCCAATATTGTTCCTCGGTGACGTTCGCGACGCTGGTCCGGCCGGTCTCGTCGGTGCGATATTCTCGAATCGTGGGGCGGTGGATTGCGCAGCCGACGAGCAAAGTTGCAACGAGCAGGAGGCCAACGTTTCGCCGCGAATGAATTTTTTGCATGATCAATGCGAAGGATTTCTAGAATAAAACAAATCTCCGATTTCGAAAGCGAGCACTTTCGAAATTAAGCCGTCCGGCCGCAGCAGTTCTTGTATTTCTTACCGCTCCCGCACGGACACGGTTCGTTTCGTCCGACTTTTGGGAGCGAACGCCGCACTGGCAGATCGATCGACACCTCGCCCGCGCCATCCCCATCCATCGCGACTCCTGCCATCGCACCAACCGGCTGAAGCTGACGCGCGCGCGCTGGCGCGTTCGCCGTTGGCGCCGTCGGCGCATCTTCGCGGAGCAAGAATTGCGGAAGGCTAGCGAGGAAATTCTCGAACGCCTGCAGATTTGATGTGCTCCGGAAAAGATTGTGCAGCACTTCGTTCTTAATGTTCGCCATCAGCTCGACGAACATGTCGTAAGCCTCGGTTTTGTATTCGATCAGCGGATCTTTCTGCGCGTAACCGCGGAGATAAACGCCTTCGCGGAGCGCGTCCATCGCGTAGAGATGTTCCTGCCAGAGACGATCGATCGCATTGAGAATGATGTAGCGCTCGAGACTCTTCACTGCAGTCGGCTCTTCGTGACTCGACTTCCGTTCGTAAGCTTCCTTGACCTTGCCAATCAAGAACTGCGCGTTTTCATCGACATTGCGCGTGTCGAACTGCGCTTTGTCTTTCGTCAGGCCGAGCGGAAACGTCGTGTTCACCCAATGGATCAGTCCGCCGTAGTTCGGCTCATCGACCTCGAGATACTCTTTCAATTTCGCCGGCACGGCTTCATCAATCACTTCGTAGATGAGCGTCCGCGGATCTTCCGAATCGATCACTTCGTTCCGATAAGTGTAAACGACTTCGCGTTGCATGTTCATCACGTCGTCGAAATCGAGTGTGCGTTTGCGAATTAGATAATTGCGCTGTTCGACGCGCTTCTGCGCCGTCTCGACCGACTTGTTCAACCAGCGATGCTCGAGCTCCTGGCCTTCTTCGAGACCAAACCGCTCCATGATTTTCGTCATCCGATCAGCGGCGCCGAAGTTGCGCATCAGATCGTCTTCGAAGCTGACATAAAAGCGTGATCCACCCGGGTCGCCCTGGCGCGCGCAACGTCCGCGAAGTTGTCGATCTATCCGGCGCGCTTCGTGTCGTTCGGTTCCGAGAACAAATAATCCGCCGAGATCAGGTACGCCGGGCCCAAGTTTAATGTCGGTGCCGCGACCGGCCATGTTCGTTGAAATCGTCACCGTGCCCGGCTGGCCGGCTCGCGCCACGATTTCCGCTTCCTGCATGTGAAATTTCGCGTTCAACACATTGTGCGGAATTTTTTCGCGCTTCAGCATCCGGCTCAATAACTCCGACGCTTCCACGCTTACCGTTCCGACCAGCACCGGCTGTTGTTTGGTGTGATGCTCCCTGATCTCGTTGATGACTGCGTTGTATTTTTCACGGCGCGTCTTGTAGATCCGGTCGTTGTGATCCTTGCGCGCGACCGGCCGATTCGTCGGAATCACATTGACGTCGAGCTTGTAAATGTCATGAAACTCGGCTGCCTCCGTTTCCGCCGTGCCGGTCATACCGGCGAGCTTTTGGTAAAGCCGAAAATAATTCTGGATCGTGATTGTCGCCAGCGTTTGCGTCTCCCGGTCAATCTGCACCCCCTCTTTTGCTTCGACCGCCTGATGCAACCCATCACTCCACCGCCGCCCCGGCATTTTTCGGCCGGTAAATTCATCGACAATGACGACTTTGTTTTCTTCAACGACGTATTGGACGTCCTTGTCGAAAACGCAGTAGGCGCGGAGCAAATTCGAAATGTTGTGAATTCGCTCCGCCTGCTCGTCACAGTGCTGTTGTCGTTCCGATTTCTTTTTGTCTTTCTCTTCGTCTGACAACGTTGTGTCCAAATCGATCTCCGTGAATTCATTGATCAAATCCGGCAACACGAACGCATTCGGATCGTCTGGGTTCAGAAACGCTCGGCCTTGCTCCGAGAGGTCCGCTTCGTTCGACTTCTCATCGATCGTGAAAAACAATTCTTCTTTGAGCTGGAACAATTCTTCCTTGCGCGTGTCGGTGTAGAACGAAAGCTCCGCTTTATCGATCGCGCGTCGCTTGTCCGGGTCTTCCATCATCCGGAGCAATTGCTTGTTACGCGGCTGACCCAATTTTACTTTGAACATGAAACGTCCGGCAGTTTCGACATCGCTCTGCTCAAATTTCTCCGCCGCTTCGCTGGCTACGCGATTGCATAACATTGTCTGTTTGCGCACTAGTTGCTCGATCAGCGGTTTCCATTTGTCGTACTGATGGGTCGAGATCGTGGCCGGGCCGCTGATGATGAGCGGCGTCCGCGCTTCGTCGATCAAGATCGAGTCTACTTCGTCGACAATCGCGTAATGATAACCGCGCTGGACCTGCTGTTCGCGTGTGGTGGCCATACCGTTGTCGCGCAAGTAATCGAAGCCGAACTCGCTGTTCGTTCCGTACGTGATGTCGCAGGCGTATTGCTGACGACGAACATCCGGCTCCTGATCGTGCTGAATACAGCCAACAGTCAGCCCGAGAAATGTGTAAAGCTGCCCCATCCATTCGGCGTCGCGGCGAGCGAGATAATCATTCACCGTTACGAGATGCGCGCCGCGCCCGGTGAGAGCATTCAAGTACAGCGGCAAAGTCGCGACCAAGGTTTTTCCTTCGCCTGTCGCCATTTCCGCAATTCGGCCGCGGTGCAGAACTATTCCGCCCAAAAGTTGCACATCGAAGTGCACCATGTCCCATGTCATCGGCTGATCGCAGACCGTGAAACTATGACGTCGCTCTTTCAGGCGACGCGCAGCGTTTTTCACGACCGCGAACGCTTCCGGCAAAATCTCATCGAGCCGGTTCCATTGCTCCTCCGGGTCCGAAATCTTCGTCAGCTCGTCCTTCCAGGCCGCCGTTTTCGCACGCAAAGCATCGTCGGACAAGCTCTTGAACTGCTCGTCGAATTCGTTGATCCGGCGCGCCATCGGCGCCAATCGCCTGAGTTCTCGCTGATTTTTCGAGCCAACAATCTTCTTTAAAATCCAACCAACCATTTAGCTGTTAATATCGTTGAGATTCTTGATCTGTCATCCCGAACGGACGTGAGGGATCTCCCAATCGGTGTTTGATCGCGCTGGAAAACTTGGGTGATCACCGACAGTGAGATCCTTCGCTTCGCTCAGGATGACCGCCATGCCCTCGGCGTTGTGCCCTTTGCGGACGTTGTGCGAGGTGCTTTTACAGCTACAATCGAGCGCATGAAGAAAATCATCTCCACTTCCGACGCACCCGCAGCCGTCGGGCCCTACTCTCAGGCCGTCCGCGTTGGATCGACAATTTACTGCGCCGGGCAAATTCCGCTGGATCCAAAGACCGGCCAAATCGTGGCTGGCGGCATTGACGTCCAAACCCGCCGCGTTCTCGACAACATCACGGCCGTCTTGAAGGCCGAAGGGCTGACTTTTGAGAACATTGCCAAGATGACGATTTTCCTCGTGGATCTCGCCGACTTTCAAACCGTGAATGAAATTTACGGTTCTTATTTCAAGCAAGCCCCGCCTGCGCGTTCGACTGTGCAGGTGGCGGCGCTGCCGAAAGGCGCGCGCGTGGAAATCGATGCGATCGCGGTGGCCGGCAACGAAGGTTCGTCAAGCGAGGTTGCAGCCGATACTTCCGGCTAACATTGATCGTGGCAAGGTCGACATCTTGATGAGCAAAGAACTGCTCGCCTTGTTCCGAAAAACCGGCGCGTTACTCGATGGCCATTTCGTTTTGCGCTCCGGATTGCACAGCAGGGAATATTTTCAATGCGCCATTCTCCTTCAGCACACCGATATCGCTGAGCGCGTCTGCAAAATGCTCACGGAGAAGTTGCGCGTTTTTGTTTGCGACTCCGTCATCTCCCCTGCCCTCGGTGGAATTATTGTCGGCCAGGAAGTTGGGCGCTCGTTAGGCAAACGCCACATCTTTACCGAAAAAGAGGATGGTAAATTAGCATTGCGCCGCGGATTCAAGATCGACAACGGCGAAAAATTCATCGTCGTCGAAGACGTCGTCACTCGCGGTGGCCGCGTTCAGGAGACGATCGATATCGTTCGCGCGCACGGCGGAGCCGTCACAGCCGTTGGGGTAATTGTCGATCGAAGCGGAAACAAGAAACCGGATTTTGGTTGCCCGTTCGTCAGTCTGGTCGAAATGAATGTCGAGAACTTTGCAGCCGATAAATTGCCACCGGATCTCGCGAACATTCCCGCCGTGAAACCTGGAAGCAGATGATCGATCAAAAATCGGAACCGCAATCAGCCGCGGCCGCAACCGTGCGGACAAAACGCGGCGGTTTCATTTCGGATTTTTGTCACTCGTCGGTCGGCAGAAAGATGATCGTCGCCGGGACCGGCGTGATTCTAATTCTGTTCGTCATCGGCCATTTGTTAGGCAACCTGCAAATTTTTCTCGGCCCGGAATGGATCAATGCCTACTCCCAGCATCTGCGCGATTTAGGTCCTCTGCTCTGGCTCATCCGTGTCTTCCTGCTGATTACGGTGATTTTGCATATCTATTTCACCATCCTGCTCGCGATCGAAAATCGCCGCGCGCGTCCCGAGCCGTACATCGACCGGCAATTTGTGAAGGCCAGCTGGGCCTCGCGTCACATGGTCGTCAGCGGATTCGTTGTCCTCGCGTTCATCATCTTTCATCTTCTCCATTTCACCGCACGCAAATTCAATCCGCAGTTTCCGCTTCTTAAACTCGATCCGCTCAATCGCTCCGACGTTTATTCGATGATGGTTTACGGATTTCAAAACGTCTACGTGTCGAGCTTTTACATCGTTGGCCTCTTTCTTCTCACGCTCCATCTGACCCACGGCTCATCGAGTTTTTTTCAATCGCTCGGCTTAAATAATCAGAGATTGACGCCGCGGCTCGCCATCGGCGGACGAATTGTCGCCTGGCTGCTTTTCGTCGGCTACACCTCGATTCCCATCGCGGTCTTGCTCGGATACATCAAACCGGCGCAACAATTATGATCGGCAACTTCGACGCCCGAGTTCCATCCGGCCCGCTCGATCGCAAATGGACGAGTCACAAGGACCATTCCCGACTCGTTAGTCCAAACAATCGCCGCAAATTTGAGATCATCGTGGTTGGCAGCGGTCTGGCCGGCGGTTCGGCCGTGGCGACACTCGGCGAGCTCGGTTACCGCGTGAGATGTTTCTGTTATCAGGATTCGCCACGCCGTGCGCATTCCATCGCCGCGCAAGGTGGAATCAACGCCGCAAAGAATTATCAGAACGACGGCGACAGCATTTATCGCTTGTTCTACGACACAATCAAGGGCGGCGATTTCCGCTCACGCGAAGCCAACGTTTATCGGCTCGCCGAAGTCAGCTCGAACATTATCGATCAATGTGTCGCGCAAGGCGTTCCGTTCGCGCGCGAATACGGCGGCTTACTAGCCAATCGTTCGTTTGGTGGCGCGCAGGTCTCACGAACGTTCTATGCGCGCGGACAAACCGGCCAACAACTTCTGCTTGGGTGTTATCAGGCGCTTTGCCGGCAAATCGCCGCCGGCACCGTGCAAATGTTTCCTCAAACCGAAATGCTCGACATCGTTGTTGTGGATGGACATGCCAAGGGAATCGTCACCCGGAATTTGCGCACCGGTAAGATCGACAACGTCGCCGCGGACGCGGTCGTTCTCGCCACCGGCGGTTACGGAAATGTTTTTTATCTCTCCACGAACGCGCGCGGCTGCAACGTCACCGCGACGTATCGCGCTTATAAAAAAGGCGCGCTCTTCGCCAATCCCTGTTTCACCCAAATCCATCCCACCTGCATTCCGCATTCCGGCGATTATCAATCGAAGCTGACGCTAATGTCCGAGTCGTTGCGCAACGACGGACGCGTTTGGGTCCCGAAGCAGAAGGAAGACTGCAACAAAGCGCCGAACGAAATTCCGGAGGCTGACCGCGATTATTATCTCGAACGAAAATACCCGAGCTACGGCAACCTTGCGCCGCGCGACATTTCATCGCGCGCCGCCAAGGAAGTTTGCGATGAAGGCCGCGGCGTTGGCCCTGGTGGCCGTGGCGTTTATTTGGATTTCGCCGACGCGATCAAACGCGTCGGCGAACAAACCATTCGCGAACGCTACGGCAATTTGTTCGAAGTTTACGAAAAGATCACCGGCGAGAACGCCTACCATGTCCCGATGCGCATTTATCCCGCCGTGCATTACACGATGGGCGGGCTGTGGGTTGATTACAATTTGATGAGCAACATTCCTGGCCTTTTTGTGATCGGCGAAGCGAACTTTTCCGATCATGGCGCGAACCGGTTGGGTGCGAGTGCGCTCATGCAAGGCCTGGCCGATGGTTATTTTGTTTTGCCGTATACGCTGCCCAATTATCTCGCCGGACAAATGGGTAAGCGGCCATCAACCGATCATGCCGAATTTAAAAAGGCAGACAACGACGTTCGCGCCAAGATCGACAATCTGTTAAAAATAAACGGAAAGCGTTCGCTCGATTCGATCCATCGCGAGCTCGGCACGCTTCTTTGGGACAAATGCGGAATGGCGCGAAACAAGAATGGGTTAGAAGAAGCGCTCAGAAAAATTCCCGAGCTGCGCGAAAAATTTTGGCGCGAAGTCCGAGTGCCCGGCGATGGCGAAGATTTCAACCAATCACTCGAGCGGGCCGGTCGTGTCGCAGATTTTCTCGAATTCGCCGAGCTCATGTGTTTGGACGCGCTCGCGCGCAATGAATCGTGCGGCGCGCATTTTCGCGAAGAACATCAAACGCCCGAAGGCGAAGCGTTGCGCGATGACGAGAACTTCGCCGACGTCTTTGCCTGGGAATTTCGAGGCAATCCCGCGACTGCGGGACCAAAGCTGTATCGCGAAGCGCTCCACTTCGAAACCGTGCATCTCGCCCAGCGAAGCTATAAATGAACTTCAAACTCAAAGTTTGGCGGCAGAAAGATCGACACTCGCGGGGAAAGCTCGTCGATTACGACGCGCCCGATATTCCCGCGCAAGCTTCGTTGCTCGAAATGCTCGACATCGTCAACGAGCGTTTGGTTCTCGGCGGTCATAATCCGATCGCGTTCGATTCCGATTGTCGCGAAGGAATTTGCGGGACTTGTTCGCTGACCGTGAACGGCGAAGCGCACGGTCCGGATCATCCGGGCGCGGTGTGCGAGCTTTACATGCGCAAGTTTCGCGATGGCGAAACGATCATTGTCGAGCCGTTCCGGGTGAAATCTTTTCCAGTCATCAAGGATTTGGTGGTCGACCGAAGCGCACTCGATCGCATCGTTCAAGCAGGTGGATTCATCTCGGCGCGCGCCGGTTCGGCGCCGGAAGCGAATTCAATTCCGATTCCAAAGCACGATGTCGACCTTTCGATGGAAGCGGCGGCCTGCATCGGTTGCGGCGCGTGCGCCGCCGCGTGTCCAAATGCGTCGGTGATGTTGTTTACCGCGGCAAAAGTTTCTCACCTCGCCCTTCTGCCACAAGGCGAGCCGGAACGAACCAAACGTGTGGTCGCTATGGTGCGCGCGATGGATGCCGAAGGTTTTGGCAATTGCACCAATACTTACGAATGCGAAGCGGTTTGCCCGGCGGAGATCAGCGCGAGCTTCATCGCCAAACTGAATCGCGAATATTCAAAAGCAACTTTGCGCCACAGCGCTGGCGAATAATCAGATCGTTTCGCACGCGCTCGTCCAAATCTCACGATCGAGTTCTTTCCGCGCCCGGTTCGTCAGAAGATTGACATCTACCTTCGGACGCAGGACCGCAAAAACAGTTGAGCCTGAACCCGACATCAGCGCCGCGCGGACTTCCACCTGTTTCAGCAGCCATGCTTTCAGTTGCGCGAGAAAGACAAATTTCTCGAAGACCGATCGCTCAAGATCATTCAGAAGAGTTTGACCATCGAAATTCTGCGACTGGTATGAAATTCCGGGAATTTCCTTTGAATCCTGCCAGCGCGAGTAAGCCCATGCACTCGAAACCAAAAACGCCGGCTTGCACAGCAGAATCGATAATTTCTTTTTCAACTTCGTTGGGCTGACAATTTCGCCCCGGCCTTTACAAATGGCGGCTGATTCGAAAAGGAAAAACGAAACGTCCGACCCGATGGTCGATCCAAGCGTCACCAATTCTTCCCGTGAGAGCTTCGTCTCAAAGAGTTCGTTGAGCGCGCGCAGAGTCGTGGCTGCGTCGCTACTCCCGCCGCCAAGTCCGGCGCCATGAGGAATTTGTTTTTGAAGTTTGATTGTCACCCCGCCGCTAATTTTTGTTCTCTCAAAAAAAGCTTTCGCGGCGCGCACGATCAAATTTTCGTTGCCGCTCGGGACCGTTGGGTCGTCACAAGAGAAATCGATCCACCGCGACTGCCGGTCGATGTCGATCTTATCGTAGAGCGAAATTGGAGCGATCAGCGTCTCAATTTCATGAAAGCCGTCGCTGCGACGGCCGAGGATCTTCAAAGAGAGATTGATCTTTGCTGGAGCGAGAACTTGCATTGCGCTCATTTCAATTGTCATGTCGAATCACTACTTTGTCATTCCGACCGAAGTGGAGGAATTTCTACTGTTAGTCGGAAATATTAAGAGATGTCTCGACTCCGCTCGACATGACAAATGGAAATTGGAATGACAAAAGCAGGTGACAAGATAATTGTCGCGCTCGATGTAGCGACAAAAGGGCAAGCGCTCGCTCTCGTCGAGCAGTTGCACGATAAGATCTCGTTTTTCAAAATCGGCCTCCAACTTTACACCGCCCAAGGTCCCGAAATCGTGCGCGCGGTCCTGGCCACCGGTGTCAAAATTTTTCTCGACCTGAAACTACACGATATTCCCAACACCGTTGCGAGAGCAGTTGAATCGGCAAGCAGCCTCGGTTTGCAGATGCTGACGATTCATCTCAGCGGTGGTTCGGAGATGATTCGCGCCGCGACTGGGGTTCGTACAAATAACATGTCGATCCTGGGTGTGACTGTTTTGACAAACGCAAACGACCAAACGCTGCGCGAAACGGGAATTTCAGACACATTCGACAAACAGGTGGTGCGATTGGCAAAACTTGGCATTGAAAATGGGATCGACGGAATGGTGGCGAGTCCACACGAAATCAAATCGCTGCGAGCCGAATTCGGCGACAAGATCAAAATTGTCGTTCCCGGAATTCGACCGAGCTGGTCGGAGCCTGGCGATCAAAAACGATTCATGACGCCGCGCGAAGCGATCGAGGCCGGTGCTGATTATTTGGTAATCGGCCGGCCGATCACCGCTCACAAAAATCCGCGCGAAGCCGTCGAAAGAATTTTGCGAGAGTTTCAGTAGAATTTCCCTCACCTCCCTCCTCTCCCTGAGGGAGAGGAAGCCGGCTGGCCGGCAGGTGAGGGTCATAAATTCGCTACAGATGACAAAGCCCTTATTCGCTCCGCTGGACATCTATCACGATATCGCTTCCCGAGCGGCAGCGCTCAACATGGCGATTGATGAAGCGTTGTTGGAAATCGCCACCGGACCAGTGATTCGTTTCTACAAATGGGATCACCCTGCACTTTCGTTTGGATATTTTGGAAAGTTTGCCGATGTCGCAAATCATGCGGGGCAACGTGACGTCGTCCGGCGCTGGACGGGCGGCGGAATCGTTTTTCATGGGGACGACTTGACCTATTCGATCGTTATTCCGGTTTCATCAGGATTTTTCGCCGAGTCCCCAAAAAAAATTTATGCTGCGATCCATTCGGCGCTTTGCCACGCTTTGAAAGAAAATGGCGCTGCTGCCGCGTTAGCACCGAACAACTCATCAAAGATTTCCGACCTTTGCTTTGCCAACCCGGTGCTTGCAGACGTGATCGTGAATGGTCGCAAAGTGGCAGGCGCGGCGCAACGCCGCACGCGACGCGGCCTATTGCAGCAAGGCAGCATCCGGGATGTCGATCATACCGACGAATTCGCGGATCAATTCGCGAGCAAACTTTGCTCCAAGTGTTACCACAAAACGTTCGATGAACGTTTGATCGCGCGTGCTCACGAAATTGCCGAGCAGAAATATGGCGCGGCCAGCTGGCTCCAGCGCCGCTGAAACAGGCGCGAAGGAAATTATTCCCGTCGAAGCGGTCGTGTTGCTTTGACAACAGACAAACCGCCCCTCTATTCTGCGTCGGTGGAAATTTCTGCACGCTCAGGTCCGGGTCGGACTGGGATTAAAGCGAGTGCTTCTTCTCTCACGCCATTGGCGCAAGTAACGCAGTTAGTCCGACCGCAACTCGATCAGGTCGAAGAACGAATCATCAAACAAGCGACCGCCTTTGACCCGGCCATTGAAGGTTACGTCACCTACGCCATCGGCGGACGCGGGAAACGTCTGCGGCCGCTGGTTGCGCTCCTGGCCGGCGGCGCGACTGGCCAAATCAACACCGGACATGTCGATCTTGCCGTGATTGTTGAATTGATTCACGTGGCGACGCTAGTGCACGACGACATCATGGACGAAGCCGAGCGGCGCCGCGCGCAACCGACCGTCAACGCGCGCTGGGGAAATTCGCTCAGCGTTTTATTGGGCGATTGCCTTTTCGCGCACGCGCTCACGTTGTCCACTAATTTTGAAAACGCGGACATTAGCCGGGCGATCGCGCGAACAGCCAGCGAGATTTGCTCGGGCGAAATGATCCAAACACAACGCCGCTTCGATTTGAAACTGGAGGTCGAGGACTACTTGCGGATTGTGGAAATGAAAACCGGCTCGCTCTTCGCGGCCGCGGCCGAATTGGGAGCGACAATCAGCCAAGCAGACGCACGATCAACTGAAATCTTGAAAACTTTCGGCATGCGCATCGGCACCGCCTATCAAATCTACGATGATTGCCTGGACATTGCCGGGAATGAAGGAACGACTGGGAAAACGCTCGGAACCGACCTTCGCAAAGGCAAATTTACTTTACCCATTCTTATTTTCTTGCGGGCCGCCTCCGAATTCGAGCGCGAACGCTCTTGCAGTCTTATCTTGGAAGGAAAATGCGACGAAGTCAGTCAGATGTTGAAGAACGGCGCTGGTAACGGCGCCCTGAGCGAATCAATCACAACTGCAAATGACCTCATTCGGAGCGCCCAGGCCGGAATGAAAGCGCTTCGTCCAAATGCGCACACCGAGGGGCTTCTCGGATTGGGCGATGCGCTGCGCGCAATGCTCGAGCAG
>Ga0209806_1001789_pt1 | contig 13856 bp, 10 predicted proteins | sample GraSoiAngelo_152_FD_186166 | JGI IMG/M metagenome (GOLD analysis project Ga0209806, IMG submission 186166) | Grasslands soil microbial communities from the Angelo Coastal Reserve, California, USA - 14_1009_12_30cm (SPAdes) (version 2) | ecosystem: Environmental > Terrestrial > Soil > Grasslands ... | reverse complement strand
TTCGACTCGTACCACTGCGGTCGCTCCCACCCCGCTGCCTCGAAGAAGACCGCCCCCAGCTCACGCTCGCGGACGTGGAATGGCGCGAGGCGGATGCCGCGGTTGGAAGCCCACTGCTCGCCGGGGTGGACGATGCCGTACGTCTTGTTGAAGCCTTCGGCCGCTCGCGCGCGCACGTGCGCGCGTGTCTTCTGATGTTCATGGAACCGGGCGATGTCCGACGAGTGGAGGTCGATCTCCGACTCCCCATGCACCATCCACTCCGCGACCGCCTTGCCGGTGCCGGGCCCTTCCTTCACCCACACCGCGGCGGCCGACCACAGGCCCCTCACGTCCGGCGACTCGCCCAGGACGGGCATTCCGTCCGGACTCAGCGACAGGATTCCGTTGATGGCGTACTTCACGCCGACCGACTCGTCACCCACGATCTCGGGCATCAGCTCCAGCGCGTGCTGCATCTGCTCCTCGAAGTCCGATTGCGTGAAGGGGAACTCTGTCGGGGAGAGCGCTGCCTGCTCAACCGGCGGCAGGTCCTCCGGGTCGTAGAGGATCGGCCGGTGGGCGTAAGACCCGATCTCGAGGTCGCCGCCGGCCTGCCGTTCGTACATGTTGGTGTCCATGTCGCGCACGATCGGGTGCTCAATGTCCGACTTCGCCCCCCGGAACCGCGGGACCGGCCCGATGTCGATCATCTGATGCACGGCGGGCGTGAGCGGGATGCGCGTGCCCGCCATGCGAGCCAGGCGCGGGCTCCACACGCCACACGTGATGGCGACGGTCTCGGCCTCGATGTCACCCTGGGTCGTGCGAACGCGCCTGACGCGGCCCTGCTCGACGTCGATCCCGATCACCTCCGTCTTGGGCGCCACGTGCAGGGCGCCTGAGGCCTGAGCCTTCTCGCGCATCAAGGTCCCCGCCCGCAGCGAGTCGACCACTCCCACACCCGGCGTGTAGAAGCCGCCCAGGATCACGGACTCGTTGATGTAGGGCACGAACTCCTTGACGTCGCCCGGGTTCAGAAGCGAGACGGGCTCGATGCCCCACGATTCCGCCGACGCCATCCGACGGGCCAGCTCCTGCATCCGTTCCCTGGTCCGCGCGACCTCGATGCCGCCCGACTGGATGAAAACCTCCATCTCCCTGTACTGCCGCACGCTCTCGACCGTGAGCGCGGTCATCTCCTTCGAGTGGTCGACCAGGTAGATGAAGTTCGAGGCGTGCCCAGTCGAACCGCCAGGGTTGGGCAGCGGCCCTTTGTCGAGCAGGACGATGTCGCGCCAGCCCAGCTGCGTCAGGTGATAGGCGAGGCTGTTGCCGACGATCCCACACCCGATGACCACAGCACGCGCGTGACGTGGAAGACCATTGCTGGCTGCTGTCATTCGGGCTGATAAGGCGAACGCGTCTCTTCGGGCAACTCGTACCACCGCATCCTGTCGCCGACCTGTGCACGCATCCGCCATTTCAGTGGCTTGGGCCCACCTTCGATTGCCCTCCACAGCTCGTCGAGCCGCGCGTTGATGAGGTCGCGGTCGACGTCGAGCTCCTCGATCGTGTGGCGCAGCTTGCCGATGTTCATCTGTACGGTGCGGCACAGGCCCCAGTCCTCACAGGCGAGGCGCGCAACGTATGCCGCGTCGATCGCGTCCTCCTCGTTGCTCTTGATCGGATGGTCGAGGATCAGCGCTGTCGCATCGACGAGGTCTTTGCGGTTGACCTCGTAGATCTGGAGCTTGCTGAGCAAGAGGTCGGACGGGCTGACGGCGGGATGATCGTGGTCGAGGCGCCCACGAAGGTCGATCTCGTGCGACATCTTGAAGACGTCCACGAAGACGTCCACCTGCCGCCCATGGTCGGTGTCGAAGAAGTAAAGCCTTCGGTCGCCGTTCATCAGATTGAACCGCTCGTTGGGCTCGTAACCCAGCTCGCGAAACAGCGCCAGGACCGCCTTCCGGTCGCGCTTCGGCATCGCGTAGTCGAGGTCGCCGTACTTGCGCTTGAGCGGCGGCCGGCCGGCGCTGGGGGAGTGGGCGTGCACGCCGGCACCACCCAGAAGCTTTAAGCCGAGCTTCTTCTTTCGGGCGGCTTCTGCGATCCGCTCCGACTCCTCGATGGGGTCCTCGTGAGGCCTGTTCACTCGGGCGAGATCTCGATCACGATCGTCTTGAGGTCCGTCATCTGTTCCAGCGCGAATCGCCCGCCGACCCGCCCGATGCCGCTCTTCTTGCCGGCGCGGCCGCCGAAGGGGAGGTGCGCCTCCCAGTAGTTAGTCGACTCGTTGATGTTCACCCAGCCGGTGTCCAGCCCGTCGGCAAAACGCAGCGCGCGGGACAGGTCTTTCGTGTACACGGCGCCGAGCAGGCCGTAAGGCGAGTCGTTGGCGAGCTCCAGGGCCTGCTTCTCATCGCGGAACTTGATGATTGGCGCGATCGGACCGAACGTTTCCTCGCGGCTCACGCGCATGTCCGGCTCGACGCCGTCGAGGATCGTGGCGTGATAGTAGAGGCGCGTCGGGAAACCCTTCGCTCGCTCCCCGCCGAGGACGAGCTTGGCGCCGCGTTTCAGCGCGTCGGCGACGTGCTCGTCCATCTTGGTCGCCACGCCCTCGTTGTTCAGCGGACCGAGCGTCGTGGCGTCATCGAATGGATCGCCCAGGCGCAGCGCGCGCGCCGCGTCGGCGAGGCGGGCCACGAACTCGTCGCGGATCGGCTCCTGAACGAGGATGCGCTCCCCGGCCGTGCAGCTCTGTCCCGCGCAGAGATAGCAGCCGACGATGGCGCCTTCCACGGCGCGCCCGATGTCGGCGTCCGCGAAGACGACCTGGGGACCGTTTCCGCCGAGCTCGAGCATCACATGCTTCCCCGCGGCGCGCTTCGCCACCGATGCCCCGGTCTCGGTCGAGCCGACGAAACCAACTCCATCGACCAGCGGATGGCCGGCCACCTCGTCGCCAACCTCGGCGCCCGGGCCGGTGACGAGGTTCACCACGCCGGGCGGAAAGTCGGCCTCGGCCATGCACTCCATCAGCGCGACTGAGATGACGCTGGTGGACGACGCCGGCGTCCAGACCACCGTGTTGCCGGCGGCAAGGGCGGGCGCGATCAGCTCGGCCGCCATCGTGAGCGGCCAGTTCCAGGGCGTGATGATCCCGTACACGCCGCGCGGATAGTGGCGCGCGAGGACCAGCTTGGTCGGGCTCGCGCTCGGCAGCACGCGGCCCTCGAGACGCTTCAGGTCTTCGGCCGCGATGCGGAAGTATTCGGCAGCCTCGGCCACCTCGCCCATCGCCTCGGCCTTGAGCGGCTTGCCCTGGTCGAGGGTGAGCAGGCGGCCCAGCTCGTCGCTGCGCTTCTCGATCGCCTCGGCGATCCTGTGCAGCCGCTTCGAGCGCTCGAATCCTTTCAGCTTCGCCATCGCGCCACGCGCTTTGTGCGCGGCTTCTACAGCGCGTTGCGCATCGACGCGTGTGCCCTTCGGGACCTGGGCGATGATCTCGCCGGTAGCGGGACTGTCCGCGTCAAAGAGCTGCCCGCTCTCCGACTCGACCCAGTTACCGTCGACAAACATCTTTTTCACCGACCGCGCGACATCGATGGTCATTTCAAGCTCCGTTCTTTCCAAGGTCAAAGGCACGCTGGTAGATCTGTCGGTATGCCGCGGCGTCGACGTCGCGCGGGTTGCCGATGGTCTGGGGGTCGGCGAATGCCTTGTCAGCGAGCATCGGGATCTCGGCTTCGCTGAAGCCGAGCTCCTCGAGGCCGGGAATCTCGACGTCATCGGTCAGCTGGTGGACGTAATCGACCGCCATCTCCGCCGCCTGCCACGTCGACGTATATCTGGTGTCGAGGCCGAACGCGGCCGCCATGCGCGCGAACCTTTCGGGCTCGCCCGCGTAGTTGTATTCCATCACCGGGCCGAGCAGGCGCGCGGTCAGGGCGCCGTGGGGCGCGTCGTGCACGCCGCCCGCGGTCTGGCTCATTGCGTGCGCGGCTCCCGCCGAGTCGGTGCCGTAAGCGAGGCCGGCGAGCATCGCCGCCGCGCTCATGTGATAGCGCGCCTCGAGGTTGTTCGCCTGCGAGAACGCAACCCGCAGGTAGCGCGCGACGTACTCCATCGCCAGCAGAGCCACCGCGTCGGTGAACGGCTGGTGATACGACATCGTGTAGCACTCGACCGCGTGGGCAAGCGCGTCCATCCCGGTGCCGGCCGTGACCGCCGGTGGAAGCTTCACCGTGAGCTCGGGGTCGATCACGGCGACCCACGACGCGATGTTCGGGGTGCCTCCGACGTTGAACTTGATCTTTCGCTTCGGGTCGGTGATGACCGCCCACAAGGTGACCTCGCTTCCGGTCCCGGCCGTCGTCGGCACGGCGATCATCGGCGGGATTCGCGAACTGATCGGACTGTGGCCCCACTCGTATTCGACGATGCTGCCGTCGTGCGCGGCGACCACGCCGATTCCCTTGGCCGTGTCCATGGAGCTCCCGCCGCCGATCGCGACCAGCCCGTCGCAACCCTGGGAGCGGTATTCGGCCGCCCCTGCATCGACCAGCTCGACGCCAGGGTTGGCGCGGACCTTGTCGAAGACCACGGGCTCCACGTCAGACCGGCGCAGGGATTCCAATGCGACGTCCAGCAGGCCGGCGGCCTTCACGCCGGCATCGGTGACGAGCAGCGGCCGGCGCATGCCGAGCTGGCTCGCCTCGCTGCCGAGCTCCTGGATGGCGCCCAGGCGCTGCACGAGTCGGGTCGGGCTCTGGTAGGTCCTGAGAGTGCGTTCCAGCATGGGGCTAAAAAAGGCCGCCGGACTTGCGCCCGGCGGCCATCGCAATGCTACTCAACAGGGATTTCGTGGTGGATCCGGCGCAGGTCGATGCCCTGCCGGTTACGAATGATGCGAGCCGCGACGTAGATGATCACCGCCACTACATATGTCGCGATGAAGTACCACATCGAGCTCTGGGTCTTTTGGAGCGTTGTTCCATAGAGGTTGTCGGGGTTGAACGACCACTGGTAGAGCATGAAAAGCAGGAACACTCCTGTGATCACTCCAACGATGGAGATTGCGGGCACGCCCGCAACCTTGTATCGGGCGATCGGCGACGCCTCGTATAGATCCTTGCGCCGCCACGGCAGGATGACTGCTGCAACCACGGTTGCGAAAAAGGTCAGCGCCAGCACGGCGGTCGCGTCCAGGAACACGCTCTGGAAGTCGGGCTTGTACGCCCATATGGCGCTGACGACAATCGACGGCGCGATCATGAGCGCGAGTGAGCCATACGGAACGCGCCGCCTCGAGGAGATGTTCGCCGCCCACGAAGGCAGGACGCGATCAAAGGCGGCGGCAAAGATCACGCGGGTCGAGGACAGGAACAGGGTGCCTGCCCACCCGAAGAACCACAGACCCATGACGATGATGAGCAGGGCCTGGAACAGCTTGTTGTCGACGAGCCAGCCCGCGAACATCACGGGATATGGCCAGGTCCCGACCGGAGCAGTGCCTGCATACCATGCCGCGTTGGCTGCGTTGTAGAACTGCCAGCCCATCGTCTTGACGATCAGGATCACGACAAGGGCAACCATCCCGACGGTCACCCACAGGCCCAAGAACATGCTCCAGAACGGCTTGCGAATGTCCTTGGCGCCCCGAACCTCGCCGTAGAGGGTCGCCCCCCAGTTGGGCCAGAGCAGATAGAAAGCGAGAAACGGCAGGACGAGGAAGATCGGGCCCAGAGAGAAGAACCCAAAGTCGTGGGGTGCGTAGCCAGCCTTTGTACCCGCGTCGATGGTCGCCTGGTAAGCATTGGCAGGAGCGCCAAACAGGCTCGTCGCCTCTCGGTTGAACGCGGCCTGGAAGTCGCTCTGGCTCGCGAACAGCAGCAAGCCGCAGACGACCACCAGTCCCACGATCCCGATCCAGAAGCAAATCTTCTGGATCCTGGCGTAGGTCTCCATGCCCAGCGTCACGACGACGCTGACGAAAGCAAGGACGATCAGGCAGCTGACGAACACGCCTGTATGGTTCGTGCTCGCAAAGAACGATGCGACACCGGACCAGCCCAGGGTGTAGGCGAGCGGTTCGAAGAACTGGACGTTCAGGATGTTGGCGTAGATGGGCGCCCAGAGGAAGAGGGTGAACCACCATCCGGTGATGGAGAGGACGAAACCCGCACCACCGCCGAGGACCCGGCTCTGCCAGGCATAGTCGCCGCCCGTACGCGGCATCACGCTCACCAACATGGCGTACGTGACGACTAGAAAGGTCGTGAGCACTCCGAAAACCACGATCGCGGCGAGCAGCTGGCCGTCCGGCACCCAGTACACGTAAGACATGCCGTAAAGGCCGAGGGTGATCAGGTTCACCGACCAGAACGAGTAGACGAACGCGTCGAACGTCGACCAGGCCTTGACCAGCCCGGTCGCGTTGCGTAGGAACAGCGCGGGCCTCGTCCCGGTAGCCGTCCCCAACGTCGTGTCAGCCATGTGTGCTTCCTCCTTAACTCTTTATCCGTTGACCAGCTGATAGCTCTTGACGCCTTTCTTCGCGTCGAGTTGGATGATCGCGCCCATGAGCATCCCCTCCTCGTAGGCGCTGCCTGGATTGATGGAAAGCGTCTTGCCGATCTTCACGGCGCCCTTGCTCTCGTGGATGTGCCCATGCAGCGAGAGCAGCGGCTGATGCCGTTCGATGGCTTCACGCACAGCAGTCGAGCCGACCGGCCGCAGCGCCCGACCGCCATGCAGCAGCTTGAGGTCGGCGTCGATGGCCGGCGCCTCGTCGAGGCCCGACCGGTAGGGCGGGCAATGCAGGTTGAAGATCGCGTGGGACGGGTCGGAGACCTGCGAGGCCATCGACTCGATACGCTCGCCGAGCTGCTCCTCCGAGTCCTCCCGGTGCGTCTTCCACGGCGTCGGGTTTGACCAACCAGTCGAGATCATCGAGAAACCATCGATCTCGACGATGCGGCCTTCGCCAAGCTCGACCATCTCCGACCGCCGGACAACCTCGTCCACCTCCATCTCGTCGTCATTGCCCGGGCAGACAAAGCAGCGGATGCCCGAACCGCGAAGCTTCTCCGCGGCCATCTTCATCCAGCGGTCGACGCCCTCCAGCATCACCTCCTGAAAGCACTCGGCGCGCTTGGCGGGGTCCTGGTCCAGCTCATGCAGCCGCTCGACGCTCATGCGGAGCGGGTAGTAACCCTTGCGCCGAATGTTGGCCTCGACCTCACCGACCTGGTCGGCCGTCACCGCCTCGCGCTCGCCCCCCAGCGCCACGGTGTAGTGGCCGTTCTCCGAGACGATCGGCACGATCGCCTTGCCCGTCATGTCCCCGCCGCAGATGAGCACGTCCGCCTCATAGAACTTGGCCGCGTTCAGGAACTTCTTCCAACACACTTCGGAGCCGTGCAGGTCGGTGGCGAAAAAGATCTTGGGCATGTCTGTCACCTCTCGACGAGCACTTTGCGGATCTCGTGCTCGAACCCTGTCACGTGTCGTCGCATGATGTCCTCGGCGCGGTCTCCGTTCCCGGCGAGCAAGGCCTGGAGCAGCTCGATGTGCTCGCCCACCGCTTCGCGTAAGCGCACCTCGCGGTCAAGCACCAGGTACCACAGGCGCAAGCTCAGGTTGAAGTAGCGCTCCAGGGTCGCTTCGAGGAACGGGTTTCGCGCCGCCCGATACACGGTGCGATGAATCCGCTGATCGAGGTGCATGAGGTCGCGAGGATCGTTGACGTAGCTTCGCCGGACCAGCCCAAGGAGCTCCTCGATCGCGTCCCGGTCGACAGCGCTGAGCTTCTCCGCGGCCAGCCGCGCGGCATGCGATTCGAGCACCACCCGGACCTCTGTGATCCTCGCCAGGTCGGTGATGTTGACGTCCGTGACGAAGGTACCCCGGTGCGGGATGGAGCGGACCAGGTTCTCCCGGGCCAGGCGCTGCAGGGCCTCCCGGATGGGGGTCCGCCCGATCTTGAGCTCCTCGCGCAGCCGCGCCTCGTTGACCACCGAACCGGGCGGCATCTCCAGGCAGACGATGCGCTCGAGGATGCGCTGGTATGCCTCCTCGCTTTGCGACCGTATTGCGACCGGTTCGGCGACCGCCATCGACCCCATCCATTCAAAACTGGCGATATGCGACCGATATACCGGCGCGGAACGTAGCACCACTCGAGTGCACCGTCAATTGCCGGCTTGGCCCATCCAGCGCTTCAGGTCGCCTGAGCGGAGCACCTCCAGGGCACGATCCCAGCGGCCACGGTAGTAGCCGGCAAAGTCGAAGTCGACCTCGGAGATCTTCGACTGGATCGCGCCCCAAAGCGTCCAGCCGACATCCGACATGAGCGCGAACAGGTTCATCCGCGCCAGCTGGCGCCCATCAACGGTCCCGAAATAGGCCTCGCACAGCGCCGCGCGCAGCTCCTGGTCGAACTCGGCCTCCTGCGCGGTGTTGCCGAGGTCGAAACACGGGTCGTTGTTGCCGCTGAGCTCATAGTCCACGATGCGCAGCGCGGTCCCGTCGTCGATGAAGTTCTCGCAGAGCAGGTCGTTATGACATGGGGCCAAAGGCAGGGCGCCGGTGCTGACCGCACGCTCGATCTCAGCGACCGTGGGCAGCCAATCGCGATAGTCGGGCGGGATCGCGACCTCGTGTGCGTCCACGATCCCCAGGTAGGTCTCGATGAGGCGAAACATGTTGAAGTCCTGCAGGAATCGCGGCGCGGCGTGCAGGCGGTGGAAGGACTGTGCCATCCGCGCCGCCATCTGTTTCGACTGCAGCGTCTTGGCCGACATCGTCGGGCCGGGGATGAACTCCAGCACCATCACGTCCACGCCGGCGACGTGCTCCAGCACTTTCGGGCCGATCCCGGTGGTCGCCGCCGCCTTGGTGTTGTAGATCTCGTTTGCTCGATCAATCGACAACAGCTCAGTCGACTGGCCCGGCAGGCGCATCACGTAGCGCTGCCCGCCGACCTCGACGAGGTAGTTCTCGTTCGTCAGGCCGCCCGACAGCGGCGTGATCCTGACCTCACGGTCTTTCCACAGCGAGACCCGGCTTACTGCCTGGTCAACTTGCGAGCTGGGCACGTTTTGTAAGCACGGCGTCGTGCGTCACTGCGGCCGGGATCATCTGACCGAACACTTCGACCGCGACCTGCGCGCCGGGCTGCAGCTCGCTCGGCAGATACGAATAGGCGAGGTTCTTCTTCACGGTGAAGCCGTAGGCGCAGCTGCGCAGGCGGCCGACCACGCGACCATCGCTCAGCACCGCCTCCCCACCATAAACGGGCAGGTATTCCTCGCCGCCGATCACGAGCGTACGCAACCTACGCTGGATTGCGTTTCGCAGGAAGTTCCACTTGGCCTGCTGTACGCAAAAACCCAGGCCCGCCTCGTACGGGTTGTCGAGCAAGCCCATGTCGGCGCCGTAGTAGCGGTACCCCTTTTCCATGCGGAGCGAATCGAGGACCCGGTAACCACCGGGCCTGATTCCGAAGGCCACCCCGGCGTCCAACAATCGGTCCCAGACCTGTCCGGCCGCCGTGGGTTCGACGTAGAGCTCCCACCCCAGCTCGCCGACGTAGGTCACGCGCTGAGCGAACACTGGGAAACCGGCGATCCGGATCGTGCGGGCGTGCATGAAAGGAAAGCCGGCTTCCGAGACGTCATCGCGCGTGACGCGTTCGAGGACCTCGCGCGTGCGCGGTCCCCACATGCCGATCACCGAGAGCTCATCGGAGGATTCGCGCAGGTCGACGGCGGGATCGCCGTCGCGGACCTGCATGCGCAGCCATCCGAGATCGCTGTTCACGTAACCGGCTCCGGTGACCAGGCGGAAGTGATCCGGCGCGATACGCGTGACGGTCACATCGGCGGCGATTCCGCCGTCCTTCTCGAGCAGCTGCGTGTAGACGACTGATCCCAGCGGGCGGTCGACGAGGTTGCCGGCGACCCTCTCCAGCAATGGCAGCGCGCCTGGCCCCGTGATCTCGACCTTGCCGAAGGAGCTCATATCGATTATCCCGACGCGCTCTCGAAACGCGCGGTGCTCCTCCGCGAGGAGGTCGAAGTACGGCGGACGCGAGAAACCGAAGCCCCGCTGGTCGGCGCCGGCGCGCCGCCACGGGCGGGCAGGGTCGAAATAGTCAGGCCGCTCCCAGCCATGCTTGACCCCGAACACCGCGCCCAGATCCTGCATTCGCGTATGCAGCGCGCTCGTCCGTTTTGGACGTCCCCACTCGTCGGAGTCCAGGGGATAGCGAAGGTAGTAGTAGTACTTGTACGCCTCGCGTGCGAGCTCTGCGACGTAAGCGAAATCGCGATGCACCGGGCCGAAGCGCCACGGCCGGTATGGATAAAGGTCGAGCTCGCTCTCGCCTCCGGTGACAAGCTGCGCGATCGCTCGTCCGATTCCGCCCGCTCCACCGAAGCCGTTCAGCGAGAGTCCCGCCGCCATGTAGAGGCCATGCACTCCGGGCACCGGACCGACCAGCGGCCCGGCGTCGGGAGTCATCGCGTCGGGGTGACAGACGAGCTTGACGATGCCCGCCTCGTGCGCGAAGGGGAAGCGTCGGGCAGCGCCCGCCAGCAGCGGCTCGAACCTCGCCTGGTCAGGCGGCAGTGATGTGCCGGCGTGGTCCCAGGGCACGCCGTCGATCCAGCGTGCCATTGGGTTGGCCTCGTATCCGCCCAGCACCATGCCGCCGGCCTCGGCCTTGCCGTAAACGAGGTTGTCGGGGTCACGGAAGCACGGCATGTCATGAGGCATCTCGTGGCCGGGCACGGCAAGCAGCGCGGCGTGCTGATGGTCGACGGGCGTCGAAACGACGAACGCGCCCGCCATCGCCGCCAGCTGCGGACCCCAGATGCCGCCAGCGACGACCACAACTTCGGCCTCGATCCGGCCGGCAGTCGTGTCCACCGCCTTGACCGCGCCCGCCTCAGAAAGCTCGATACCCGTGACCCGGCGATGGGTGAGGATTTGCGCGCCGAGCTCGCGCGCGGCAGCCGCGAGCGCATGGGTCGCGGTGTGCGGGTCGAGGTGGCCGTCGCCCGGCACCCACACCGCTCCATAGAGCGAGTCCTGGCTGATCACCGGCATAAGCCGCGCCGCCTCTGCGGCGGAGACCAGCTCCACCTCCAGGCCGATGCCTCGCGCCCGGCTGACTCCCCGCTGCAGCTCCATCAGCTGGTTCCTGCTCGAGGCAAAGCGGAGGCTGCCGACCGTCTCGAAAACACCGATCTCCTGGTACAGCTCGATGCTGTAGCTGCGGAACCGCATCATCGTCGGCGACGGGTTGAACTGGGTCACCAGGCCGGCCGCGTGGCAGGTCGAGCCGCTGGTCAGCTCGTCCTTCTCCAGGAGCACCGTGTCGCGCCATCCGGACCTGGCAAGGTGATAGGCGACGCTGGCGCCGGTGATGCCGCCGCCGATCACAACCGCCTGGGCGCGCTCCATCGGTGCGCTGAAATCTACTCGGGAAGCGGCTGCTGTTTCGTCTCGGGCAGAAGGAACAGGAGCAGCGCACCTGCCACGGCCGCGACGCCCTCGAGCTCGATGGCGCCCCCAAGGCCGGCCGATGCGGACAGCAAGGCGACCGCCTGCAGCCCAACGATGCTGCCGATCGCTCCGGCGAGCGCGATCGCGGCCTCCGCCGTGGCGCGGGCGCGCGTGGGGAACAGCTCGCCCGACCATGCGCCGAATACAGGCGTCCCCGCGCTGGCGAAGGCGCTCCACAGCACGTTGCCGACGAAGAAACCCACCGTGGATGTAGCGAAGCTAAGGCTTGTCGCTGCCGCGGTGGCAACTGTCAACGCGATGGCCGGGCCCCTCCGCCCGAACCGGTCGGTGAGGTAGCCGCCCGCGAGGTACGAGACCGCACCCGCGGTGCCGGACACCACGATCAGGAAGCTGATCTGGACGGGCGACCAGCTCAGGACCACGCTGGCGTAGAGGGTGTAGAGCAGGCCGGCCGGCTCCAGAAGCACCGCGAGCAGCGCGAACATCGCCGCCAGGACCACGATCCGGCGCCGCCAGGGCGGCTGCATCAGCAGGCGGATCGCCGACCCGGTGACGCGCACCCCCTGCCAGGTACGCCCCTCGGGCAGCAGCCACCAGATGAATGGTGCCGCCACCAGCCCCGCCCCGCCGGCCATGAAGAGCCAGCGCCAGTGTGGGGCGACCAGAGGGTAGGCGATGACGGTTATGCCAGTGCCCAACCCCGACAGCAGCGCCAGCACGCTCACCGCCTGGCCGCGGCTGCCCGCGGGGGCCTCCTCGACTATCAGCGCCGTCGCCACCCCGATCACCAGGACCTCGAAACAGACCGCGAAGAGCCGCAAGAAAGCCAGGTCGGCCAGGGAAGGCACGTAGGCGCTGGCCAGGGTCACCAGCGAGAAACCTGCCACGCCCGCGGCGATGAGACGGCGCCGGCCGAAGCGGTCGGCCAGGGTGGCAAGGGGCAAAGCGCCGAGCGTCCCCACCGCGAGCACGGAACCGAGGTTGGAAAGGGCCGAGGTGCCGGCGTGGAACTCTTTGGCGATCGCAGGTAGAGCCACGACCAGGATCGAGCCCTCGAAGCCGGCCAGCACGACGGCCATCCCGGCCCAGATGAGGGTGACGCGTTGCCGCCTGTCGAGCTCGACCACCTAAACCAGATGCATCCTTCTCAGCAGGTAAGGCCCTGGTCCGAGGAACCCACAGGTCGCCGCGATGTGGGCGATCGAGATCCCCAACAGCGAAGGCGGACCGGGGAGCAGCCAGTAGGCAAGGCCGAGAGGGAGGCCCACGAGGGCCGTCGCGAAGGTGTCGGCCCAGGTCCAGCGGCCGAGCCGGTGGTAGAGCACGTAGGTCGCGGCCCCGATCGCGAACCCGGCGGGCGCCGCCCACAACGCGGTCAGTCCGCCCTGGACGATGCCGCGAAAAAAGCCTTCCTCAATCGGCCCGTTCAGCGCGTAGAAGCCGGCCTGGAACGCCGCGTCGTCCGGCCCCGCCGGCACGCTCAGCGCGCCGCGCCGGCGCGTGAGCCACAGCTGGACCGCCGCGGCCGCACCGAACATCACGGGCGAGGCGACGGCCGCGAAAACGAGCTGCGCCGTCAGGTTGCCGGGCCCGAGGCCGAGCCATGAGGACCTGCTGCTCGCGATGTAAATCACCGCGTAGGCGACCGTGAATGGAAGCAGCCGGACGAGGAGGTCCGAACGCATCCAGGACCAGCTGTCTGGAATACGCGTCAGGAGCAGCCGCGTTGGAACACTCTGCGTGGCCCGTTCAGAACCCATCACGTTGGACGTCTTCTTCGACTACCTGTGTCCGTTCGTCTTCCGGGCGGCGGGTCTCCTCGACGCGGTGCGGCGCTCGGGCCGGCGCGACGTCGAGGTTCGCTGGCGGTATTTCTCGCTCACGCAGGTGAATTCAAAGAATGACGGCTGGACGGTTTGGAGTGCACCCGCGTCCGAAAACGTGAGGGGACGACTCGCCTTTGGGGCCGCGGAAGCCGCGAGGCGGCAGGGCCGCTTCGACGACCTCCACATGCCGATGCTCTGGGCCCGCCATCGCGACCGGTTGGACATCGACGACCCGGCGGTGGTGGAGCAGCTTGCCGTCGATGTGGGCCTCGACATCGAGCGTTTTCGGCGCGACCTGGCAGATCCCAAGATCCTCGACGGGCTGGCGCGGGATCACGGCGAGGCCGTCGGCGAGCTTGGAGTATTCGGCACTCCGACCTTCGTCTTCGCCGACGGCGCATCCGCTTATGTCCGTCTGGCCGATGGGGTCGATGACAACGACGCGCCGGAGGTGTTCGACCGCCTCGTGACGGTCGCCGCGGCCGAGCCTCGCATCCTCGAAATCAAGCG
>Ga0209806_1001788_pt1 | contig 13857 bp, 13 predicted proteins | sample GraSoiAngelo_152_FD_186166 | JGI IMG/M metagenome (GOLD analysis project Ga0209806, IMG submission 186166) | Grasslands soil microbial communities from the Angelo Coastal Reserve, California, USA - 14_1009_12_30cm (SPAdes) (version 2) | ecosystem: Environmental > Terrestrial > Soil > Grasslands ... | reverse complement strand
TGCAATCAACTTGCAAACGGCCAATGCTGCCCAGCTGGTCGCGGTCGCCTTCGCTGTGGCCTCCAGCGGCAACCTGCCGGTCATCCTCTTCACGCTCTTCTGGAAGCGTTTCAACACGGTCGGCGCCGTTTGCGGTCTGATCGGCGGAACGGCGGTGTCGATCTTGCTAGTGGTGATCGGTCCCGGCTTGGGTACGCCGCCTGCCACCAAGCCAGCGTTCGCCCTCACCAACCCCGGCATCGTCAGCATCCCGCTCGGGTTCATCTTCGCGATCGTCGGCACCTACATCGGTGAGGCGCTGGGCGGCGACCAGCGCGCGAAAGCGATGTACCCCGAGATCGCGGTTCGTTCGCAGACCGGCGTCGGAGCGGAGCCGAGCTCCGTCGTTGAGGAGCGGATCCCCGCGGTCGTCTAAGACTCGATTTCGGAATAGGGGCGGGCCTCGAGCCCGCCCCTATCTATCTCTAGTGGAACGAGGCTACTCAGTAACCGAGGGTCCGGCCGTAGTCGCGCAGGATCGCGAGCCGATGTTTTTCCTGCTTGGCGACCTCGTGGGCTACGTCCTCAGCGGAGCGCCTCGGGTCGGCGTCACCTGGCTGGCGACCTGAGTCAGTCCTCCTGCGCTTGCCGAGTAACTTCTTGATTTGCGACCAGCCTATCATTACTCGGCTCACGGAGCTGTGTTAGACGCGTAAGTACTCCGCAACATCCTTGGCGATCCGCTCCAGATTGCCAAGCTCGAGGGCAAGTTCGCCAGTGACTTCCCAATTCGCGGCTGGAGAGTCTTTCACTTCAACGTCGACGCGTAGGCGCGAAACCCGGTCGTGGGTGAATTTGAGCGTGACTTCACTGTCCGTCGTAGACCAGAACTTTTCTCCCTTCCATCCGCGCCACTCTTTAGCCATTTCAGCGAAGACTTTCGCCAAACGTCGCCCGTCTCGCGCATAGTCGTTGTACGCATCGAGCGGCCGGGTTGATGCTCGAAGCTCACGCAACTGAATCGTGAGCACGTAGGTATCGACTGGGGTGGCCACTCCTTTCGGTTCTGCGTCAGAAAGCTCTATCCATTTGTCTGGATCGGTCGTGGCGATAATGATCTGATCCACCGTTAGGCCAAACGCTTTGATTCCGTTTGGAGGGGTACGGTTTGGGCGGTGAGAGGCTCGAACTCCCGACATTCTGCGTGTAAAGCAGACGCTCTACCAGCTGAGCTAACCGCCCTGGGCGACTAATTATGCAACGTGGGCGGCGGGCGTCCCCGACAGCGCGAAGCGCTCGGAGAAGCGGCCGACGACAGCATCTTCCACCGCCACCATCGGCGGCGCGGCACCAAGCTCGACGGCCATCGAGGTCACACCCTTGTCCGGGATTCCGCAGGCCAGGATGTGCGTGAAGAGGCTGAGGTCGGTGGACACGTTGAGGGCAAAGCCGTGGGTGGTGACGCCCTGCGAGACCTTGACGCCGATCGCCACGATCTTGCGATCGCCGATCCAGACGCCGGTGAAGCCGGAGAGCCGGCCCGCGGTGATCCCGAAGTCGGCGAGAACGTCGATCAGACAGCCCTCGAGGTTGCGCAGGTAGAGGCCGACATCGGGTGTTGGGCCCAAATCGACGATCGGATAGCCGACCAGCTGGCCGGGACCGTGATAGGTGACATCCCCGCCGCGATCGACGTCGAGACAGGTGATGCCGCGCGCCGCAAGTTCCGCCTCGTCAAGAAAGACATGATCGCGGGTGCCACTCCTTCCGATGGTGTAGGTGTGTGGATGCTCGAGCAGCACCAGCGTGTCGGGGATCACCCCCGCGCGGCGTTCGTCGGCCAACCGCCGCTGGAGAGCCCAGGCTTGCTCATAAGGAACTCGCCCGAGCCGGCGAACGTCCATGATCACCCCGCGGCGGCCCGGGCCGGGACCTGGCTGGCCGCGTGGTACGAACTGCGGACCAACGGACCGGACTCGACATGCCGGAAGCCGAGCTTGAGGGCCTCGACCTTGAGCATGGCGAACTCGTCCGGCGTCACGTAGCGCGCGATCGGCAGGTGGTTGGGGCTGGGCCGCAGGTACTGTCCGACCGTCAGGATCTCGACGTCGTGGGCGCGCAGGTCACGGAAGACCTGGATCACCTCGTCGATCTCCTCTCCGAGACCGAGCATGATCCCGGACTTGGTGTAGACCGTCGCGTCCATCCGCTTGGCGCGTTGCAGCAGCTCGAGTGAGCGCGGGTAGCGGCCCTTCGGCCGTACCTGCGGGTAGAGGCCCGGCACAGTCTCGATGTTGTGGTTGAGGATGTCCGGCTTGGCGCGCATCACGGTAGCAAGCGCGGCCTCGTCGCCCATGAAGTCGGGGATCAGGACCTCGATGCCGCATTTCGGGATGCGCTTGCGGATCTGCCGGATGGTCCCGGCGAAAATAGCGGCCCCGCCATCCTCGAGCTCGTCCCGGTTGACCGAGGTGATAACCGCGTGGTGCAGCCCCATCCGCTCGACAGCCTCGGCGACGCGAATTGGCTCGCCAAGGTCGAGCACGCCCGGCCGCCCGGTCTTGACGGCGCAGAAGCCGCAGGCTCGGGTGCAGGTATCGCCCAGGATCATGAAGGTCGCGGTGCGAGCCTGCCAGCACTCCCCGATGTTGGGACAGCGCGCCTCCTCGCACACCGTGTGCAGCTCGAGGCCGCGCATAATGCCCTTCAGCTCCGAGTAGTTGTCGCCGCCAGGAAGCCGCACGCGCAGCCACTCGGGCCGCTTGGTATCGATCGGGACCACCGCGTTCCGCTTCGAGCGGCCGTAGAACTTGATCGGGGCGGTGTCAGCCATCTGCCATAAGTATCCCAGAGGTCTGCCGAAAACCGGCGAGTCTCAGTACAACGGGACCTGCTCGGAGAAGCCTTCCAGCCAGCGGCGGACGCCCTGCAGGAAGCGGGCCGCGGAGACGCCGTCCAGCACTCGGTGGTCGAAGCTCAAGCACAGATTCATCATCGATCGGACTGCGATCGCGTCCCCCTCGATGACGACCGGCCGCTTGACGATCGCATCCATCGCCAGAATGCCCGCCTGCGGCGGCGCGATGATCGAGTAGGACAGGATGGTGCCGAAAGTGCCGGGGTTGTTGACCGTGAAGGTCGCTCCCTGGACGTCCGGGATGCCGAGCTTTCCCGCTCGCGCCCTCTTCGCCAGGTCGTCCGTCGACTTCGCCAGGCCGGCGATCGACATCCGGTCCGCCTGGTGGATGACGGGCACGATCAACCCGTCGTCGACCGAGACCGCGACGCCGACGTTGATGTCCTTGTGGAGGACCACGCCCTGGTCACTCCAGCTGGCGTTGAGGATGGGCACCGCCTTCAGACCCTCGACCACCGCCTTGACGATGATCGGCACGTAAGTCAGGTCGATCCCCTCGCGCTGCTTGAAACTGTCCTTGACCTTCTGCCGGAAGCGCACGACGTTCGTCATGTCGACTTCGGCCACGGTCCAGGCGTGCGGGATCGTCTGCTTGCTCTTGAGCATGTTGCTGGCGATCGCGCGTCGCATCGGGCTGAGCGGCACCGTGGTTCCGGGCGACAGCGCCGGTGCCGTTGCGGACGCTGCCTGCTGCCGCTGCTCGCCGTTGGCCGCCGCCGGCTGCGCCCGCTTGGTGACGTAGTCTTCGATGTCCTTCTTGCTGATGCGTCCGCCGATTCCCGAACCTTCGATCCGGGCCAGCTCGGCGTCGCTGATGCGGTGTTCCTCGATCAGGGCGCGCACCGCCGGCGAGAGTCGCGTCCGACCCTCGGTCGAGCCCCCACCCTGACCCTCGGTGGCCGACTCCTCGGCGGGTGCGGGGGCGGCGATCGGCGTCGCTGACTGCGGCGTCGCGGCCTGCGGCGCCGGCTGCGACTTTGGCGCGGAGGGCGTCGCGGCGGCCGTTTCCTCGATTACGGCGATCTCGGTGCCGACGGTGACCGTCGCGCCTTCCTTAACCTTGATCTCCTTAAGCACGCCCGACAATGGCGCAGGGACCTCGGCATTGACCTTGTCCGTGATGATCTCAACCAGGCCCTCGTATTTCTTCACCTGGTCTCCCGGCTGCTTCAACCATTTCGAGATGGTTCCCTCGGTGATCGATTCACCGAGCTGCGGCATCTTGACGGAGGCCATGTGAGGTCGGCCTAGACGGCCGCCAGCTCCCTGGCCCTGGCGAGGATCTTCTCGGGATTGGGCATAAAGGCCTCTTCGAGGACGTGGTTGAAGGGCATGGCGGGCACGTCCGGGCCGGTGACGCGCATCACCGGGGCGTCGAGTGCGTCGAAGGCGTTTTCCATGATGATCGCCATCACCTCGGCGGCGACGCCGGCGAAGGGGGTGTCTTCGTGTACCACCAGGACCTTGCCCGTCTTGCGCGCGGTGGCGATGATCGCCGCCCGATCGATGGGCCTGATGGTCCGCAGGTCGAGCACTTCAGCCGAGATGCCATCGGCGGCCAGCTTCTCCGCTACCTCGAGGCAGTACGTGAGCATCAAGCCGTAGGCGATCAGGCTCAGGTCCTTCCCTTCGCGCTTCACGTCCGCCTTGCCGATGGGGACGACGCCGTCTCCGTCGGGCACCTCGCCCTTGACCAGCCGGTAGGTTCGTTTGTGCTCGAGATAGAGGACCGGATCCGGATCGCGGATCGCCGCCTTGAGCAGGCCCTTGGCGTCGGCCGGCGTTCCAGGAGCGACCACCTTGAGCCCGGGGACGTGGGCGAACATCGCCTCGATGCTCTGCGAGTGGTAGAGGGCGCCATGGACGCCGCCACCCCAGGGCGCGCGGATCACCATCGGCAGGTTGAAGTCGCCCGCCGTTCGATAGGAAAAGCGTGCCGCCTCCTCGATGATCTGGTTCATCGCGGGCGCGATGAAGTCCGCGAACTGGATCTCGGCGATCGGCCGCATGCCGTTGACCGCCGCACCGATCGCGACGCCCACGATGCAGGACTCGGCGAGTGGCGAGTCGATTACCCGGAGCTCGCCGTATTTCTTGTAGAGACCGTCGCTGGCCAGAAAGACGCCGCCGCGATTGCCGACGTCTTCACCGATCAGAAAGACGCTTTCGTCGCGCGCCATCTCCTCGTCCATGCCGTCGCGAATCGCCTCGATGACGGTCTTGACCGCCATCAGGGCTTGAGCTCCTGCTTGAAGACGAAGGTCGTGAGGTCGTCCGCCGTCGGGTCGGGGGCCTGTTCCGCGTAGTCGGTGGCGTCCTCGACCTGCTGGTTGATCCGTTCGGTGATCTCCTGCTCGACCGGATCGAGCAAGGTGCCTGCCTCGCGCAGGTAGGTGGCATAGCGCTGGATCGGATCCTTCTGGCGCCAGATGGCGACCTCTTCCGCCTGCCGGTACCGCTTGTCGTCATCGTCGCTGGAATGCGCGGTGAAGCGGTACGTCTTGGCCTCGATCAAGGTCGGGCCCTCGCCCCGGCGGGCTCGCTCGACCGCCTGCCGCGCCACCTCGTAGCAGGCGAGGACGTCGTTACCATCGACGACCACCCCGGGGAAGCCGTAGCCCGCCGCCCGGTCGGCGACGTTCTGGATCGCCATCTGCTGTGACTGTGGCACCGAGATGGCGTAGCCATTGTTCTCGCAGACGAAGAGCACGGCCAGTTTGTGGATGCCGGCAAAGTTCATCGCCTCGTGGGTGTCGCCCTGGCTGGCGGCACCCTCGCCGAAGAAGGCGGCGGTGACCGCATCCTCCTTCCGTTGCTTGGAGGCCAGTGCCACGCCGGCCGCGTGCAGCAGCTGGGTGGCGACCGGGCTACCGCCCGTCACGATGTGCAGCCGCCGGCTGCCGAAGTGCCCGGGCATTTGCCGGCCGCCGCTGTTGGGATCCTCGCGGCGAGCGAAGAAGGACAGCATCTGGTCCCGCGCCGTCATCCCGAACCAGAGAACGACGCCCGCGTCGCGGTAGTAGGGCGCGACCCAGTCGGACCCCGGCCGCAGGGCCGCCGCAATCCCGACCTGGGCGCCCTCCTGGCCCTGGCAGGAGATGACGAAGGGTGCGCGCCCCTGCCGGTTGATCAACCACATCCGCTCGTCGACGGCGCGGGCAAGGCGCATGACCTCGTAAATCCGCAGCGCCTGCTCGTCGCTCAACCCAAGCGACCGGTGCCGGCTGCGGCCGCCTTTCGCCTCGACCTCCGTGGTTTTCAGGGCCATCGTTTAGATGTGGATCGCGACGCCGTCGACGGCCAGCGCGGCCTCCTTGACGGATTCGGAGACGGTCGGGTGAGGCGCGATGCTCGCGCCGATCTCCCAGGGCGTCGATTCGAGCAACTTGGCGAGCGCTGTCTCGGCGATCAACTCGGTGGCGTTGGGCCCAAGGATAAACACGCCCAGCAGGTCGCCGGATTCCTCGTCGCTAATGATCTTGACGAAGCCCTCGGTCTCCCCGAGGATGACCGACTTGGCGTTACCGGCGAGCGGGAATTTCCCAACTTTGACCTTGAGACCCTGGTCGCGCGCCTGCTTCTCCGACAGGCCCAGGCTCGCCACTTGCGGGTAGCTGTAGGTCGCCCGTGGGACGCGGTTGTAATCGAGGGGTTTGGGGTTCTTACCGGCGATCTGCTCCATGATGTGCTCGCCTTCGTAATAGGCGACGTGCGCCAGCAGGAAGTTCCCGATCACGTCGCCGGCGGCATACACGTTGGGGTGGCCGGTACGGTAGTGCTCGTCGGTCTTGATGTAGCCCTTCTCCAGCTGGATGTCCAGCTTCTCGAGCCCGAAGCCGTCGGTGATTCCCTCGCGACCGACCGCCACGAGCAGGCGCTCACCCTCGATGGTCTGGGTCTGCTCGCCGCTCTTGACCGCGACGGTCATCTTGCCGTTGGCCCGCTTGAGGGTGTCCGGCTGGAGCTGGGCGCCCGTCAGCACTTTGATGCCGCGCTTGGTCAGCACCTTCGCCAGCTGCTGGCCGACTTCCGCGTCCTCGAGTGGCAAGAGCGTCGGCAAGAACTCGACCAGGGTCACATCGGCACCGTAGCCGTTGTAGACGCAGGCGAACTCGGTCCCGACCGCGCCGGCGCCGACGATGACGATCGACTTGGGCATCTGCTCGAGGTTGACCGCGTGATCGCTGTTGATGACCCGGTCACCGTCCATGGTGAGCCCGGCCAGCGACTTGGGCCGAGAGCCGGTCGCGACCACGAGGTCGCGCGCGTTGATCGCCTCGCCGCTGCCCTTGACAACGACTTTGTGCTCCGACTCGATGATGCCTTCGCCCTTGAAGACGGTCACCTTGTTCTTTTTCAGCAGGAACTCGACACCGCGCCAGAGCTGGTTGACGACCGCTTCCTTCCGTTTGAGCACGGCCGGCCAGTCGATCTGCAGGCCGTCCGTCTTCAGGCCGAGCGCGCCGGCGCTATGGATCTGGTGGGCCAGCTCCGATGAGTGCAGGAATGACTTCGTCGGGATGCAGCCGCGGTGCAGGCAGGTCCCGCCGACCTTCTCCTTCTCGATGACTGCGACTTTGAGCCCCAATTGGGCTCCACGGATAGCGCCGACATATCCGGCGGAGCCGCCGCCGATGACGGCTACGTCAAACGCCTCATCCGGCATACAAAACGATTGTAGGCGACATCCGGCCGCCCACCTAACCCTCCAGCAGCGCCAGTGCCGCGGTCAATTGCGTGTCCTTCGAGAAGTCGTTTGGGGTCCGGTCAACGGCATATTCGTCCTGCGCGTTGGCGAGCGTGACCGTCTTGTCGGGCGTGATGCCGGTCTTGTCAATCGAGTGATGATTGGGGGTCAGCCAGATCGCGATCGTCAGGTGAAGATCGCCGTCCCGCAGAGGGAAATCCTCCTGGACGGACCCCTTGCCGAAGGACTTGACGCCGACCAGCTGGGCCCGGCCGTGATCCTTGATCGCGCCCGCGGTGATCTCCGAGGCGCTCGCCGAGTTCTCGTTGAGCAGCAGGACGAGGCGATTGCCGAAGGCGCGACCGGTGCCGGTCACCTTCTTGACCTCCTCCTTGCCGCCGCGCGACACGAGGATGGTGCTGGTCCCCTGGTTGACGAACTCGCTGATCACGTCGTTGGCGGCGTCCACGTATCCACCAGGGTTATCGCGCAGATCGAGCACGATCATGGTGACCGAGCCCTTGAGATTGTCCCGGAGCGCCTGGTCGAACTCGGTCGCGGTCCGGCCGCCGAACTCGAAGATTCGCACGTAGAGCACGCGGTTATCAAAGACATGCGTGGCGACACTTGGCACGTTGATGTTCTCGCGGGTGATGTCGAAGCTCAGCGTCTGGCCGTTTCGACTGACCTGGAGCTTGACCGTGGTTCCCGCTTTGCCGCGGATGTGGCTCACCGCATCGTCGGCGGTCCACCCTTTGGTGCTCTGTCCGTCGACGGCGGTCACCACGTCCCCCGCCTTGAGGCCCGCTTTCTCCGCCGGCGTTCCTGGCATGATGCTGACGAGCACGATCTGGTCCGTCTTCTGCTGCACCGAGGCCCCGATCCCGGCGAACTGGCCGCTGAGGAAGCTCTGGTTGGCCCGGTACTCATCGGGGGTCAGGTAGCGGGAGAACTGGTCGCCCAGCGCGTTGACCATGCCGGCCGCGGCACCCTCGGTCAACGTGACGCCGCTGGCATCGGGCTTGACGTAGTGCTGCTGGATGGTCGTAAAGACCTCGTCGAGGGTGCGGTAGTCGACATTCGATTTCGGCGGCGTGTAGAAGAGCAACGACTTCGACCAATCGGGCGCGAAAGCTCCAAACTGAAACTCGGCGAGGCTACCGCCGTAAAAGGCGCCGACCGCCACCACCAGCAGGATCGCGATGTTCTTGCCTTTTGACATCAGTCGATTATCGTTCCGACCCTGTGCGGGAGAGTCAGGCTGGGGGGTGGCGTTGGGATCGATCACGCCGGGAGGTAGGCGAGCGGATCGACAGGCATGCCGCCCAGGTCGATCTCGAAGTGGAGGTGCGGTCCCGTGGAGTTCCCGGTGCTTCCCTCATAGCCGATGATGGTGTCCTTGTCGACCTGGACGCCGTCGCCAACGGCCCAGCCCGAGAGGTGCCCGTAGAGCGTGGTGAAGCCTCCGGCGTGGACGATGACGACGTAGCGCCCGTAACCGCAGAGCCCACCGCCCCAGGTACAGCCCATCGTGAAGTTGTGCACGATTCCGCCGTCGGCGGCGTGCACCGGGGTGCCGTAGTCAGTGGCGATGTCGAGGCCGCTATGGAAGTGCAAGCTCGGGCAGCTGGGATCGTAGGGCTCGAATGGATAGGTCGTGCACCCGAATCCCTGCGTGATGACGCCGTCCAGTGGCCACTTCCACTTGCCCGACGAGCGCGCGCGGAAGCTTTCCCGAATCAAGCTGGCAATTTGTGCCTGCAGCGCGGCGCGCTGCGCCTGCATCTCGGCCAGTTGTCGCTGGAACTGTGCCTCGATGGCGGCGATCTGTTGCATGCGCGCGGAACGCTGGTCCCGCACCACCTGGAGCTGCGCCTTCTGATCCTGGATCTGCTTGACGACCTGTTTCTGTTCGGTCTGCTTGGCTTCGAGGTCGGTCTTCATCGCCTCGATCGCCGCTCGTTCTTTCTGCAGCTCGGCGAGCTGGCGGCGGTCTTCGCGAACGATGTCGTTGAAGAAGAAGACACGGTTCATCAAGTCGGTGAAGTTTGCGGCAGAGAAGACCAGCTCGAGGCCGCTGACCTGGCCGCTTTTGTACATGATGCGCATCCGCTGGCCGAAATCGGCGATGTGCTTGGCGAGCTCCGCCTGCTTGGTCGCCAGCTCCTCCTTGGCCTGTTCCACCTGTTGCCCGAGGAGGACGAGCTTCGCGGTCTCCTGGTCGATCTGGCCCTGAACGGATGTCAGCTGCGCGTCCAGCGCGGCAATTTGCGCCTGCAGGGCGCGCTCCTGGTCGAGGAGTTGCCGGATCTGCGTCCGGGTCGCGACGATCTGCCCGTTGAGGCCTTGCAACTGATGCTGCTTGTCGTAGATCGTCTCCGAGACGGTGCTGAGAAGCAGCACGGTCAGCACCGCGATGGCGAGTGCCCCGTGCCGGCGGGCCCGCCTCACTGCTTGAGGAACCGCCTTATGCCCAGATAGCTCCCGACGCTTCCCAGTAAGAGGCCGAAGCCGAGCATCGCCGCCAGCACCACCCGCAGGTAGGAGGGGTCAAAGGCGAGCGGCACGAAGATCAGCACGCTTTGCAGGTTGGCGACCGCCGGCCGGTAGCCAAAGCCAACAATGAGTACCGCCACCACCGCGCCGACAACTCCAACGATCAGCCCCTCGACGATGAAGGGCCAGCGTACGAACCAATCGGTGGCGCCCACCAGCTTCATCACTTCGATCTCCTTACGGCGGAGATAGATGGCGGTCCGGATGGTGAGCATGATGATGAAGACCGACAGCCCGGTGAGTCCGATGATCAAGACGAGCCCCGCGATGCCCGCCACGCGCGCCAGAAGAATGATCTTGTCGATGACGTTGGGCTCGTAATTCGTGGCCGGCGATTTATCGACCAGCGGCGACGTCCGCACCTCCTGGTCGATCGCCCCCAGGTCGCGAATGTCCTTGACCGTCACGTCGAGGCTGGCGGGCAGCGGATTGGTCCCCAGGGTATCGATCACGCTCGGGTCCAACGCGGGCAGCTGCCGAAATCTTGCCATCGCCTGGTCCTTCGACACGTACTCCACGCTGCTCACCCGCGGGTCGCTCTCCAGGTGCAGTTTGAAATCCATGGCACTGCTGAGCGGGGTGCTATCGGCCAGGTAGACGGAGATGGCACTGGCCTTGGTTTTCTCCAGCGCCACGATCTGGTCGAGCGAGTGCAGGACGAGCAGCAGGCTGCCGAGGGCGAGCAAGACCACCCAGACGATGAGCACGCTGGCGATGCTGACCGCGGCGTTGCGCCAGAAGTTCTGCCACGCGCTGCTGAAGGCGAAATCAATGCGATTCCAGAGCCGGTGCATGGTACCCTCCTGCATCCTCGTCTCTGACGATCTGGCCGCCTTCGATCGCCACCACCCGGCGTCGCATGACGTCGACGATCTCCCGGTTGTGCGTCGCCATCAACACGGTGGTGCCGCGTGCATTGATCTGCAGCAGCAGTTGAATGATCTCCCACGAGGTGGCCGGATCGAGGTTTCCCGTCGGCTCGTCTGCGAGAAAAATCCGCGGGTCGTGGACGAGGGCCCGGGCGATCGCCACCCGCTGCTGCTCGCCACCCGAAAGCTGGTCGGGGTATTTGCTCTCTTTTCCTTCGAGCCCCACGATGCTGAGCACTTCCTCGACCTTCGGCTTGAGATGGCGCAGCGCGCCCTCCGTGACGCGCAGCGCGAAGGCCACGTTCTGGAACACCGTCAGGTTGGGTAACAGCTTGAAATCCTGGAAGACCATGCCGATCTTCCTGCGGAGGTACGGCAGGTGGCGCCGCTTGAGCCGGCTCAAGTCCTGTCCTTCGATGTGGATGCTGCCGGCGGTCGCTTTCTCTTCGCGGATCAAGAGGCGCACCAGCGTGGACTTCCCGGCGCCGCTGGGACCGACGAGAAAGACAAAGTCCTGCTTGGGAATTTCGAGCGTGACGTCGCGCAGCGCGACTGTGCCGTTGGGATAGGTCTTCTGCACGCCCTGCAGGCTGATCTGCGGGGCGGCGGGGACTACCGCGGCCACGCGTGCCTTCGCTGGCAACAGCGTCGTGCGTGTCGGATGGGTCGTGATTGTTGCAGGCACGTGAGCAAATCCATTCCGAAAGCCGGGGTCACGGCACGCAGGGCCCTTTCGGGCCGAATGACTCGCGCAGTATAGGGCATCTCGTCGCGCATTGCTGTGTCCCTTCACTCAGCGTCCAAAGTGCGCGGGACTACCCTCTTTATACTCAGCCGAATGCCCGATCTGGCCGCCCCACTCGTCCGCGTCGAGCGTGGCGGCGTCGAGGAGGCCATCCACCTCGGCCACCTGGCCGTGGTCGATGCCGGTGGCCGGTTGCAGGCGAGCCTCGGCGACCCGGGACACGTCACCTACTTTCGATCCTGCGCCAAGCCCTTCCAGGCGATTGGCAGCCTGAGTGCCGGGATCGCCACACGCTACGAGCTCGGCGCCGAGCACCTCGCTATCATGGCCGCCTCGCACAACGGCGAGCCGCGCCATGTCGAGCTCGTCCGCGACCTGCTGCGTCGCGCCGGAATCGACGAGTCCGCACTGCAGTGCGGTGCGCACTGGCCCTACTACGAACCCGCCGCGACGGCGGCGCGCCGCCAGATGGACGAACCTCTAGTGGTCTTCAATAACTGCTCTGGCAAGCACGCCGGCATGCTGGCCGCCGCGCGCGCCCTCGACGGGCCGCTGCAAACCTACCTCGATCCCGCCCATCCCATCCAGCAGCGCATCCGCGGCGTGATCGAGGCGTTCACCGACTGCCCGCCCTCGGCAATCCACTACGGGATCGACGGCTGCAGCGCACCCAACCCCGCCGTGCCGCTCGCCGCCATGGCGCGAAGCTTCGCCGCGCTGGTGACCTCGACCGACGAGACGCCAAAAACCGTTGTCGCCGCGATGACACAGCAGCCGTACCTGATCGGCGGCACCGACCGCTTCGACACGCGGTTGATGGAAATCACCGGTGGGCGGTTGCTGGCCAAGGGCGGCGCGGCCGGCGCCCATTGCACCGGCGACCGCCGCACGGGCCACGGGCTGGCGGTGAAGCTCGATAGCGGTGACGGGACCTGGACCGCGGTGGCGGTGATGGCGGCGCTCGACCGACTCGGCTGGCTCGACAAAGGCGAGGCCGACGCGCTTAGCAGCTTTGCCCGGCCGACGCTCCGCAACCACAAGCGGGTGGCGGTCGGAACGGTGCGAGCCGTTCTCCAGGATATTGTGACGGCCGTGTAACGGGAAGCGTGACCGGACCGTGTCCCGGGGTTATACGCGGGTGCGTCGATTGCTGGGATGGCCCCACCCGCGCCAGCTTGCCCTGAGCGCCCTGATCGGGATCTTGCTCGCCTTCTATGCCTGGCGCTTCCTGCTGCCCCTGCTCGGCCCACAGGCGCCCCGCGCCGATGACTTCCAGGACTACCTGTTCGCGGCTCAGCAGATCGCATCCGGGGGGAATCCATACGACGGCTTCATCCGCAACCACGTGGCCTGGGATTGGTCGTTGAGCAGCGGCTATCTCTATCCGCCGGCCTTCGCCGTGACCCTGATTCCCCTCACCTGGATCGCCAACGACCTCGCTGTCCGGATCTGGTTGTTCCTCATCCAGGCGGCGGTCCTCGCCAGCGTGCTGATCATCTATCGGACGATCGGTCGGCCCAGCCGCGTAGAGCTGCTCGCCCTGGTCGCGGTGCTCACGACCTTCTTCCCGCTGGCCAACACCGTCCTTGCCGGAACGATGAACTCGCTGCTTTTGCTCTTGCTCACCGGGGCATGGGCTTGCTGGCTCCGGCGCCGCGATGTCGCCGGCGGCGTCTTGCTGGGCGCCGCCGCCGTCTTCAAGCTCTTTCCCGCCGCCCTGCTCCCCTACCTCGCCTGGCGACGCCACTGGAAATGGCTGGCCGCGGCGACGGTGACGGGACTCGTCGGCGTTGGGCTCGGCCTCGCCGTCACCAGCCTCGACCACAACATCTATTACTTCCGTGAGATGCTGCCCCACCTCGCGGCCGGCACCGGCTACCGGGAGAACCAGTCGCTGGCGGGCGTCGCCGCCCGCATCTGCGATCCCAGCACCGCGAACGCCGGCGGGAGTGCCGGCTGGTGCGGCCGGCTGATCGACTGGCCGGCGGTGTTCCTGTTGCTCGCCATCGTCTGGCGGATGACGTCGCGGGTGTCGCGGTCGGGGCTCGAGTTCGCCCTCGCCATCACCGCCCTGCCCTTGATCAGCAGCGTCACGTGGAGCTTT
>Ga0209806_1001784_pt1 | contig 13864 bp, 12 predicted proteins | sample GraSoiAngelo_152_FD_186166 | JGI IMG/M metagenome (GOLD analysis project Ga0209806, IMG submission 186166) | Grasslands soil microbial communities from the Angelo Coastal Reserve, California, USA - 14_1009_12_30cm (SPAdes) (version 2) | ecosystem: Environmental > Terrestrial > Soil > Grasslands ... | reverse complement strand
CCTGAAAGAACAGATGCGCGTCATCCAGGAAGAGCTCGGCGGGGACGAGCCGCACCCCAGTGAGCTGGACGAGATGCGCGAGCGCGTCAGGGCCCTGGAGCTGGCCGAAGCCGTCGAGGACCGCCTGCTCAAGGACATCGACCGCCTGGAGCGAATGCCGCCCGGCTCGCCGGAGATCTCGGTGCTGCACGCCTATCTCGACCTGGTGGTGTCGCTTCCCTGGCACGCCTCCAGCGAGGACGTCACCGACCTGCGCGCGGCGGAGAAGGTCCTCGACGAAGACCACCACGGGCTACGGAAGATCAAGGAACGCATCCTCGAGTTCCTGGCCGTGCGCCAGCTGACGAAGTCGCCCAAGGGACCGATCCTCTGCTTGATCGGCCCGCCCGGCGTGGGGAAGACCAGCCTGGGCCGCTCGATCGCCCGGGCGCTGGGGCGGAAATTCGTCCGCGTCTCGCTGGGCGGGGTCTCCGACGAGGCCGAAATCCGCGGACACCGGCGTACGTATGTCGGCTCGATGCCAGGACGGATCATCAAGGGCTTGCGCGAGGCCGGGACCCGCAACCCGGTCTTCCTGCTGGATGAAATCGACAAGATGTCGTCGGACTTTCGAGGCGACCCCGCCTCGGCGATGCTCGAGGTCCTCGATCCGGAGCAGAACAAACACTTCTCGGATCACTACCTGGAGATCCCGTTCGATCTTTCCGAGGTGCTCTTTATCACGACCGCGAACGTCTATTACTCGATCCCGAGGCCGCTGCTCGACCGCATGGAGGTGATCAACCTTCCCGGCTACACGGCCGAGGAGAAGATGGTGATCGCGCGCGAGTTTCTCATCCCCAAGCAGCTCACCGATCATGGCCTCACCGAGAAACACATCGAGTTCACCAAGCCGGCCGTCTCCACCATCATTAGCCGCTACACCAGCGAGGCCGGCGTGCGTAACCTGGAGCGATCGATCGCCGGCGTCTGTCGGAAAGTCGCCCGCGAGGTCGTCAAGGGGAAGACGCGCCGCATGACGATCGCGCCCACCCGGCTGGAAGACTTGCTCGGCCCACCGCGCTACAAGCCGGACGAGGGCCATAAGGAACCACTGGTGGGGGTCGCCAACGGGCTGGCCTGGACCGAGGTCGGCGGCGTGCTGTTGACGATCGAGGTGATCACCATGCCGGGGAAGGGCAACCTGAATCTCACCGGGCAGATGGGCGACGTCATGCAAGAGTCGGCCCGCGCCGCGCTGTCCTACGCGCGTTCGAATGCCCAGATGCTCGGCATCCCGGTCGATTTCCGCGACAAGCTCGACCTGCACATCCACATCCCCAAGGGCGCCATTCCCAAGGACGGCCCCTCGGCGGGGATCTCGATGGCGCTCGCCATCATTTCCGCACTGTCGCAGCGTCCGATCCGATCGGACGTTGCGTTGACCGGTGAGATCACGTTGCGCGGACGGGTGCTGCCCATCGGCGGGCTCAAGGAGAAAGTCCTGGCCGCCCACCGAATCGGCATTCAGACGATCCTGCTGCCAGCCGACAACGAGGCCGATCTCGCGGATATCCCGGCCGACATTCGTAAGCGCTTGACCTTCAAGTTCGTCCAGACCATGGACGAAGTCATTGCCGAGGCACTGCTGCCGAGAACGGGGACGATCCTCCTACCAGAGCTCACCGAACCCGCCGGCGTCGAAGAGGCAGCGATAGCCAACGCCGAAGACCGGCCTCGAGCCGACACGCCGCGCCAGCCGTCGCTCTAGACTGTCCCAACCGTGGAAACCCGCTACGACCCGAAGGCTGTCGAGCAGCGCTGGTACGACACCTGGGAGCAACGCGGCTATTTCAAGGCGCGGGAGAGCCTGACCGGCAAGACCTTCACGATCTCGATGCCGCCGCCCAACATCACGGGCGACCTGCACATGGGGCACGCGATGTACACCCTGCAGGACGTCCTGATCCGCTGGCACCGAATGCTCGGTGACGCCGCGCTCTGGGTCCCGGGGACCGACCACGCGGCCATCGCTACGCAGAACGTGCTGGAGAAGCAGCTGGCGAAAAAAGGGACGACCAAGGAAGCGATCGGTCGCGAGGCCTGGGACCGCCTCGTGAACCAGTGGTACGAGACCACCGGCCATACCATTCTCGGGCAGATGCGCCGCCTCGGCTTCTCCGCCGATTGGTCGCGCAACCGCTTCACGATGGACCCGGCCTACGTGGAGGCAATCCGCTATGTCTTCGTCCAGCTCTGGAAGGAGGGGCTGATCTACCGCGGTCCGCGGATCGTCAACTGGTGTCCCCGCGACCAAAGCGCGATCTCCGACCTGGAAGTGCAGTACGTCGAGGAGGACGGCCACCTCTACTACCTCGACTACCCGGTCGAGGGCGGGGGCACGATCCCAGTCGCGACCGCGCGCCCGGAGACGATGGTGGGCGACACCGGTGTCGCGGTCCACCCGGATGACTGGCGCTACAAGGATTTGATCGGCAAGCATGTCGTGCTGCCGATCGTCCACCGCCGGGTGCCGATCGTGGCCGATGAGGCGGTCGACCAGGAGTTCGGCACCGGCGCGGTCAAGGTGACGCCCGGACACGACGCCACCGACTACGACATCGGCGAGCGACACCACCTACCGGTGCTGAGCATCCTCAGCCTGGATGGCCGGATGAATATCCCGGAGGTTGCGCAGCTCCACGGCCTGAAGGTGCCCGCGGCGCGTGAGCGCATCGTCGAGATGTTGCGCTCCGAGGGCGCGCTGCAGAAAATCGAGCCGTACCGCCACTCGGTCGGCCACTGCGATCGGTGCGGTGCGGTCATCGAGCCGATCGTCTCGGCGCAGTGGTGGGTGCGGATGAAACCGCTGGCGGCCCCGGCGATCGCGGTGGCGGAGAGCGGCGACTTGCGCTTCCATCCCGAGCGCTGGCGCGAGCAGTACGTTCGCTGGATGCGCAACATCCGCGACTGGAACATTTCCCGTCAACTCTGGCTCGGCCACCGAATCCCGGTGTGGACCTGCGCCAACGGCCACGCCGTCGCCTATCTCAAGGACCCGCAGCAGTGCGAGCAATGCGGCGACCGGCAGCTGACGCAGGACCCCGACGTGCTGGACACCTGGTTCTCGTCATCACTCTGGCCCTTCGTCACACTCGGGTGGCCGGCGGACACGAAAGACCTGCGCCGCTTCTATCCGACACAGGTGCTGGATACCGCTCGTGACATCCTCTACCTCTGGGTGGCCCGCATGGTCTTCATGAGCGTGCACTTCCTGCACGTGGTGCCATTCTCGGATGTCTTGATCCACGGCACCGTGCTGGCGCCCGATGGCCGTCGGATGAGCAAGTCGCTGGGCACCGGGGTCGACCCGCTGGACATGATCGAGCGATTCGGGGCGGATGCGACCCGCGCCTGGACCGCCTACTTCGGCACCAGTGGACAAGACATCCGCTTTTCCGAGGAGAAGATCAAGTCCTACCAGCTCTTCGCCAACAAGCTCTGGAATGCGACCCGCCTGCTGGTGGCGAAATTGCCGGAGGGCGCGTCGGCGATGCCGATCGACGAGGCGACGCTCGAGCCCGCGGATACGTGGATCCTGGGCCGGCTCAGCGCGGTAACACGGCTGGTGACCGAATCATTCCAGCGGTTCGAGTTCGGCCCGGCGATCGACGTGCTCTATGAGTTCACCTGGCACGAGTTTGCCGACGATTACCTGGAGCTGATCAAGCCACGGCTGCAGGCTGCGGGCGCTTCGACGTCGACGGCGCTGGCGGTCGCTGTGAACGTCCTGGAGACGACGCTACGGCTGCTGCATCCCATCATGCCGTTCGTGACGGAAGAGCTCTGGCAGCGGCTGCCGCACGAAGGCGAGACCATCATGTACGCGGCCTGGCCGGTGCCCGACGCAACCATCGAGGATCGGGGACTGATGGAGGAGATGGCGCATTTGCTCGACGTCGTCAGGGAGGTTCGCAATCTGCGCCAGTCGTCCGGGCAGAAGGCACGCCGGCAGCCGGCTGAGGTGACGTCGGCCCGCCGCCTGCTGACCGAGCCGGTAGGACGCGCTTATCTGGCAACGTTGGCCGGGCTCGAGCTCAATGGCAAGCTGCCGGAAGGGATGCCACAGTCGGTTGTGGTGGTCGGCAATACGACCGTTCGCCTCGGCCTTCCGGGCGATGGCGGTACGGAGACGCAGCGTCACCAGGGCGAGCTGGAAAAGAAACGGCGCGAGATCGAGAGCATCGAGGCCAAGCTGAGCAACCCCGACTTCACGGGGAAGGCTCCGGCGGCCGTCGTCGAGCGAGAGCGTGTCCGGCTCGCCCAGGCCAGGCAGGCCGCCGCCCGCCTGCGAGCGCTGTTGGGTGAACCGGGCGAATTAGGGTAAGGTAGCGGAAGTCAAATTCTGGGATTCGTGAGGAGGCGCATTGCCGAATCTAACGTCACTGAAACCACTGCTGTTCATCGTCGTCTTTTACCTGCTGGCGTTCTGGCTCAGCCTCTCGTACTGGGCATTCCGCGATGCGCGGGAGCGCTCGAACAGCGTGCTGTTCCACGTATTCGCCACCGGCCTCTCTCTGGTGCTGCCGATTTTCGGGCTGTTCATCTACATGATCATCCGGCCTCCGCTGACGATGGCGGAGCGCCGCGCCCTGGAACTCGAGACGCAGGCTTTGTCCGAGCCAGGCGGCCCGGCGCGCGAGCTGCGGCCCTGCCCCAGCTGCGGCGAGCCGATCGATTCCCAGTACGTCCTCTGCCCGCATTGCAAGACGCAGTTCAGCAAGCTCTGCCCGCGGTGCAACAAACAACTCAAGCTGGGTTGGAGCGTCTGCCCCTACTGCGCCGAAGAAGTCCCACTCCAAGCTGGGACTGTCCCTACGCCACGTATCGCTCGCTAGCTAGCTCGAGCTAAGTCGAACATGCCGCTTGCGGCGCAGGCACTGCTCCCATTTCTTGCGCTGCTGGGAGCGGCGACGATCGTTCAACGACGACCGCGCCAAGCGTCGAACGGCTGGATCTCCGTCGGCGCGACCGGCGCGGCCGGGATCATCGCCATGGTCGAGCTGCTGCGCCTGGCGCCCGGCGAGCACGTCGATGTGCCGTATCTGACGACCTTCCCCTACGCCGACCTCGCCATCCGGCTCGACGGTCTTTCGCTGGCATTTGCGAGCGTCACGCTCGTTACCGCCGCCTTGCTCATGCTGGCACGGCTGCGACTCCATGGCGATCGAAGGGATCCCTGGTTTTCGTGGCTGCTAACCGCCGCCGCCACCTGCGCTGTGATCTTTGCCCATAACCTGCTGCTGGTTTACATCGCCTTACAGCTGCTGACGCTTGCCTGGACAGGGGCACTGGACGAGACCGCGCGACGGCGTCGCAAGCTTCGCCTCAGCGTCCAGGTTGCGGACATCGGGCTCTTACTCGCCGCGGCCAGCGCGATTCAATCGGTCGGAACCAGCGGCTTCTCGGGCGTGCCCTCCGATACCTTCGCACTGCCCGCGTTCGTCCTCGTCCTGCTGCCGGTCGTGGCGCGGGTCGCGGCCCTGGCGGTCACCGCGGGCGGGCCCCAGGCGACGGTGGCTTTCGAGCCCGCGATCGTCTGGGTCGCGCCCGCAGGATATCTGCTCATGCGCATGCTGGCGCTCATGGGCGGCCGTCTCCCTGACCGCCCGACGGCAGTCGTGCTCTTCGCGGCCGCCACGCTGGTGGCGCTGGCGATGGCCGCGCTCGCGCTTCTGGAACGCTCGGGCGCGCGCCGCGCCGCGCTCTTGCTGGTCGCGCATGCCGCGCTGGCGCTGGCGCTCTCAACCGGCGCCGATCCGCTCATGACCGTGGCGTGCACCTGGCTCTGGCTGCTGCTCGTGCCGCTCGCCGGGGTGGCCAGTGTTCGGGTCGCGGCGGGTTCGGCGCCGGAGACACTCACGCTCGTGAACCTCGCCATGATCCCGGGCAGTCCCACGTTCGTTGGCCTGTGGCTGGGCGGCCTTGCGCTCAACGCTCGCGGGCTCCTCTTCGGCGTCATCCCCGTGGGCGTCGGCGTCGCACTATCGGCGGTCGCCGCGCTCGGCCGTCTCAAGCGGCCGCGATCGTTCCACGTTGATCCCCCCACTGTCTGGGCCCTGGGACTTTTGCTGATCGCCGCCTTCCCGATTGCCGTCATGGGCCGTCTCGTGGTGCCGGCGGCGGCGACCGTTCGACTGGTTCCCGGAGGAACGGTCGCGACCAGTCCATTCGGGATCGTCGCCGGCGGCCGTGCCTGGCCGGCCCTGGTCGTATCGCTCGTGGTGGCGGTGGTGCTGGGCTTTGCCGTTTGGCGGCTGCGCCTGAAAGCCCCCACCCTGGCCTTCCCCAAATGGGGAGGGAAGATCAAAGCTCCTACCGTGCCAGCCCTGCCGACGATGCCGCCGTGGGGTCGATTCGTGTTGTGGGGCGCCTTTGCCGTGGCGGTCTACAACGTCCTGACGCGGCCATGATCCTCTACATTCCGGCGGCGCTATTTGTCGTGAGCCTGCTGATGGCGTATGGGAGCGCCGGGCGAAGACGCCAGGCGGCAACCGTCGGCACCCTGGCCGCGGCCGCGTGGTCGCTCGCGCTGCTGGTCGACCCCGCATCGGTGACATGGGCGATCGGGCCGATCGGCGCATCGCTGCTATTGGCGCGCCCGGGGAAGCGCGTCAACTCGAGCTTCGAGGGACTGACCCGACGCGTCGCCACCATCGCGATCGCCTTGCTCGTCGCGCTCTTGATCGCGTCGCGGCTACCGGTCGGAGAGAACCCGCTGCTGCTCAGCGCTGTGCCCTGGTTCCTCGGCGCACTCGGGGCCGCCTGGTTTACGAGCCCGATCGACCAGCCCGAGCGCCTGCAGGGCCAGGTCCTCATGGTGGCGGCCGTGGCAGCCGTGATCCTCGCTGCCGTCCCGGCCGGACCGGTGACGGCCGGCCTGGCGGGAGCCACGGCCCTGATGCCGATTGCCGGCGAGCGCTGGCGCCTGCCGGGCCCGCTCCAGCTTCCGGTGAGCCTGACCATGCTGGGGCTCGCGGCCGTCGCGGTCGTCGTCGCCGGACTCGGCACGTCGATCGCCCGCATCGTCCTCTTTGATGTTTCGGTTGACGTGAGCGGGGCGATCCTGCTGGCCAGCGCCGTGCTGCTGGTCGCGGGCGCCGCCCTCACGCCCATCGGGTCCGAGTGGACCGCGCTGTTGGGGGTCCTGGTCGTCAGCGCGTCGGCACCCAGTTTGCGGTGGGCGGCATTGGGGGCATTGATCGCGGTGGCAACGGTGCTGGCGAAGGAGGGGGAGCACCTGGCGTGGATCGCCTTCGGTGTGCTTGGCCTGACACCGGTGCTCCAGGGAGTGGCGACCTCGACGTCCACGTCGACCGCCCGCGTGCAAGCCGTGGCACTCGCACTGGGCCTCGTCCTCATCGTGCTGGCCTCGCGGGTCGGAGTGATCCGCATCCTGGTGCTCCCCACCGCCGGGTTTCTGGTGATGCTCGCTCTGACCACCGTGACCTCGTCGAATCTCGTTCGTCTGCAGTGGATCACCGCAATTGGCGCCGTGCTGCTGGTGTCGCGGATGGTGCTCGCGTGGCTCATCGACCGCAGCGGCCGTCCGGCGATCGTCCGCGACCAGCTGCTCTTCGCCCTGCTCTTGCTCGGGATCAGCGCGCGTGACGCGCTCGGGCTTGGCGCGCTGGCCGCGGCCCTGCTTCTCATCGACCTCGCCATCGTCCGGGTCGAGGTGATGCCGGAGCGCTGGTCGGGCACGGCCGCCCGGCTCATGCTGCTCGCCCGATCCAACTGGCCGCCGGCGGTAACCTTCGCCGGCGCGTCGATGGCGGTCATCGCCGCGCTCCAGGCGAGCCTTGCCCTCGGCGTGCTGGCCGCGCTCCTCCTCGCCGGGCTGCAGCTGGCGCCGCTGCTCGACGGTCACGCGCTGGCGCCATCGCCGGAGCGGCCGCGCTCGCCACTCGGATGGGTCGTTCCCGCCGTGTCGATCGCGTGCGGGGTCGCGCCCGCCCTGCTGCTGCGCTTGCTCCGTTTCTGATCGGGGAGGTCTTCGTGCGACCGATCGTGCTGGCGTCGACATCCCCGAGGCGGATCGACCTTCTCACGCAGTCGGGCGTTTTGTTCCGGGCCGTGGCGCCTGGAATCGATGAGCGGCCGCCGGCGCCGCTCGGACCACTGCGCTACGTCGCCTGGGCCGCCGCCGCGAAGGCGCACGCCGTCGCCAGGCGGACGCCAGGGGCAATCGTGGTAGCCGCCGACACCGAGGTGGTCCGCAAGCGACGCATCTATGGGAAGCCGGGTGACCGCCGCCAGGCCGCCGCCTTCCTGCGGTCACTCTCCGGGCGACGGCACCAGGTTTATACCGCGGTGCACGTGATCGACCGCCGTTCCGGATGCGAGGCCCACGGAATCTCGCGGACGGATGTCACGATGCGTGAACTTTCCCCGAGGGTGATCGCGGCTTACGTCCGGACGGGCGAAGCGCAGGATAAGGCCGGTGCCTACGCTATACAGGGCGAGGGCCACCGGCTGGTCAAATCGATCCGCGGGCCCTACGACAACGTCGTTGGGATGCCGATGCGCCTGCTGACGCGCTTGCTGGGCGAATGCGGGGTCCCGCTTCCGTTGAAGAATCCGGATGGGCCCAAAGTCACTCAGAAACGTCTCAAACGCTCTCGCCGTCAGCCTGCTGCTGAGCCCGGTAGCGCTGGCCGCCTGCACCGGTAGCGAAACCTCGCGCCTGGTGATCACGCAGACCACCGACGCACCAGCCGGCGCCGACCACAAGGGTCACGTGTCGCCCGGCGTCTTCACCGGAATCACCGTCTCGATCCGTAACACCGGCGCCGGCGCGGCGCGCGGCGTCGTCGTCGAAGATGTCCTGCCCGACGGGTTTCATTATTACGACTTGACAACGCTGGGCGGCAATGCGATCCGGACGGCGACCAGCGATCCCGGACCCAAAGGCAATCCATCCTGGGGAACCTGGACAATTCCGGCAGGGACCGGCAATACCGTGAGCGCCCTGGTGTTGAGCTTTACGGTCCAGGTCCCACTGAATCCGGGCGACTACAAGAACCAGGTCAAGCTCACCACCTCGACCGGCGTGGAGATCGACCAGGGTGATCCGGTCGCGATCGTCGTCGAACCGCGCCCCTCGCTGACCCTGACGGTGGCCGCGGCGGCCGGCCAGGTGACCACCGGCGGCCTGGCGACCTACGTGATTTCGGTCGCCAACGTTGGCTCCGCAGTCGCCAAGCGCGTGGTGGTCTCCGTGAGCCTGGCGCCCGGCTTCCTCTACAGCACGACCACCAGCTACGAAGGCAATGGTCTGCGGGTGGCGACCGTCGATCCTCCAGCGAACAGCCCCCTTCCTCTCTGGTCGTCGTGGGATATCCCGGGAGCCATTAATGGAGCCCCGGGCCTGGTGCGCCTCACCTTTCAAGCCAGGATCCTTGCCGCCGTGGCCCCCGGACTGTACAACCTGACGGCGTCGGTGACCAGCGCCGCGGATGTCCCGCCGCAAACCCTGGGCAACGCCGCCCCGGTCTCCGTGGGCAAGGGCACCAAGCTCCCCGTCACGATGACCGTCGCGCCCACCGCCCCCTATGCCGGCCAAAACGGCACGGTCACATACGTCATCACGGTCGAGAACGACAGCAACGATGCCGCCCAGTGGGTGACGGTGACCGACACCCTTCCACAAGGCTTTGCCTACCAGTCGACCGGCAGCGTCGTGATCAATGGCAAGAGCGTCGCTTCGCGCCTACAGCCCGCCGCCGGCTCCCCCACGCCGCAGTGGGGACCCTTTGTGGTACCGGCCGGCGGGTTCAATGGCGCCACGCTGGTCATCACCTTCACCGCGAAGCTCAGCGGGGCCTCGCTCGGGCCGCACGCCAACGTCGTTTCCGGCAACAGCACCAATGCCCAGATGATCGGCGGGTCCGACCAGTCGCCGGTGATCGTGACGGCGGGTTAACGCTGCGGATGCGTTTGATGAGCCGGTCCGTTTGGGAGAATGAGGGGCAGTGTCCAGGACTCAGCGGGAACTGAAGGCGCTGCGGCAGCAGCAGCGCGAAGAGGCCGCGGCGCGCCAGCGCGGCCGCGACCGCCGCAACCTGTTCATCATCGGCGGCATCCTGGGGACGGCCGCCGTCGCGATCCTGATCGTCGCGCTCGCCCTCAACCATGCCGCCCGGGTCTCGAATCAGAACCGGCTGCCGTTCCAGACGGTGAGTGGCACCGTGGGTACGGCCGTTCCCGACGAGGGCCGAAACCACGTCGACCCCTCGACCACCCCCACCTACAAGTTCTATCCGCCCGCCTCAGGCCCGCACTACTCCGCGCAGGGCATTGCCCCCGTCTCCTGGCAGACGATCGCCACGCTGCAGGAGGGCCAGTACATTCACAACCTCGAGCACGGCGGGATCGCGATCCTCTATGACTGTCCATCGGGCACGGACTGCACCACGCTGAAGAACGCGCTCGAGGACTACGTCACCAACCTTGCGCCCGTCGAGCCGACTTACGGCGAGATCAAGGTCGTCCTCACCCCCTACAGCAGGGGGATGCAGAAGAAAATCGCGCTGGTCGCCTGGGACTACATCGAGTTCCTGGACTCGTACGATCAGGCCGAGATCACCCGTTTCTACGAGAACCACGTCAACCACGGGCCCGAGCAGATTCCCTAGTGGTAGACTACAAAGTCGCGCCCGGGGGCGCTATATCCATGTTTGCCATCGTTGCCACCAGCGGAAAACAGTTTCGGGTGTCGGAGGGCGACCGAATCGTGGTTGATCGGGTGTCTGCCAAGGTCGGCGAGACCGTACGCCTCGATTCCGTCTTGATGCTGGGTGGGGACGGCGGGCCGACGGTGGGGACGCCCTTCGTTTCCGGGGCGGCGGTCGAGGCGACCGTGGTCTCGCACCGAGCCGGCGACAAGGTGATCGTGTTCAAGTTCGAGGCTCGCAAGCGGAAGCGGCGCAAGACCGGACACCGCCAACAGCTCTCCGAGCTGCGCATCGGCGCCATCCGGACACCCGGCGCGGGGACGGGCGCCCGACCGGCCGCGAGTGAGCAGCCGGTGAAGGCGGCACGGCCGGCGAGCCCGCGACCCGCCACGAAAACTCGGAAAGCCGCTGCATCGAAGACCACCCAGGAGTAAGACATGGCACATAAGAAAGGCGCAGGTAGCTCACGGAACGGACGCGACAGCGTCGGCCAGCGGCTGGGCATGAAGACGGGCGCGGGTCAATCGGTGAATGCCGGCACCATCCTGCTTCGCCAGCGGGGCACGGCGATCTTTCCCGGGACCAACGTCGGCATGGGGCGCGACCACACCCTGTTCGCGCTGGTCGACGGCGTGGTCCGCTTCGAGCGAACGGGGCACGGCCGCAAGAAAGTCTCCGTGCTCGCCGAAGCCGTCTAAGCCGGTCGGGCAAAGGTCGCCCGGCCGGGCCGGGTCCTGATGTTCACGGATCGCGTCAAGATCTTCGTCAAGGGTGGGGACGGTGGCGCCGGTGCCTTGAGCTTCCGCCGCGAAAAGTTCGTGCCGCGTGGCGGACCGGACGGCGGCAACGGTGGGCGCGGCGGCAACGTCATCCTCGAGGTCTCCCGCCAGCTCAACTCGCTGCAGGACTACCGCTTCAAGCACCATTTTCCCGCCAGCCGCGGCAGCCGAGGTGGCGGAAGCCGGCGTCATGGAAAGGATGCCGCCGACATCGTCCTCCAGGTTCCCCCCGGGACGCTGGTCAAGGATGAGGAGGGGAAAACGATCGCTGACCTGATCGCCCAGGGGCAGCGCCTGGTCGTCGCCAAGGGCGGGCGGGGCGGGCGCGGCAACGCCAGTTTCAAGACCTCAACCCGGCAGACCCCGCGGTTTGCGGAGCTGGGCGAGCCGGGAGACTCGCGCTGGCTCTGGCTCGAGCTGAGGCTGATCGCCGATGTCGGCCTTGTCGGGCTGCCCAACGCGGGCAAGTCCACGCTTCTCTCCGCCGCCAGCGCGGCGAGGCCGAAGATTGCCGACTATCCGTTCACGACGCTCGAGCCGGTGCTCGGCGTGGTCGAGCTCGCCGAAGACGCCACCTTCGTCATGGCGGACCTGCCCGGCCTGATCGAAGGCGCTCACGAGGGCGCGGGTCTCGGCCTGCAGTTCCTTCGTCACATCGATCGGACCCGCGTGCTGATTCACATCATCGACGCCGCCGCGGGCGATCAGCACCAGCTGTGGAGCGATTATCAGCAGGTTCGCGGCGAGCTCAAGAAATACAGTGCAGCGCTGGCGCGCCGCCCGCACCTGATCGCGCTCAACAAGATGGACGCGGTCAGGGATGCCTCTGAGGTGCTTGCCTTCCGGCAGCGCCTGGTGAAGCTCCGCCGGCGCACCTTTCCGATCTCGGCCGCCACCGGCGAGGGCGTCAAGGACCTGCTCTGGGCGGCATCGCGCACGCTGGAAAAGCGCAAAGGCGAGGCGCCCCAGCCGCTGCCCGCGCTCAAGGTCTATCGCGGTCCGAGCTCGGCCGAGCCCTTTACGATCGAACGGGTCGACGACGGCTTCCGAGTTTCCGGCAACCAGCTCGAGCGGCTGCTGGCGATGACCGATATGACCAACCCGGAAGGGCTGGCCCATTTCCAGCGAATGCTGGATCGCTGGGGATTGAACGACGCGCTCGCGCGTCACGGCGCCCACGGTGGGGAGACGGTGCGGATTTCCGATGTGGAGTTTCTCTACGATCCGCAGCGCTGAGATCGGCATCCTGGGCGGGACCTTCGATCCCGTCCACAATGGTCACCTCGCCGCCGCCCGCCAGTTGCGGGGCGTGGCCAACCTCGATCAGGTCTGGTTGATGCCGAACGCGACGCCGCCCCACCGAACGGCCGCCCCGGTCGCGCCGGCGGAAGACCGGATACGGATGGTGGAGCTCGCCGTCGCGGGCCACGAGGGCCTCCTTCCATCACGTATCGAGGTGGATCGCGGTGGCATCTCCTACACCATTGATACCCTTCGCCAGCTCGCGCGCGAATATCCGCGCCAGCGTTTTGCGTTCTTGATTGGATCGGATGCCGCCTTGCAAATCCGCAGCTGGCACGATGCCGATGCGCTGCTCGATGAGGGGTACTTCGTGATCTTCAATCGGCCGGAGACCGCGCTCGCGCCCAAGACCCTGCGCGAGCTCGGCTTTGCGCCGGCGCGTAGCCGGATCGTTCAACTCGATACGCCCGCGATCGCTGCCCACCAGGTCCGCGATCGCGTTGCGCGCGGGGCCCCCATCGATGACCTGGTGCCGGGCGCCGTGGCGGATTACATCCGCACGCACAAGCTGTACCAGGTCTGATGCACCGTGACAAATTGCGATAATTAGCTCGGTGACCCCCCTTCAGCTCAGCCGGCTCATTGCGAACGCGGCTGCCGAGAAGAAGGCGCGGGGGATCGTCCGGCTCGACATCCGGCAAAAGAGCTCGATCGCGGATTACTTCGTGATTTGCGAAGGTGACACCGACCGGCAGGTGCGCGCGATCACCGACTCCATCGTGGAGGCCTGCCAGGCGAAAGGCGTGCGGCCGCTACGCACCGCCGGCTACAATGATGGGTCCTGGGTCGTCCTGGACTATGCCAGCGTGATCGTGCACGTGTTCCTTCCGGGCGAGCGCTCCTACTACGATCTCGAATCCCTCTGGAAGGCGCCGGCGAAGGCGGGCCGGGAGCCCGCCGCGACCAACGGCTCGAAGAAGGCGCCCGCCAAGGAGCGCGCGCGCCCGCCGACGAAGCCGAGCCCTCCTTCGCGCCGCCGAGTCCGAACGGCTTAACCCCCTCCTGCCCTCCCGCGAGCGGGTGGACGGATCGCATTTGTGCTGTGGGACCGAAGCCCGTCGTCCGGGC
>Ga0209806_1001779_pt1 | contig 13881 bp, 15 predicted proteins | sample GraSoiAngelo_152_FD_186166 | JGI IMG/M metagenome (GOLD analysis project Ga0209806, IMG submission 186166) | Grasslands soil microbial communities from the Angelo Coastal Reserve, California, USA - 14_1009_12_30cm (SPAdes) (version 2) | ecosystem: Environmental > Terrestrial > Soil > Grasslands ... | reverse complement strand
TGCTTTTTCGGACGCGACGCCGGGATGAGTGCTAGATGGTGCCCGGAAAGTGGGGCGTCGCGTTCGAAAAAGCCGTCAGAAGGAAGCCGCTGGCGCGGCCAGCGGCTTCGTTCTCACAGGCAAACCGGAAACAAATGCCGCCCCTTGTCTTTCGCAGCCCAAGATGTCAGGTCACTTTGCGATTGGGCCGATATGGCAAACAGCCTGAGTCAAAGTCGCACTGACGAACCGTAGTCACGACCATTCCATCGACGAAAGCCGCTCCCGTCGAAAAGGGAGGCAATCTCGGCTTCCCCCGAGGAAGAGCTTTTTTTCTTGCCATCCCTCTTTATACAACTCATTGCTAGGCTTTGAGCGTAATTGCCTGAACGACGACTAGGCGTCCAGCCTTGGTTTCTTCAGTCCCAAAAAATCTGTGTAACTTTCGTCGATCTGCGGCGTATTGCTTCATGGACGCCAAAAGAAGAAGACTAACGGTTAAAGTCAAGCAGATGGAGGAGCGGGATCTGGAGAGCGTAATAGAGCGCGCCCAGGGCCACGATGCCGAGGCGCTGGGGGAGATCCATCGCCGCTATGTCCGTCGCGTGTTCGGCTTGTGCCGTTACATGCTGGACTCACGGGAGAACGCAGAAGACGCCACCAGCGAAGTCTTCCTCAAGCTTCAGCGTTCCATCGAGAGCTACGACGGTTCGGTACCCTTCCCCCAATGGCTGCTGCGGGTGGCTGGCAATCAATGCATTGACGTCTTGCGGCGCCGTAACCGTGGACGGCAGGTGATTGTGGAAGTTGAAGAGGGAGTCGTCGTCGAGGCAACCAGCTCAGAGCCGTCGCCGTTGGGCGCCGTCATCCGGATGGAGGAGAGAGCGCAGCTGAGGGTTGCCATCGCACACCTGCCGGAGAACTATCGCCTGCCGCTGGTCCTGCGCTATTACAGCGAGCTGAGTTATGACGAAATCGCGCAACAGTTGGGTCTGCGAAGGAATCACGTGGCGGTGTTGATACTTCGCGCCAAACAGGAACTTCGCCGGAAACTGGCCCACAGGAGCAAATGATCATGGAATGTTATTCCGAACTGACCTGCAGCCTCTTCGTGGACGGCGAACTAACCGGGGACGCGGCGCGGCACCTGCGAGACCACTTGGTCACGTGCCAGCGCTGCCGGGATCTGGTGCACGCATTGCGCGCTGAGAGCCGTGTTCTGACCGAAAGCCTGCGCGAACTTCCAGAAGAAGCCCCCACCCCCGAGGCATTCTCCCATCTTGGCTTCTCTTGGGTGTGGGGTGACCTGGCGATGATGGCCGCGGTGCTGGCGCTAGGTTCGACCCTTTTCGTTTGGATCGATCACCTGGAAATTCCGGGAGCGCTGGAATGGTTCAATCCCTTCAGCCTGAACGGCCTCACGAACCTGATGTTCAACCTTTCCTACTACTTTGCACACGGAGGTACTGCCATGCTGACTGAGTATGTCGCTGTTGTTGGAGGTCTCTTTTTGGTATTGCTGTTGGGTGGCAGTGTGTTGCTGCTGGGACGTCGATGGCGGCTGCCAAAGAATGGCTTGGGCCTGCTGATCGTCCTGCTTACGTTCTCGTTACCCGGCTTTGCACTGGAGCGGCGTCACGAGGAGTTCGTCACCATAGCGGCGAACCAGACCGTGGACGACACCCTTTTGGCCATCGGCAACACGGTGCGTGTAGAAGGCGTGGTAAACGGGGACCTGCTGGCTTTTGGCCGGTCCGTGGAAGTCTCTGGCACCGTCAAAGGTGACTTGGTGAGTTTTGCCAAGAGAACTGTGGTCAGCGGGAGCGTGGAAGGCCGCATCTACAACTTTTCGCAGTCGCTCGACCTGGACGGGCAGTTGGGTCACAGCATCTACGGCTTTACGCAGTCCTTGCGTGTGGCTGACCGGGGTCACGTGGGCGACGGTATCGTGGCTGCCGCTGGCGACGTCAGCCTTGAAGGCGAGGTAAAACGGAGCGTGGACATGCTCCTCTCTGGCAATGCCGATCTGAGCGGCAGCATCGGTCGCGACATGACCGTAACCGGACGTGGCCTGACGCTTACGAACACAGCCCGAGTCGGCGGCAACCTGACCGCTCGCGTGCGCCAGCTGAAAGGTGTGCACATCGCAGACGGCGCGATCATTGCGGGTAAACGCGACGTCCAGGTGCGCGTAAGGAAGAGTCAGTTCGCGCGCTCCCGATTCTACTTTCGCCAAGCGCTTTCGTTCGCTTCGGCCATGCTGGTGGGTTGGCTGGGGCTGGTTCTGGTTCCTGGCTTTTTCCGGGAAACCACTCAGGCAGTGGGCTCAGGCTGGCGCAGCCTCGGGCTGGGGATTGGGATTCTGGCGGGTGTGCCGGTAGCCATCGTCGTGGTAGCCATCACGCTGGTTGGCATCCCGATCGCGCTCATGTTGTTCGCGGCGTATCTCACTGCGATTTACCTGGCGAAAATTTGGGTCGGAGCCTTCCTGGGCTGGATACTTCTGAGGCCAACCGGCGCCACCAGGTACGATTGGCTCCTGGGACTACTGTTGGGCCTGTTGATCCTCACCATCGTTGGGTTCATCCCGTATCTTGGCGGGCTGGTCCGCTTTGGCATCGTATGCTTGGGTTTGGGAGCTTTTGCCTGGCAGCTTTACCACGCTTCACGACCCGCAATGACAGCTTGAAAAAGCCTTGCTGAGCCGCTGGCCCAAGCAAGTGTTGGCCAGAAATGGACAAGGACTTGCCAACAGGTCAATTGCCGCCCGTACGGAGATCAACCTGTCCCACAGCGTCTGCCGAAAAGTTCCCGATTGCACACGCAACCGAAATGTTTCTGGGAGTGCACGCCTCACGTCCGTTAGACCTTAGTAATACCACGTCAGAGCCATTGTCCCAGCCATGGCCTTGGTCTCAGACTGATCGGTGACGGGGGCGAACCTTGAGAGCAAGCAGGCGAAGAGAGATGGCTGATCCGGATAGAGACTGGTATTCCTGGTTGCTACCAGCACTGTGCCTAATTCTGCTCGCTGGTCTCTTGTTGAACCGGTGAATCTGGACCCTGTATCTCCGGATCGCCACGTTTATGTAGCATCCAACATCCCCCTGCGTAAGCACTGCCAAAAATACAGAGACTAGAGACTTTCGAACCGTTCTGATTCCGACTTCGTAAGCTGGAGGCACGTGCAAATTACGTCTGAATGCAAGGGTGGCGGCAAGTTCGTAGGCAAGTGGAGCGTCAGCGTTCGCAACACTACTCCATGCCCGGTCTGTCGTTCGTCTCAACCGGTAAGACCATATGGGGGTCGCTACAAGATAGCTGACCACCGAGAGCCTGAACTGGATTCTGGGGCACCACAGGCAAGTCAGAGTTGATCATTCCTCTCAAACGAGAGTGGGACTCTTGACGGGGCTACCGGACCGACGATCACCTGCACTGTAAAGAACTTGAGTTTCGTCAGGCGTCAGCACGCACCCCACGCCAAACCGCCAAATCCCATAGCTGTTGAATATCGCCCGCACTTGCGTGGACTTTTTCTGGTCTGCAAGCAAAACCGCGATCGGCCCTACATCGCGGGACTTGCCCTTTAAGATGGTTGCCTTCGCCATTGACATACCGGCTTGCTTGGATTCGTTTTTGTCCGGCAATTGTGGGGGTTTCATGAAGCGGTGGCGTTGGACCTGCTTATCTTCGAACTGTTTTTGTTCGCGCTGACCCTCGTTTTGCCCCAGGTGGACCTTTCTGATTTCACTTTTCACGGCGACACTGCTCCGGTCGTCGCGAAGGCCAAGCTAGCTTGTGTGTTGGTCCTGTCCAATCTCACCATTCCTGTGCAGGCACCCAATTTGGGGAATAATCCTCGTCATGACAAATCGATTCAGATTCACTTGTCGGCCCTCATCCCGTCCAGCAGGTCTGGCGCTCAGTCTCAGAATCCACCCATGCCGGATATTCCCAAGGACGGGAGTAAGGTCGTCTATGTCTGTGCCTGCCTGAAGACAAAATCCTGCCCTTGCATGACCGAGGCCAAGATGGAAGGGCCGTGCGCCTGCGGAACGCATGGCGGACCACCACTGAAAGCGGTGCCAAAAGATAGCGCTTGGGCCAAGGAGAACCGCAAGGCACTGGGGAAGTAACCGGGAATTCTCATTCTCACTTGTTGCCGTGCGCAGTCACGACATGCTGCCCGGCTCTCATAGAAGGTGAGGGACAAAATCGCACCAAGACTTGATCCTAAGTGCGTCGAGGATCGACCGCCGGCGACGAGCCACAAGCCGGAGCAAAATGTGGCCTTGCTGTATCAGATTGAAGTAGAAATCGATTAGGCTAGGGCGCAACAGGCGGAAAGGAGTCGTCGTGAGCTTGTTGAATTCGGCGGCAGTCATCGTTCTCCTCGCAATCCCCAGTCAGGTGAAATGGTCTTATTTTGCCTTTGGAGCGGTTCTCGCCATCGGGCTGGTCACGATTTTTCTTCGCGGCGACTGGCACAGGGCGCGCGGATTCGATAAGCTGATTCTGTTCGGGCCGCTTTTCTACGCGGCGCCCGTCGCGGGCTTCGGCACCGAACATTTCACCCTGGCGAAGAACATCGCCTCGATGGTCCCAGCGTGGATTCCGTGGCATCAGTTTTGGGCGTACTTCGTCGGTGTTTGTTTTATCGCGGCTGCGCTCAGCCTGATCACCAGAATTCAGACGCGTCTGTCGGCGAGTTTGCTCGCCTTTACGTTCTTCCTCTTCGTAGTGCTGATGGACGTCCCAGGTTGGGCACAAGATCCGCGAGATCGGTTCGCGATAACGCTCGCGCTGCGGCAACTATCCTTCAGCGGAGGCGCTCTGGCGCTGGCAGCCAGCTTTACCGAGCGCGAGCGCTGCAAGCACATCCTTGCGACCATTGCGCGATACTTCATCACCGTTCCCGTACTGTTTTACAGCTTCCAGCAATTCAGGCATGGCAACTACGTTCCCGGCATTCCGCTGAACCGGCTGACTCCCGAGTGGATTTACGGACACGCCATCTGGACATACCTGGCAGCCGTGGCTTATGCACCAGCGGCAATCCTGTTGCTTATGGGCAAGAAAACCCGCGCAGCCGCGACCTGGCTCGGCTTGACTGTGCTCTTCGTGGAGTTGGTTGTCTACCTGCCGATTGGAATCGTGGAGCGCGCCAGCCTTGTTGGCTTTAACTACATGGCGGATACGCTGATGTATGGCGGCGCCGTTCTTCTGCTCGCGGGCGCCATGCCGCACGAAGGTAGCAGCGAGACATCAACTGATCAGCAACCCCGCGAAGCCCGCGAGGCGCTTCCCACGCATTGAGGAGCGGGAATCGAATAGGGTTTGAAATGACCCCTGTCCGATGGCTCCTGTCCGATGGCTTCTGTCTTGCCGTTTCTGGGTTACGAAGACAAGGCCTAAACGACAACATTGCATATGAAGCCCTTGACGGCACCACGCTCTCAGAAGTGCGACTGACCGCAATTGCTCTGAAACAACGAAAGCACGAATTCTAGGCATTCACCCGCACGGACACTAACTCGGGATTGCACCGGGAGGTCTGGAGAGAGTTCACAGCATCTTCAGCCATGAACTTGCCCATCACCAACGCCTTCTTTCGGTTGCTTGTCATCAGGATTGGAGTCGGATCAACCCGCTGCACGTACATGGGTGCATTGGCGTCGCCGCGTTTCACTTTCACCACAAATTTTGTGTTTGTCATGTGTTTGTACCTACTTTCAATTTTCCAGCCGGAGTTAACGGACGGCGAACATGGTGTCGGCTCATTTTCTTCCCGTTGAATACACGACGCCTGTAAGGGACTTGCCACACTCCATACAGGATTGCTTCAATCGAGATGTGATCAATCCGCAAAACGGGCACATGGTTTGTGTTCCATACCGCGCGATCTGTGGTTTGAGCTTGCGCATCCTGTAGAGAAGCAGGACAGTCAGCAGGACAAGAAGCATGCCGAGAGCAATACTGGTTGGGTTCACAAAGACGACCCTTCTTCCCGAGTTCCGCACTGTCCCCAGGAACACGAAATGGCTGGCGTTCGTGCTTTACGCAAGCTCGCTTCAAAAAGCATGTGTGGACCTCTGGCTGAAAGCCTAAGGTGAGAAAACTTCAGATGGACTGGCTTAGGTCAGAAAACCTGAAAGAGGTGAAGGTGGTAACCGCCCCTAGGAACATGATAGCAGGTTAGACGAGATTCGTTTGATTCAAATTGACCTGTACACCGCTCGAACTCAAAGGATCATGGATCGTAATGGTTGGGAGAAGAACGACGAAGCAATCGCCTAACGCTAACACTTGCCGAAATTATCAAGAACAATCGTTAAAAATGCACCCTGGTAAGTCACCCTCCGACTGTCACACCTCCGTCAAGAATTTGCCAACAACGGAATGGTGAACTGACTCGAAGGCCGCTTCGGCTCAAATGACCTCCACCTCGGAAAACGCCCGCAATGCCGGCAATTTGCTTCCTGCGGCGCTCTCCGACAATTCCCCCAAAAGGACAAGTGGTCAATTTTGATCAGTCCTTCAGTCTTCTTTTGTTGATACTAGCAATAGCGAAATCATAAGCATATTAGGCAAGCTTACTGGTCTCAGGCCAACGCCGTTGGTCGCCCTCGGGATTAACTGAGACCCTCTCATCTTTCGTACCTCATCGAAGCCAGGGGGCAAATGTCATTACTAAACGCTGGACTTTCCACGGCGACGTTGCAAATCGTCAGCCCCCAATCCCTTGCCCGTGTGGGGGTGTGCGCACCTCGCCCGCGATTACGGGCGAATGCATCGCTACCCAGCCGAATCGCTGTGGTCGGGAATTATCTTCCGCGACAGTGCGGAATTGCTACGTTCACCACAGACCTGTGCAGCGCAATCTCAGCAGAGTGCGGAACCGCGCGCCTGTTGGCGCTGCCTGTAAACGACACACAACTGGGATATGACTATCCGGCGCGCGTACGATGGTCACTCGCACAGGACGACCTCTCGTCGTATGAACGAGCCGCTCAGTTCCTGAACTTCAACAATATCGACATGGTCTGCCTGCAGCACGAGTACGGCATCTTCGGCGGGCCCGCCGGAAGTCATATTTTGCGCCTATTGCGCACCCTGAAGATGCCGGTTGTCACTACCCTCCACACCGTCCTTCGCGAGCCGGATCCCAACCAACTCATGGTCATGCAACAGATCGCAGAGCTGTCGGATCGGCTTATTGTTATGAGCGAGCTTTCGTCCCAGTTTCTGCAAGAGATCTACAAGGTTCCCGGCAACAAGATCGACATGGTTCCCCACGGTGTTCCCGACTTGCCGTTCCTGGATCCGAACTTCTACAAAGACCGCTTTCACGTGGAAGGAAAAGCCGTACTCCTGACGTTCGGGTTACTGTCGCCCAATAAAGGAATCGAAAACGTTATTCAAGCACTGCCCGACATCTTGTCGAAGCATAAGAACGTGGTCTACATGGTCGCGGGCGCGACTCACCCGCACATTTTGCGTCGTGAAGGCGACAAGTATCGAACGTACTTGCACGACTTGGCGAAGGACATCGGCGTGGATTCGAACGTCATCTTCCACAACCGCTTTGTCAGCCCTGAGGAAATGGTCGAATTCATCGGCGCAGCGGACATCTACATCACGCCATACCGTCATGAAGCGCAGGTCGTGTCCGGGACGCTGGCCTATGCACTTGGCGCCGGCAAGGCGATCATCTCGACGCCGTATTGGCACGCGATTGAGTTGCTGGACGACCATAGGGGCGCCCTGGTTCCCTTCCAAAGTCCCGGCGCTGTAGCACAAAAAACCATCGAACTCTTGGACACCCCCGCGATTCGCCACGCCATGCGTAAGCGGGCCTATCTGTTTGCGCGCGACATGATCTGGAAAAGAGTAGCCCAGGGTTACATGGCAAGCTTTGTCCGGGTCCGCAGTGACCGCATGCAGGCCCCACGTGTACAGTTCCTCGCCGGCGCTACCCCAAAAGCTCTAAACCGACTGCCCGACATAAAACTAAGTCACCTGGCCCGCCTGACAGATGACACCGGAGTGTTGCAGCACGCAATCTTCACGGTCCCCAACTATGGAGAGGGCTATACCACCGACGACAATGCTCGCGCACTCATTCTCAGAGTCCTGTTGGCTCAACCTGGCAACCGCTTGCTTGATCAGTCTCACTCAGCCACTCCAGATTGCACCCCCGTTGATACTTCCTCCCGTTATCTATCCTTACTGGAGCATGCGTTTAATCCAGAGAACGGTAGATTCAGAAACTTCCTCGGCTACGATCGCCGGTGGAATGAAGCCCAAGGTTCTGAAGACTGTCACGGGCGTGCATTGTGGGCACTTGGGACAGTTCTGGAAAGGTCGCAGGACCAGGGCTTGAGGAGCGCCGCGGGGCGCCTGTTTGAGTTCTCGCTTCCTGCGGTCGTGGAATTCACCAGTCCGCGCGCCTGGGCCTACACCCTGCTGGGAATCCAAGCATACCTCGGTTCTTATGCGGGAGATCGCGACGCGCAGAAAATACGCTCGGTAATCAGTGGGCGGCTTCTTGAAATGTACAAGTCCATCCGCCGTCCGGACTGGAAGTGGTTTGAGGACGTGCTTGCCTATGGCAATGCGAGATTGCCCCAGGCCATGCTGTTGGTAGGCTCGGCGTGCTCGGATGAGTCCATGGTTTCCATCGGACTCGAAGCGTTGGATTGGCTGTTGGCCACGCAGCGCTGCGAAGACAACGGCCACTTTGTACCGATTGGATCACAAGGCTTTTATCGCCGCGGCGGTGAGAAGGCCCGTTTCGATCAACAGCCGATTGAAGCCGCCGGTGCGGTTTCTGCGTGTCGCGAGGCGTACCACGTAACTGGTGACAACCGCTGGCGCGCGGAAGCCCGGTCGGCATTCAACTGGTTCCTTGGCGACAACGATCTGCAAGTTCCTCTTTATGACTCCGACTCGGGTGGATGCCGGGATGGTCTGCACCCCGACCGCCCCAATGAAAACCAGGGAGCGGAGTCGACCCTATCGTTTCTGATGGCACTCCTGGAGATGCGTTCGCTGGAGAGCTCTGGGCAAACGGAGATCCCATCGTGACCCTTCCCGTACAGAAACCTTCGAGCACCCTCAGCACTTATGAGCCACTACTTCTTCGGCATCCGGCAAACCCCATCCTGACGAGCAAAGACTGGCCCTACCCGATTAATAGCGTCTTCAATGCCGGCGCGACTCTGCTGGCGGATGGCTCTACGCTACTGCTTTGCCGCGTGGAGGATCGCCGCGGCTTGTCGCATCTCTGTGCCGCGCGCTCTAGGAACGGTGTCGACAGATGGGAAATTGATAATGAACCCACACTGATGTCCTGTCCGAGGGAATATCCAGAAGAGATCTGGGGTATCGAGGATCCTCGCATCACGTTTGTGCCCGAGTTGCAGCAATACGTGGTCACATACACTTCTTATTCGCGCGGCGGCCCTGGAGTGTCTTTGGCCCTGACCAAAGACTTCCGCACCTTCGAACGCTACGGCGTCATCATGTCACCCGATGACAAAGATACTGCGCTTCTGCCGCGGAGAATCGATGGGTACTGGGCGCTCATTCATCGTCCCATGACTGCTCTGGGAGCGCACATGTGGATTTCCTATTCTCCTGATCTTCGTCATTGGGGCAGGCACAGGCTCATGCTGGAAGCACGGCGTGGCGCCTGGTGGGACGCGAACAAAATTGGTTTGTCGCCGCCTCCCATCGAAACTCCCCGAGGGTGGCTCGTGTTCTACCACGGAGTCAGACACACGCCTTCGGGCTGCCTGTATCGATTGGGGCTGGCTCTCTTCGAGCTTGAGAAACCCGAAAAGTGCTTGTTGCGAGGGGATTCGTGGATATTCGGGCCCGAGGCGGAATACGAACTCCACGGCGACGTCGATGATGTTGTTTTCCCTTGCGGTTACACGATGAATCCTGATGGCGACACCATCAATCTCTACTACGGAGCGGCGGACTGCTCGATCGCGCTGGCTCGCGCAAGCGTGCGCTCACTACTGGATTGGCTGGATGCGAACGGAAGTTGCGAACGCCGGCAACGAGCTGAGGATTTATGAGACTATTGCTTTGGATTTTCCAGTTTGCCTTCGGGTGTCACCACAACAAACTGGGCAGCATAGTCACCATCAAGAAACGAACGTACCAGGTCTGCCTCCAATGTGGCCAGGAATTTCCCTACTCTTGGGAGCTGATGCGTTCTGTCGGTCCAAATGCTGCGGAGACCGATTCGCCGCGAAAGCGCATTGGGCACACTGAGCCAGCGGTGAACTGACCCAGTCCCGCTCAACCGTACAATTCTGATTGCTAGATGTGAGCTAGCTTGCTCAGACAGCCACTCTCACACCTGTCATTCGTACCCTGGCCTCAACATCGCGGTCGGTGGCTACACGGACAACGTAGGCGGCGACGAAATGAACAAAAAACTGTCCGAGAACCGCGCTGGCTCGGTGCGCGATTACTTAGTCCAACAGGGCGTAGCGACCAATTCCCTTACCTCGAAAGGCTTCGGCAGCTCTTCGCCGGTAGCCTCTAATGACAACTCCGCAGGCCGGCAACAAAATCGTAGAGTGGAGCTTCTCGTCTCGGGTGAAGCCATCGGGCACCTGTCAACGCGACCACCGGAAGCTTGCGCTAGGCCTTAGAGCCGCTGTTTTGGTGCGGAGCAAATCCGGGCTCGAAACAGCGGCAAACCTTGGCGGTCATCAATGAATCGTGAGCACTTAGAGAGGAGAACTATGAGTTTCGCGGGCCAAGTCGATGGGACAGGTCTGATGTTTCGTTCAAGAAGGAACTTAGTCTAGAGCCAAAATAAAAATGGGTGCCCGTGTCCCTGCGGACACCGAGCACCCCGTCGTCGGTCAGTTAGACCGGTTTTACGTTTTCTGCCTGAAAGCCTTTCGGGCCCTTCGTGACATCGAACTGTACGGTTTGGCCTTCTTGCAGGCTGCGAAAGCCGCCCGCCTGAATCGCCGAGAAATGCACGAATACATCTTCGCCATTCTGACGGCTGATGAAGCCAAAGCCTTTAGCGTCGTTAAACCACTTTACTGTTCCTGTTTCCAATTGTGTTCCTATTTCTATTTTAATTTTCTGCTGAGAAAAGTCGCTGCCGGTGAGAAGAGGTGACGCTGGTTGGCGGACCGATTTTCAACTGCGGGTGAACCAAACTTAGCCGATACAAGTTAGATGCACCTCCCCTCCAAACGACTCAGAATCTTGTAAATCTGTCCGCAAAGACCGTAATCACGATGTGAGCCCTTTTGATCAGACCGGTCGAGTTCCTCTCCGTAGGATGACGCTAGACAATTTTCCGCCGGGCCCGGCACCGCACATCTCTGGGTGTACTGCCGCACGGAGGCTTATGAACCGACCTCTTGGCATCTTGATCGTCCTGCTGGCATTGACGTTTTCGGTCCGCGCGCAGAACACCGACGATCTCCGCCACGGCAATCAGGCCCCGGATCTTTGAAACCGTCGGATGCGGAGGGCAATCTGTACGCGTGCCAGCACGGGTGGGCGAAATGCAATCGCGCCAGCTTGTCACCATCAGAAGTGGTTAAAGTGACCGTGACCGATCACCAGCGCAACGTCTCAAACTGCAGGCTCGACCGCGTGGCCACTTACTTTTCGGAAGCCTCTAAGCGTCGATCTCTATGCGGCTCTGTGCGGGGCAGCCCAGTGCTTAGTTCACACTTCTCTCCTGGCTTAGCCCCACAGGTGGGGCAACGAACCTTCAAGGCTGGTACTTTCTTGGTTTTCATAGCTACATAATGAGCTGGGTGCTCGCCAACAAGATGTGCAATTGTGATCACTGCGTGCTCCTGAAAACCGGCATTCTCGCAAATCTTAGTTCAAGAGTCGTTTTGCAACTCTTTTAGACAAGACACCTTCGGAGAGCTTCCTGACGTGATGCCATGCTCACTTGGCCGGCCTGGCGTTGTTGAGGCATAGCCCGACCAGTTCGGAGACATTTGCTTCGCCCATACACATGACCGTGTCTGCTCCACCCCAGTAGATTTTTGCAGTTCCGTCGGGCTCCTGAACAGCGCCACACGTGAAGACTACGTTGTGGACATATCCGGTTATTTCCCAAGGATCCTCCGGTTGCAAAATCCATGCGTCGCCTACTCCGATGACTTTTGCCGGGTCCCTGAGGTCATGAAGAGCAACTCCCAAACGATAGACCGATCCATCCATGGTTTGGAAAACTCCGTGATAGATGGAAAGCCATCCCTGCTCCGTTTTGATCGGCGGCGCGCCGGGACCGATCTTCATTTCATCCCAGTGATATTGCTCAGGCCTCATGATCAGCTGGGACTGTCCCCAATAGCGTAGATCCGGAGAGTAGGAAATCCAGATTGACCAGGGGGCGATTTCCGAATGGGGACGATCAAGCCGGGCATAGAGCCCATCAAACTTTTCGGGAAAAATTACCACATTGCGATAATCTGCCTCAGTGATTAGGGAGACTCTTTCCACCTGACTGAAGTCCTTCGTCTTGGCCAGGGCGATCCGGACTCCATTTCGCGAGTAAGCGCTGTAGGTGATGATGTATTCCCCTTCCAGCAGGGTTACGCGTGGGTCCTCGACTCCGAATTCTTCATAGGCGGCAAAAGGACCGCCCCGGGCAGGAGTCAGAAACGGCTGTGGATCGGCAGTGAAGCGGAATCCGTCGGGACTGCGTGCCAAACCAATGATGGAGCGCCCGGTGCGGAGATGGGAGCGGAAAAGCATAATGTATTCGTTCCCGTGCTTCACGACCCCCGCGTTGTGAACCGTTTCCACTGGATAAGGGATCTCTGCCTTGGTCAGGATAGGATTATTGCTGTAGCGCCTGACAATGTCCGGCTTCATGATCGGCTCCTCGCCTCCAGATCAAAAATCGTTGAGTAAACCCGCTCGTATCCCTCCACCATAGTGTCGATCGAAAAGTGTTGTTGGACACGGCCGCGGCAGGCCCGTCGATCGATTTCCAAAATTCGCTCTAAGACCCGAACTGCCTCAGCGACGTTGGCAACCAGAAAGCCGGTCTCCCCATCCTTAATCACCTCGCGGCAAGAGCCGAGATCCATTGCGATGACGGGCACACCGGCGGCATTCGCTTCGACCAGGACAAGTCCGAATCGCTCTGGAATGGTATTCAGGTGCAGGAGAGCCCGGGCTCGAGCAAACAGTTCGTTCTTGCCCTTCACGTCCACCGGTCCGATATAGAGGATGTTTTGATCGTCGAGATGGGGTTTGATCTGCTCCCGGAAATAGGTCTCATCCTGAACGATACCTGCGATGATCAAACGCATTCCGCTCAGACGAGCAACCTCGATAGCTAGATGAACACCCTTATCCGGGTGGATCCGGCCCAGGAAAATCAAGTCTTGGCCGCCGGAGTCCTGAAGGGGATACAACGAGAGATCAATGCCGTTGTAGACGGTCGCTAAGTAATTCAGCCCTGTGGCTCGGTCGGAGTCGCTGACGGAAACGAAGTATCCGTCACCATACTTATGATAAATGGGCATGATTTTGGGTGACGAGAATCCGTGGATGGTAGTCAGAACCGGTGTTCTTATCAGCCGAGTGTAGGTCAAAGCCATGAAGTCGTAGTGGCTGTGGAGGAGATCAAACTCACCAGCGTGCTCGAACGCTTCCGAGATGTGAAGGTATTCGACTACTTTGGGATCGACGGTCGCATCTTCTTCATAACCTTTGTCCACCACGGCATGCAGGCGAGCGCGGGTCACAGAATCCCTGCTGGCGAACAACGTCACATCCCAGCCACGAGCCACGAGCCCTTCGGTGACGTTGCTCGCCACTGTCTCCCATGCGCCGTATTGCCGTGGAGGTGTTCGCCAGGCGATCGGCGACAGGATAGCC
>Ga0209806_1001778_pt1 | contig 13884 bp, 11 predicted proteins | sample GraSoiAngelo_152_FD_186166 | JGI IMG/M metagenome (GOLD analysis project Ga0209806, IMG submission 186166) | Grasslands soil microbial communities from the Angelo Coastal Reserve, California, USA - 14_1009_12_30cm (SPAdes) (version 2) | ecosystem: Environmental > Terrestrial > Soil > Grasslands ... | reverse complement strand
GTACTCGGTGCCGCCGAAGCCGGACTTGGCGAGCCAGATGTTGCCGAAGGCCTGTCTTGCCGCCTTGGTCTCGTGGCGGCAGCAGGCATGGTCGCTCACTACCCAGTCGACCTTGCCCTCGAGCAGCTTCTGCCACAGGAACTCGACGTCTTCGCGCGGCCGGATCGGCGGATTCACTTTTGCGAGTACTCCCGCGGGAGACCTGATATCCAAAAGCAAATGCCCTATGGTCACTTCGCGCCGGAAATCGAGATGCGGAAACACCTCCTGCATCTGCAGCGCCGCCTCGAGCGCTTTCCGGGAAGAAAGGTGCAGCAGGTTGATCGTCGGCAGGGCGCTCTCGTTGGCGAGATACGCCGCGATGAACACCGCCAGCCCCTCGGAATGCGGCGGCCGCGCGGCGTGGTAGGCGGCCAGGCCTTGAAGGTTCTCTTGAGACTCGACGATCTTCGTATAGGCGGTCATGATTTCCGCCGTCTCGCAGTGCAGGGACAGGCTGATCTGCGCCGCCTTGTCCGGAAAGCGCTCTCTGGTCGCCTGCACGCCGCGCATGATGAACTCGAAGTGCGCGTAGTCGTAGCGCTCTTCAGGCCCGATCATCAGGAACTCGCGCTGGCTGTCCGAGCGCCCGTGCAGGCCGTGCGAGCCGTAGAACATGAAGATCTTGAACGAAGAGACGCCGTGTTTTTCCACCAGATATGAGATTTCGGAAATGTGCGTGCCGTCCATCGGCGCGAGGTGATAGCCGTAGTCGACGTGGAAGCGCCCGGCGGAAAGCTCCAGCACTTCGGGAAAGAGCTGCCGGTACGGCCCGCCCTTGTTGAGGTAGTACTGGCCGCTGCGGAAATAATTGAGGCTGGAAGTGATGCCGCCCTGCGCCGCGGCGCGGCTCTCGCTCACGGCATCCTCGGCGAGCGGCGCGTAAATGCCGGTGTGCATATGGGCGTCGACCACCCCGGGAAAGGCGAGCCAGCCTTTGCCGTCGTAGATGTTTTTCGATTCTCCAGTCGGAATATTTTCTTTGATCTTCGCGAATTTCTCGCCGACGACGGCGATATCGGCCATGCGCGTGGATCGCTCGTTCGGGCGCACGACGTTGACGTTCTTTATGAGGAGGTCGTATTGCATCGCTTCTCGAGATGCGCCAGCAGACCGCCGTCGCGGACCATCTGCATGAGGTGGGCGGGGATCGGCTCGCAGGCGAGCGTCTCCCCGGTGATCAGGTTCCGGATCTCTCCGGTTTCCGCGTTCACCGTCAGCGAATCGCCGGGGCGGATCCGCCTTGCCTGCGGGCAGACGAGAGCCGGCAAGCCGAGGTTGAGGGCGTTGCGGTAGAAAAGCCCGGCGAAGGATTCGGCGACGAGCGCCGCGACGCCGAGATGCCTGAGCGCCGCGGGCGCCTGCTCGCGCGAGGAGCCGGCGCCGAAATTTCGTCCCGCCACGACGATGTCTCCGGGCCGCACCGCCGCGGCGAACGACGGATCCATCGTTTCGAGGCAGTGCTTTGCGATCTCCTCGATTGGGAGCTTCATGTAGCGCCCCGGGGCGAGCACGTCCGTATCGACGTTGTCGCCGAATACCCAGGCCCTCATGCCAGCAACTCCCGCGGATCGCACACGCGGCCGGCGACCGCCGACGCCGCCACGGTATACGGCGAGGCCAGGTAAACCTGCGCCGATGCCGCTCCCATGCGGCCCTTGAAGTTTCGCGCCGTGGTGGAGATCGCCACCGCCTTCTCGGGCAGCAGGTGCTCGCCGTAGCCGGCGCACATGCCGCAGGAGTTCGCCAGCAGCTCGGCCCCGGCATCGAGCAGCGCCTGCAGCGTGCCTTCGCGCTCGGCGCTCTGCTGGTCGCGCAGGCTCGCCGGCGCCACGAGCAGCTTCACTGCGGATTTCCTGCCGCGCAATACCCGGGCGGCCATGCGCAGATCCTCGAGCTTTGCTCCCGTGCAGGCCCCGATGTATGCGAGATCGACTTTCACGTCGCTGAATTCATCGACGTCCCTGGTGTTCGCCGGACTATGAGGCGCCGCGACCTGTGGCGACAGCTCCCCGGCATTGAAACGGTGGTGCGCGAGCAGCGGAGCGCCTGCGTCGCTCTCCCATATTTCAATTTCAGTTTTCAGGAATTCGCGCGTGACCGAATCCGATGCGATGAGTCCAACCTGTCCGCCGAGCTCGGCAGTCATGTTGCACAGAGTCATGCGCTCCTGCATCGACAGCTCGCGGATCGCGTCGCCGCGGTATTCGACGGCCTGGTATTGCCCGCCTTCCATGCCGAAGCGGCCGATGAGGAACAGCATCACGTCCTTCGCGGAGACGCCGGCGCCGAGCCTGCCGGCGAACTCCATGGCGATCGTGTGCGGCACCTTGAGCCAGATCTCGCCGGTGACCAGCACGCCGACCATTTCCGTGGCGCCGATGCCGAACATGTAGGCGGCGAACGCGCCGCCGGTCGGCGAATGGCTGTCGCCGCCGACCACGAACATTCCCGGCCGGAGATGCCCGCGCTCGGGCAGTACGATGTGGCAGATGCCCTGCGCGTCGTAGAAGCTGTCGATGCCGGCTTCGCGCACCCATTGCCGGGCGATGCGGATGATGTTGCGGCTTTCGTCGTCGTAGGCCGGAAGGTAATGATCGGTGATCACCACCACCTTGCCCGGGTCCCAGACTTTCGCGCCCAGGCGCTCGAGCATCGGCTTCACGCGCCGCGGCCCGCTCGAGTCGTGCATCATCGCCAGGTCGACCTTGCAGGTGACGATCTCGCCCGGCGTGACCGAGCTGCGGCCCGCTGCCCGCGCCACCAGCTTCTGGGCCAGCGTCTGCCTCATCCGTGTTCCAGGAATTCCTTCAGCGCCTTCTCGGGCGGATGCATGAAGTTGGAACGGCGGCTGACCTTACCCGCGCCCAGCTTGCGCAGCTTGATCAGCATTTCCGCCGTCTTGGCGATGACGGTGATGCCGTTGACGACGGGCACGCCGTCCATCTCGCCTGCGAAAAGCATCATCGGCAGCCCGCCCGCGGGGACGATGACGTCGGCGCCGGCGTCGAGGAGCATCCGGCATTCGCGCTCCCACTTCGGCTGCAGTTTCTTGAAACCCTGTTCAGTAGAGAAGGCGTCCATGAAATCGGTGATCTTCGCATCGACCGCGCGCACGCCGATCACGCGCTGCTGCAGGCCGTAGCGGATCACCTGGTCCTCGTGCCACGGGATGAACGCCGGGTTGATGGTCACCAGGCCGAGCTTGCGCCCGAGCGTGCAGGCATGGAAGAGCGTCGTCTCGCCGAGGCCGAGGACCGGGATGTCTACCACCGCCTTCGCTTCGGCGAGGCCCGCATCCTGGAAATGGGTGATGGCGATCGCGTCGTAGCCCTGGCGCTCGGCCTCGATGGCGTTGCGGATGAAATTGCGCGCGATGCGGAATTCGGTGACGGCATGGGTCGTCGTCGCGGGCGGCGTGGTCGTGTTGAACGTGCCGGTGAACTCGGGGTCGAGAATCGCCTTTAAGTGCGGTTCCACCTTGTTGATGTAAGGCGCATGCTGCACGCGGTCGGTCGCGCCCTGGAACCAGATTTTGTATTGGCTCATTTGCCGCTCTCCATCAGGGCAAGCGCGCGCAGCGGGCTGCCGCTGCCGTTGCGGATCTTCAATGGCGCCGCCACCACCACCGCGCCGGTCGGCGGCAGCTGGTCCAGGTTGGTGAGGCATTGCAGGCCGTAGCGGCCCGCGCCGTGCATGTAGTAGTGGCAGGGATAGGGCGGGCGCAGGTGATACGCCTGGCCGGCATCCGTGCCGATCGACTCGGTGCCGAAGCCGAGCAGGTCGCGCTCCGCGACGAGGAACTTCACCGCGTCGGTGTCCGGGCCGGGCGTGTGCTGGCCGGTCTCGTCGTAGTTCTGGTACTCGACCGGGTCGATGCTGCGTTTCGACCAGCCGGTGCGCATCAGGACCCACGCGCGGGGCGGAAGGCGACCGTGTTTTTTTTCCCACTTCTTTATCCATGCAACCGTGAGAAGGAAATCCGCATCCTCCGCGGCCTCGCGGCTGCAGTCCAGGACGCAGGCAGGACCGATGAAGCGCTGCGGCGGAATGCTGTCGGTCGCGTTATTGGGCAGGTCCTTTCCGGACACCCAGTGGATCGGCGCGTCGAAATGCGTGCCGGTGTGCTCGCCACAGGAAAAATTGTTCCAGTACCACGCCGGGCCGCGCTCGTCGTAACGCGACACTTCCTCGATGCGGAACGGCCAGGCCTGGCCCATCTCCGGCGGCAGCGAGATCTGCGGGAACTCGGGGGAAAGAGTCTGCGTGAGGTCGACCACGCGGATTCTGCCCGCCGACAATTCGCGAATGAGACTATCGAGGGTGCTCATGAGGACAGTTCTCTTTCCAGCGCCTTCGGATTGTCGCGCCAGCGCGCGAGCCATTCCTGCGCGACGTCGCCGGGATACACGTCCTCGACGCCGTCGCGCAGGGCGCCGACGATGGCATCCGCCAGCCCGGCCGCAGCGACTTTGGGCGGCGGCAGCAGCTGGTTCCATTCGTCGTCGATCGGCCCGGGGAAGACATTGACCACGCGCACGCCTGCGGGCCGCATTTCGGCGCGCAGGCACTGCGCCAGCGAGTGCGCCGCCGCCTTGGAGGCGGAAAAGGTGCCGTGCGGCGGGAAATTGGCGAGCGCGTAGATCGACAGCACATTCACCCAGGCTGCCGCGCTCGCCAGGCCGTCGGCGCCGCGCGCGCGCATGGCGGGGCCGAATTCCTGCGCCAGGCGCAGCAGCCCGAAGTAGTTGACGTCCATCTCGGCGCGGGCGGTCTCGACGCCCGCCCGGTTGCCGATGCCGAAAGCGCGGTGGTGCTCGGCGTTGTTGATCAGGATATCCACCTTGCCGCCGATCTCGGCCGCCAGCTCGCGGACGTTTTTCGAGTCGGTGACATCGAGCGGCAGCAGGGTGACCTGGGAAACCTTGCTTAACGCATCAAAACCGGAAAACTTCTTCCACGGCTCGGCATACCCCACCCAGATGAGCTCTGCGCCCGCCTGGGCGAGCGCGTTCACGATCGCCTGGCCGGCCGCGGTCTTGCCGTCGGTCACCAGGACTTTGCGGAATTTCGGATCGCAGGTGAATTCCCGCAATTGCCGGTCGTCTGCCATGTTGGAAGTCTCCTTCTCGGGAAGCGCCGCAAGCACTGCCTGCCCGGCGCGGTCAAGCCGGGCGGCGACGCGCACTCGCGCGGGTGGCGGCGGCACGCCGCCATGCAGGTGTGCCACCACGGTAGGGCCGCAGTCGAGGTGCACGAGGCCGAGGCGCCACGGCAGCCGCTCGCGGAAGAACAGGTCGTTGCTGTGATGTAAAAGCGTGCTCGACAGAAGTTCGCCTTTCCCTGATTGAGGACTCCATGGGAGATGAACCGAAAGGCACTGCTGGCAAGCCTCGCGCGGAGGGTATTGCACCGTGCCGCAATCGCGGCACTGCTGCAGCTCGAAGCGGCCGAGCGCCGCGGCGGCGGTCAGCCCGAGCGCGACGCGGCTGCGCGCCGCCGGTGGCAGCGTCGGCAGCCGCGTGCGCAGGACCGGGTTTTTGCGTTTTGGCTTGTCTAGCATCGGAGGATCGCCGCGCCGGAACCGAGACCACGGTCGAAGTTGATCATGCCGAAGCCGCTGACGAGGCCGAGTTTCGCATCCTTGACCTGGCGCTCCTGCGCCTGGCCGGTCAGCTGCCGCAGCGCCTCCACCATGCCGAGGAAGCCGCCCGCGGCGCCGGCCTGCCCGACCGAGAGCTGCCCGCCGCTGGTATTGAGCGGAAAGCTGCCGTCGTGCGTGAAGCTGTGCTCGCGTACGAAAGCCGGCGCCTCGCCCTTGCCGCAGAAGCCGAGGTCTTCGAGCTGCAGGAGCGAAATCACCGGGTAGTCGTCGTAGGTCTGGACGAAGTCCATGTCGCCCGGTCCGGCGCCGGCCTGCGCGTAGAGATCCTCGCGATCGAGCGCCCAGCCGGCGCGCATCTGCACCGGATCCGCGGCAAAGGCGTTATGCCTTTCGATGGTCCCCATCAAGGCTGCGAACGGAATGCCGAGCGCTTTTGCACGCTCTTCGCTCAATACCAGAAACCCCTCGGCACCTGCGCACGGCATGACGCAGTCGAACAGATGCAATGGCTCGGCGATCGCCCGCGCCGACAGGTATTCTTCCAGCGTCAGGGGTTTCTTGAAAAGCGCGTGCGAATACTTCAGCGCGTTGGCGCGCTGCGCCACGCACAGCTTGCCGAAATCCTCGCGCGTCGCGCCGTAGACGCGCATGTAGTAAGCCGTGAGAAAGGCGAAGCTCGCGTTCGGGCCGCCCGCGCCGTAGGGATAGACCGCGTCGCGTGCGAACTGGCTGAAATTGGCGAGCGTCAGCCGAAAGGAGTCGACGTGATTGGTGTCGCCGGCGATGCACGCGACGATGTCCGCGTCACCCGCCTGCACCGCGCGCGCCGCGCGCCGCAAGGCGACCACGCCGCTCGCGCCGCCGAGCGGCAGGTGGTCGAGCCAGCGCGGCGACAGGCCGAGGTGCTGGGTAAGGCCGATGGCGGTATCCGGCGCCAGGGTGAAGCTGGACACGCTCAGACCGTCCACCTCTGACTTTTTCAATCCTGAGGATTTCAGTAATTCTGAAAGGCTTCTTGCTAGCCACCAATGCGCTGCCCGGATCGAGTAGCGCACGTAAGGCACGGTGACCGGAACGGCGACGGCGACGCCTTCGTAGCTCTTGCGGGTCATGGCCGGCGCTTCCGCTCCCGGACGTCGAAGCAGTCGGTCGGATCGAGGGCGAAGTCCGCCAGCTTCGCTTTCTGCACCTTGCTCGTCGAGGTGACGGGAAGCGAGTCGAGAAAGGCGACATAACCCGGCGCCTTGAAGTAGGCGAGCCGCTCCAGGCACCAATTCTGGATGGAGATGGCGGTCTCCCGGCTCACCGCGTTGCTCCGGTTGAGGACCACGCAGGCCATGACTTCCTCGTCGCGCACCGGGTCGGGGGCTGCGATCACGGCCACCTGGGCCACCGCAGGATGGCCGGCGAGCGCCGCCTCGACCTCGAGCGCGGCGATGTTCTCGCCCGCGCGGCGGATGATGTTCTTGCGGCGATCGATGAAATGCAGCGCGCCGTCCGGCCCCCGGCGCACCACGTCGCCGGTGTGGAACCAGCCGTCGCGCCAGGCTGCGGCCGTGGCCTCGGGGTCCTTCAGGTAGCCGGAGAAGAAGCCGCGGCGCGGGTCCGGCCCGGCTTGCCGCACCAGGAGCTCTCCGCTTTCTTTCTCTATCAGGATCTCCAGCGCCGGCGGAGGGCGGCCGATGCAGCGCGTGCCGACATGGCGCGGCTCGCGGCTCGCCGCGATCAGCGCCCCCCCTCCGGTCTCGGTCATCGCCCAGGCCTCGATCAGCGGAAAGCCGAAGCGCTCCTCGAACGCGGCGTGGTCCGCGGGATTGGCATTGGCGCCGTAGCCGAAGCGCACGCAATGCGCTTTATCAAGAGATGTCTCAGGTAAATTCAGCAGCACGGCGGGCATGACGCCGAGGTAGTGCACGATCGTCGCGCCGGACTCGGCAACGTCGCGCCACCAGGTCTTCGGATGAAAGCGCTCGAGCTGGACGATGCAGCCGGCGCTCAGGATCATCGCGGTCGTCGACACCGCGAGCGCGTTCATGTGAAACAGCGGCAGCGGCGTGATGAGCCGCTCTTCGCCTTCGCGCAAGGCGCACAGGCCGGCTTCGGCGATATAGCGCCGCCCCGCGTTGAGGAAGTAGAAGTTGCTCAGCAGGCAGCCCTTCGGCTTGCCGCTGGTGCCAGAGGTGTAGAGCAGGGCGCACTCGCTTGCGTTGCCCGGTTTGGGGGCATCAGGAAAATCGCCGTCGAGCATTTCCCCGGTGACGACCAGGCTGGCTTCGCAATGGCCCAGGATATAGTCCAGCTCCGCTGCACGGTAGTCGGGATTGATCGGCACCACGGCTGCGCCGATCGAGTTGAGGGCGAGAAAGTGCAGCAGGAACTCCGGGCGGTTCTCGAGCCGCAGCGCGATGCGGTGCCCGGCGCCGTAGCCGCGCGCGCGGTAGCGTGCGGCGATGTGCGTCACCCGGTCGAGCGCCGCGGCGTAGCTCAGCGCAAGCTTTTCAGGCAACACCCGCAGGAACGGCCTGGCGCGGTGCGCGCGGGCAGTCTGCTCGAACGCCGAAAAGACCGTCGTCATTCTGCGGATGGTAAGATGCCGCGCGTCGTTCGGACAACGGGAGGAGGCCATGTTGAAGAGGATTGTTGCTCTTGCGCTGGGGCTCGCGCTCGGCGCGCCCGCGCCGGCGGCGGACACGATTTCGGCAACCCACGTGTTTCCGGCCTCGCTCATCTACTCGCGCAGCTTCCTCGAGTTCGTGAAGAAGGCCAACGAAGCCGGCAAGGGCGAGTTCACGATCCAGGTGCGCGGCGGGCCGGAAGCGATCGGCATGATGGAGCAGCCCGGCGCGGTGCGCAGCGGCGTCGTCGACATGGTCTACTCGCCGTGCGCGTTCTACGCCGCGGTCGTGCCCGAGTGCGACGCGGTAAGCGCCAGCACCGTCGACGGGCCGACGGCGCGCAAGAACGGCGGCATTGACCTCCTTAACCAGATCCATCAAAAACGCATGGGCGTGGTTCTGCTCGGATGGGTGGACAGCGGCATCCGCTTCACCCTGTGGTCGACCAAGGAGCCGAAGTTCGACAGCAGTGGGCACATCGACATCAAGGGCTTCAAGGTGCGCGGCAACCCGATCTACAACGCGTTCCTCACCAACTATCTCGGTGCGCAGGTCATCAACATCAACTCTTCCGAGCTGTACACGGCGCTCGAGCGCGGCACGGTCGACATCACGGCGTGGACGCAGATCGGCCTGATGGACCTCAACTGGGACCGCTACATCAAGTACCGCATCCTGCCCGACTTCTTCGAGACCGATCTGATGATCATCATGAACCAGAAGAAGTGGAGCTCGCTCTCGGCAAAGACGCGCGAGATCCTGCAGCGGGCTGCCATCGAGCACGAGTCTGCCAGCCTGCAGTCGCTGCAGGACCTGTGGAAGAAGGAGCAGGCGGAGCTCGCCCAGCGCGGCATCAAGACGCTGGCCCAGTCGCCGGAGGCGTCCAGGCGCTTCGTCGCCGGCGCCCGCGCCGCCAGCCTGGCGCGCATGAAGGAGCGCACAGAGAAGGCGGGCGGCATGGAGAACTACGATCGCATCGTTCAGCTGTTCACGCCGGGCTGATGAATAAAATCGGGGTCAGAGCCCGATTTCTGCAATCCGCGGTTCGGCAATGCTAAATCGGGCTCTGACCCTGATTTCCAAGGCCTACGACGCCATGCTTTACGGCATGGCGATCGCCGCCGGCTTCCTGATGGCGGCGATGATGGTCGTCATCTGCCTCGACGTGGTGCTGCGCAACCTGGGATACCAGAGCTCGGCCCACTTCTTCACTTTCACCGAGTACGCGCTTCTCGCCGTGCCCTGCCTCGGCGCGCCCTGGCTGGTGCGCGAGAAGGGACATATCTACGTCGAGATCCTGCTGATGTACCTGAAGCCCCGGCCGCGCAAGCTGCTCACCTGCGTCATCGGCGGCGTTTGCATCGCGGTCTGCGCAATCCTCGCCTGGTACGGCTTCGAAGTCACGATCAGCGACTTCCTGCAGAACGAGAAGGACGTGCGCTCGCTCGACATGCCGCGGTGGATGGTGGTCGGCTTCATCCCGTTGTCGTTCGCGATGATGGGCATCGAGTTCCTGCGCTTCGTCGCGCGGCGCGAGGATTTCCTCGGCAGCCTCGGCGGGCAGTCGGAGTAGGCCCTGAATGCAGTGGTACTGGGCCGCGCTGCTCCTGTTTGGCCTCGGCGTCGGGCTGATGATGCTCGGCATCCCGGTGGCGATCGCCTTCTTCGCCACCAACATCGTCGCCGCGGCGCTGTTCATGGGCGGCGGCCCCGGCATCGTGCAGGTGATCAACAACGGCTTCGGCGCGATGACCAGCTTCGCGCTGGTGCCGATCCCGATGTTCCTGCTGATGGGCGAGCTTTTCTACCATACGGGGCTGGCGACCAAATGCTTCAATGCCGCCGACAAGCTGCTCGGCAACGTGCGCGGGCGGCTCGCGTACGTGACGCTGATCGGCGGCACGGCGTTCGCCGGCCCGGCGGGCTCGAGCATGGGAGCCTGCGCGCTGCTCGGCTCGCTGATGGTGCCGGAGATGATGCGCCGGGGCTACAGCAAGTACCTGTCGATCGGGCCGATCATGGGCGTCGGCGGCCTGGCGGTGATCATCCCGCCCTCGGCGCTGACGGTGCTGCTCGCGACCCTCGGGCGTACCGACGTGGCGGACCTGCTGATCGCCGGCGTCGTCCCCGGCTTCCTGCTGGCGTCGATGTACGGCGTGCTGATCTGGGCATGGACGGTGATCCTGCCGGAGGCGGCGCCGGCCTATGCGCCGGAACCCGTGTCGCGGCGGGAAAAGATCCGCCTGTTCTTCGTCGACGTGATCCCGATGGTAGCGATTATCGTCTTCTCCGTGATCATCATGATCGTGGGCTGGTGCACGCCGACCGAGGCGGCGGCGCTCGGCGCGCTGTCGGTGATCGTGCTCGCCGCCTGCTACGGCGAGATGACCTGGAAGGCCTTGGTCAAGTCGCTCAACGGCGCGCTGCGGGTGACGGTCATGGCGTTCCTCATCATCTTCGGCTCGGCGACCTTCGCGCAGGTACTCGCTTTCACGGGGGCTTCGAGCGGGCTCATGAACTGGGCGCTCCGCTTCGACGTGACGCCGCTCGGCATGCTGTTCATCATGATCGGCGTGATCCTGTTCCTCGGCTGCTTCATGGACCAGCTGTCCATGATGCTGCTGACCGCGCCGATCTTCTTCCCGCTCGCCAAGACGCTCGGCTTCGACCTCACCTGGTTCGGCCTCATCATGCTGCTGGCGCTGGAGATCGGCTACACGACGCCGCCGTTCGGCCTGCTGCTGTTCGTCATGAAAGGCGTCGCGCCGCCGGGCACCACGATGAAAGACATCTACCTCGCCGGCATGCCGTTCATCGCTTGCGTTCTCCTGTTGATCGGGTTGATCATTGCTTTTCCGCCGCTCGCCACCTGGTTGCCGGCGAGCAGCCATTAGCAAGGAGGAAGCATGGCCCGCTTCAAGTTCACCGTCGACGGCAAGCGCGTTGCTGTGAACGCCGAGCCCGAGATGCCCCTGCTGTATGCCCTGCGCAACGATCTCGGTCTCGACAATCCCCACTTCGGCTGCGGCCTCGCGCAATGCGGCGCCTGTACCGTGCACCTGGACGGCGAGCCGGTGCGCTCGTGCGTGCTGCCGGTGTCCGCTGCGAGCGGCAAGACGGTCACCACCCTCAAGGGCCTCGGCACGCCGGACAAGCCGCATCCGCTGCAGGCGGCGTATGTCGAGGAGCAGGTGCCGCAGTGCGGCTACTGCATCAACGGCTGGGTGATGACCGCCGCGGCTTACCTCAAGAAGAACCCGAAGGCGAGCGACGCGCAGCTGCGCGACGCCCTCGCCGGGCTCAAGTGCCGCTGCGGAACGCACGTGGCCATCCTGCGCGCCATCAAGCGCGCCCAAGCCAGCCTGGCGTGAGGAGAACATCATGACGACCCTGACTCGCCGCGAATTCCTGAAGAGCTCCGGGGCGCTGGTCGTTGCGTTCGCCGCGCCGCCGCTCACCGGGGCGGTGGCGCAAGTCGCCGGCGGCAAGCCCGCGCTCGCGCCGACGGAGCTCGACTCCTGGGTCGCAGTGCTGCCCGACGGCCGCGTGCAGGCCTTCTTCGGCAAGATGGACATGGGGCAGAGCCTCGAGGTCGCGATCGCGCAAATCGTGGCCGACGAGCTCGATGTCGCATGCGACAAGGTGGACGTGCTCATGGGCGACACCGGCACTTCGTGCAACCAGGGCGGCGCGTCGGGCAGCACTGGCGTGTCGAATGGCGGGCGACTGCTGCGCAACGCCGCAGCCGAGGCGCGGCGGCTGCTGCTGGAAGGCGCATCGCGCAAGCTCGATGTCCCGGTCGATCAGTTGCAGGTTGAAGACGGAGTCATTCGTTCCGCAGCAAAGCAGGTCTCTTACGCCGAGCTGGTCGGCGGCAAGTACTTCCACCATCAGGTCGAGTGGAACAAGCAAGTCGGGAACGCGATGGACATCAAGGTCCACGCGAAACCGAAATCGCCAGCCGACTACAAGGTTGTGGGCAAGTCCTTCGCGCGCCGCGACGTCGCCTGGAAGGTTTACGGCACCGACCGGTTCGTCACCGACGTGCGCGTGAAAGGCATGCTCCACGCGCGGGTGATCCGGCCGCCGCGCGCCGCGTGCCAGGTACGAGGCGTGGACGAGGCGTCGATCAGGTCGATCCGCGGCGCGCGCGTCGTGCGCGAGAAGGACTTCGTCGCGGTGGTCGCGCCACGCGAGTGGGATGCGGTGCGCGCGGCGCAGATGCTGAAGGTCGACTGGCATGCGCTCGACGGCGCGTTCCCGGCGATGGATCAGCTGCACGAGCACATCCGAAGTGCCAAGGTCGTGAAGCGCGAGGAGCCCGTGAAGAAGGGCGACCTGGCAGCGGCGTTCAGCGCGCCGGGCGTGCGCATCGTCGAAGCGCAGTACGAGTGGCCGTTCCAGTCGCATGCCAGCATGGGTCCCGGCTGCGCGGTTGCCGACGCCAGGGTCGACCGCTGCACGGTGTGGACGGGATCGCAGAAGCCCCACTTTGTGCGTGACGGGGTGGCCAGGCTGCTCGGCATGGCGCCGGAGAAAGTGCGGGCGATCTGGGTTGCCGGGCCGGGCTCCTACGGGCGCAACGACGCCGGAGACGCCGCGCTCGACGCGGCGTTCCTCTCGAAGGCGACCGGCAAGCCGGTGCGGGTGCAGGGCATGCGGGCCGACGGCACGGCGTGGGACCCGAAGGGCCCGGCGTGCGTGCATCGCGCGCGCGCGGCGATCGATGCCAGCGGCAAGGTGATCGGCTACGAGTTCGTCTCCAAGGGCTTCTCGCGCCAGCACATCGCTACCAACGAGTCGGACCCGGCGGACAGCCTGGTCGGGCAGGCCACCGGCATCCCGGCGAAGGGTACGCAGATCTTCGGCGTGCCGGCGGAGTCCTACGGCTTCGAGAACAAGCTGCTCGCCTGGGAGACGATCGCGCCGCTGGTGGAGAACTGCTCGCCATTGCGCACCGCGCATATGCGCGATCCGGTCGGGCCCGAGATCCACTTCGGAGCCGAGCAGTTCATCGACGAGCTGGCCGCCGCGGTGGGCGAAGATCCGGTCGCATTCCGCCTGAGGTATCTCACCGAGGCGCGGCATCAGGCGGTGGTCAAAGCCGCCGCCGAAAAGGCCGGATGGCAGGCAAGGAATTCTTCTGAAAGAACCATGAAGGGCCGGGGCATCGCTTTTGCCGAGCGCAACGGCACTGCGGTGGCCGCCGTGGCCGAGGTCGAGGTCGAGCGCAGCACGGGGCGGATCTGGGCGCGTCGCGTGGTGGTCGCGCACGATTGCGGCCTGGTGATCAATCCGCAGGGCCTGCGCTACACGATCGAAGGCAACGTCGTGCAGGGCATCTCGCGCGCGGTTTACGAGCAGGTCCGCTTCGACCGCGATGCGGTCAGCAGCGTCGACTGGGCGAGCTATCCGATCCTGGAGATGCAGGACGCTCCGGCGACGATCGAGGTGCTGCTGATCAACCGGCCGGAGGTCGCACCCTCGGGCGCCGGCGAGCCGACGATGCGGGTGATCCCGGCCGCCGTGGCGAACGCGTTCTTCGACGCCACCGGCGTGCGCCTGCGCAAGGCGCCGCTCAACGCGGAGAGAGTGAAAGCAGCGCTATCGCGCGCCTGAACCGCC
>Ga0209806_1001777_pt1 | contig 13885 bp, 8 predicted proteins | sample GraSoiAngelo_152_FD_186166 | JGI IMG/M metagenome (GOLD analysis project Ga0209806, IMG submission 186166) | Grasslands soil microbial communities from the Angelo Coastal Reserve, California, USA - 14_1009_12_30cm (SPAdes) (version 2) | ecosystem: Environmental > Terrestrial > Soil > Grasslands ... | reverse complement strand
GGCTGCACCATCAAGTGGAGATGATGCAGGCTGTCATTGCGAGGGGCGAAGCCCCGTGGCAATCTCCACCCGGGGAGATCGCTTCGCTCCGCTCGCGATGACAAACTGGAGTGAGATTGCTTCGTCGCTTCGCTCCTCGCAATGACGGCTTCCCTTTACACGTCGAAGTACAGGTAGAACTCTGCCGGGTGCGGCCGCATCCGCACAAAGTCACCTTCCTTGTGCCGCTTCAGCTCGATCCACGCCTCGATGAGATCCGGCGTGAAGACCCCGCCCTCCAGCAGGAAGGCGTGATCCGCCTCAAGCGCGGCCAATGATTCATCCAATGAGCCCGGAAGCTGTTTGATCTTCTTGGCCTCCGCCTCCGGCAGTTCGTACAGGTCCACGTCCATGGGGTCGCCGGGATCGATCTTCCGGCGGATCCCGTCCAGTCCCGCCATCAGCAGGGCCGCAAACGCCAGGTACGGGTTGGCAGACGGATCCGGCGGCCGGTATTCAATCCGCTTCGACCGCGGGCTCGTCGAGTAGACCGGAATGCGCACGGCGGCGCTGCGGTTGCGCTGCGAGTAGACCAGGTTGACCGGGGCCTCGAACCCGGGGACCAGCCGCCGGTACGAGTTCGTGGTCGGCGCGCAGAACGCCATCAGCGTGGGCGAATGGGCGAGCAGACCTCCGATGTAGTACCTCGCCAGATCGCTCACCTGCGCGTAGCCCTTGGGGTCGAAGAACAGGTTCACCTCATCCTTCCAGAGGCTCTGGTGACAGTGCATGCCCGACCCGTTGTCGCCGAAGATGGGCTTGGGCATGAACGTGACCGTCTTGAAGTGTTGCCGGGCCACCATCTTGGCCAGGTACTTGTAGAGCATCATCCGGTCGCCCATGTCGGTCAGCGTGGTGAAGCGCAGATCGATCTCGCACTGGCCGGCGGAGGCCACCTCATGGTGGTGGACCTCGACCTCGATCCCCGCTTCCTTCATCTTCAGAACCAGTTCGGAGCGGAAGTCCTGCAGGCTGTCGGCCGGCGGTACTGGGAAGTACCCCTCTTTGTGCCGGGGCTTGAACCCCAGGTTGGGCTTTTCGTCCCGCCCGCTATTCCAGGCTCCCTCCGCCGAGTCGATCGAGTAGAAGGCGGAGTGCTGCGTCAGGTCATAGCGGACATCATCGAACACAAAGAACTCGGCTTCCGGCCCCCAGTAAGTAGTCGTGGCGATTCCCGATTTGGCCAGATAGCCCTCCGCTTTTTGCGCAATGTACCGGGGATCGCGGGTGTAGCGCTCTCGCGTCACCGGGTCCACGATGTCGGAAATCAACAGGAGGGTCGGCACGTGCAGGACGGGATCGACCCGCGCGGTGCGGGCGTCGGGCACCAGCAGCATGTCGCTCTCATCGATGGCTTGAAATCCGCGAATGCTGCTGCCGTCGAACCCGATGCCCTCGATGAACATGCTTTCATCCAGCTCGTCGGCGGGCGCGGAGAAGTGCTGCCAGGTGCCGACCACGTCGGTGAACCGGAAATCCACCATCTGCACCCCCTGCCGGCGGCAGAGGTCAATCACCTGTGAGGGATTGACCATCCCTTGGTCTGCGAGATGATTGCGGATCTGCTCCTTCATGCCGTGCCCTCCTGTATGAAAACAGATACGGCGCCCCCGCAAGGAGGGCGCCGTGGCCCTGCACACAACTATATGTTTCCCCGGAATATAGCAGAGAATATCATGCCGGTCAAGTTGATTGTGCCTTCCTCACTCCCGGGGGGCCACGGCGGGCTGCGCTGTAGCGGTAGATCGCTCAACCATCCCCGCAGGCGGCGCCACTTTCCAGAACAACGGCGCGTACTGCTCCCAGAGCCGCAGCACGGTCTGTGCGTGCCGGCTCCCGGTCAGCCGCGCATGGCTGGCAATCAACTTCTGCAGCTGCGCCTCGTCGTCTGCACCGCGCAACCGTTCCCAGCGCACGTGCTCGGGGTTGCACCGGGCGGGAAGGATATGGTCCGCATCGAGCACGTAGGCGGTTCCCCCGGTCATGCCCGCGGCAAAGTTCCGCCCCACGTCTCCCAGCACCACGACCGTACCCGCGGTCATGTACTCGCAGCCATGGTCGCCCACGCCCTCAACGACCGCGCTGGCTCCGCTGTTGCGCACGGCAAAGCGCTCTCCCGCCCGCCCCGCGGCAAACAGCCGGCCGCCGGTGGCGCCATAGAGGACGGTATTGCCGAGGATGACGTTCCGATCGGTCACGCCCATCAACGCCCGGGGCGGCCGGATCACGATGACGCCGCCCGCCATCCCTTTGCCGACATAATCGTTGGCTTCCCCCTCCAGCATCAGGGTTATGCCCGGCACACAGAAGGCACCGAAGCTCTGCCCGGCGGCACCGGCGAACTCAAGGGTGACAGATCCATCCGGGAGGCCGGCGTCCCCGTGCGCTTCAGCGATCATGCCCGCCACCCGGGCCCCGACCGCGCGGTGGGCGTTGCGGATGGGAGAACGCAGCCGGACCGGCCGTCCCTGCGCTCGCGCCGCGGTGATCTCGCGAATGATCTGCGCGTCGAGGTCGGCGTCCTCGGTCCGGTCGTTGCGTGGGGTCACGTTCCGGCGGGACCGTGCCCCCTGCGGATCGGGGTCGCGCAGGATGAACTCGAGATTCACACGCGCCGCTTTGGGGTGGTCAGTCGGCTTTGGCCGGAGCAGATCCACGCGGCCGACGATTTCCTGAATCGACCGGGCGCCGAGCTGGGCCAGGATCTCACGGACCTGGGCGGCCACGGCGCTCAAGTAGGCGATGACCATCTCGGGCGTGCCGCTGAACTTCGCGCGCAGCGTCTCCTGCTGGGTGGCAATACCTACCGGGCACGTATTGAGGTGACACTGCCGGGCCATCACGCACCCCAGCGCCACGACGGCGGCGCTGCCGAAACCGTACTCATCCGCGCCCAGCAGCGCGGCGATGACGATATCGCGACCGATCTTCAATCCGCCGTCAACGCGGAGCCGCACGCGCCCCCGCAGGTCGTTGCCCACCAGCACCTGCTGCGCCTCGGCCAGGCCCAGCTCCCACGGCACGCCGGCATTCTTGATCGAGTCGAGCGGCGACGCGCCGGTTCCGCCGTCGTGCCCGCTGATCTGAATCGTATCGGCGAATCCTTTGGCCACGCCGGCGGCGATCGTCCCTACGCCGGCCTCCGCCACCAGCTTCACCGCCACACGCGCGCGGGGATGGATGCGTTTCAAGTCGTAGATCAGTTGCGCCAGGTCCTCGATGCTGTAGATGTCGTGATGCGGGGGTGGAGAGATCAAGGTGATGCCCGCCTGGGCCCGGCGGATCCGGGCGATCTCCGCAGAGACCTTGTGGCCCGGCAGCTGTCCGCCTTCACCCGGCTTGCTTCCCTGCGCCATCTTGATCTCCAGCTCATCCGCCGACAGGATGTACTCCGGGGTGACGCCAAACCGCGCAGAGGCAATCTGCTTGATGCGGCTGTTGGAGGACGCCCGGTAGCGCTGCGGATCTTCGCCGCCTTCGCCGCTGTTCGAGCGCGCGCCGATCCGGTTGGCGGCGGTGGCCAGCGTCTCGTGCGCCTCCCGCCCCAGCGCGCCGTGCGACATGGCGGAGACGACGAACCGCCGCAGGATCGCCTCGACCGGCTCCACCTCCTCCAGCGGGACCGGCGCCTGCGGGACGAACTCGATCAGATCACGCACGGTGGCGGGGGGTCGCGACGCGATCAGCCCGATCAGCGCCTCGCGCGCTACGGCATCGCCGGTACGGATCGCCCGGTGCATGGCCTTCACCACGTAGGGGTTGAAGGCGTGGTACTCGCCGTCACGCCGGAACCGCACCAGCCCGGCTTCAGTCAGCGCTTCGTGCGGCGTGGAAAGTGCCGCGCGGTGACGGTCTAGCGCCTCAGCCGCAAGCTCGGTGAGGCCGATCCCATCGAGCCGTGAGGGCGTGCCGGGGAAGTACTGCGTCACCAGTGTGCGGTCGAGCCCCACTGCCTCGAAGAGCTGAGCGCCGCAGTACGCCGAGAGCGTGCTGATTCCCATCTTGGACATGATCTTCCGCAGCCCCGCATCGACCGCGGTGCGGTACGCGGCCCAGCGATGGTGCGGGTTGCCCACGATGTGCGGGTCCGCCGCGAGCGTCTGCAGCGCCAGATACGGGCAGATGGCGCTGGCGCCGTACCCGATCAGGCAGGCGAACTGGTGGATATCCCGCGCCTCCCCTGTCTCGGCGATGAGGCTGGTGCGCATACGCAGCCCGCGGCGGATCAGTTCGTGGTGCACAGCCGCCACGGCCAGCAGCATCGGGATCGGCACCCAGCGGGCATCAACGCCCCGGTCGCTGAGAGCGATGACGGCCGCGTCGCGCGCTGCCTCGGCCGCTGCGTCAAAGAGCTCCCGCAACGCCGCGGCCAGCCCACCAGGACCCGCGTCCGCGGGAAAGCGCGCCGGAAGCACCCGCACCGGGAATGGCCCCTCGGACTGCAGCCAGCGCATGTCGTCGGGCAGCAAGATCGGACTGGGCAGCTGCAACAAATGCGCATGCGCCGGCGAGTCCTCCAGAAACGACGGCCGCGGTCCCAGGTACACGGCCAGGGACATCACGGTGCGTTCCCGGAGGGGATCGATGGGTGGATTCGTGACCTGGGCGAACCGCTGCTTGAAATACTGGTAGAGGAGTCGCGGCCGAGCCGAGAGCACAGCCGGGGGGATGTCGTCCCCCATGGAGAAGACCGGGTCTTTCCCTTCCTGCACCATCGGGCGGAGGATGCGTTCCACATCCTCCAGCGTGTATCCGAAGGCGCGCTGGTGCGCCGGCGAGGCGTCACCACCGGCACCATTGAGCGGCACCGGCCCGAGCCGGACGAGATGCCGGCGGACCCACGCCCCATAGGGCAGAACCTGGGCCAGCGCCGCCTTGACCTCGTGATCCCGCACCACGGCGCCCCGTGCGGTGTCCACCACCAGCATCTGCCCCGGCCCCAGCCGTCCCTTCTCGAGGATGCGCTCGGGAGCGATGTCGAGCACGCCGGCCTCCGAGGCCATCACGATCAGATCATCTTTTGTGCGCACGAAGCGAGCGGGGCGCAGGCCGTTGCGATCCAGCGCCGCGCCGACCGCAACCCCATCCGAAAACGCCAGGGCGGCCGGCCCATCCCACGGTTCGGTCAGACAGGCGTGGTATTCGTAGAACCCCCGCACCGCCTCGTCGAGCCCGTCCTCCGCTTCCCAGGCTGCGGGCACCAGCATGGCCAGGACGTGGGCGAGGCTGCGGCCGGATACCGTCAGCAGCTCAACGACGTTGTCCAGCATCGCGCTGTCGCTGCCGCCCTCCTGGATCACCGGCTGCAGCACCCGCAGGCGGCCGCCCCAGACAGCGGCGCAGAGTTCAGGGTCTCGCGCCTGCATCCAGTGCACGTTGCCGCCCAGCGTGTTGATCTCGCCGTTGTGGGCAAGAAAGCGGAATGGCTGGGCGAGGCTCCAGCTCGGGAACGTGTTGGTGCTGTACCGCTGATGGAAGACGGCCAGCGCCGTCTCGTAGATGGGATCGGTGAGATCGCGATAGAAACGCGACAACCACGGAGACGTGAGCAGTGCCTTGTAGACGACCGTGCGCCGCGAGCACGACGGGACGTACAGGGCGAGGCCGGCCTCGCCTGCCCGCCGTTCGCTCCAGCGGCGACACAGGTACAGGGCGCGGTCGAAGGCGTCGCCGGCCATCGTCCCGGGCTGGGCCACCACGACCTGCGCGATGTGCGGCTGCGTCGCCCGGGCGTGATCGCCCAGCGCGTCCAGATCCGTTGGCACATCGCGCCAGCCTACGAGGCGCAGCCCGGTCTGCGCGATGACCTCCTGCACGAGGGCCATGGCTCGTTCGCGGTCGCGCAGGGCGGCGGGCAGAAAGCACATCCCTACCGCGAGGTGATCATCGGGTGCACGGATGTCGAGATCCCGGCGCAGCACCGCGTACGGTAGCTGCGTCATCACGCCCGCGCCGTCACCGGTCTTCCCGTCGGCAGCGACCGCCCCGCGATGACTCAGGTTGGCGACCGCGGTCAGGGCATGCTGCAGGATGGTGTGGCTGCGGCGGCCGCGGGCATCCGCCACGAACCCCACGCCGCAGGCGTCTCGCTCCGTTGCGAGTCCGTCGTTCATCGGCCGGCCCGTCACCAGCCGCCGCAAGATACGCAAAAGCCCAAGGCGGCGGCTCCTCATCCCTGACGCCGCAGGGCCGGAAGGCCAACGCCTTCCGGACGAATGAGGAACCTCCCCCTCGGGCTTTTCTCCCGACGGTGTGGCCGGGCGCGTCGCCGGCCTGCGCCGCTAGGACCTGTCCCGCGCCGGGTAGGCGCGACGGAACCCTAGGCGCACTTCCTCACTGAATTACCTCCCTGCATTCCTTCAGGCAGACGATCGCGGTCAAGTCAGGTTTCGACCTGATCTCACCGGCAGGTCCAGGCTCCCCGGCCGCATGTCGCCTCGCCGCGCGGGTGAAAGCCGGCCGGCAGGCCGGGCGGCCGTCGAGCGCACGCACTCCAGACACAGCCACTTGGTCCCGCGGCCAAACCACTGGCACTTGATCAGGACGGTGGCGGTATCCGGCGTGCCGCACAGGTGACATTTGCTCATCGCGCTCACCGAAAAACACAAGACGCCGGCTGGAGTGCCGGCGTCCTGGCCGACCGGGTATTGGGCTTCTTGTACCATACCCGGTCACGGCTGTCAACCTCGGCGCCCGCTCAGGCGCGCGAGAATGACACGGAGGGTCTAGCATCACAGAGGCGGAATATCCACCACCGTCGCACATCAGGAGGTCCTATGCCGCACTACCGGTACCTCATCGTTGGCGCCGGCATGACCGGTGATGCCGCCGTCCGGGGCATCCGCGAAATCGATTCCTCCGGCCCCATCGGCGTGATCGGCGCCGAGCCGCACCCGCCGTACAACCGCCCTCCGCTGTCGAAGGGACTGTGGAAGGACCAATCCCTCGAGCAGATCTGGCGGGGCACCGGCAGCCTCGATGTGGAACTGCACCTGAGCCGCCGGGCCATCCAGCTCGACAAGAGCGGCAAACTGGTGGTGGACGATCGCGGCACTGTCTACACGTTTGACAAATTGCTGCTGGCCACCGGCGGCCGGCCGCGCCGCCTTCCCTTCGATCGCGAGGGCGATCGCATTATCTACTTCCGCACACTCGACGACTACCGGCGCCTGCGTGAACTGGCAGGGGCCGGACGGCGGATTGCCGTGATCGGGGGCGGGTTTATCGGCTCGGAGATCGCCGCCGCGTTGACCATGACTGGCGGGCAGGCCGTGATGCTGTTCCCTGAGGACGGCATCGGCAGCCGTCTCTTCCCCGCGGGTCTGGCCCAGGCGCTCAACCAGTTCTACCGGGAGAAAGGCGTGGAGGTGATTACCGGCGAGCTCGTCTCAGAGATAACCACCACCAGTGGGAACACGGTGCTGACCACAAAGAGCGGGCGGCGCATCGACGCTGGCGGCGTCGTCGCCGGTCTCGGCATTCAGCCCGAGGATCAGCTGGCGTCGGCGGCGGGGCTGCGCACCGACGACGGGATCGTCGTCGACGAATTCCTGCGCACCAGCGCCCCCGAGATTTACGCTGCCGGCGATGTGGCCAAGTTTCCCAATCCGGCGTTGGGCACCCGCATCCGCGTCGAGCATGAAGATAATGCCAACACCATGGGGCAGACGGCGGGCCGGAACATGGCCGGGCCGCCGGCGCCGTATCACCATCTCCCGTTCTTCTATTCCGACCTCTTTGACTTGGGCTACGAGGCCGTCGGCGACCTGGATTCGCGCCTGACCACGATCGAAGATTGGAAGCAGCCGCACCGTGAAGGCGTCGTCTACTACCTGCGCGACGGGCGTGTGCGCGGCGTCCTGTTGTGGAACGTGTGGGGACAGGTGGATCAGGCCCGCGCGTTGATCGCGCAACCCGGCCCATTTTCCCGCCAGGATCTCATCGGCCGCCTGCCCGCATAGCGGCGCCTACCGCAGCGCCTGCAGAAAGTCCCGCAGCGCAGCATTGAATCGCTCGGGCTGCTCGAGGTTGCTGACGTGGCCGGCCTCGGGAATGATGACCAGGCGCGACCCGGGAATCGCCTCGTGCATCGTCCTGGCGCTGCTGACCGGCGTGGCCTTGTCATCCTCGCCCACGACGATCAGCGTCGGCACGCGGATGGACGAGAGCAGCGGGGTACTGTCGGGCCGTTGCGCCATCGCCCGCAGCCCGCCGACCAGCGAGGGCGTCCGCCGGCTCTCCATCAGGTCGCGAACGGTTTTCACCAGATCCGGCCGGGATTCCAGCGTCTTCGTGGCGACGACCAGTTTGACAAAGTCGTCGAGGTACCCCGCCGGCCCGTCGCGCTCGATGCGGGCGATGCTGTCGTAGCGGCGCTGCCGTCCTTCCGGGGTATCGGCCTCCGCACGCGTATCCAGGAGCAGCACGGCCTTCGCGTGGTCCGCATGGCGGGCCAGGTAGCGGAACAACACATAGCCACCCATCGAAAAACCGCCGAAGACTGCCGTGGGGAGGCGGAGATGCTCGACAAGCGCATGCAGGTCGTCGGCGAGTTCATCCAGCGATGCCGGCGTCCCGCCCGACTCGCCGAACCCTCGTAGATCCGCCGTGATCAGTCTGCCGGCGCCGGCCAGCGGAGTTTGCGGTTCCCACATCCGGCGCGAAAACGGAAAGCCGTGGATCAGCACGACCGGTGGTCCAGAACCGGTGTCGGCGTACGCCAGCCGCACGCCCGCGCGAGTGATATGAGCCATGGCCTATTTGCCTCATGTCCCCATTCCATCTTCCAGGCGGGATGCCTCCTCATCCCACCAGGCGCCGTTGGTGACGCAGTCCAAATGCTTGCAGTTCCACGAACTGCGCGAACATGCCGATGGCGATGCCACGGTCTGGACTAAAGAGCTCCAGCGCCCTCGTGTTCACCCAGGGTGCTTCCTCCCGGCCAATGTAGGCTCGATGGCTGCTCCATGGGTATTGCGCAACATTTCGTGTCAATCCGGCCCGGATGGGGTTCAGGTGAATGTACCCGAGCACAGCCAGAAAGTAGAAATCATAGTCGCACCGCTTCGACCAAAACCGGTCAGCGAACACATGCCCATGATGGCGGTAGAGGCGGTTGATGTATTGCGCATGCCGTTGCAGAAGACCATGCATGAATGTCGACACGGGGCGGTCAGCGACCTCGACGAGCAGATGGAAATGATTGGGCATCAGACAATAGGCGTGGACGCTGACGCCATGGGCAATGGCGTCCATCCGAAGGCGCTGTAGGAAGAAGAGATAGTCCGCGCGGTTGGGATAGAGGCATGCGCCACGGTTTCCTTTTGACGTGATATGCACGAACGATTCAACAATCACACCCCGTGGCCGTCTCGGCATCCGCTTCACCCTGCCGCTCCCAGCCTAAGAATACGCACCCATCTCCGTCATCCCAATAGCCCAGTTGAGTCAAAAGGAGGGGACAGGCCCCTCCTCTGATCAAGGGTCGATTGCCTTTGGGAACGGGCTTACCCTCCTTCCTCCCCCAATCGCGCAAATTGCCAGGGAATTCGCGGTTACTGCTAATCGCCGGGCATGACGGGACGGCATCCCGTGGTCGGCAAATCAGGCAGGAGGGGACTGTCCCCTCCTGCTCGCGAAGGCGGCCGGTGGGCGTCAGCCCAGATCGCGGATGGCCTGCACGACGGCGTCGGCGACTTTCAGGCCGATCAGCATGCAGGTGAGGTTCGTATTCGCACGAGGGATCTGGGGGATGATCGAGGCATCGGCCACGTAGACGTTACCGGTTCCATGCACGCGGCCGGTCGGGTCCACGACCGCCTGGGAATCGGTCGCCGGCCCCATCTTGCACGTGCCCACGGGATGCGCGTAGGTGTCGACGGTGCTGCGGATGAAAGCAAACAGTTGGTCCTCACGCAGGACGCGCAGCCCGGGATCGACCTCCGCGGCGATCGTGGAGGTGAGCGGTTCGAATGTGGCGAGATGCCGTGCCATGATGACGCCATCGGCGAGCACGGCCATGTCGCGATCCTCCGGGTCTGTGAGCAACCGCCGCTCGATCACCGGGGCGAGCTCCGGGTCGTCCCCGCGCAGCAGCACCCGGCCGCGCGACCGCGGGGTCATGTTGAACGCGTACATCATGAACTCCCACTCGCCGGCTTCCGTCTCGTGCATGTACGGCAGGACGTGCAGATCGAACCCCTCGGTGCACTGACCGCTGGTGCCCCGCAGGATCACCTGGCTCTGCAGCAGCGTCCCCCGCCGATACTCCTCGATCACCGCCCGCCGGGCCGCAGGGGAGGGCCCGAAGCGCATGGCGACCCCGGGATGATCGTGCAGGTTCTCCCCGACCCCGGGCGAGTCTGTCGCCGCAAAAATCCCGAGCTCCGTGAGATGCCCACTCGGCCCGATGCCCGATCGCATCAGAATCGCGGGGGAGCCGTACACGCCCGCAGCCAGGATGAACATTCTCGCCACCAGCTCGACCTCAGCCCCGCCGCTGCAGATCAGGGCCGTGGCGTTCTCTTGATCAAACAGCAAGCGGTCGGCGGTCGTGCCGTCATACACGGTGAGGGTGGGCAGCTCCCGCACCGGGTCGAGGAAGGCAAATGCCGAGTTCCAACGGGTGTGATCGAGCACGTTGGCATGGAATGGGGCCACGGCCTGCGGTGGATCCGGCGCGCTCAGGTCCGGCAGCCGGGGGAATCCCGCGGCCTCGGCCGCCTGCAAGAATACCCGCTGCCAGGTGGAGAGTTCTTCGTCGCGATAGATCCGCGTGGGCAGCGATCCGCCGTGGCCGTGGTGCGTCGCATCGGGCTCCGCGCATTGCTCGACCTGATCAATCAGCGGACGGAGCTCGGCGTAGGTCCACCCATGGTTCCCCGCCGCGGCCCACGCATCGTAGTCGGCCGGCATCCCCCACAACGCGGCGCAGAGGTTGTGGGCCGAGCATCCACCGATCACCCTGGCTCGCGGCTCGGAGACCGTGGTGCCGTCCTCACGTTCCTCACCGTAGCCCCAGTCGTGCGTTCCCGGCCGGACTCGGGCGTCGAGCAGTTCGCTGGGCCAGTAGCCTTCGCTCGCCGGGCCATAGTCCGGGCCGGCCTCGACCAGACAGACGTGCAGATCGGTCGTCGCGCACAACCGTCCGGCCGCCGCACAGCCAGCCGAGCCGCCGCCCACGATGACGACGTCAAACTCATGCTCCGCCATCCCCGTCTTCTTCGAACCCGGCCGGTGCAGTTCCCCTCCTACCCGGCCGAGGCCACCTGGCGGCAATAGGCATGCAGCGCATCGTAGACCACGAACTCGCGGGCCAGAATCTCGTGATCATCGGCCAATCCCAGCTGGCGGAAGCCTTCCGCAATCGCCTTCAACCCGGGGGCCTCCGGGCGCCGGTACAGATCCTGGGCCACATCCGCGCCGTGCACGATCTGGGCCAGCAGCCGCACAGCCGGATCATCAATCTTGTATTTGGTGACGATCGCCTCAAAGCTGCACTTCCCCTGATGATGCCCCAACTCGGCGCCGGTGACGTCATAGGGAATGGCGCCCTCCCGCCGCGCCACCTCCAGGACCTGCTCTGGCGGCACAAACAGAAATTGCGCCTGGGGGTCGACAAACTTGCGAATCAACCAGGGACAAGCCACGCGATCGACTTTGACGTGTTCGCGAGTCACCCACTTCATCGCCGTCCTCCTTCGACACTCTGCATCACCGTTGCACCAGCATCCCGATGAACCCCATCAGGGCGGTCAGGAGCAGCGCGTAACGGGCGGTGATGCGAATCACGGGCCCCTCCCGCCCCGCCAGGCCGGTCGTCGCGGTCGCCAGCACCACCTTGGCCGGCGCGACCATCGAGCCCAGCGCCCCGCCGGCGGTTTGCAGCGCCGCCATCAGCACCGGGTTCATCTGCAGCAACCGCGCGGCATCGCGCTGCAGTGCGCCGAAGAGCACGTTGGAGTTCGTATTGCTGCCGGTGATCACCGTCCCCAGCAGCCCAAGGAACGGTGACAGCAGCGGGAAGAGCGGCCCGACCGCGGCGGTGAGCCCGCGCGCCAGGACGAACGTCATTCCACTGTAGGCCATCACCGTGGCCACGCCGACCAGCGTGATGATGGTCATCGTGGTGGGCACCCCCTGGACCGCTACCTGGCGCCACAGCCGGCGCCAATCCGGGACGGTACGGCCGGCGACCCGGTACAGGAGCACCGCCAGCACGGAGGTATAGAGCAACAAGGCGCCCGGATGTCCAAACACCGGGATATGGAAGGCCCCGCTCTCCGTGGTCCACCCCAGACCAGTCTGTGCGGTGCCGAAGTGGAACGAGACCGCGACGGCATCGAGAAGCCGGTTCAGCGGCGGGATGAATGTCGCCACCGCCACGACACCGATCAGCGCGTAGTACGGCAGGAACGCCAGGTGGAATGACATCTCCGCTCCCGCGGGCGGAGCAGGACGCGGCGGCTCCCGCCGTCCATGCGGAGGCGGCCACGCCGGCAGCAGCCCAAAATACCCGGGTCCCCGGCGGCGCGCCAGGCGGGCCAGGCCCATGCTCACCACCAGCCCCACCATCCCGGCGCCGAACGAGGCGATGATCCAGTGCTGAGAGAGCGCCAGCAGCAGCTGTGTTCCGCCCATGGCGACGCCGAGCACCAGGATGGCGCCAAACGCCCGGCGGTACGGGCGGGTCCCGGCGTGGACATGGGCGACGGCGAATCCCGTAGCCACCGACGCGATGCCGAGCAGCGCGGCGATCCAGATGCCCAGCTGTCGCGGCGGCAGCCCCGTGACGGCCCGCAGGGCCTGAAACGATGATGCCATGTCGCCCATGGTCACCGCCCAGGCATGCCCGACCAGCGGAACGGCAGCGGCTTCCAGCGGTTGAAATCCCAGGCCGATTAAGAGCGGAGCCGTGACAGCGACCGGGACGCCGAACCCGGCCACACCTTGCAGGAACGAGGTGAAGGCGAACCCGACGATGAGCAACTGCAGGACGTGATCTTCGGTGAGATGGGCGACCGCGGTCCCGATGCTGCGGATGGCGCCGATCTTGTCCGCGATCTCGTACAACAGCAGCGCGGCCCAGATGATGTATAGCACATGCAGGCTGAGGGCGATGGCCCGCCACAGGGCAATCCCCAGGACTGCGGGCGAGGCGGCGAAGGCGATCGTGGCCACGGCGGCCGAGACGGCCAGCGCAATGATCCCGGCCTGCGTGCTCCGCCAGTGGAGACCCAACAATCCGACCAGGAGAATGGCGAGCGGGAGCGCGGCGGCGCCGACGCGCCACCCCTCAGCCGGCATCGTGGTCAGCCGGGTCGCGATGACAGATTAGGTACAGGTGCACCCGCGGCGGCGCTGGCTCGAATAAGACGCCGGCAGAATCACGGAATGGCCTCAGCGGGGCGCCCTGGAGGCGGGCGTCTCTTGCCGATCCCGCCGGTCACCACGGGGAGCAAGAAGAGGGCCGCCGCCAGCAGCAGCAGCGCCACGGATACCGGCCGGGTGGTAAAGATCCCGAGGCTTCCATGGGACATGATGAGGCTGCGGCGAAGTGCGGCCTCGGTATCATCGCCCAGGACGATGGCCACGACCATCGGGGCCAGCGGATAGTCGAGCTTCTTAAAGAGGAAGCCGATCAGCCCAAAGGCCATGACCATCCACATCGTAAAGAGCGTGTTGTTTTCCGTGTACCCACCAATGAAGCACAGCAGGGAGATCAAGGGAACCTGCACGGTGAAGGGAATCCGCAGGATCTGGGTCCAGATCGGAATCGCAAAGAGGTTGAGCGTCACGGAGATGATCACCGCGATGTACATGCTGGCGATGAATCCCCAGACGACCT
>Ga0209806_1001776_pt1 | contig 13888 bp, 11 predicted proteins | sample GraSoiAngelo_152_FD_186166 | JGI IMG/M metagenome (GOLD analysis project Ga0209806, IMG submission 186166) | Grasslands soil microbial communities from the Angelo Coastal Reserve, California, USA - 14_1009_12_30cm (SPAdes) (version 2) | ecosystem: Environmental > Terrestrial > Soil > Grasslands ... | reverse complement strand
CACCGTACGCGTATGCCTGGTCCTTCGGAGACAATTCAACAGGAACTGGCGCATCCACAACACACACCTACTCGTTAGCTGGATCTTACCGAGTAACACTCACAGTCGTGGATAGCGGTTCGCCACAGCAGACAGCGACCTCCGAGCAGACGATCACCGTAGTCAACCCACCTCCACCTCTATCGGCAGGCTTTACGTTCAGTCCAGCCTCGCCAGACGCTGGACAATCCGTGTCCTTCACAGCCTCCGCTTCGGGAGGAACATCGCCCTACAGCTACTCTTGGAGCTTTGGCGACGGGGGAACGGCCTCAGGGATCGCGGTAAGCCACAGCTTTACGTCCTCGGGCAGCTACACGGTGACATTGAGGGTCACGGACTCCGGCAGCCAGACGGCGCAAGCATCAAAGACTGTCACTGTCAACCCACAGCTCTCGGGAAGCTTCTCCTACAGTCCATCAAGCCCGCTTCCACTCCAGCCAGTCACGTTCAAAGCCACCGGAAGTGGCGGTGCTCAACCATACAGCTACAGCTGGGACTTTGGCGACGGTACGAGGGCTAACGGCCAGAGTGTTAGCCACTCATATCTGCTGCCGGGCTCATACGTCGTGACACTGACGATCACTGATGCCAATCATCAGACGTTCACAACCTCCCAGACAATAATCATCCTCACAAACCTCTAGGAAGTTGAACGGATCTAATCCTCACGGCCTGAAGGTCGCCTCTACTCCAGCCAACCTGCGAGTAGATCATTGCTTGTGTTTACGTTGAGAGGGACTCTAAGCAATGCTTACCTAGCTAGGTCTTCACTTACTGCCCATGAAAGCGCCGCTCGTAGTGGCGTTAGTAATCGTATCTCTAGTCGGCGCTACAGCAAGTATCTATCTCTACAATCGATTCATACCGTCGCCGGGAACGGGTTCAACGTCGTCCACAACCTGTGGTGACCCTGCGTCGATCAGCAGCCACGTCTATAATCCGTACAGACTTCAAATTGTAAAATCCTGCACGACTGCTTCCGGAACAGTAGACCGAGTGATACCGGAAGCAGACGGCGACGTTCACGTGCGAACGATACTAGACCAGGCGTACAGAAATCTGACGAATAGCGCAAACGTTCAGTATCAGTATGGTGATCTTGTCGTCGAGATAATCTGCGTAACTCCACCCAGTCAGACAGACGCAATACCCGCGTGCCAGAACTATTCGAACCAGATCCCAATACCGACCGCCGGCCAGCACATCACGATCACCGGCCCCTATGTTCTGGACACTGATCATCACAATTGGGCGGAGATACACCCGGTATACTCGCTAGTAATCGAGTAGTCGGGAAGAGCCGAGAATAGTGAATGGAGTTGTATCAAGGTTGCGACTTTGTTGCCTGCGCTGGTGATGGCGGTGCTCGCCTGTTGTCAAGCCCACAGACTAGTCCCCTGAAGCCGGAGCTGTTGAACCTTCGCGATTATCCCATGGAACCGAGGTATTATGGGCGATTTTTCGGACAGGGATTCATCCTTGCACGAGGATTATTCCGGTCATCTGGGGCTGATGGAATTTACAGTGGAAGGTGAAGCTTCCTGTCTGACTGGTTGTGATTGTTATGTTCGCGTTCTGGATCGTCGTCGATTGTGCTGCTACAACAGCATCGTTTGCGTAGGGCGCGCTTATGGTAAACGAGTGGTGTTGGTCCGTGGGGTTGTAGAAGTGAATTGTTATGGTATCGCCTTTGTTAACGATGATGAGGTTCGACGAGTAGACATAGTCCGAGCTGAGATTTGATGGGGCGGTAAAGCTCAGGTCTTGAGCGAAAAGGTAGATGTCTCTCGTTTGCGGTGTCGGGGCAGGGTGTGCGAAGTAGCTAGCCCCTAATCCCGTCACGCCTCCGAAGAGTGCTGCCAGCAATATCGTTGCGATGAGTAGATTGCGGGTACCCCAAGAGACCATGATGTGATCGAAGTAGCGATGACGTTAAAAGGTTTTACTTTGATAGTTGCTTACTTTCTCGTTTTGACGAATCGGCGACATGTGGTTTATTGTAACCGCTTGTGGACGCCCCGGTTATATTCATTGACAACTCGTACTCGCCCGAAATATCTTTGACAGACAATCTCCTCCCAAAGAACAAGAAAGACATCCTGCGACTGTCGACGATTCTGCTCATTATCGGAACAAGCATGGTTTACTCCATCGGAAGCGCAAGGGCTGCGAGTTTCACGTTCACTAACTATGAACTCGGAAACACCCCTGGACTATCCTGCCCTAATACACAGGGAAACTGTTACAATTTCGCGGCAGAGCCAGCAATACGAGCCGATCCGGGTGGCAACTTCTACTCCTCCTCTGAGAACGGACTCTCAGGAGGAACTGACGCCTGGAAATCCACCGACTCAGGCCTACATTACATCTCATTGACATCACCCAACAGCGCCTCCGCAGCAGGATCACAATTCTCCCCAGCTGGTGGAGACACAGACCTAGCGGTCGCATCAGCTCTGAACGGGAACGGTTTCTACAATGTGTACGTGGCAAGTCTAGCTCTATCCAATGTCTACGTGAGTACGAGTACTGACGGCGGGAACACGTGGTTGCTCAACCCAACAGGTGCCTCTGTGCCGGGCGACGACAGACCATGGATCGCAGCCGACGGTGCCAGCAAGGTATGCGTCTCCTACCACAGCATTACCGCTGCAGACGATATTTTCGTCACGTGCAGCAACGACGCGGGCACGACCTATACCCAGACAGGAAACGCGTTCGACATGAACCATCTCTGGCTCGCATCATTTCAGAACGAGATAGGAAACCTAGCAATCGACCCAACCAACCACAACATCTACCAGTCCCTAAGTGGTATAGGAAGTGCAGGTGAGACCACTTGCCTCAATTGTGGCTTCCATGCAGTCTGGCTTGCGGTTTCCACGGACGGCGGTGCAACATTCACCGATCACTCGGTGTACATTAACCCCGACACGTCCGTCTCTTACGGGCACCAGTTCGTTAACATAAGTGTCGACCAGGCAGGAAACGTGTACGCGATTTTCACGGACGACCACAATCTCTACTACAGTTTCTCCACTGACCATGGAACAACATGGTCCGCTCCATCTCAGATCAATCAGAGCCCGTCCGCTACTGCCATAATGCCTTGGAGCGCGGCTGGTGGAGCTGGCAAACTGGATGTCGTGTGGTATGGAACGTCCTACTACGACGGTGTGAAAACGCCTGACAACTATCCCTCAAGCGCTTCCTGGTACGTCTATTTCGCACAGAACCTGCAAGCGGCGACCCTTGGAAGCTCGTTCTCGCAACAAGCAGCGACGCCAGTAGTCCACAGCGGTGGGGTCTGCGAGTCAGGGGCCACCTGCGCGGGAAATCGAGACTTGTTCGATGATTTCGGAGTGGCGGCGAGCCCGGTAAATGGCATGGCATCCATTGTCTACAGCGACGACCAGTACAGCAACACGGCGACGCATCCTGCGGGTCCTAATTGTACGCCGAGCCAGAACAATACCGGTTCCTGCGACAGCACCAATATCGCGGCCCAGACATCCGGCACAGGAATATTTCCCTAAGACAATCCCCGGAGAGCTAGGAGGCGTCAAGCCTCTTAGCCTCTCTCCTTTTTCTTCTGCTGTCCTAATACTCGTCTAGGGGCTTCGCTGGTCTTTGCGAGAAAAAAAGGAGGTTTCTGGAGAGTCCGCTCGTGCGGGTCTAGAACCGTCCGAACTTCTCGGGCAGGTTGTAGGATATGAGGGTCTCGCTGGCCGTGATTCCGTTGATGCTGCCTATCTTCTCAACGGACTTTTCCAGAAGCTCCTCAGAACTGTCGGCTCTGAAAGCCGCCAGTATGTCGAACGCTCCAGGTACTACGTGTGCCTCTGCAAAGTTCGGGATTGTCTTGAGTTTCCGCAGAATCGCGTCGAAGCTGCCTCTAACCTTCAAGAGAGCGAACGCTAGTGGGCTCTCGCTGTCTGCTTTGTTGGAGCTGTTTATGATGCTCTCGAAGGAGATGGTTGTCTGAGTATTTGTGATGCTTGGGATGCTCCTGATCTTCTCCATCGTGGTGAAGGCCTTGGTCGGCTCGTTGGTTCGCAGCTTGATCACGAGATCGAATCTTCCTGTTACGGGTGTGGCGGATTCGACGTTGGGAAGGCGCTGGATCTGGGAAACGATGCGTGCTCGTTCTCCTTTGCATTTGGCGAAAATGTAGCCTGTCTGTTCATTTCTTGCCATTTTTTTCTACCGTAGAGAAACACGATCACTCAACCTATTTCTCTAAACGCGTACCCTAACCCCCTAGAGTCTGTAACACGAGGTACTGGCCGATAGGAGAGCCCCGGATAGTCTATCTTCGGTCTTACGGCCGAGGTGGAAGATGGAAAGGCAGCGGTTACCCGGCAACAGTTCAGGATGGTCCGGGAGTATCGGAAGATGGTCCTAATGATCGGGTAGAATTGGGAAAGCAAGGAAAGAGCGGAAAGCGGCGCTAAGACGCTACCGTGGGCATATAGCACTAGGAACATTAGGATTAGATGGGCGCTCGGAAGGACTGTTTGGTGATTAGATAATGTCCAAGTTACAAGCCAGCGAGAATAGTCTGGTTGATATTGCGAATACGACTCTGGCGAATCAGCTGGAGTCGCGTCTGAAGGAGCTTGAGAGAAACATCGCCGTAGCTCGACAGTTTATCGGGATGGCTGACGAATGCTACTCGAAGGTGAAGCATGAGTGGGAACTGTTGCAACAGGACATCGGGGTCAAGAACGCGACCGGCAGCCAGACCCGTCTCCCCTCATCCTTGGAAGAGAGAAAAGACGAGCCGGAAATCATAGAAACTGTTCGCAGGGAGAAGAAGAATAGGTCTGAATCCCAGCGGAAAAAGACCGAGGATTCGCCAGACACCCTCCCTCGATCGGAGGATCACGCTGAGTCTGCGAAGGACGGAAAATCGAGTCGAAAAGAGTCGGAAACTTCCAGCCAGGGTTTCAAGCAGGGCAAAAAGTCCAAGTATTCAAAGAAGACTCAGTAGATCGTCCCGCAGCCCGGAACATTTCTCCGACTCCCAATCACCTTCCACAGTCCCGTAGAATCTTTCGGGCTATCTGCTCGATTTTCTCCGGAAAACGGTTGCAGACGATCTCTCTTGGCTAAGGGCGAACTTCACGGTCTCTAACTCATTTCGTCTTCATAAGTCTAGGAGCGGTAAGGTGCTAGACAGAACCTGACATCGACACAAAACGCCCACTTTCTTTCCCCTTTCCTTCGGTAATTCCGAGTCCTATAGCTATGATGTTGAACCTTCAACGGTAGTAGGAGAATGCGAACGGGCCGTTCGGAAAGGCCCTGGCTATCCTACATTGATGGTAACTTGAAGATTTGCGGGGAGGTCACGGTAATTCGTGGGCTGTCGGACCTGCACAAGTCCAGTGAAGCTGCCTTTGCACTGGCTAGCCGCAACTTGACAAGTAGCCACCACGGTCACCTGCAACAGGGATGCTCCGCAATTGCCGAAACTCGCCGGGGCTACCACAAGCCCAATAATTCCTGGTGAATTGCTTATTGTCCGCAGAGTGATAGCGCTTAGAGGGCTAAGACCGCCCGTACTTGGGCTGCAGCTAAAGGTGTCTGTTGCGCTACCTGACAGGTCCGCCGCGGCGAAGGAGATGGTTAGAGGGCTTGTCGTCCATGTTACCTTTGGGGTGGTCAAGTTGGAGGAGGGAAGAATTACGGTAGTGTAAGCGACGCCCAGCGCGGAGGCGACTGCGAGGCCAACGAGAATGTGCGGAAGGTACCTAGTGATTGGGAGCTTCAAGAGGATTGTTCTTCCTGTATCCTCAATTTAAGAATACCTGCGGTAGGTGTCATTTTCCACGCCGTCCGAGGGCTAATCAGTGGCATTGGGCTCCGAAGGGGAACAGAGGAGCCATAAGCAGGGACTAAAGGATTGTGGATTTTGTTCTGTCCAAACAGTAAAAATGGATCTAGAATCGAGAGCACTCTCGGTATGCGAGGCAGGTTCGCCAGCGGTAGCATCCCTTAGATATTTGCAGAATGCGAAACGTGTCATCCTTGCGGCTCAGGATAGGGTTCGTTCTTGACGATGCACTGGCACTGCTGACGATATTCGAGACAATTGCCCTCGGACAATTAGTCCTGCATCCCTTCTCGCTCTACACGGGCGGAAGCTTCGCTTGGTATCAAGCGCAAATGTTTCGCGGGCTTGCTCCTCTCTCGCCAATACTACTCATCCTCCTTCTATATGCCTGGCTGGCAAGATTGATCCTCAAAGTTGCCCGGAAACGCTCGACTGGGCTCGACAAATTCTCACGAACTCTCTCAGAGAAAGTGAGGGGTCTCGACAAGCCAATCCCATCTCAAGCGAAGTTCATCCTTCTTCATCATCCCCGATTACTATTGATACTGGCTATGACTGTAGCCGTGCTGCTCGGCCTTTTTCCTTATTGGCCAGGATTGAATCCAAACGGAAACATCGTAGGCACAGACACGCCACTCTACATCGAATGGACTAGACAGATGCTCGCGAGACCCTTTCCGCAAGCTATCTCATACGCGTTTAGTGGAGCAGATAGTGGTTTCAGACCAGTCCCCCTGATCCTCTTCTATTTGATAGCCTCGCTTGGTGTTAGGCCCGAGCAGGTAGTGGAGTTTTCTCCTGTCATACTAGGCCCTCTTCTATCTCTCTCATCTTTCATCTTCGTAAGAACCGGGTCTGGAGATAACGGGACCGCAGCTATTGCCGCACTAGCCACTTCTTTCTCCTTCGACATCTCAGTGGGAATTTGGGCCGGCTATCTGGCAAACTGGTTGGGGATGATCATAGCGTTCTTCTTCCTTGCAGCCTTCTTCATGTTTGAAAGGTCCAAGCGGAAAACCATCGTCATCCCTCTGATACTTCTGTCTCTGGCCATGCTATTGACACATCCTTGGACGTGGGCCTTAATCCTGACGACCGCGTTCCTCTTTGCGCTAACTCGGCGGCGAGACGAACGGACGCTCTTGACAACATCCACAATCGTCATTATTGCAGTCGGGATCATTGTTGACTTCGCGAAGAACCAGGTTGCAGGGGGTGCAACTCTTGCTGGGGATCTGGGAACTAAAGGTCCTGTGTTTGGGATCTCTCAGCTCGTAATGTTCTGGCCGAACATCTCCGTTGCATTGAATGTCTTCTACGACGGTTTGCTAGGCAACGTGTTACTTCTAGGACTCAGTGCCCTCTCATTCGTCAGGATCAGATTCCGTGACAAGATGGAGGGTATGCTTGCTTGCTGGGTCGCGTCCGCGTCGGTGCCTTTTGCACTTCTCAACAGCTTCCACCAGACGCGGCTAATCTACGACCTGCCCATTCCACCGCTGGTAGCAATGGGTCTTCTCTTGCTGATGTATAGAGCGGGAGGGGGAAACCTGAGGGCGAGCCTCATCTTGCTGACGGTGTTACTCTTCAGCGCGAACTATGCGCTTGGGGCTGTCGTTCAAGCCTAGCAGCGCTTTTCGATTCTGAATCAATCGCAGGATTTCCTAAGATACCACTTTGTACGTTTTGGACGAAAGAACCTCCACTATCCTTTAGTTCCGCGTTAAGTCTCCCCTGATACTCCCCTGGGTCCAGGTTGCCAATAGCCATTATCCATCAGTCCTACGGGCGCTTCGGGGGAGCGGAGAGGGTTGCTCTTGCCCATTACGAGCAGCTTAGGAGGATGAACGTTGATGCCACGCTGTTCTGGAGTGGGCTAATCACTCCCGGTTGGCAAGCCAGGCTGAACGGTTACGACGTCAGGACCATACCGTCCACGGTGCCGAGCCCGCGGAGGCTCGCGACGATGATGAGGTTTCTCGGAGAATTGTCCCGTTATGACTCGATCATAATCCACCACCATGTAGACCCGTTTCTTGCTCTATACATCGCCAGAAACCTGGGGAAGAAAACGATCTGGTACTCCGGATCCATGTTCGAGCTTGCATGGGAGAAATGGATAACGGGAGAGGACTACAGGTCGATCAGCCGGACGGTCAAGCAGACTAGTGAGGAGTACTATGGCAGAATGTTTTCATCTCTCGTAATGTCGAATCATGTCTTCGACCAGACAGTTCGTCTAGCTCGCGCTGTCGACATACATGCCGTGAGGCGGTACTCGAAAATTGTAGCCAACAGCAAATTCCTCTCACGCTTTCTCAAACGAATCTACAAACTGGAAGATGCGCCTCCGGTTGTCTACCCTGGATCAGATCCAATACTAGAGCAATTGTCATCGAAGGACTTTACAGGCGAGGGAGACTACATGCTCGCTGTTGGTCCGCTAATTCCACTAAAGAATGTTGATGGAATGATCCAAGCGGCTTCCAAAGTGCCCTCGGCCAGGCTCGTTGTGATCGGAGAGGGCCAAGACAGGGTTTCGCTGGAGGAAAGCGCGGACAGATTGCACGTGCCACTCTTCCTGAAGGGCAACTCTCACAGCGAGGAAGAACTTGCTATGCTGTATTCCCAGTGCATGCTTCACATCCACCTGTCGCTCTACGAGCCGTTCGGGCTAACACCGGTAGAGGCAGGCCTCTTCAGAAAAGCCTCGATCGTGACCAACCACGGAGGACCCCCTGAGATAATCGTGGAAGGGGAAACGGGATTCATCGTCAACCCCAGAGACTACGGCACGATAGCAAAGAGAATGAAGGAGCTGCTCTCCAACCCTCAACTCCGTCACGAGATGGGACAGAAGGCGAGAAAGAGGGTCCTAGAGAACTTCACACTCGAAAGATCGGCTAAACAGCTTCTTGCAGAGGTCGAACGATAGACGAAACTTCGATTATACTCCATAGTCATAATTGCAGTCTTGACCTTGGTCGTGCCCGCAGTTTTCCTCCGGGGAACGCTCCCCCAACAAACTGCTACCGAGATCGACGGACTCGCTCAGTTTGCTTCGATGCAAGGCGTGTCGCTCGGGCCAGTTATCTGGAGAGAAGGCTTCAACAACGCCTCCACGTGGGCTCTGTCCGGCAGTACTCCGGCAATACTTCAGCTAAATAATTCTCTTAGCTTGAAGATCGTATTTCCCTCTAGGACAACCGCACAGGCGCTCTCTATCTTTCACAACGTGAGCCTACCGCTAGATCAAGGTCCCATAGTCTTTCTTAGCGTGCAAGTATCCGGAGGAATATCTTATGGCGTAAGATTTTGGGGAGTCACCGCGACTAACAAGCCATTTTCTGCCTGGCATGAGGGTTCCATGTTGCAACACAGGCCCGGCCTGGGAATTTTCGAGACCGTCTCGGCGAATCTTGTATCCGAGTCCTCCATTCCGAACCCGACTCTTTCTTTGGCAGGGGCGAGAATCACCCGGATGGCGTTCTACGTAGAGGCGGTTCCACTCGTCAGTGGAGAGTTCTCAATGCACGTTTCTAGCCTACGAGCTAATTCAGTGATAACGACTAAGGCGAGTTCAAATCAGGTGAGCGGAAACTTTACAGTGCTTGTTGCTGACCTTGGGCCGGCTATTGCAACTCAGAAACTTTTCCAAGTCTTCGTCGGCCTAGACATCAAGGGCAGCTCTGACCTCAGCTACGTTCCATACTTCACGACCCGAGCCACCGTCGCAGCTCAGGGCTTCACCTACGTTACCAAAGTTGCCACAACGTATGAACTGGCCCTACTGTCACCTCTGCAGGTGAACTCGTCCCCTCTATTCGCTGGCAATGTACGCTCATCTTCGTTGGTTGTCTCTGCAAGAACCGGAGAGATTAGCTTCTTCCGCCTTAACAGCATCTCGATAAGATTCTTCTCAACTCAAGTTTCTCGAGGTGCGAGTATCGACCCTACGACATCGCGCGACCTAGTGTTCTACTTCTTCGTCTTTCTCTTCATAATTCCCGTTGCGATGGTCGCCTTAGTGGTAAAGGTGTTCAGGGATGAACACTAAGGTATTAGCGACCCTTCTTGTGGGTCTGATAGTAAGGATTGAGATAGCATCTTTCGCAGGCCACCCGGTTGACATGGGTCTCTTCACATATTCCGTGAGACTCTACTATGAGACTGGCCGCTTTGATACGCTCTTTCCGTCGTTACCCCTAGTATACTATGTACAACTTCTCTTCTATTCGCTGTATACGATGATCAGAGATGCCGGTTTCGTAGATCTCGTTTTTCTCTACCACCCCGACTACATGCTGGAAGGGCTGGTTCTCCGAATGCCCTCAATACTCGCTGACCTTGGAATCTTCTATGTGCTCCTGAAATTTACCGGAAAGCTTCGATACGCTGCATTTTACCTGTTGAACCCTTTCACGATCTACTTGACCGGAGCATGGGGTATGTACGACTCCCTCATGATGCTACCGCTGGTCGCAGGCTTCGTTTTGGTAGCGCGCAATCAGATGCGCTTTGCTAGCGTATCTTTCGTAGTTTCGGGCCTGTTCAAACTGTTCGGATTCATACCTTTTGGTTTGCTAATGATTGAGAATCTATTCCAGAAGCGCTTCAAAGAGTTCGCCATCCAGCTCGGTATGGGATCGGGATTGGCACTGCTAACGTTCGCCCCATACTTCCAATCTGGCCTTCAGGACTTCTACGTCGGCTTTGTTCTTCGGTTTCTCGGTGGCAGCGGAGCCTTGTCGCGCTCGTATAACATCGTCGCAGCCTTCTCAGGGCTCCGCTTCACGGGCTCGTCTCCCTTAGTCTGGTTGGCAGGCGTCGTTGTCATATCGGCGTTTGTCTTCAACAGAAGACGAGGTTCGGGGTCCATACTGAAACACCTCCTGTTGTGGAGCATCGTTGCCGCCGTTTCGCTCGACATCTTCTCCCAATCCCAGCCACAGTGGCTCTCTTGGCTGATCCCCCTCTCGATACTGTACGCATTTGTTACAAAGAGAGAAGGACTTGCAAACTTCTCCTACTTCTTCGGCGTGACCAGCACGTTTCTCTCCATCACTCTCTTACAAACCTCAACGTATCTCGTGACAGGCATCCCATCAGCACTGTTCAGTGCTTTAGAAGGTCTGCCCGACTCGCTCATTGTGAACGCTGTCACCGTCGTCAGCATGTTGCTCATGCTGCTGGCCTACGTATTTCTCAAGCCCACCAAGTTCAAAATTGAAGTCATCGCCCTGACTGCACTCATTTACCTTCAGGCCTACTTCTGGTTCACGATAATGAGAATCGTCGTTATCTAGGTGGCGTCTCAAACGATCAAGACCAATCTTCGCTCTAAATCGAACGTCATGAAGACATACGACAAAGAGTCGTCGGTCTACTACTCTAAACGTTTCTCCAGTGAGGGCGGGAGACACATCGATCTCACCGAAAAGCGTCTCCTTGCACGCTATGTAAGCGGACCTTCACTGCTGGAAGTCGGAACCGCGAGCGGGAGATTCGTGGGATTTGTAGAACGGATGGGCTGGGACTATACCGGAATCGACATTTCAGCTCAAATGCTGCGACTGTCCAAGAGCAACGGCTGTAAACTCGTGCAAGGTGATGGAGAAGAGATTCCGCTGAGGTCCTCGGTATTCGACACGGTCTTCTGCTTTCACACCTTCCACTTCATTCCCGAACCGCTCCGGTGCATCGAGGAGTCACATCGAGTCTTGAAAGAAGGAGGATTCTTGTTTCTAATCTTTGAGACTGACAACTGGTTGAGGAGGCTGTCGCTCAAGACAAAGTTGTTTGAGTCAGACCAGTGGTACTTTACCGTGGGAGAAGTCACTGGAATGATGCGAAATTGCGGCTTGACCCCAGTTACCAGTGGTCCTGTTCTAAAGTTTCCAATGGCATTCTACAGAAGACTGCCGATTACGAAACTGCTCAAGCGACTGGACGCATCTAAAAATTGGCCTGGTTTGCTTGCAACACTGGGGCTTGTGGTTGGCCGCAAGGATGCGAAGCCTGAAACCGGCGCCCTCGCATGAGGAATAGGTCCACTAGCAAGGATCCACGGAAGACGTGGGAAACTATCGGAGAAGAGGACCCGTACTGTGGAACAGGTGGACCGACCCGGGCCCTCCCGAAGGCGGGGAAATTCGCTGAGCCAGATTCCGGACTCTTCAAATTTATCGAACCCAATGCTAACGTCCTCGATGTCGGCTGTGGTTACGGGAGAAATTCGATTCCTATAGCTAATACCAAGAAAGCATCTGTTGTGGCATGCGACATTTCTCTCAGTATGTCTCGTTCAGTCAGAGAAAGAGTCTTGCCTTTCATCCTGTGCGATCTTCGCAAATTACCATTTCGAGATTCCAGTTTTGACTGTCTGATTTGCAGTGTCGTCCTCATTCATTTGAGGCAGATTGAGATTGATGAGGCCGTCGCGGAGCTGAAACGTGTGGGGAAGAAATGTCTGATCGTTATGCCCAACCCTCTAGGCCGAGCAAGTCTGTTCGGGGTCATCCCGCTTCTCGTTGGACCGATAATGTGGATTAGAAAGGGATGGAACTCCCAGCTTTCGGTCTTTTCAGACATCCCCTGTCCAAGAGGATATGTCGTGAACTTCTACTTGCCTTGGATGTTCCGCGGTCTGTTGGAAAGCCATTTCAATTGTGTGGCCACGGCCCCTGCGAAAAAAGGCATGGCTCTTCACCCATACATGACAGATCGAGTGTTATATATTTGCAGTAATTCTGAGACAATTCCACGCATGACCTCCCACAATGGCCGAGCGCTGAGCTTTTTCGGGCTTCATCAATGATTGTTCAGAATCGTTGTGTTTGTGGGGATGGTTGTGAATACTATCGGGCTGGCTACGCTATAGAACGTGTTGTTGATTACCACGCCGTTTGAAGATTGAAGAGCGCAACAGCCGAACTCTAGGCCCACGTCCGCTGTTCTGAAAATGTCTCCCTGGACGCTGAAACCAGCAATGGCTTGGAATAGTGTGTCTTTGCCCGCTCCGGCCGAGTCTATGTTGAGAAAAGTGTTGTTGTCCAGAATCAGATCAGTATCATTGACGGCTCCTATTGAATAACTGTTCGGGTCGGTAGACGCGCTCTGGATAAAGTTGTCACTAACAATTATTCCCGTAGCCCAGGCTAGATGAAGTACGTCATAACTACCAGGCTGAAGATTGGAAAACATGTTGCCGTTTACGGTAACCTCCTGAGCAGATGGAGCAACACCCCCGAACAGGTCTATGTTGATTGCGGGGGCATGATACTTTGTCTGTCTGAAAGTGTTACCGCTAACCGTGGCGTTGATAGAGGTTCCACCATGAGCTGAAGTGAACGTCCATAGCTGGCCGCGGCAATCTATGAACGTATTGCCTGCAATAGTTGCGGAAGTTACGTCGTCCATGGCCAGAGCCGTGTCAGTGCAATCATTGAAGTAATTGCCAGAAACTCTAACATCCGTCCCAGCGCCAAAGTGAATATGGTCCACAGGCCATTCAGAGACTGCACCGTCCCCGTCGTTGTTTAGGAATCTGCTATTGCGCACGGTTATGTTGTTGCCGCCCATGTCTAGGCAAGCGCCGTTTCTAGCGTTCTGGCAGACCAAGTTGTCGAGGACGACGTGATTGTTATGCGGACTCGTTAGGTCCAAGAGTTCTCCTATGTTCCTGTTGGCTGCATCCGCCTCGTTCGGGGCGTTGCCGTCGAATGTTATCCCTTGCACAGTAAGGTTCGACACAGCTACCCAGTTCACCATGTGCCTGGCCGTTCCAGACGCGAGCTGGAAGATCGTAGCTCCTGAAGCCCCCGAAAACACGAGATTGTTGGCCAAGCTTATGGTTCGGTTTCCGACGGAAAATGTTGCGGCACCGAAACAAATGCTCTCGTTGTCACTTACGACAGCGGAGAGAAAAGTTGTGATTTCTTCCCCAGAGACCCCTACGAGTGTACCGCCAGGATTTGAAACGAGGCTCGTAGGCACCTTGGCCCGGGCAAA
>Ga0209806_1001772_pt1 | contig 13897 bp, 14 predicted proteins | sample GraSoiAngelo_152_FD_186166 | JGI IMG/M metagenome (GOLD analysis project Ga0209806, IMG submission 186166) | Grasslands soil microbial communities from the Angelo Coastal Reserve, California, USA - 14_1009_12_30cm (SPAdes) (version 2) | ecosystem: Environmental > Terrestrial > Soil > Grasslands ... | reverse complement strand
TGCTCATGTTGTTGCGGCCGGTATCAGGCAGGATCACCACCACCAGCTTGCCCTCGTCCAGGTCCGCAGCCACCTCCAGCGCGGCCTTCATCGCTGTCCCCGCCGAACCACCCACCAGGATCCCTTCCTCCCTGGTGATCCGCCGCGCCAGGAGGAAAGAGTCGCGGTCACTCACCCGGACAATCCGGTCGATGAGTTTCAGGTCGATGGTACCGGGAATAAAGTCCTCGCCGATTCCCTCGACCTTGTAAGGACGGACCGTGTCGCCGGAGTAGAGCGACCCTTCCGGATCGGCCCCGACTATCATCACCCCCGGCTTGCGTTCCTTGAGGAACCGGGCCGCCCCGGTGATCGTGCCTCCGGTGCCCAGTCCTGCCACCAGGACATCGACCGCGCCGTCGGTCTGCTCCCAGATCTCGGGGCCGGTGGTCTCGTAATGGGCGCGTGGGTTTTCCGGGTTGAAGTACTGGTTGGGCTGGAAGGCCCCCGGGATCTCGCGACTCAGCCTGTCCGCCACCGAGTAGTAGCTCTCCGGCGATTCTCGGGGGACGGCGGTCGGGCAGACCACCACCTCCGCTCCGTAGGCTCGGAGCAGTGCGATCTTTTCGGGGGACTGTTTGTCCGCCATGACGAAGATCATCCGGTACCCTTTGAGCGCCGCCGCCATCGCCAGGGCATGCCCGGTATTTCCGGAGGTGGGCTCGACGATGGTGCCGCCCCGCTTGAGCCGGCCCTCACGCTCGGCGGCCTCGATCATGCGCAGCCCGATCCGATCCTTGACGCTGCCCCCCGGGTTGAGCGTTTCAACTTTGGCGAGGATCGTCGGTCGAAACCCGGCGGTGACCCGGTGAAGCCGGACAAGCGGCGTGTGTCCAACCGCGTCCAGGATGCTGTCCAGGACCTGCACTGGTGACATTCTAAGGAGCACTGATGGCGGCCGCCTTCGCGCTCAGCGCCAGCCTTGCCTGGGGAATTTCGGACTTCCTCGGCGGTATCAAGAGCCGCACCGTGGCGCTGCTGACGGTTCTCCTGGTCTCGCAGTCGCTGGGGACTGCCCTGATGGCCGTGCTCGCGCTTCTGCACGGGCACTGGCCCGGAGCAGGCCTCTGGGTGGTCGAGGCATTCCTCGCCGCCGTGACCGGGACGATCGGGCTGGCCGCCCTCTACGGCGGAATCGCCGTCGGACTGGTCACGCTGGTGGCGCCGGTAGCGGCGACGGCACCCATCCTCCCACTGATCGTCGGCCTCCTGGCGGGCGAGCGTCCGCGCCCGCTTCAGCTCGCCGGCGCGGGTCTGGCGCTGGTGGGTGTCATCCTCCTGTCGCTGCGACCCGGCGCCGGACAACCGGCTGGCCGCCGCCGTCGAGGAGCCGGCATCGGCGTCGGACTTGCCGTCCTGGCTTCGATCTGCTTCGGCTGCTTCTACCTGACACTCGCCGTGGCGAGCCGGCGCGACGTGGTCTGGGCAACGATGATCCAGCGCCTGTCCTCGGTCTGCCTGCTGGCAGCGACCGCCCTGCTCCTGCGACGATGGCCGATGCTCCATCGAAAGGACCTGTCCACCCTGGCGACCGTGGGCATCCTCGACGTCGGCGCCAACGTCCTGTACGGCGCCGCGTCGGCCATCGGCTCCATCACGCTGGTGCCGGTCCTGGCATCGTCGCTCTATCCGATCGAAGGCGTGGTCCTGGCGCGTTTCGTCCTCCACGAGCGGATCGCACGACTTCAGCAGGCGGGAGTGGTCATGGTCATCGCCGGCGTGGCCCTGGTCAGCGCCTGAGTAGAATCCGGTACCAGAACCCGGAGGAGGGCGTATGCCGGTTTCATTGGCAAATTCGAAGGTCGTCTATGACGCCCTCAAAGGCGCCGGCGTGCGGCTCGTGAGTGCCCTGCCAGAGACCTGGCTGGTGCACCTGGTGCGGATGGCCGACGAGGACGCTGAGATGATCCTGGTCCGCCTCGCCAAGGAAGAGGAGGGAGTCGGCATCTCGGCCGGGGCTCACTTTGGCGGCGTCCGGTCGGCGATGCTGATGCAAAACCATGGGTTTTTGCAATCGGTGAACGGGATCGTGGGCGTCTCCCTGCTCTACAAGGTCCCGCTGTTGATGCTGGTCACCGACCGGGGAGGGTTCGGCGAGCGTGACCCCTGGCAGACGGAGGGCGGAAAGTACACCCGTCCGGTGCTGGACGCGCTCCACATCGCGCACGAAGACCTGACCCGGCCGGAGCAGGTCGCCCCCGGAGTCGACAAGGCGATGGCGCTGGCCCAGAGCTCGCTGTCCCCGGTCGCCCTACTCCTCGGGCGCGACCTGATGTGGGAAGAGGTAGCGTGAAGCGCCTTGCCTGCCTGGCATCGATCTACCCGGAGCTGGAGGACTGCGCCGTCGTCACCATCATGGGTGCCGTTGCCGCCGAGCTGTACTCGCTCGGGCACCGCGCCAACTTTTTCTATCTCGAGCATGCCATGGGTCTCGCCTCATCGATCGGGCTCGGCATCGCGCTCGCCCAACCCCATCGAAAGGTGGTGGTGATCGACGGCGACGGATCGGTCCTGATGAACCTGGGCGGGCTGACCACGCTGGCGCGCTCAAACCCGGGCAACCTGGTGCACATCATCTTCGACAACGAGACCCTGCTCTCAGTAGGTGGCGGCGCGCCCGGCGGTTACCGCTGGTTTACGACCGCCACCGCAACCGGCACCGACCTGGCGGGGGTCGCGAAAGCGGCAGGCATCGAGAGGGCGCAAACCGTGCGCGAGCTCGATGAATTCAAGGCCGCCGCGCTCGCCGCCATCAAACACGACCGGCTCACCTGTATCGTCGCTAAGGTGGAGGCGGAAATGCCAACGAGCTTTCTGATGGACGTGCACATGCTCGAAAACCGCTTCGAGTTTCCCCGGGCCCTGCAGCGCCCGATTGGCGAACGCATCAAGGGAGGCGCGTGAAATGAGCACAGCGATACGGCCCCTGACCTCATTCATCGAAGGCCTGGCCTCCGGCACCATCGAGGTGATCGACCTCACCCAGCCCTTGAGCGAGCGCACCCCGCTGATCAAGCTGCCGCCCCCCTTTGCCAACACGCCGGTGTGGAAGACGCACGAAATCAGCCGCTACGACGAGCGCGGGCCGGCCTGGTACTGGAACTGGTTCGAGGGCGGCGAGCACTCCGGGACGCATTTCGACGCCCCCATCCACTGGGTCACCGGCAAGGACAAGGACGATGTCTCCCAGGTCCCGGTCAGGCGGCTGGTCGGCCCGGCGATCGTGATCGACAAAACCGCCGAGGCGCGAGCGAACCCGGACTACCTTCTCACCCGGGACGACATCGACGCATTCGCGCGCCGGCATGGTCCGCTGCCCCCTGGGGGATGGCTCCTTTATCGAACCGGGTGGGACGCCCGAGCGAACGATCAGGAGGCGTTTCTGAATGCGAATGCCAGCGGACCGCATACCCCGGGAATCGACGGCGAGTGCGCCCGCTGGCTGGCCGGGGAGAGCCCGCTGGTGGGCATCGGAGTGGAGACCGTAGGCACCGACGCGGGCACCGCGCACTCGTTCTCACCGGCCTTCCCCTGTCACCAGTTCATGCTGGGGGCCAACAAATACGGGCTGACCCAGCTCGCCAACCTGGTCAAGCTGCCGCCCACCGGCGCCGTCCTGGTGGTCGCCCCGCTCAAGCTGGTCAAGGGTTCGGGAAGCCCCTGCAGGGTACTGGCATTCGTCCAGCGATAGCCCAGGTCCGGCCCATCCGGCCACAGGAGCTCGGCCCCTATGTGACGGTGATGCGCCGCACCTTCGGCCAGGGGGTGCCCGATGCGGCTGCGGTGGAGCGGATCCGGGCGGCGATCGAGCTCGAGCGCACGATTGCAGCCTTTGACGACGGGAACGTGGTCGGCACCGCCGGCGCCAACACCTATCAGATGACCGTCCCCGGAGGCAGCCTGCCGACCGCGGGAGTGACCATGGTCACGGTCCTGACCACCCACCGGCGACGCGGCATCCTCACCAGCTTGATGCGGCACCAGCTCGACGACGTGCACGACCGCGGCGAGCCGCTGGCCGCCCTCTACGCGTCAGAAGCGCCCATCTACGGGCGCTTTGGCTATGGGATCGCGATTTTCGCGGGCGACCTCCAGATCCCAAGGAGCCGGGCTGACTTCTTGAAACCCGCCCAGATCGGTGGACAGTTCCGGTTTGTCGACGCCGAGCACGCTGTGACCGCCTTCATGCAGGTCTGGGAACGGGTACGCCCGGGTCAACCCGGGATGCTCAACCCACCCGCCCGCGAGTGGCGGGCGGAGCTGGCGGATCCGGAGGACCACCGCCACGGCGGGAGTCCGCATTACCGGGTCGTCTATGAGGTCGACGGTACGGCGGACGGATTCGCTCTCTACCGGATCAGAGACAACCACCACGACGGTGACTTCGCCTCGACCCTGATGCTCGAACAGCTGGTGGCGGCAACTGCCGACGCTTACGAGGCGCTCTGGCGCTACTGCCTGGGCGTCGACCTGACGGCCCGGGTCAGCGCCGACAACCGCCCGGTGGACGAACCGCTGCCCTTTCTCCTCAAGGACGCGCGGGCGGCCCGGATGCTGGTCAGCGACGCGGTCTGGCTGCGTCTGGTCGATGTAGAGGCGGCGCTGGCCGGCCGCTCGTACGCGTCGGCGGGCCGGCTGGTGGTGGAGGTGGCCGACACCTTCTGTCCCTGGAACGCCGGACGCTACGAGATCAGCTACAGCCCTCAGGGCAGTCACTGCCAGCGGACGACGGCGCCCGCGGACCTCGAGCTCGATGTCGATGTGCTGGCCGCCCTCTACCTGGGTGGCAACCGCTTCTCCACCCTGCACCAGGCCCGTCGCGTGAACGAGCTGGCTCCGGGCGCGATCGCCCGGGCCGACGCCATGTTCCGCACCGACCGCGCCCCCTGGTCCCCCAGCCACTTCTAAACGCGCGAGCACCGGGCGCGGATAATTCCTCCGTGGACCGTGAGACCTGCCTCAGCTTCGACCAGCAGGATCCCCTGTCGAGCGTACGCAATCACTTCGCGATCCCCGACGGAATCGTCTACCTGGACGGCAACTCGCTGGGGGCGTTGCCGGCTGAGACTCCGTCCCGGATCGAGCAGGTGGTCCGGCAGGAGTGGGGAAGCGGGCTCATCCGCAGCTGGAATGATGCCGGCTGGATGGACGCGCCCGGCCGGGTCGGGGACAAGATTGCCCGGCTCATAGGAGCCCAGCCCGGCGAGGTGATCGTGGCGGACAGCACCTCGGTCAATCTCTTCAAGCTGCTGGCCGGCGCGCTCCGTCTGCAAGCGAGCCGGCACTTCATCCTGACCGAAACCGGCAACTTTCCCACCGACCTCTACGTTGCGGAAGGCCTGGTCGAGCTGCTGGGGGGCCGGTACGCCGTCCGCCAGGTCGATCGGTCGGACATCGAGCGCAACCTCGATGGCAGCGTGGCCGTCCTGATGCTCACCCACGTCGATTACACGAGTGGCGCCATCCTGGACATGGCGCGCATCACCGCGGCCGCCCACCGCTACGGGGTTCTGGCGCTCTGGGACCTTTCGCACAGCGCCGGCGCGCTGCCGGTGGATCTGGCGGGGAGTCAGGTCGACCTCGCCGTCGGGTGCGGTTACAAGTACCTCAACGGCGGTCCGGGCGCGCCCGCCTACCTGTTCGTCGCCAAGCGCCTGCAGGACGACCTGCGGACCCCGATAGCCGGGTGGATGGGGCATGCCACACCCTTTGCCTTCGACGGGAAATACCGGCCCGCGCCCGGCGTCCAACGTTACCTGGCAGGTACCCCGCCGATCCTTTCCATGGCCGCACTCGAGGTTGCCGTCGACATCCTGCTGCGGGTCGACCAGCAGGATGTCCGTCGCAAGTCGCAGGCGCTGGGCGACCTCTTCATCCGTCTGGTGGAAGAGCGATGCAGCGGCTTCCCCCTGCAGGTGATCTCACCCCGGGACACGGCGCTCCGCGGATCGCAGGTGGCGGTCCGCCATCCGCAGGCCTACCCGATGATCCGGGCGCTGATCGATGCGGGCGTGATCGGCGACTTCCGACCGCCCGACCTGATGCGATTCGGATTCGCCCCCCTCTACACTCGCTACGTCGACGTCTGGGACGCAGTGGAGCGGCTGCACCAGGTACTGCTGACGCGCGCCTGGCAAAAATCGGAATACGGGGGGCGGCTGGCGGTCACGTGATGGAACCCCGTCAGCACGATCGCCAGCTCCAGCGCTATCTGAGCAGCCGCCTGGTGCTGGTGGCGATCGGGATCATCACCCCCATCGGCATCCTGGTGGTCAACGCCTCGGCGTTCGTGATGACCAACCTGACCCAGTTCCGGATCGGGATTGCGCTCTGCGCCCTGGTCAGCTCGCTCGTCCTCAACGGGCTGACCGCCTCCTGGCTCCTGCGCCTGGCCCGCCGGCGAGCCTTCCAGCTCTACATGGCCCACCCGGATTGGGCGGTGATCGTCGCCACCGTGGTGGTGATAGGCACCTCGGTGGGTGCGGCAGTCTTTACCTACATAGGAATGAGCGATCCCAAGCACCTGCCCGATGGCCTGGCTGTTGTGACGGCCTTCCTGGCACTGCTCGTACCCCTGGGCCTCACCTACCTGGGCCGCCTGTTCGCCGAGACCCGATGAGGCTCACGAGCGCGGCTCACGAGCGCGGCTCACGAGCGTGGCTCAGAGCAGCGAGCGGATCTCCCATAGTTCGGGAAAGAAGCGCTTGTCCAGCGTGCTCTGGAGGTAGCTGACGCCGCTCGACCCGCCGGTCCCTGGCTTGTTGCCGATCTGGCGCTCCACCATGTGCACGTGACGCGTCCGCCAGAGGCTGAAGCCCTCGTCGTGATCGAGCAGGGCCTCCAGGACCTCGAACAGCTCGGCGTGCTGGTCGCGGCCGCGATACACCTGCTCAACCGATACGCCCCGGCGGCCCAGCAGCGACCGGTAGGCGTCCTGGAGAGATGGCTCCGCTAGCCGGCGCTCCAGGCGAGCCCGGTCCTCGGGCGAGTACTCGAGCTTGAGGTAGCCGCGCTCCCTCAACCCGGACATCACCTCGATCTCTCGAAATTGCACCGATTGGAAGCCGCTCGCCGGGGCGAGCTCTGAACGGAAGAGCAGGAAGTCCTGGGGCGCCATGGTTTCGAGCGTCGCGACCTGCTGTACCAGGAGGTCCTCGATCACCCGGACGCGTCGCAGGTAATGTCGGGCCCGGTGGAGGTCGTCTGCATCGATCGAGCGACGGACCTGGTCCAGCTCGTTGACCAGAACCTTGAACCAGAGCTCGTAGACCTGGTGGGCCACGATGAAGAGCAGCTCGTCGTGGGCCTGGGATTGCCCACTCTGGAGGGCGAGCAGCTCCGGGATTCGCAGGTACGAGTCATAGCTGAGGCGGCGTCCCGCCTCTTCCTGGTAGCCCATCCCGCCGAGCCTGTACGGCGGCCGTTTAGACCGGGGAGATTTGTCGGCGGGCTGCGCCGGAACCGCCATCGGTGACCATCCTGCCATGTTCGCGAAAAACCTGCTAGAACAGGGCCATGCCCGAGTCGACCTACTGGAATCCGCGGCACGAAACCATGCCGCGCGACCAGATCGAGGCGCTGCAAACGCGCAAGCTCAAAAACCTGGTGGCCTGGACGCAGGCCTCGGTCCCCTGGCATGCGGCGCGTTTCAGCAAGGCGGGCGTCAGCGCCGACTCGATCGGCGGCCTGAAGGACCTGCAGCGGATCCCGATGATGACCCGCGATGAGTGGATGCAGGCCCAGCTGCAGTCGCCCCCGTACGGGCCGTTGCTGGCGGCTCCAGAGGAGAAAGCCGTCCGCTACCACCTGACCTCCGGCACCACCGGTCGCATCCCTCTCCAGGTGCTGGACGGCATGAAGGATTGGGAATGGATCGCCGAGATGTGGTGCTACGGATTCTGGGGCTTCGGCGTCCGGCCCTCGGACATCGTCTTCTTCGCCTTCAGCTATGGCACCTTCGTCGGCTTCTGGGGCGCCCACTACGCCTGCGAAAAGATCGGCTGTCTGGTCCTGCCGGGCGGCAACATGACCACCGAGGCGAGGGTCAAGCAGATCATGAACATGAAAGCCACGGTCGTCTGCTCCACTCCCACCTACGCGCTGCGGATGGCCCAGGAAGCGAAGACCATGGGCGTCGATCTCGCCGCCGGGCCGGTCAAACGACTTATTCTCTCGGGCGAGCCTGCCGGATCGATCCCGGCGACCAAGCGGCTGATCGAGGAGGAGTGGGGCGCCAGGGCGGCCGACACCGCAGGGATGACCGAGGTCGGCACCATCATGATTTTCGAATGCTCAAAACAACCCGGCGGGACCCACATCATCGAGGACCACTACATCGAGGAGGTGGTCAACCCCGATACCGGCGAGCCGGTCCCATACGGCGAGATGGGCGAGCGTCTGATCACCTCCTTCGGCCGGGGTTTCATCCCCGTGCTCCGCTACCGCACTCGTGACCTGGTGGTGCGCGTTCCCGCCAGTCACTGTTCATGCGGCCGGACTTTCGACCTCTACGAGGGCGGCATCCGGGGCCGGGTCGACGATATGAAACTGGTCCGGGGCACCAACGTCTACCCGCGTGCGGTTGAGGCGATCGTGCGTGAATTCAAGGAGATCGACGAGTTTCGGATTCGTCTCTACACCGCGGACGGCCGCCAGGACGAGATCGAGGTGCTGGTTGAAATTCCCGGTGGGGACGGCGCCCAGACCGAGCGGATCCTGAAGAATCTATCCACCTCTCTCTCCGAAGCGCACGAGGGACTGCGGTTCGGCGTGAAGAAAGCCGAGGACGGAAGCTTGCCGCGCTTCGAGCTGAAGGCAAAGCGCCTCCAGGACGACAGGATCGTGATCGGCACGGCCGGTGAGCGGAGGTCGACGTGATGCGCAATGCGATGGGCGTCGAGCTCACCGCCGGCGAGCAGGCGCTGGTGGAGTGCTATCAGACCCTGGTTCGGACTCTGCGCGAGCGCGATGACCTTCCACCATTCGCACGGCGCAACGGGTTGAAAGCGGTGGCGGCACTCTGGCAGGTTGTCAACGGTCTCGACCTGGACCCCGGCCAGCTATACGACATCGGCGCCTGAGTCCTCTTCACAGGGCCAGGACGCAGAGGTCGGCGCGACCCGCGGCCAGGATGGTATTGGCTTCATCGAAGGTCGTGATGTGTCCGGAGGCGATGGTCGGGACACCCGCCTCGTTCCGGATCCGGTCTGAAGCAGGAACGCCGAACAATCGCCCGTAGTCCGGGCGTGACTCGACGAGGTTCTGGCCCATGACGGCATCCACCAGGTCGCATCCGTGCGCCTTGAGAGTGGCGGCCAGGGTGACCGCGTCATCGAGCTCGAAGCCGCCGGCGACCCAGTCTGACGCGGTCATCCGTACAGCCAGCGGACCGGGCCATGCCTCGCGCACCGCGTCCAGGACCTCGATCGCGAATCGCATCCGGTTATCCAGGGCGCCGCCGTAGGCGTCGTCCCGGCGATTGCTGAGCGGAGAGAGAAAGCTGGCCACCAGGTACCCCTGTCCAAAATTGAGCTCGAGCAGGTCAATGTCCGCGTCGTGGGCTGCCCTGGCAGCCGCGCCGAACTGCGCGATCACGGTCGCCATCCCGCGGCCGTCGACCGCCCTCGGCGCTGGAGATCGGTGCCCGTACGGTATGGCCGACGCCGAGACCAGCTGCCAGGCCCCGATTGGCAACGGCTGGTCGATCCCCTTCGACCGCGGACGCGTCGACCCGCGCCGGCCGGCGTGACCAAGCTGGAGAGCGATCCTGCCGCCCCGCTCGTGGAGGTCTTCGACGATGCGCCCCCAGGCCGGGCCATGTTCGGCCCGATAGATTCCGGGAGACCCTGATGTCACCCGACCCTCGGCGCTGACCGCCGTCTGCTCGGTCAGGACGAGGCCCGCCCCCGTCTCTACGCAGCGGCCGAGCGCATCCCGGAGCCGGTCATCGGGCATCCCGTCTGTGGCCGAATCCTGGTTGGGCGCCACCAGGACGGTCCGGTTCGCCAGTGTCAGGCCGCGCAAAGTAAAAGGAGCAAACATCGGTGGCGGACTAAGGCGAGCAACGCCATCGGCCCTGCCGCTGGCCCGGCTGAAGAACCAGCCGTCGACGGCGCGGACCAGCTCCGGGTCGCGCACGCTCAGGTTGACGTGCGAGATCCGGCGGCTCCGGGTCAGCAGGTTGAAGGCAAACTGGACCGGCTCGAAAGCGGCGTAGCGGGACACGTTTTCGAAGTAGGTCGAGCTCTCCCGGGCGGCCTCCTGAAACCGTTCGACCACGGGCTGCCGTTCCAGCTCGTAGTCATTCAGCGCGGTGGTCAGGTCGCGGTGCCGGCGCAGCGCATCGACGAGGGCGATCGAGTCCTCCATCGCCAGCTTGGTCCCTGAACCGATGGAGAAATGCGCCGTGTGCGCAGCATCGCCCAGCAGGACCACGTTGCCGTGATGCCAGCTCTCGCTCCGTAACGTGACGAAGTTGATCCAGGCGGATCGGTTCGAAAGCAGTCGGCGACCGTTGAGCTCCTCCCCGAACAGCTCCTCGCAGTATGCGATGCTGTCAGCTTCGCTGGCGGTGTCGAGCTTCGCCCTGCGCCAGACGCTCTCCGGGCACTCGACGATAAAGGTGCTGGTGTGGGCGTCGAAGGGATAGGCGTGGACCTGGAAGAGCCCGTCGTGGTTCTGCCGGAAGATGAAGGTGAAGGCGTCGAGCGCCAGGTTGGCTCCGTACCAGATGTACTTGGTCGGATGGATCGAGAGGGCCGGCCGGAATGCGTCCGCGTGGACCCGCCTGACCAGCCCGTTGACACCGTCGGCACCCACGACCAGGTCGGCATCGGCGAACACGGCGAGGTCACTGACCTCTCTACGAAAGGTGAGCTCTACGCCCAGCTCGCGGCAGCGCCCCTGCAGGATGCTGAGCAGCACCTTGCGCGAGATGCCGGTGAACACGTGGCCGTGGGACCGCACCGTCTTCCCCCGGAAATGGATATCGATCGCGCTCCATCGGGCGAAGCTGTTGCTGATCTGGGTGTAGGTTTCGTAGTCGGCATCGCGCAGGGCTCCAAGCGTCTCCTCGGAGAACACCACTCCCCAGCCGAACGTGGCATCCGGTGGATTTCGCTCGACCACAGCCACCTGGCCGGTCGGATCAGCCTTCTTCGCCAGCAGCGCGAAGTACAGACCGGCAGGACCTCCGCCGATTACGGTGGTACGGATTAGCCCAGCACCTCGGCCAGCCGGTCGAGCTGGTCCATCGAGGAGACTGTCGGAAAGAGGACGAGCTCGTCGCAGCCGGCCTCCTGGTAACCGCGGACGAAATCCGCGACCGCGCCCGGCGTCGTGAGATTCGCCGCGGCGATCTTGTCGGCGAAGGGCCCGGCGAAAGCGTAGTAGTCGCGCAGATAACCGGCTCCGGCGTCGGACGTACCCTCGCCCAGGGCGTAATACCCCATGCCCCAAAGCAACGGGGCACCGGGGCGGCCGGCATCGGTCCAGGCGGCCCGCGCCCGGGCGGCGGCGCCGGCGAACGCGCGCGGTGGACCGCCACCATGCATGTAGCCGTCGGACGAGCGGGCCATGCGCAGCAGCGCTTCACCGCTCCCACCCCCGACCAGCAGCCGCGGGCCGCTCGGGCGCGCACATTTCGGACCGATCTGCTCCCCCTCCCAGATGGTGCGGATCTCGTCGAGTTGCTCGCCGAGCCGCCGCCCCCGCCCCCGATGGTCGATCCCGGCCGCGTCGTAGTCATTACCCCGGGCCCCCACGGCCAGACCCAGGGTCAGGCGACCCACGGAGAGGGCGTCGATCGACGCCGCCTGCTTCGCTAGCAAGGCCGTGTTGCGTAACGGTCCGATCGCGGCCATGGTGGCCAGGTCGATCCGCCGGGTGAGCGCAGCGGCGGCGGCAAGCGCCGTGAAAGGCTCGAAGTTGGGATAGGCGATCCGGTCGACAACCGCGAGCGTCGAGAAGGGACCACGGTCAGCGCGCACGGACCACTCGAGCAGCAGGTCACGCGACGCGCCAGGGGTCGATGTCGGCAGACCTATGCCTACCCGCATGTGCCCGCGAATATACACTGAACCAGCGAATGGCCCCGTTCCGCGCGTCGGCGTCCCCGACCAGGGACTGGAAACACTTTCTCTTCAGCGTCCAGGATGCGGTGGCCACCCTCACCTTTAACCGGCCTGAGAAACTGAACGCGCTCACCTTCGAGGTTTACGCGGACCTCCGCGACCTTCTGGCCGAGCTGCCCCAGCGGGACGACGTACGAGTGCTCGTCATCACCGGAAGCGGCCGCGGCTTCTGCTCGGGCGGTGACGTCAACGCCATCATCGGAGAGCTGCTCGCCATGGAGGCTTCGGAGCGCCTCGACTTCACGCGGATGACCGGAAGCGTGACCCAGCGGATGCGCGAGTGCCCGCTCCCCATCATCGCCTCGGTCAACGGAATTGCCGCGGGGGCCGGCGCGGTGATCGGGCTGGCCGCTGACTTCCGAATCCTGGCCAGGTCCGCGTCGTTTGCATTTCTCTTCACCAGGGTCGGCCTATCCGGCGCCGACATGGGGTCGGCCTACCTGCTGCCTCGCCTGATCGGGCTGGGACGGGCCACGGAGCTGCTCATGCTCGGGGAGAGCGTGAGCGCCGAGCGCGCTCTCGCCATCGGGCTGGCGTCGCAGGTCGTAGAGGACGCCGAGCTCGGCCGGGCCACGGCTGAGCTCTCCAGGCAGCTGGCGTCGGGTCCGCGGCTGGCGTTTTCGGGCACCAAGACGCTGATCACTCGCGAGCTGGACATGCCCCTGAACGCGGCGCTCGAGCTCGACGCCGTCACCCAGGCGCTGCTGATGAAGACACCGGACCACGCCGAGTTCTACGCGGCGTTCCGCGAAGGCCGCAAGCCAGGCTGGAGCGGTCGGTGACCGGTCCTCACCAGGCCCTCGACCCGCCCTCGCTCCCCAAGCCCTCCGGGTACTCGCACGTGGTCGTGGCGCGGCCCGGCCGCACCGTCTACCTGGCCGGGCAGACCGCCCAGGGAAAAGATGGGCGCATCGAGGGCGCAACCTTGGTGGAGCAATTCGACGTGGCCGCGGCGAACGCGCTCACCGCCCTTCGAGCCGCCGGCGCCAGGCCCGAGCACCTGGTATCGATGCAGATCTTCACCACCGACCTGCAGCAATACCGGTCCTCCCTAGAGCAAATCGGCCAGGTCTACCGCAACCACTTCGGTCGCCATTACCCGGCAATCTCGCTCTTCGAGGTGAGCTCCCTCTTCGACCGCAGCGCCAACGTCGAGATCGTCTGCGTGGCGGTGATTCCGGACTAGCCCCAAGCATTACGACTTTCGTTACAAAACGCCTCTATTGCGCGCGTTACGGCGCGCGCTTTGGGCCGGCGGCACGGCTCGGGCCTACATCGGCCCTCGCCTCCGGCGGTTGCGGACGCAGGTTTGGGCTCCACTCCGACTTACACCAGCAGCACCCCAAAGGAGCCTCCATGGGAACCTCGCGGCGCCTCGGTTTCGTCCTTCCCCTCGTTGCGGTCTCACTGGCTGCCTGCGGATCGCCGCTTGCTCAAGCGGTCACGCCGGTGCAGGCGCTAGCCAGCTACGAGCAGAAGGTCAGCCAGCTCAAGAGCGCGAAGTTCGACATGAATGGCTCGATGCAGATGCAGTTCTCTGCCGAGCTGATCAAAGCGCTGAGCCAGGGCAACGCCTCGGCGGCTGCCTCCCTGAGCAACGTTTCCTTCACTCTCAAAGGAACCGGAGAGATCCAGTACCCCGGCCAGATGAGCATGAAGATGAACATGACCATCGGCGGCACCTCGGTCGACATCGAGGAAGTCCTGACCGGAGGCAAGCTCTACAT
>Ga0209806_1001771_pt1 | contig 13899 bp, 12 predicted proteins | sample GraSoiAngelo_152_FD_186166 | JGI IMG/M metagenome (GOLD analysis project Ga0209806, IMG submission 186166) | Grasslands soil microbial communities from the Angelo Coastal Reserve, California, USA - 14_1009_12_30cm (SPAdes) (version 2) | ecosystem: Environmental > Terrestrial > Soil > Grasslands ... | reverse complement strand
CCGATGATGTTCTGGACCGGCACCGCTCCAAATGTGCGCGAGTCGGAGGAGAACGTGCGGTTGTCGCCCATCACAAAGATCTGCCCTTCAGGGACGGTGAAGGGGTAAGCCACCTGCGGCGCCTGCGGCTGTGTGGCGCCGTGCGCTTGGGGGATATCCACCTGCTTCCCGTTCACGAAGACGTTCCCATTCCGTAGGTCGACCGTCTCGCCGCCGACGGCAATGACCCGCTTCACATACGGGATCGTCGCGTCAGCCGTCGGCGGGTTGAACACGATGATGTCCCCGCGCTGCGGCGTGCCGAACCGGTAATCGAGCTTGCTCACGAGGACGCGGTCGTTCTGCTCGAGCGTCGTCTCCATGGATCGCTGCCGCACCTCGGTGACCTGAACGACGAACAGGTTGAGGACGACCGAGATGACGACCGCGAGAGCGAGCGCCTGGACGATTTCGAGGATCGCGCGCCACGAAAAGGGCGCCGGCTCCTCGACAGCTTCGTACGCGGGAGGGGGCAAAGGTTGGGGGGCTGCCACTCTATCCAAGTGTACGGACGAACGGCGTCGCGCTAGGCGAAGGCTGGGATCAATGACTCCCGCGACCGCTCGATCATCTCCGCCGCGTGGTCCTTCGGGAACGCGCAAAGGTACTGCTCGAGGCCGGCGCGGGCGTACCCACGGATCTTGTCCACGAGCGGCTTACCGTCGCCCTCCAGCGTGCTGGCGGACCAATGCGAGCGCTGAAGGGGCTTTTCCCGGTTGGCCTTCCGCTCGATCGCCGTGAGCTCTTGGAAAGAACCGGCCATCTCGTCCGGGCTGAGGTCGGCGCCGCCGCCGCCGTGCTTTCCGAGATCGAACCCGTCGGCGTAGCGGGCCGCGAGCCGCATGACCCTTGGACCGGCTCCCCCGATCCAGATCGGCGGGCGCGGCCGCTGGGTTGGCTTCGGCGCGCACACCGCGTCGTCGATGCGGTAATGCTTTCCGTGGTACGTGGCCCGGTCGTCCTCCCAGAGCCGTCGGGTGATCTCGAGGCCGTCCCGAAGCTGCTCGACGCGGTCACCGGGCGTTGGAAAGTCGTAGCCGTAGGCCCGGTACTCGTCCTCCTTCCAACCAGCGCCCACCCCGAACTCGAGCCGACCGCCAGAGATATGGTCGACGCCGGCTGCGATCTTGGCCTGGAGCGCGGGATTCCGGTACTGGATGGCCGCGACGAGCACGCCGAGCCGGATCTTCGACGTATCTCGCGCGAGTGCCGCGAGGAGCGTCCACGCCTCGAGGCAGTTGCGGTCGGGCGTCCCGCCCGGGCCCCCGAAGAAGTGGTCGCTCACCCAGAACGACTCGAAGCCCGATGTCTCCGCCTTCCGCGCGAGGTCGCATATTTCCGTGTACGACCATCCGGCCGCGGGCGACACGACGACGCCGAGCTTCACGCGCCGATGCTATGGGGTCAGGCGGGGAGACGGCCCCAGAGCAAGCGCGCGATGCCCACGATCGCGAGCGCCAGCGCGAGCGACCACGCGATCGCGGAGACGAGCGGCGCGTTGAAGTCAGTCCCCGAGAAGAACGCATGGAAGAAGATCGCGGCGAAAGCGATGTAGCTCGTCCGGTGAATCCACTGCCAGAGCGTGTTGTTCATGCGCTTGCGCAGCCAGCTCGTGACCGTGACGACGATCAGGATGTCGAAGGCGAGGGTGCCGAGGCCGATCTGCCACCAGCCGTAGTCGACCTGGAACGGCACCACCACGTCGCGAAGGGCGATTCGCGCCGTCTTGTCGAGAACGAGCGTGACCACGTGCGCGATCACGAGCGGGATCCAGAGCCAGGTCGTGAAGTCGTGGAGCTTTCGGATCGCGCGGTTCGACGCGAGGAAGTCGAGCACCGAGGTGCGCAAAGCCTCGCCGGAAACGACCGAGAGCGAGATCGCGGCGAATGCCGAGAGACCGGTCGCGCGCGCGACGAACCAGAAGCCGAGGTCGTCCACGCTACGAACTATGCGTCGTCGTCACCTTGGGCACGGCGGTCATTTTGACCCCGGACGTTAGTACGAAGGTCGGGCGCGGCGTGGGCCGTGGCGTCGGACTCGGCGTGCGCACCGTCGGCGCGGACGTCGCCGTGGCTTTCGCGACTGCGCTTGCCGTTCGCGTCGGCGCCGCGGTCCGGGTCGGCGACGGTGAGGGCGTTGGCGTCGGCGTTGGGGTTGGGGTGGGCGAGGGCGTCGGCGCGGGGGTGACCACCGCTTCCGGCTCTTTCACCACCGGCGGGTGTAGCGGCGCCTCCGGGTTGTAGGGGTTCGCCAGCACATACGTCGACGACCCGAGCATGGCCAGCCCGGAGAGCGCGACGGCGAACAGACGAAGGGCCCAGGCCGGCAATCAGGCCACCTTTACGAAGGGCACGCGCTCGAAGGACTGGTCGAGCACCTCGCGCGCGTCGACCAGGAGGTGCGACGCGAGGATCTCCTGATAGACGGAACGGAAGTCCACGGTGAACTTGAGGTTCCCGTCACGGTCGAGTCCGCTGGTGCTCGGCATCTCGCCGTACACGCCGCCCTTCACGCCGTCCCCGACGATGAACATGCTCGATGCGGTCCCGTGGTCGGTGCCGGCGCTGGCCGATTCCTGCGGGCGCCGGCCGAACTCGGACCAGGTCGCGACGAGGACGCGGTCGGCCATTCCATACGCGGCGATGTCGTCGTGGAACGCCGTGACCGCCTGATCGACGTAGGCCATGAGCTGGTCGTGACGGTTGAGCTGCTGGTCATGCGTGTCCCAGCCACCCAGGGTGATGTGGAGGATCTTCGCGCCGACACCGGAGATGACGAGCTCTGCGGCGAGCTGCAGGGCCGCGCCGAGCTGGTTCTTCGAGCTGTACACGAGGTTCGGGTTGTCGTTGTACTTCGCCTTCGGCACGTAGCGTTCGTGTGCGGTCCGCAGGCGGGCGACCGTGTCGCGGGCCGTGAAGACGGACTGATCGAAGAGCGCCCCGTAGATGCCCGGCGTTCCGTTGTAGATCGCGCCCATGACCCGATCCGCGTCGCTGCCGTTGAACTTGAACGAGTTCTCACCGTTGACGACGGAGAGCGTTGCCTCGAGGTCGCGGAGCGCGCCAGGGACCTCACTCGTCCCGCACGCGCAGCCGACGAGCGGGTGGCCCTGCGAGTCGTAGTTCTTCGCGATCGTCTTGCCGAGCCAGCCATCGATTTGCCTGCGGGTCGGGTCCGCCGTCTCCCAGACACGGATCGAGTCGAAGTGCGAGAGGGACGGCTTCGGGTAGCCGACGCCGTTCACGATCGCGACCTTGCCCTGGTCGTAGAGCCCCTTGACGCCGCGGAGGTTGCGGTTGATGCCGAGCGTGGTGTTCGCCAACGGGAGCGCCTGATCCATCGCGGCCGAGAGACGCGGGCGCATCGCGCGGAGCCGCGAGTCCTGGAGTGGCATGACCGTCTGCAGGCCGTCCGCGCCGCCCGCAAGCTGGATCATCACGAGCACCTTGTCGTTCGTGACGCCGTCCTTCTTCGCGCTGTAGACGGCGCGGGCGAAGACGTCGGGGACGGCGGCGTAGCCGGCAGCGAGCCCGGCAGCTCCCGCCGCGAACACGAGACCGTTCTTCATGAATTCCCGCCGGGAGATCCTGTTGATGCCTACCTCGTCCATCGCCGCACCCCTTACTTGAGGTTGAACTCGGGGCTCGCGAGAAGCGCGTACCAGCGGCCCCGTTCGTCCTTCGTGTTCGCGAGCTCGGTTGCGGTCCGCGGTCCGAGTACGCCGTCGAGGAATTTCGCCTCGGCTCCCGCGAATGCCGGCAACGTCCGCGTTTGGCCCAGCGCCGTACTGACGAAGTTCGCGCGCTGCAGCATCGTGTTCGACGAGATCCAGTACGCGTTGTCGCCCCAACCACCGACGCTCGGCGGGTCGAACAGGGTCTGTCCCAGGCCATTCGCGTTCGCGAGGATCGTTCGGGTGAGGGTCTGGGAGTTCAGCGCCTTCGCCACTGAGACCATGTACTCGGTCGGTGATTTCACGAGCACCCGATACGTGTCCGGCGCGGTGAACTCGGGACTGAGCAGCATCTCGCGAACGAGCGCGCGCGTGTCGTAGCCGGACCGCCGGTACGACGCCGCGAGGCGTGCCACCCACGGGGCGGAGGGAACGGGGGTCGCGAAGTACGTGAGGAGCTTCTGTGTGATGAACGTCGCGGGCGCGTCGCTCGTGAGGGCCCGATCGATGAGCTTTCGCGCGTCGAACGTGTTGGCAAGACCGAGGAAGATGAGTTGCCCGCTGAACGCGCGTGCCGGGTCGAAGACTCCGGTCTTCACCGGGTCGGGCTTCGGCGGGTTCGACGGCAACGGTTTCTTCTGCTTGGCAAGCGCGGCGAGACGCGCGTCGACCATCGCCTGGGTCTGCGGTTGGCGCCAGCCGGCGAGAGCCTTCGCGGCGGCCTTCACGTCGTCTTCGGTGTAGCTCCCGGCCCCCATCGCGAAGAGCTCGAGGAGCTCGCGCGCGAAGTTCTCATTCGGCGACTTGCCGGTGCTTGTCAAGAGGTCGAGGTAGCGGAGCATCGCCGGGTCGATCGTGACCTGGTAGAGCATGTCGTTGAGCTTTCCGAGGGACATGCGGCGCCACGTGAGGTTCTGCCAGTAGATGAACGGCGAGCCCAGACCGACCTTGCGGTAGTCGCTCGTGAAGTGGCCGTGCCAGAACAGCGTGAGCGCTTCGGCCAGCGGGGTCGGTGACTTCACCATCCAGTCGACCCACCACGTCTGCAGATCGCCGAGCTTCACTGCCGCCTGCGAGGTCGCGTTCTCGGCGGCGGGGAGAACGGGGGGCTCCACGAATGGTGTGTCGACAAGGCGCGCGACCGTCTTCTGGTAGCCCTCGCTCATCGCGCGGTCGAGCTCGGCCGCGCTCAGGGCGATGGTCATGCGACGGAGCAGATGCGCGACCTTCGCGCTTTCTTTGTCGAGTGGCGAGACCCAGTCGATCCCGGTCGCGAGATCCGGCACGGAGACCCCGGTCACGGGCTCGCGGAGCGCAACGGGCGCGCGCGTTGGCGCCGCGGTCGGCGCTGGCATCCCCGTCACGTCCGGTGTCGCCTCGGGCATGTCCATCGCGGTCATCGGATCCATGACGGAGGGGTCCATCACCGTGTCGTCCGGAGCCATCGCATCGGTCATCGGGTCCATGACCGCGACATCCAGAGCGTCGGCCACCCGGTGACCTCCGAGGTCGCGGAGTCCGAGGAGCCGCGATGCTGCGACGCCGCCGGCGGCCGCGAGTGCGGTCACCAACACCGTCCGGCGGGTCGGACCCGCCGACGGGGTGTTCTTCCCCACGAACCGACAACGAGGCCGGACGCCGAACGGTACAGCGGGACGAGACCCGGGTGTCGGTAGGGTGTCGCCGTGACAACTGTCTTTCTGTGTTGACACGCCGCCCGTGTCGCTCCGAACGGTTGGCGGTCCACACGACGATGGCTCGCTCGCCCGCCGATCGGAACCGACCTGTTGCGAAGTGCGCGAACATTTGCGGCAATGAGGGCCGGGGCTCTGCTCGTCATCGTCTCGTTCGCGCTCGGTGCCTGCGCCACGCCCGCCAGCTCCAGCCCGACGTTCACGGTCGCGGCTTCATCGACCGCGGCGGCGGGGACGCCGACCGGTGCGCCCTCCCCAACGAACGCGCGAGGAACCGCTCTCGTACCGCCGGTCGTCTCTCGTGCGCAGTACGGCGATATGGGCATTGCACTCGACATCCCCGATCGACCGGGCCAGGCGGCCGACGGCGTGGTCTGGCATGCCGACACGTTCAGACCCGACGCGGGTTACACGGCACGCGTCGCGTCGGCCCTCGGTCTGACGGGCCCCGGCGTCGTGGGCGAGATACCGGCCGGAGGCGCGCCTGGGTCAGACGGGCCGTGGCGGCTCTGGTTCGGCGCGAGGGTCCTCGCGATCAACGAGAGCAGCGGCGAGGTCTACTACTTCGATCCGAGTGCGACCGACGGTCCCCAGCCACCGGGTCCGGCGCGGCGCGATCCAACGGAAGCGCTTCGCTTGCTCCTGGGCTCGTTCGGATGGTCCGCCGACGTTTCAGCAAACCCCGACGGCCCGACTCGGTTCGTCGGTACTGAGGTGACTGTCCGCGCCAATCCGGTCATCTCGAGCAGCTGGCTCGAGCCCGGCTACCGCGAGACCGCCGTCCTCTTCCCCCGATACCAGGACTCGACGCGTCAGCCGGGTCCACACGTCTATGGACCGGACCACATGGCGCTTCTCACCGCGAAGAGCCGCCCCGCCGAGGTCATCCATCGACCGGTCGGCGCGCTGGTGGGTCGCGAGATCTATCCGATCACGACCTTCGCACAGGCTCGCACTGAGCTGCTCGCATCTCCGCTTCGGTATCTGCACTTCTTGTCGAATCCAACGGGCGAGCCTCTCACGCTCACCTTCGGGGAGGCGTACGTCGGCAGCACGTGGGCCGGGTTCTCCGGCGACGGGCTGACGCATCGCGGTCAACTGCTCATTCCCGTCTGGGTCTTCACGGCGACCGGAACGACCGCGAGCGGACTGCCCGTCGACGCGATCTTCATCGTCGATGCCGTCGTCCCCGAGTTGCGCGCGCAGGGTCTCGGCGGGACGGCCAACACGAGCGCTGACACTTTGGTTCGCTTGCAGCTCTCGACCCTGGGCGGCCAGAACAAGGAGCTCCTGACCGCGCGAGGCGCGGCACGATACTTCCTCGGTGCCGCGTGCGAGCCGACCATGACGACCCAGGAAGACAGTGCGACCGGGACAATGACCTGCGGCGGCCCGACCATCAGCTTCGCCATGCGCAGGGCATTTCCGGGCCTCGCGTCCTCGATCTGGTACCTCGCCGAGTCGCACAAGTAGCGGTTCTCGCGTGAGTGCACCACTCGCCCACCTCTTTCGGTACAACCGGTGGGCGAACCTGCTGCTGATCGACGCGTGCGGCGAGTTGACCGACGAGCAGTTGGATGCGCGCGGATCCGGCACCTCCGGATCCATACGAGAGTTGCTCATCCATGTCATGGGCGGACAGCAGACGTTCATCCTGCGTACGCAGGGCCGTCAGCACGAAGGTGAGCTCGCCCGCGGCAGCGCTTGGCCGGGGTTCGACGTGCTGCGAAACATCGCCGTAAGCACAAGCGACGAGCTCATACGGATCGCGGAGGCGATGGAGACCGATCCTGAGGTTCATCTCCCCTGGCGGGGCAAGGTCTATCGGTACCCGATGAGTTTCTTCCTGCTACACGCGCTGGAGCACGGCGTCGAGCACCGCACCGAGATCAAAGTGACCATGGCAGAACTCGGCGTCAAGCGCCCCGACCTCGACGCCTGGCCCTACAGCGAGGCAGCGGGTTACGGCAAGGAGATCCCGTGAGGTCTAGTTGCTCGCGATCTCCCAGTCGTTCGGCACGACGTGGACCCACGTCTGCCCTTGATCGAACAGGATCTTCTCGCCGGCTGAGTTCTTGAACGTGAACGCGTCGGTGTCGGTCGCACGCGACCACGTGGCTTCCTGACGGAGACCGTCGCGGAAGATCGTCGCCGAGCCCGTTCCCGTGAGTCGCATGTCGTGGGCATGCGAGCCTGCCGCGTCGACGATCTGCGGGACCTCCCAGATCTCGGTATGGACGATGACGACGTTCGCAGCGGCGATGGGCTGGTTGTTCGCGGCGTCGATGTCCCGCACCGACTTGCCGGCGTTGTTCTGGGATCGCGCGTATGTCCGCGTTTGCGGATCGTACTGGTACTTCACGAGCGAGATGTCCTCGCGGTACGGGATGGTCAGCTCGGTCGCCGCGACGCCACCGGTCATGCCGGCGATCGTGGAGACGTGGTCCGCGGCCGCGAGAAAGCCCCACGGCGGGATCTGCTGCGGGGTGTCGGCGCCGTGCGCTGCGATCGCCTGCCGCATCGCGGCCGCGCTCGTGAACATGTTGTACGGGCCCGGCCGGAACGTCACGCGGTAATACCCACTCGTGTAATCGGCCGAGAGGTCCACATACCTGCCGTTCGCCGCGTCACCTTGGATGAGCGGCATCTCGTAGGCCGACGTGCCCGAGTAGACGAGGGCACCGCGGACCATCGGCGTGAGCGATCGGTCCGCAAGACGCGCGCTGCGGATGTTCCCGATCGTCTGCGGGTCCTGGGAGTGGAAGACGACGGCGAGACGCGTGGCGAGGCCCTCGACGAGGATTTCGAAAACCATGTCGGCTTGGGTGATCCCGTAGTGCGGACGGGCGAGCGGGACGTTGTCGATCTTGACGAGGAGCGCTCGCTTGTCGACCGCGCCGAGCTTGAGCGGTTTTCCGGAGAGCGGCCAGCAATCCTTGCAGGGGGCATCCGGCGCGAGCGTCGGCTCGACCGTCGGCACGGGAGTGGCCGTCGCCGGCGCGGGACGACTCGATGTCTCTGGCGTCGCCGCGGGAGAGCTGCATGCGGCGACCAGGACCAGAACCGCGATGAGGACATGTGACCGCGCGACCAGTGCGCCCTTCCTCATTCGTCCCGACTGTAGCGCCCGGTGCATCGCACTTCTAGATGCGAGCGCATGTTCGCCTCCTTCGCGCCGGCGATGAGTCGCTTATGCGCTGAAGCGGCGTAGGCTCGCGATGAAACGGGGAGGTGCTGTGATGGCCGGATCGAACAAGGAGACCGTACGAAAGGTCCAGGCGGCGTGGAACGAGAATCGCCTCGACGACCTCGATCAGTACTTCGGTCCTGACTTCAAGGCGAACGCGAACGATCCAAGAGGAGGGCCAGGCCTCGCGGGCGCGAAGGCCGCTCACGGCTTGACGAACCAGGTCTTCTCCGAGCGCAAGGTTCAGATCCTCGAGTTGCTCGAGGACGGCGACAAGGTCTTTTTGCGCAATCGAGCGACGGGGAAACACAGTGGCGGAGCGCCCTGGATGGGCGCGCCGGCTGATGGGAAGGCGTACGACATCGAGTCATGGTCGATCTACCGCTTCCGTGACGGAAAGATCGTCGAGCATTGGGGACTCAACGACGCGATGCGCCTGATCATGCAGCTCGGGGGGCAGCTCCCCCAGCAACCGGTCGCGGCGGCCTCGCGCTAGGGAGCGACGCGCGTTCCTTACGGGGCGCGATACGAAAGCAGCTGGCTCACCCCGTCATATCCGAGACTCCGCAGCTCGTGATGGCGCGGCTTCGGGCCGCCCTTCGCCGCCGCGATCTCCTCGCGAAGCGCCGCGGCCATTGCGCGGGCGAATACGGCACCGCGCTCCGCCATCTGGTCGAGGCGGGGAAGCATGTCCGTCGCTTCGGCCCATTGTTGGCGAATCGCGTGCCCAAGGGCGACGTTTGTTTCCGTGAGATCCCAGACGCTCTCGCGTTCCCAGATGGCGGTCTCGGCTGCGTAGGCCCGGCGCACGTCGACCTCATTGACGGCCCACTTCGACATGACCGATGGCAGTAGCAGTGTGGCCGCCCGGGTCGGGGCCGCCTCAGGGAGGAGGCGTTTGGCGAACTGCTCTAGGTCGGATGGGGCCGATGCTCCGGTCATGATCTCGGCGACCGCCGCGTAACCCGCGAGGTTCGCGCCGGCGATGCACCAGCTCGAATCGGGATTGCGTTCGACGAGGGCCCGCAGTTCGGCACCCCATCTGACGACGCCCGGCCAATCGCCTCGACCCCACAGAACGCGCGCCTTGGAGGCGATCCCGTGCTGCCGCGTATGCGCGCTCTTCGTCTGACTGATCTCGAGCAGGCGATCGGCGTCGGCCTCGGCGCGTGCCAGGTCGCCGGTGTGGAAGTAGGCCTCGGAACGCCACATCAGCGCCTCGGGCTCGTTGAAAAGTGCGCCCGCCCGCGCGAGCTCGAAGGAGCGCTCCATCGCCATGAGAGCCTGTCCGAGATCCCGCGTTGTCGTGAAGTGGGCGACCGCGAGCCGCCAGAGCGCATCGCCGTATGGCCGCAGGTCTGGCGCGCTCTCGAGAAGAGCGGCGCATTCGTCCAGGACGGTGGCGTCGTTGTCGAAGACCGCTTGCTGGACGAGGAGGCGGAACAAGTTGGCCCGGTCGCCGCTCAGTCGTGCGGACCCGATCCCTTCGGCGATCAGGTTCTGGGTGTCTTGGAACTCCGGCCGGTGCTGGAAGTAGCCCCAATTGAAGGCCAGAAGGTCGAGCGTGTCGGCATAGAGAGCGAGCGGGGCCGTTTGCCCCGCCGTTTTGTACAGGCCGATGGCGCTCACTCGATGCTGCGCCGCTTCGTCGCCCTTGGCGTTTCGCGCGCAGGCGAGGCCGAAGGCCTCCTCGATTTGAGCGCGCTCGATCGGGTCCTTCGTGAGGCGGAGCGCGCGCCCGAAAGTTTCGACCATCCGGTCGTAGGCCAGTCGATCGCCGAGGCCCCGACCGGCCGCGAGGTGCGCGCGGACCGCCTCCAGGCGCATCGGCTCTCGTTCGGCTTCGCTCGCCCAGACCCACTCCGCGTCGGGCGACCCGAGCGCCTCCCACCAGTGATGGGCGAGCGCTTCGGCATTGTTCGCCTGGACGCCCTCTTGGGCGTATTGCGCGTGCAGCCTGAGCCGCCGGTCCACCGGCAGCCGGCCATAGGCGATGTCATGGACCAGGGCATGGTTGAAGCGGAACGTGCCGTTCACCGGATGCAGGTATCGCAGATGCGAAAGGCGCGCGAGGCTGCCGGCGACGACCGACGGATCGTGTTGCGAGAGCAAGGCCGCCCCCTGCATGTCGAAGGTCTCTCCGATCACTGCGGCTGTCTGAAGGAGCTCACGCTCTGCCGGTTCGAGCTCATCGAGACGTGCGCCGATCGCTGCCTGAACGGTGACCGGCACGGTCGTCTCCGGGGTGCCGCGGCTTCGGGCGAGCTCGACGATGAACAAGGGGTGCCCCTCAGCCCGGCCGACGTCAACGTCGCGACCGGCCGCGGCCTGCGCCAAAGCAGCGGCCGCCGGAGGACTGAGCGGAGGCAGCTCGAGTGTCAAACGATCCTCACTCGGCCGGAGGAGCGGCATTCCCGGGAACTCGGGGCGCGCCGTCCCCACGACCATCAGCCGGCTCTTCGATCCGCTCACCAGCCGGTCGAGGAGGCGGACTACTTCGCCTTCGGCCCAGTGGAGATCCTCGATGCAGATGACCACTGGCCGGCGCGCGGTGAGGCGGCTGAGGTATTCGACCCACGCGCTCTGCATTTCGGTTCGCCGGTCCAGAGCGCTGAGCGCCATGAGACGCGGATCGGTGCGTATGCCTGCGCTGTGGGCGAGTGCCGGGGGCAGCCTGTCCGGATCGGTCCCCCGCAAGAGGTCGCGAAGCGGGGACGACCCCACCTCGGTGCCCGGACGGCAACGGGCCTCGAGCACCGTCGCCTCGGTCGCGACGGACCGACCAAACTCTTCGAGGATGCGGGTCTTCCCGATTCCGGGCGGGCCCACGAGCAAGACCAGTTTCGGGCGGCCCTCCCGAGCCGCGGCGAACGCCGAGCCCAAGGATTCGAGCTCGGTCTCTCTACCGATCAGGGGGAGGTCACCCTCCCGACTCTGGCTCAAACCGGTGAGTCGGAAGGCCGCGGTCTTCCCGAGACCCTTGAGCTGGAGTTCTCCGAGATCGTCGAACGTCGCGAGTCGCGCCGCCGCCGCATGACTCACCGGGCCGACGACCACGCTGTTCGGCTCCGCCTGCGTCATCAGACGAGCCGCGGTCGTGACGCAACCGCCGACGGCCATCCGCTGGCGTTGCGCGACCGCGTCGAGGTCGATGAGCGCCTCGCCGGTCTCGATGCCGATTCGGACATCGACGGGAGATCCGGACGTCGAAGCCCAGCGGACCGCGGCATCCGCCATCCGAAGCGCGCGGCCCACATCGTCAGAGTGGGCCGCAGGCGCGCCGAAGAGGACGAACACCTCATCCCCGATGTACTTCTCGATCGTTCCACCCTCGGTCAACGCGAGGCTGCTGATCTTCGCGAACGATTCCGAGAGCACCCTCTGCATGCGCTCGGGACCGAGGCTCTGCCCCAAGGCGGTCGAGCCCACGATGTCAACGAAGACGCAGGTGACCAGACGACGCTCGGATCGGCTCTCCAAATTCCCGTCCCCGGCGCGAATCGTACGCGTCTAGGTCGTTGTCGGCGGGGCCGGTATGCGCTTGCCGCGCACGTCCACCAGGGTGCGCTTCGTTGTCTGGACGATGCGGATCATGACCGTCGAGCACGCGGTGCACCGGAGGACGATGCCCGGCGCGTGCACGTAGGCGATCAGCCCGCCGATCGGATCAACCTGTCCGCAGCTCGCGCACTCGGCCAGGACGGTCGTCATGTCGTCGCCGTAGATCTCGGCGAGCGTTCCGGCGACGGCGTTGCCATCGAGCACCAGGTCCTCGTCCGTCGCGGTCATGGTCCGCTCGGTCCGAAGCGCTCGGTGCGGATCCGCTCGGCGGAGAAGCCCACGCGTTCGAGCCCGTCCGCCGCCACCTCGACGAGCGCGGTCGGGCCGCAGATGTATGCGAGGGCGCCGCGTCCGAGCGGCCCGCTCACCTCTTTGAGCATGGCGTCGTCGATCCGGCGCGTGTAGCCCTTCCAGCCCGCGGGCTGGCTCCGCGTGAGGGTGTACGAGATCGTGAGCCCATCCTTTCGCGCGAGCGTCTCGAGTTCCTGACCGTAGATGATCTGCTCGTTCGTGCGCGCGCTGTAGAGGAGCCGTGCGGGGTCTTTCACGCCTGCGACCGCGCGATGCCGAAGCATCGCCATGAGCGGCACGATCCCCGACCCGCCCGCGACGAGCAGCAACGGGCCGTCGATCGACCGGTCCCACACGAAGTACCCGCCGATCGGCCCGCGCACCTCGAAGCGGTCGCCCACGACGACCGTGTCGTCGAGGTACGGCGAGACCTCGCCGTCGGCGATCCGCTCGACCGTGATGTCGATCTCTCCCGTGCGCTCCGGCTCGGAGGCGATCGAGTAGCTCCGCTGCGTGGAGTAGCCGTCCTCCGCGGTCAGACGCACGTCGTAGTGCTGCCCCGGCCGGTGCGGCGTCCAGCCCGGGAGGCTGAGCGTCAGGGTCTTGACCTCGGGGGTCTCGGTTCGCACGGCTTTGACGGTCGCGGTCTGCCACACCAATGGACGCTTCATCGGCTAGTCGTCCGTATACCGCTCTTCTTTCCACGGGTCGCCGTGGTTGTTGTATCCGAGCGATTCCCAGAAGCCCGGCTGGTCGCGCTCCATCAGGCGCAGCCCGCGCACCCATTTCGCGCTCTTCCAGAAATAAAGGTGCGGCACGACGAGCCGCGCCGGTCCGCCGTGTTCGGGCGCAAGCGGCTTGCCGTCGTACTCGTACGCCACGAACGCCTGGCCGTTGATGAGCTCCGGGAGCGGCACGTTGGTCGTGTACCCGCCGTCGGAGAAGGCGGTCACGAAGGCGGCGCGCGGATCGAGCTCGACCTGTTCGAGAAGGGTGTCGACGCTCACGCCCCGCCAGCGCGTGTCGAGCTTCGTCCACTTCGTCACGCAGGAGATGTCCTTGACGAAGTCCTGCGCAGGTAGCTGCTGGAAGTCGGCCCAGCTCCACGACGCCGGTTCCTTCACGACCCCCTCAATCTTGAACGACCACGACGCAAGCGGCGTTCGCGGTGTGGGACCGGCGGAGAGCACCGGGAAGTCCTTCACGACGTGCTGACCGGGGGGAATCCGACCCGCCTGCGCCGAGCTCGCTGGCTCACGGCGGCCGACGAACCCGCGGGTGACAAATCGGTCCGGCACGGAACGGAAGCGTAGTGCGAGCGCCCCCATCATGTGTCCGATGCCCGTGCGACTAAGGGCGAAGCACCCCGGCACACGCCGTCTCGTGGCGATGACCCGCCGGCTGCTCGACGAATCGAAGCTCTGCGCGATCGCGACGGTGTCCGCCGGCGCGCA
>Ga0209806_1001770_pt1 | contig 13907 bp, 11 predicted proteins | sample GraSoiAngelo_152_FD_186166 | JGI IMG/M metagenome (GOLD analysis project Ga0209806, IMG submission 186166) | Grasslands soil microbial communities from the Angelo Coastal Reserve, California, USA - 14_1009_12_30cm (SPAdes) (version 2) | ecosystem: Environmental > Terrestrial > Soil > Grasslands ... | reverse complement strand
CGCGTGGGGCTCACGGTGAACCACGCCAGGACCGTGACGTCAAACCAGATTCTCCTGGTGCCACTGCCCGCCTTCTCCGGCTTCCAGAGCCAATGGCGCAACGCCGGCACCCTCGAGAGCAAGACGTGGGAGGCGAGTCTCGACGTGCAGCTCGCGCGGCGGTCGTCGCTCAGCTGGTCGACGCGCCTGCTGTTTGACCGGACCCGCCAGCGGATCACCGCGCTCGATGTCCCGCCGTTCGCGTACGGAGCCTTCGGCGGGAACGGCACGGACGTGTTCTTCGCCCGCAAGGGAGAAGTGCTCGGGACGTTCTACGGCACGAAGTTCGCGACCTCCTGCGCCGATCTCCTCGGCGGCATGGGCGGCGCCCTGAGCTGCAGCGACTTCGCGGTGAACAACGACGGGTTGCTGGTCTGGGTCGGTCCGGGCGGCAGCCTGTCCAACCCGAAATGGGGGACCGCGGGGCCCTCCTTCGGGTACCGGGGCCAGACGCGGGCACTCATGTGGGGTGCCCCATTCGTCGGCTGGGGGCTCGATCCGATCACCCACGACACGACCAACCGGCTGCCAATCGGCAAGACGACGCCCGATTTCCACATCGGCTTTTCGACCTCGTTGTCGTGGCACCAGCTGTCCTTCTACGGGCTGCTCGAATGGGTCCAGGGCGTCTCCGTCTACAACGTCCCGCAGCAGTGGGCAGTGTTCCGGACGTACGCGGGGATTCTGGACCAGTCCGGCAAGCCCGCTGCGCAGCAGAAGCCGATCGGGTATTACGGATGGATGTATGGGCTCACGACGCTCACGCCGGACAGCTACTTCGTCCAGGATGGGAGCTTCGCGAAGCTGCGCGAGGTCTCAGTGTCGTACCGCTTCGGCCGCGACCAGCTGGCCCGAGCCGGGTTCCTGCGGTCGTTCGATGCGATCACGCTGACGCTGATCGGCCGCAATCTCTTTACGTTCTCCGGCTATAAGGGCTACGATCCCGAAGTCGGCAGCACCGGTGGCGAGACAGGATCCGCCGCCCTGGCCCGGGTGGACGGGTACCAGTATCCGAACTTCCGGAGCTTCACGGCCGCTGTCTCGGTCACCTACTAGAGAGGACGGATCCCATGTGGCCAAGCATGAGAAAGCCAACATCGGCTCTCACAGCCCTCCTGGTAATCGGCCTGGCGGGCTGTGTGGACCTGAACGTGGTCAACCCCAATGCGGCCGACGCGGGCCGCGCCCTCAAGACGCCGGGCGACGTCGAGGCGCTGATCGCCGGCGCGTACAGCCGGTGGATACAAGTGCAATGGTATGACGGCCCGACGATGATGATGAGCAACGCGTCGGGCGAGCACGTGGCGCCGTGGGGGAACGCCGGCATGGAGATGTACGCGCGCATCCCCCGGATCCCCACCAATAACGCCGCCGGTGCCCCGAATGTGGGGAACCTCACCTACGCCTGGTACCAGGCCTACGGGGCGATCGCCGCCGTCCACGACGGGCTGAAGCAGATCGCGTCCGGCACGGTCAATCTTGGCGCCAACCGTAACCTGCGCGCCCGGGCCTACGGTAGATACATGCAGGGGCTGGCCCACGCCACGATCGCAGTGATATACGACTCCGGCTTCATCTACGACGAGCGGATCGACCCGACGACGGTCAGACTCAGGTCGCACCAGGAAGTCATGGATTCCGCGCTCAGCTACTTCGCGCAGGCGATCACGCTCGCGGCCAGCGACACGTTTACGATCCCCGCCTCGTGGATGAGTCAGGACGTCTCCTCGGCGACGCTGATCCAGCTGGCGCACTCCCAGGCGGCGCGCTTCCGCGCGGCCCTCGCCCGGACGCCGGCCGAGCGGGCGGCGGTGGATTGGAACGCGGTTCGCGCCGATGCCAACGCCGGCGTGACCGCGGACTGGAACAACGTCTCCGATTGCAATCTCGGGACGTTCTGTGATGACGCCCTGCAGTACCGTCTCGCTCCCGGTTGGCAGATGCAGAACAACTGGGTCGCGGGCATGGCCGACACGAGCGGCCGGTACCAGGCCTGGATCGCCACGCCGTTGCTCAGCAAGCAGCCGTTCATCCTGTTCACGCCGGACACGCGGTGGCCGCAGGGCGGCAGCACGGCGTTGGCGGACTCGGCCAACGAGAGGATCCAACTCTCGGCCCCGGGAACGTTCTATAGCATGAATACGGGCGGCACGCGGATCTGGAACCGACCCGACCGGGGGACATGGCGCTGGTCCTACTACTACCAGACGTATGAGCCCTATTTCACCACGCACGGGGTCAACGGGGCGGGAGCCGTGCCGCTCATCAAGGTGGTCGAGATGAAGGCCCTCGTGGCGGAAGCCGATTTCCGCGCTGGCGCCCTGGGGGCGGTGGCGACGTTCGTGAACCAGACGCGCACGCTGCACGGCCTCAATGCGACCGACGCGGCGGGGACCAATACGAGCTGCGTCCCCAAGCTCCCGAACGGGACCTGCGGCGACCTGTGGGAGATGTTCAAGTGGGAAAAGCGGCTCGAGACCCAGTTTGCGGGACCGGTGCGGAGCGGCTGGTGGCTCGACGGCCGCGGCTGGGGGGACCTGATGCAAGGGACGATCCTCCAGTTCCCAGTGCCGTACCGGGAACTGCAGCTGCTGCAGCAGACGGCGTACAACTTCGGCGGCGTCGGCGGCATGTACGGAGCGCCACTGGGCACGTACGGATACTGACGACGTGGCGTAACCGGGGGGGATGAGTGACACAGGGGCCGCACCACGGTGCGGCCCCTGTGCTTTGGAGCGGCGGCGCTAGGACCTATCCTGGATGCTTCGTGCTATCGGCGGGGATGGAGTCCGCTTTCGGCGGCACGTACTTCGGCTTGGTCGAATCCGAGCACGCGGCGGCCAAGCCGAGTGCCACGAGGAGCGCCAGCACCATCCACGTGCGGTTCCTGGTCATCTGCGATCCCTCTGCTGCGAAGCCTTTCGGGAATATGACAGCGGCCGCTAACGGGAGCAAGAGGCGGTAGCTTTCCCGGCCTCCCGCGCTCCGGTAAGTTGGGTTGGGTCGCCACACTAACTCATGGGAGGTGCGCCATGGCAAACCGCGTTCAGCTCGTGCTCGCCGCCGCGCTCCCCCTGCTCGTCGCGTGCGCGCCGGGCCCGCGCCCGGAGCCAACGTCGCGCCTGCACCCGGACATCTTGACGCGTGCCGAGTTGCTCGAAACGGGCGCCCCCGACGCCTATGAAGCGGTACAGCGCCTGCGCCCCCGCTGGCTGGTCGTGCGGAGCGGCATGCGCAGCTTTTCGCTGGAAACCGAAGTGGTCGTCTTCCAGGATCAGGTGTTCCTGGGCAACCAGGACGCCCTGCGGCGCATGGGGATCGAAGGGATCTACGAGATTCGGTATCTGGATGGGGCGACGGCGAAAGCGACCCTGCCCGGCCTCGGGGATCGGCACGTCCAGGGCGCGATCGTGGTGCACCTGAGCCCGCCGGATCGGTAGCAGGTCGTGGTCCGGGACCTCGTGGGCTAACGCGCGACCAGATCGCCGCAGGCGATGCGCGAGGTGTCCGAGGCGCTCACTCGCACCGCTACGTGGTACAGGCTGCCCGGTGTCAGACTGAAACCGAGATGGGTCTCAACCGAATCGCTGCCCGTCGTCCCAACCACGAGCAGTGGGTAATCGGCGTTCGAGCCAATCTGCTGGGCCGGCGCCGCGCAGTTGCCGAAGCGGAGCCCCCAAGCGTGCTGAGCACCCGATGCCGCGCCGTGGATCGCGATCCCCACCGACGTTCCGCTGGCGTCCGAGACGGCGGCCGCTTGGCCGGACAGGCCGGGATACCCCACCGCCGGAGTGAGCTGGGTGTCCCAGAGCGTGACGGAGGATTGGTGCGAACTCAGGTCGACGCAGCCCGCTGCGCCGACGGCGGCCAACATCACCAGAGCGGCGCGGGCCGTCAGGGTCGCGCTTCCATGAATCGCTTGGTCCAGATCGCGATCACGCCACAGCGAGCTTCGAGAGTCAGGAACTCGGGCGGGATGCTGCCGAGTCCCCGGAATACCTCGACGACTTCGATGTCGAGGGGGGAGACGAGGTCGTCGACGAAGACGTCGCCGCCCGGGTGGTCACGCGTCGCCGGCATGCCGTCGAGGAAGATCTGCACGGGGCATTCTCCCCCGCCGGGGCCGGCCAAGGCCCGGCCCATGTAGAGGGCCCGGCCGCTTGCCCCGCTGCCGCGGCGCGCCGCGTAGACGCCGGGGAGCTCCAGCAGCATGTCCGAGATGTTGGCGGGCTTGCGCGCCTCGATGGCCTGGCGGTTGATCTGGACGCCGAATCCCCGCGTGCGCCGGTGCTCAACATTCTCCAGGATCGGGCTCGTCCTCAGCGGCGAGAGCGCGACGATCTCGAGGGGCGCGAGGAGCACGGCGTTGGGGGCGAGCCAGACCTCCAGCCCGGCGTAGCTGCGATCCACGGTCCACGACAAGAAGGGAGTCAGCGCCCGCATGTAGCCGACCGCTTTGACGTCGAGGCGATACCAGCCGTTGTGGGATTCCGTGAATCGGAAGTAACCCGAGTCGTCGGTCACGGCGAACCCGACGGTCTTGTTGTAGCGGTCGAGGAGCATCACCTGGGCACCGCTCAAGCGTCGCCCCGAAACGTCGTCCAACACGCGTCCCTCGAGTACCACCTGGGAGGGCGACGGCTGCGCGGCGCACACTGCCAGCGCGATACACGCGGCAACCGACGTGGGGACACCGTTGCGAGCACGCATGCTGGACCGCTCCCGCTATAGGGTAGGGTTCCGCGGGGAGGTCCGCAAGCCTTCTTGTGGCGGTGCGCCGCGCCCGGTACACTCGATCGGACCAGCTCCTCAATGTGAGGCCAACCGTGGTCACCAACGTGCGTGCGCTGATCGCGTGGCCGGTGGCGCTGCTTGGGTTCTCGATGCCGCGGATGCTCCTGGAAGCCCAGGGGACCCGGCTCGTGGCTTCAGGCCTGCGGACCTCCGCCCATCTGGGCATCGGGTACGTGGCCAACATCCCCACCACGTTCGTGGGCGTTTCCGCGCTCGCCATCACTCCGAGGCTGTTCGGTGGCGCCGGAGTGTACGCGGACGTCAAGCTCACCACCTCCTCCCCGGGCGACAGTCCGTACTACCTGCCAGGGGTTTCCGTAGCGCAGGCTGAGGGTACCTACGGGGACCAGTTGTTTGAGCAAAAGAGTGACTGGCTCGCCGTCAACGTCGCGCTGGTGTACGCCGTCACCAGCGAGTTTGCCCTCTACGGCGGCGCCGGCTACTCCAAGGAGCATCACTACCGCCAGTACTTCGACGACACGCAAAGTCGCGGGGAGTTCGGCTTCTACTGGATTGCGGATCCGGCGGCGTCGGGGACTCGGATCAACGCCATCGGCGGCGCGTTTCTGCGGGTCACCCGGTTCGCCCTGTTTCAGCTGGGCGCGGAGGCGCGGCCCGCCGGGGCGAATGTGGGCATCACGCTAGTGCTCGCTCGCTGAGTCGCGGAGGGCGAGGCCCCTCCTTCAGTTATGGGCCTGGCCGGGGCCCGACCGGGTCCAGATGACGACGACCCCGCACATCGTGTCGGACTTGAGGAACTGCTGCGGCGTCTCGCTCACGCTGCGGTATACCTCGATCCCGATGATGCCCACCGTCGGCAGCTGGGCGGTCGTCGAGTTGGTGGCCGGCAACCCGTCCACGAAGTACTCAGGGAGGCAATTCCGCGGGCTGCGCGCCATGCGCATCGTGCAGCCTGCCGAGTTGCAGATGGCCCGGATGCCCGGGACGTTCCGCAGGACCTGGCCGATGGTCGAGGCGTTGACGCGCTCGATCTCCTGCGCGGTGATGAAGTAGCCGCGGCCCACCGCCCGGCGCTGCTCGAACTCCTGTCGCCGCTGTTCGGCGAAGGTCGGCTGGCCCTTCACTGTCACCGGCTCCAGCTCGACGGCCAACGGGGCCATCCGAAAGGTCCGGTGTTGTTCCTCCGCCTCACCCAGCTTGACCACCCAGTTCGTCACCGTGTAGCCCACCGCCCGGGCTTGCAGCATGTAGTTCCCGGGACGCAACCCCGTGTACGTAAACCGGCCAAAGGAGTCGCTCCCGGCCTCGAGCGACCAGCCTAGAATGATCAGGCTCGCCCCGGCGATGGCGGTGCCTGACTGCCGGTCGACCAGGTGGCCCACGAGCATACCCGTGGGCTGCTGTTCGGCAGGGAGCGGGGCGGGTGCTGCCGCCAACCCGAAGGTCACCAGCAGGGTGTTGCTGATGGCCGGGAACAACTGCCGCCCGAGGGCGGGGAGCATACGGGCTGCGAACAGCGGCATCGCGACCCCAGGACTGTCCCTTCCATAGTACAGGCCGGGAAGGGAGCGGGGAAGAGTGGTCTGGGTGGGGGTGACGGGGGGGATTGACGGGCCATGAAACGCGGCGTATAAAAAACCACATCAGCAACTTGTGAGCGCGAATGGCCGTCATTCCGTTCGCTGGCCGTCCTGTAAAAATTCATGCTGACCGCGCGCGGCTGATGGCCGTGAGTGGCGGCGTGCCCGTCTGCAGCCCGGTATCGCACCTGTATATCGCTCACACCAGGAGTCCACTATGACCCACGTTCGTCGTGGCTGGTGGCTGTCCGCGGCCGTTTCGGCGGCGGCTCTGCTACTCGGCGGGGGGGGCGTCCGCGCCGCAGCGGCGCAGGACGCGATCGTCCGGGGCAGAGTCACGTCCGACCGAGGGGAGCTGATCGCGGCGGCCAACGTGATCATCGAAGAGCTGCGCACGAGCGTCAGCAGCGGCGCGGACGGCCGCTACACGTTGTTCGTGCCGGCGGCGCGCGTGCGCGGGCAGGACATCGTCCTCCGGGTCCGGGCGGTCGGCTTCAAGCCGAACAGCAAGGCGTTGAAGCTGACCCCGGGCGAGCAGGCGGTCGACGTCACGCTGACCTACGACGTGAACCTGCTCGAGGCCGTCGTCGTGACCGGCGTGCAGCAGGCGACCGAGGCGGCGAAGGTGCCGTTTGCGGTTTCGCGCATCGACGCGTCCCAGATGCCGGTCCCGGCGACCAACGCCCTGACCCAGATCCAGGGCAAGGTGCCCGGGGCCAACATCGTCTCGAGCAGCGGCCGCCCCGGGGCGCAGCCGTCCGTGCTGCTGCGCGGGGTGACGTCGCTGAACGGACAGGGGCGCGGGCAGGACCCGCTGTACATCGTGGACGGCGCTATCGTCAACGGCGGGCTGCCGGACATCAACGCTGAGGACATCGACAACGTCGAAGTGGTGAAGGGTGCCGCGGCCGCGTCGCTGTATGGCTCGCGGGCGGCCAACGGCGTGATCAACATCACGACCAAGTCGGCCCGGCGCGCGCTTGAAGGAGCGACGTTCCATTTCCGGAACGAAGCCGGCACCAACGACATCGAGCGCGACTTCGGGATCGCCCAGCGCACGGCGCTGCTGATGGACGAGCGCAACCAGCAGTTCTGCATGTTCCTCAGCGGACAGCCGTCGTGCGCGCGGACGTTCAACTACGCGTACGAGGCGTACCGGATCAACAACTATCCCGGCGATTCGGCGCTCGGGGCACCCGTCTTCCCCGTGGACCCGGGCGCGACGATCTCCGGGAACGTGCTGCGCCAGCGGTTCCAGAACACGCCCTGGCCGGGCCAGAGCTACGACGCCGTGCGCCAGCTGGTGACCGGCCAGCTGTACTCCGACAACACCCTGGACATGCAGGGGCGGTTCGGCACGACACAGTTCTATGCCAGCGCTTCAAACCTCACCCAACAGGGCGCCGTGCGGTTCCTCCAGGGCCTGCAGCGCAACACGTTCCGGCTCAACGTGGACCAGGTCATCGGGACGAGCTGGAACATCGGGTTCCGTTCGCAGTACACGCGCAGCACGCAGGACGGCCTGAACCAGGAGAGCGGCGGCAACGCGTTCTTCACGCTGACCCGCGTGCCCGGCATCGTCAACGTGCTGCAGCGCGACACGCTGGGCCGGCTCTACATCCGGCCGAACCTGCAGGGCGGCGGCTCGCAGAACGTCAATCCGCTGTATCAGCTGGAGAACACCCAGCGCCAGGACGTGACCAACCGCTTCCTCGGCGGTCTCGACGTGACCTTTAGCCCGGTCGACTGGTTCAAGGTCCAGGGCACGTTCAGCTACGACATCCGCCGCACGGGCAACGTACAGTTCCGGGACAAGGGGTACCGGACGACGAGCTTCGACCTGACCACCAACGGCGGCTCCCTGAGCCGCGGCGCCTCCGGCACCGAGGCGCTGAACGGCGGCATCAGCGCGACGCTCCAGCGCCGGCTGCGTCCCGATCTTCTCGGCACGATCAACCTGCGCTACCTCTACGACCAGCAGACGAGCGACTCGCAGAACGCCTCGGGCGGGCTCCTCTCGGTCAAGGGGGTGACGGCGCTGGGCAACACCCGGCAGGACACGCGCCTCTCTAGCTCCGCGCTGCGCGACTATCGGGACATCGGGCTGTTCGCCGGCGGCACCCTCGAGTACAAGGAACGTTACATCGTCGAGGGGCTGGTCCGCCGCGACGGCAGCTCGCTGTTCGGGGCGGCCAACCGCTGGGCGAGCTTCGGCCGCATCTCCGGCGAATGGCGCATGGCGCGGGAGCCGTGGTGGTTCATCCCCCAAATCGACGAGTTCAAGCTGCGCGCGACGTACGGGACGGCCGGCCGGCCACCGCAATTCTCCGCGCAGTACGAGGCGCTCACCGTCGGGACGGGGGGCATCCCCACCTTGACCCAGCTCGGGAACAAGGACCTCCAGCCCGAGCTGAGCAAGGAGCTGGAGATCGGGACCGACATCGAGATGTTAAACCGCTACGGGCTCACCGTGACCTACGCCCGGGCGAACATCGAGCGCCAGATTCTTCCGGCTCCGGTCTGCGCCTGCACCGGGTTCACCACCAAATGGCGGAATGCCGGTGCGCTGCGGAACACCACCTGGGAAGCATCCCTCAACGTGCCCCTGGTGCAGCGCCGGGACGTCAACTGGTCGATGCACTTCATCTATGACCGGACGCGGTCGTATATCTCGGCGTTGGACATCCCGCCGTACTTCTACGGCACGGCCCTGCAGGGGACGGGCAGCATGTTCAAGGCCGCGGTGGGCGAGCGGGTGGGGACGTTCTACGGGCGCGCGTTCATTCGCAGCTGCCAGCAGCTACCCTCGCCCTACAGCGGCGACTGCGGGTTCTCCGGCGCCGCGTTCCAGCGCAACCAGGACGGCTTCATTGTGTGGGTCGGAGCGGGGAATACCGTGAACGACGGGATCACCAAGAATCTCTGGGAAACCCAGCTGCCGGGGACCTCCGCCCCGTGGGGCGTTGCCACCAACTGGGGAATGCCGATCATCCTGCGCGGCGGCGGGGCCACGGGGACCTCCGCGAAGATCGTGCCGCTTGGGAACGCGCTGCCTGACTTCCACTTCGCCGTGTCTCAGGACTTCTCCTGGCGCCGGTTCAGCGCCTACGCCCTGCTCGACGCTGCCATCGGCCAGCGTGTGTGGGACGAGGGCTTCCATTGGGCGCACCTGGATTTCCTCTCGAAGGACGTGGATCAGACGGGCCGGTCGGTGCAGACCGCCAAGCCCATCGGGTACTACTGGCGGGCGGGCGCCCCGGACGGCGGCGGGATCGGCGGGTTCTACGACATCCTCGGCCCGACCAACTACTCCGTGGAAGACGCAAGCTACGCGAAGCTGCGCGAGCTGGCGGTGACGTACCGGGTGGGACCGATCAGCGGCGTCGGGAATTGGGAGGTCAGCGTCATTGGCCGCAACCTGTTCACCATCACCGGCTATCGCGGCTTCGATCCGGAGGTCGGCGTCGTCGGTGGGGAATCAGCGTCGGGGGCGGTCAACGCCGTGGATGCCTTCACGTTCCCGAACCTGCGGACGTTTTCGTTCGCGGTGTCCACCAGCTTCTAGGCCGAGGCCAGGAGAGTGACGATGCGCAAGCTATCGGTTGCCCTGTGCGGCGCTCTGCTCGCCGGCCTTGCGGCGTGCAAGGACCCGCTGGTCGTCGAGAACCAGAACAACGCCGACGTCGATCACGCGCTGGGGACGCCCACCGATCTCGAAAACTTCATCGGCGCCACCTACAACACGGTCCATGCGGGAACGCTGGGCGGCGGCAACGACGCGCTGAACCCGCAGATGTTCACTATGAGCCTGGAGAACGTCTCCGGCCTGGCGAACTTCGCGATGGGACCGCGCGGCCAGATTCCCCGCAACCCGATCGACAATACGCCGAATGCGCAGGGCGACGCCGGCAACCTCCGGGACTGGACGGTGGAACACCGCGCGGCCCGGATGGCCACGATGGGCCTCGCGAAGTTGAAGGTACTCACGCTGGGCTCCCCGGCCCGCGACACCCGCGCCCGGCTATTCGCCTACTTTTCGCTCGGCGCGGCACTCGGGAACCTGGCCATGGCGTACGATTCGGCGGCCATCCTCACCCCAGCCGACAACTTCAGCGCCATCATCCCGATGTCGGCCTATCCCGCCGTCCGGGACGCCGCGTTGCGCTATTTGGACTCGGCGATCGCCCTCGCGTCCGCGGCCGCTCCTCCTGGGCTGAGCAGTGACTGGTTTCCGCTCCCCAGCACGTGGATCAACGGCGTGACCGTGGATACGGGAACATTCCTCCGGTTCGCTCGATCGTACAAGGCGCGGATCCTGGCGGGCGTGGCCCGCACCCCCGCTGAGCGCGCCGCGGTCGTTTGGGATACGGTCATCGCCTATGCCAACGCCGGCATCACGGCGGACTTCAACATCGCGATGCTGCCCTCCGCCGGTTGGAGCGTCGCGTGGCCGTCGCAGCAGTTCGCCACCGGTCCGGCCAACTGGCACCAGCTGTCGCAATTCATTCTGGGGATGGCGGACACCTCGGGCGCCTATGACGCGTGGTTGAACACCACGCGCTTGAGCCGCGTGCCGTTCACCGTCGTCACGCCGGACAATCGATTCCCGTCCGGCGGCGCGGCGTGCCCCGGGGCGACCTGCCGGTCCGCCCAGTCGGCGGTGGCCGTGCCCGGGACGTTTACCTCCAAACCGTACGTCCGGAACCGCCCCAGCGGCGATCAACCCGGCGACGCGTTCGGCATCTCGCAGTACGACTTCTATCGCTCGCGCGCCTTCGTCACGGCCAGCAGCATCGGTCCGTACCCCGTGATGACCGCGGCCGAGATCCGGTTGCTGTCCGCCGAGGGCTCCCTGCGCAAAGCCGACTTCGCCACCGCGATGACGAAGATCAACGTGTCCCGCACGGCGGCTGGCCTGCCGGCGCTCGCGGGGATTACCGATACGTTTGCCGTCGTCCCCGGCGGGACCGGTTGCGTCCCGCGCGTGCCGGACATCGCCAAGAACTTCCGCGGCACCAAGTGCGGCAACATCTGGGACGCCCTCAAATGGGAGTACCGGATGGAAACGATGTATACCGGCTACGGCATGTGGTACTTCGCGAGCCGCGGCTGGGGCGACCTCGCCGAAGGCACGGCCATCCACTGGCCGGTCCCGTGGGAGGAGCTGCTCGTGCGCCGGGACGGCATTTATGGCTTGGGCGGCGTGGGCCAGATCGGCGGGGCGGGCAAGGGCAACTACGGGCTCTTCAACGGCGGGGTCTATGGATGGTGAGGCGGTCGCGGCTGCCCAGTAACCGACTGGTGGCGGGCGGCCTCGCGGCGATCGTCTCGGCGGGCTGTTACACCAACCGGCCGCTGACGGTCGCCGAGCCCGCGCCCGGCACCCCGGTCTCCCTGGTGCTCAGTGATCAGGGGCGGGTGGCGGTGGCCGACAGCGTCGGGCCCAGCGCCTCCCGGGTGCAGGGGACCGTGGTGCGGGCGACCGACGGCACTTGGGTCGTCGCTATTGCCGACGTCGTGGGTCTCGATGGACGGGTCACGAAGTGGTCGGGGGAAACCGTCGGCTTCCGAACGAACTATGTCGCGGCGCCCTACGAGCGACGCTTTTCGAAGCCGAAGACGATCCTGATGGTGTCGAGCGTGGTGGTCGGCGTGGGGGCGGTCCTCGCCACGCTGAAGCTGGTCGGTCTGGGCGGTATTCTCTTCGGCGGCGACAACGGCGGCGGCGGAAACAATCAATGAACGACTCTCACCTTTCTCATGTCGAGCGCATGATGACACCTCTCCGGTCGAGCGTGGCGGGCGCACTGGCGATGGCCGCTCTGGGCTGTCACGGCAACGCGGTCACCAATTCGCAAATCGTCGCGATGGCGGCGATCCACTTCGTGAACGCCGTCCCGGACACGGGGCAGATGGATTACCGCGTCGTGGACATTGCGTCGAACGCCTCACTGTTCGACGCGGACTTCCGATCCTTCAACAGTATTTACAAGGGGATCGAAGCGGGTACTCGGGAGATCCGGGTGTTCAACAGCAGCACCGATCCCGCGATCTCGTCGCAGGTTCTCTGGGACACGACGTTCGCGTTCACTCAGGACCAGGGCTACACGTTCGTGCACACGGGGTTCGCCCGGGTCGCGGACCAGCCGCCGGTGCGGACGGTGTGGATCATCCCGGACACCCCGCCCACGCCGGCCGCCGCGCAGGTGGGCCTGCGGTTCATCCATGCCGGGGCCGGCATCGGACCGGTGGATGTCAACTTTCTCCGGAAGGGCTCGGATACGCTTCCCGACACGCCCCTCTTCGCCAACGTGGCCTACGGGAGCGCCGCGACCTATTCCCTGATGCCGCACGACTCCTTCACGGTGACGACGACGAGCACCGCGGTGACGTTCACGTACTACGACACGCTTCGCGTGGTGGTCACCGCCACGGGGACGAAGACGCCGCTGCTGTTCGCCGCGACCGTCGCCCCCCTCGGGATCCCCGGGTATCGGGACCCCCTCACGCAGGAAGACCTCAACCCGGTCCCGGGCACCGCGGTTCCGGGGACGGTGCTGACCGCGCTGCTGGTTCCGCGCTCGGTGGTGGGGAGTCCGGCCGTCCAGTTCGCGACGCCGACGGTGCTCTACTTCGTCGATAAGCGGCCGCCGAACACCGCGCCCTGAGGCGGAGTTACACCGCCGGCGGGACCAGGGCCGCCGCCCCGCGGATCGGGCGGCGGCCTTTGTTACGGCCGCCAGCGCGCCATGAAGCTCTGAACGTACCTGCTGTGCGTGACCTGCCGCGGCTCGGACCCGTCGGGCCGGATCACCCACAGCTCGCCGTCCGTATCGTACACCAGGTGCGTGCCGTCCGGAGACCATGCCGGCAGCTCGTCGCCGACCGAAGCGTCGGTGAGCTGTGTCGCGTTGGTCCCGTCCGCGTTCATCACGAAGAGGGCGAAGTTGCCCGGGCGGTCCGAGTGGAACGCGATCTTCAGGCTGTCCGGGGACCACGCGGGGCCGACGTCCACGGCCGGGTGGTTCGTGAGGTCGACCGGGTTGGCGCCGGTCGAGTCCATCACGAAGATGTCCGGGTTCCCCGTCCGATCGGATACGAACGCGATCTTGCCGCCATCGGGCGACCAGGCCGGCTGCTCGTCGGCCGCCGCATTGTTCGTGAGCCGCCGCACACTCGTCCCGTCGGCGTTCATCACGTAGATCTCGTTGTTGCCGTCGCGGTCCGTGACGAACGCGATCTTGGTGCCGTCGGGAGACCACGCCGGCTGGGCCTCGTTGGTCGTATCGGTGGTGAGCTGTGTCTCCCCGGTCCCGTCCACATTGATGACGAAGATGTCGGCCTGGGGCTTCCCGCCGACGGGGGTCAGGGTGCGATAGGATTGAAACGCGAGCCGCGTGCCGTCCGGTTTCCAGGCGGGCCACGAGTCGTTGCCGAGCGAGGTCGTGAGCTGGGCGACCGCGGTGCCGTCGACGTTGATCAGGCAGATGTCGAACTGGCCGAAGCGCGCGTCGCTGACGAACGCGAGCTGCT
>Ga0209806_1001767_pt1 | contig 13917 bp, 15 predicted proteins | sample GraSoiAngelo_152_FD_186166 | JGI IMG/M metagenome (GOLD analysis project Ga0209806, IMG submission 186166) | Grasslands soil microbial communities from the Angelo Coastal Reserve, California, USA - 14_1009_12_30cm (SPAdes) (version 2) | ecosystem: Environmental > Terrestrial > Soil > Grasslands ... | reverse complement strand
GAACTGGCCCTGGTCGTGGAAACTGGGCGCCATGGCTAAAGGACGCGACAAACAGGGCCGCGAGCAGAAAAAGAAGAAGAAAGCCAAGCAGCCGAACGCCGCGGTGCCGCAGAACGTGCAGTTCCGGCACCACAGCGTGGTGATCGACCAGCCCGAGACGCCCCGGACGACGGAATAAGCCGACCGGCCGTCTTAGCGGCAATCGGTCTTCTGGGCGGGCTGCTGGGTGGGTTGCTCGGAGTTGGCGGCGGCTTTGTCCTGATCCCGCTGCAGGTGCTGTGGGCGGGCACGCCCCAGCGTCATGCCAACGCCAACTCCCTGGTCGCGATCATCCCGATCGCCCTGGCCGCGCTGCCCATCTACTACTTCCGCAAGGGCTCCCCGCAGGTCGATTTTCACGCGGCGCTGTTTCTTGTGATCGGCAGCGTCGTCGGCGCGTACGCCGGCGCCCGGCTGCTGAAGCGGATCCCGGAGCGCGAGCTCAAGGTGCTCGTGGCCGTGGTCCTGGGCGTGCTCGGCCTCAAAGAGCTGCTGTTCCCATGACGTGGTCTGACGTTCTGCTTATCGCAGGCGGGCTGCTGGGCGGCTTCTTCAGCGGCACCGTCGGGATCGGGGGCGGCGTCCTTTTCGTGCCGACCCTAACAGTGGGGTTCCGGCTGTCCCAGGCCGTCGCCCAGGGAACCTCACTCCTGGCGATCGTCCCGACCGCTATCGTCGGTGGCCTCACCCACCTCCGGGAAGGCAACGTCCAGGTCCGGCCTGCGCTTTGGATGGGGGGTGGGGGACTGGTCGGCGCGATCGTCGGGGCGCTCGTCGCGGTCGAGGTGCCAGGGCCGCTGCTGGCTCGGGTCTGGGGCGCCTTCCTCGTCCTGTTTGCACTCCGCCTTGGCTATCAGGCCTTCCAGCCCACCCGCCGGCCCGGTTAAGGCGATTGACTTGCTGACGCGTCGCGGCGTAACGTCTGGCGCGGAAACGGTACGTACGAGTACCAGGGCGTTATACAGCCGAGGAGCACGAATACCGAGATGATTTCGTTCGAGCTGAGCGACGAGCAGAAAGAGATCCGGGACTGGGTCCACAGCTTCGCCGAGAAGGAGATCCGCCCGGTAGCGCACCAGTACGACGAATCCGAAGAGTTCCCCTGGCCGATCGTCAAGAAGGCGGCTGAAGTAGGCCTCTACGGCACCGACTTCCTCCAGCAGACCTACGGCGACGGGACCGGGATCATGCCGGCCCTCGTGGCCGAAGAGCTGACCTGGGGCTGCGCCGGCATCGCGCTCGCCATCCAGGGCACAGGACTGCCCGTGGCAGCCATCTTCTCCCAGGGGACCCCCGACCAGATCTCGACCTGGATCCCGGCGTGCTTCGGCACTCGCGACAAGCCGGCCCTCGGCGCCTTTGCGGTCACGGAGCCCGACGCCGGCTCGGACGTGTCCTCGATGAAGACGCGGGCGATCCGGAAGAACGGCGATTGGGTGATCAACGGCCAGAAGATCTTCATCACCAACGGCGGCATCGCCGACGTCCACGTGGTGGTCGCCGCGGTCGAGCCTGACCTGGGGACGCGAGGCCAGGCGAGCTTCGTCGTGCCGCCCGGCACCAAGGGCCTGCGCATGGGGAAGAAGGAAAAGAAGATGGGGATCCGCGCCTCGCACACCGCCGAGGTGCTGCTCGAGGACTGCACGATCCCGCTGGAGAACGTGCTTGGAGGCACAGAAAAGCTGGAGGCGAGGCTCAAGCGAGCCCGAGAGGGCAACCACCAGCGCTCGTCGGTGGCCTTGAAGACCTTCGAGCTGTCGCGGCCGATCGTCGGCGCCCAGGCGCTGGGTATCGCTCGGGCGGCTTTCGAGTTTGCCCTGCAGTACGCCAAGGAGCGCAAGCAGTTCGGCCGCACGCTGATCGAGAACGAGGCGATCGCGTTCATGCTCGCCGACATGGCGACGGAGATCGAGGCAACCCGGGCCCTGATCTGGAGGGCGCTGTGGGAAGGCCGCAGCGGCGGCGAGTTCAAGAAAGCAGAGGGATCGATGGCGAAGCTGAAAGCCGGCGAGGTCGCGGTGAAGGTCACCGAGCAAGCGATCCAGATCTGCGGCGGCTACGGCTACATCCGGGACTTCCCGGTCGAGAAGTGGCATCGCGACGCCAAGATCTACACGCTGTTCGAAGGCACGAGCGAGATCCAGCGCCTGGTCATCTCCCGCGCCCTGGCCGCGGGCTAAATTGGCCGTCCCGGCGGCCCAGCTGCGACGGGACGCGAGGATCGAGCGGCGCCGCCGGCGGATCGTCGAGGCTGCCCTGGCCCTGTTCGCCGACCGGGGCTACACCGTGACCTCCGTCGACGACATCGTGACTCGGGCGCGGGTCTCCAAGTCGGCCTTCTACGAGTTCTTCGAGTCCAAGGAGGACTGCTTTCGCGACCTGCTGGAGCAGGAGGGCGGCGCCCTGATCCATGACGTGCTCACCGACGCGGCGACCGGTCACGACCACCATGAGCGCCTTCGGCTCGGCATCACGCGTTTCGTTCTGTCCTGCTTCGAACGCTCCGACGTGGCCCGGCTGCTGATCGTGGAGTCGGTCGGCTTGAGCGTGGGGGTGGAGGCGATCCGCCACGAGCTGCAGGCCCGGTTTGCCGACGCGGTGGCGGAGGAGGTCCGCCACGCGATGGTCCACGACAGTTTCTATGCCGACAAGGATCCGGCGGTCTTCGGGAGGGCGGTGGTCGGGGCGGTGAGCGATGCGGTGGGGTACTTCCTGACCCACCCAGGCGCCGACGCCGACTCACTGGCGGCGAGCCTCTGCCGCATCTTCGCCCCGTAGGGCTTGATAGGCCGGGTTGCAGCCCGAACGTTCGTTCGGTACAATAGGCCCACGAACATGCAAACGCTGGCCACCCAGGTCAAGCTGCGGCGCCTGATCCGAACCTCGGCCCAGGACTGGAGCCGGCTGGCTTCGGACCCGCTCGAGCGCATCCGGGCCGGCTCGGTCTCCGACCGGCTACTGGAGCTCGCCGGCGAGGTCCGTGAGGCCTGGCACCGGGAAAGCCTTCCGGGCGGCCTGGAGGCGCCCCTGCAGCGGTACGTCGGCGATTCCCTGCGCTCCATCGAGCTGGCGATCGCCGGCCTGCAGCAGCGCGGAGCCGACCTGGAGCTCCTGCGGGGCGATTTCGAGGCGGCGGCGCTGCCGCTCGAGGTGTTCCTGCGCGGCCTGGACGCCGAGCCGGCGCTGCAGCGCTCGGCGTAACTCGACGGGTTCAAGCGCACGGCTGACGTTATCCGCAGCTTATGGACCGGTTAACGGTGATTATCAAGAGCAACCAACCCCCGGACTTACGGGCTAGTCGGCCCCCTTGCCCACGCTCGCATATCCACGTTTGCGCAAAACGGACCTATCGGGTGGGCTGAAGGGTGCTCTTTGCGCCAAACCGACCTAATCCGCGAGCGGGGATCCGGAGTTGCCCACCGTCTTTTCGAGGTGCTCGCGAGTGATTCGGCCCTCGGCGACGACCCGGTCGTCGAGCAGCACCACGGGGACGCGCCAGTCGTAGAGGTCGTGCAGGCGGTCGTCGGCATCGACGTCGGCCAGCTCGGGGTCGTGGCCGAGGGAACGGAGGAGGCTGAGGGCCTCGTCGCAGAGGTGACAGCCGCGGCGCGTGACCAGGACCAGGCTCACCGCCTGGAGCGCTCCCTAGCCCGGCAGGCGCAGCCTCTGCCCCACCTGGATGACCGGCCCCGGCAGGCTGTTGGCCTGTTCGATGTCGTCGACACGGACCCGCACATCATCCGCCGGATAGTGTTCGGCGGCGATCGACCAGAGCGTGTCGCCCGGCTGCACCACCACCGTCGACTCTGGAGACGGCGTGCCACCGCGGGCCGCGACCGCTAGCCCCAGGCTGGTGAAGACCACCAAACCACCGACGAGCGCGGCGAGTGCCGCGCGCCGGACCAGGCGGCGGCCGCCGGTACGGGTTGCCCGCCAAGGTTCGATCCCGTAGCCGGCGGCGTACATACGTTCGAGAGATTAGCGAACGCGCGTTCGCATGTCAAGATGCGAACAAAAGTTTGCGCTGGGGGCGCCGAGGTGCTAGCATGGCCCCTCAACGACCCCACCACGCTTTGGAGAAGAACTCGAATTGACCGAACAACTCACCGAACGGCAGACCCGGATCCTCGACTACATCCGCTCCGTCACCAAGAGCCGGAATTACCCGCCCAGTGTGCGCGAGATCGGCGAGGCGGTCGGCCTCAGCTCCAGCTCGACAGTCCACAACCACCTCAACCAGCTCGAGCGGAGGGGCCTGATCAAGCGCGACCCCAGCAAGTCCCGCACAGTGCAGGTGGTCCAGGACGCAGAGATCGACCAGAAGCGGCGCACCGCGGTCTCACTGCCGGTCGTCGGCAATGTCGCGGCCGGCAGCCCGATCCTGGCCGAGCAGAACATCGAAGACCACATCCTCCTTTCGTCGGACCTGGCCAAGGACGGCTACTTCCTACTCCGGGTCCGCGGCGACAGCATGATCAACGCCGGGATCTACGACGGCGACCTGGTCCTGGTCCGGCCCCAGCACGAAGCCACCAACGGGTCGATCGTGGTCGCCCTGGTCGACGGCGACGCCACGGTCAAGCGGTTTGAGCGCAGCAACGGGCACGTCAAGCTGATCGCCGAGAACCCCGCCTACGAGCCGATCGTCACCAGCGACGTCAGCCTCGTCGGGATCGTCCGAGGTGTGATCAGACTTTTCCGTTAATCGAAAAGTCGTGAAACCGGGGTGCAGCCGCGCGAGGCGCCCAGCCCCAGGCCTTGGTGCCGTCCTCGACGTATTCGGTGCGCTCCACGCCGCCGATCTTGCGCAGCTCGGCCAGCACGCCCTCGCGCCCGTACGGGACGAGGATCTCGAGCTGGACCGCGTCGTCGCGGCTGGCTCGATCTATCGCCAGTAGCAGCTCGGCCACGCCCAGGTGTTGGGTCGCCGAGATCGGGACGGCGGCCGGGTAACGCTCGCACAGGGCGCTGACCGCGCGCCGCCTGCTGGCTGGACCCAGCAGGTCGACCTTGTTCATCGCCACCACGCGCGGCTTTTCCGCTGCGCCCAGGTCGGCCAGCACACGTTCGACGGTCTCGGCCTGCTCTTGCACGGCGGGTGAGCTTCCGTCCAGGACCTGGATGACCAGGTCCGCCTCGGTGACCTCTTCCAGGGTCGCCCTGAAAGCCGCGACGAGGTCGGTGGGCAGCTTCTGGATGAAACCCACAGTGTCGGTGAGCAAGAGCTCACGTCCCGCCGGCAGCTCGAGCTTGCGGGTCGTCGGGTCAAGGGTGGCGAACAGCATCTGCTCGGCCCGCACCCCGGCGCCGGTCAGCACGTTGAGCAGGGTGGATTTGCCTGCGTTGGTATAGCCGACGATCGCCGCCGTCTTCAGCTCGGCTCGCCGCCGGCCCGTCCTTTGCTGGTGGCGCTGGGTGCGCACCTGCTCGATCTCCCGGTCGAGGTCGCGAATCCGCCGGCGAATTCGGCGTCGCTCGACCTCGATCTGCTGCTCGCCGAAACCTCCGCGCGCCCCCACTCCCCCCCGCCTCCCACCGACCTGGCGGTCGTACGCGTAAGCGCCGATCAGGCGCGGCAGCAGGTGATGGAGGCGCGCCGCTTCGACCTGGAGGCGGCCCTCATGGGTGCGCGCGTGCTGGGCGAATATCTCGAGGATGATCTCGGTCCGGTCGAGCACTCGCGCCTTGACCTGGAGCTCCAGGTTGCGCTGCTGACGAGGGCTCAGGTCCTCATTGCAGATCACGAGGTCGAAGCCACCCTCGAGCTTCATATCCCGCAGCGCCTCCACCTTGCCCATGCCGATGAAATGAGCCGGATCGACGTCGGACCGCCTCTGCACGTCCGAGCCCACGACCTCGGCGCCCGCGGTGCGCGCGAGGTCCGCGAGCTCCCGCATCTGCTCTCGCACCGTTTCGGGCGTTGTACCGGGGAGAAGGATCCCGACGAGATACGCCCGCTCGCGTGGGCTCCTGGTCGTGATCAGAGCCTGAGCTTCCTCATTCGCGACATCGCTTCTTCGAGCCGCTCATCGCGAGCCGTGACGGAGAGGCGAAAGTAGCCTTCGCCGTGGGCGCCGAAACCGACGCCTGGTGTGATGTTGACGCCGATCTGATCGAGCACGTGACTCGCAAAACCGATGGAGTCATACCCTTTCGGCACCTCCGCCCACACATAAAAGGTGGCGCGAGGAGGCTTGATGTTCCATCCGAGCGAGTTCAGCGTGTCGGCGACAAGGCGATGCCTGCGGGCGTATACACCGCATGCGGCCTTCGTCTCTTCCTCTCCCCCGTTCATCGCCTCGATCGCGGCCCACTGCACGGCCTGGAAGATCCCAGAGTCGATGTTGGTCTTCAACTGGCCGATCGCGTTGACCAGTTCGGCTCGACCGCAGACCCAGCCGATTCGCCACCCCGTCATGTTGTAGGTCTTCGACAGCGAATGAAACTCGAGGCCGATCTCTTTTGCGCCGGGAATCTCAAAGAGGGTCAGCGGCCGATACCCATCGAACGCGATCTCGGAGTACGGGGCGTCGTGGCACAGGATGATGTCGTTGCGCCGGCAGAACTCGACCGCCCGCTCCAGGAACTCGCGGTCGGCGGTGGCGGCGGTCGGATTGTTCGGGTAGTTGAGCCACATGAGGCGCGCGCGCTCCGCCACTTCCGTGGGAATCGCGTCGAGATCCGGCAGCCATCGATTCTCGGCGGTCAGAGGCATGATGTGCGGCTCGGCGCCGGCCATGATCGCGCCCGTCATGTAAACGGTGTAACCGGGGTCTGGCGCGAGTACGACGTCGCCGGGGTCGACCAGGGCGAGTGGCGCGTGGCTGATGCCGTCCTTGGAGCCAAGCGTCGGCAGGATCTCAGTGCCCGGGTCCAGCTCGACGCCGGACCGATCGCGATACCAGCCGGCGATCGCCTCCCTGAGCTCCGCCAGTCCGAAGTACGAGGGATAGCGATGGTTGGACGGGTCGGCCGCCGTCTCCTGAAGCACGCTGACGATGCGTCCGGGGGTAGGCAGGTCCGGGTCACCGATCCCCAGCGAGATGACGTCGACGCCCGCGCGCTTCTTCTCCTGAACCTTGCGGTCAATCTCCGCAAAGAGATATGGCGGTATCAGGTCGAGACGGCGAGCGCCGGCACGCGCCTTTCTCAGGATGTTCCTCTCACGTAACTGAGGATACCCGGCAGCGGATCGGGCTCGATATCGAACCATCGCACGCGTTCGTCGCGACGCCACCAGCGCAGCTGACGGCGGGCGTAGCGCCGATTCGATTGCGCCATCGCGAGCGGCAGCTCGTCCACCGTGAGCTCGCCCCGGATGTGCGCCAGCGCTTCCGCGTAGCCAATCCCCGTCAACACAGCGGCATCGGCCGGCACGCCGGCATCCAGCGCAGCCTGCGTTTCGGCCACCAGACCGCGTGCCACCTGTTGCCGGCTGCGCGCCTCCAGCCTCCGATCGATCGCACCCAGGCTCGCTGTCAGACCGATGCGCAACGCACTCCATGCGGGCTGAGTCCTGGTCCGAAGGCGGCGAAGCGGCGGGCCCGCGGCCTCCAGAATCTCGAGGGCTCGGATCACGCGCACCGGGTTCTGGAGGTCGACCCCCGGATCGGGATCGATGCTCAGCAGCCGCTCTTGCCTCGCGCCCGCATCGAGCCTCTCGAGCTCGACCCGCAGCTCGGGATTGGGCGGGATCCCAGTCAGCGTGAACCCATCGGACAGGGCGTCGACGTAAAGCATCGTGCCGCCCTCGACGATCGGCTGCTTGCCACGCGACGTGATGTCCTCGATGGCTCTACGCGCGCCTTCGACGTATTGAGCCGCGTTGAAATTGGTTGCCGGGTCGACGAAATCGATCATGTGGTAGCGCACGCGACGCCGATGATCGGGACTCGGCTTGTTGGTGGCGATGTCGAGCCGTTGATAGACCTGGCGCGAATCGGCCACGACGATCTCGCCGTCAAGCTCCATCGCGAGGTCGAACGCGAGCTGCGACTTCCCAATGCCGGTCGGCCCGACTATGACTGGGATCTGGATCAGTAGTTTCTTTTGAAGTGGCGCGTCAGCTCCTGCCACTCGACCAGGAGCCGGGTCGGCCGTCCGTGCGGACACGTGATGGATTCTTCTGCCGCTTCCAGGTCCGACAGCAGACGGCGCTGCTCAGCGACGTCAAGCACGTCGCCGAACTTCACGGCCGAGTGACACGCGAGCGCCGCCGCGGCCTTCTGGATCGCCGTATCGCCGCGATTGTCTGCCAGCGCGGCAAGGGTCTCCTGGATCGCGGCGGTCGCTCGTCCGGAAGGCAGCTCGACCGGGACCGCTGTGATGCGCAGGCTGCGCGGGCCGAACTCCTCGTATTCGAGACCCAGGTTGGCGAGCTCGGTGCGGTGATCCGCGGCCGCGGCGATGAGCGCGGGCTCGACGTCTACCGCCTGCGGGATGAGCAGCGGCTGGCTGGCGCCCCGGCCGGTGCGCAGCCGCTCGAGCAATCTGTTGTAGAGGACTCGCTCGTGCGCCGCGTGCTGATCGACCAGGACCAGGCCATGTGGGCCCTCGGCGACCAGGTAGCCCGGGCCCGCCTGGCCGATCGGCCGGAGGAGGGTGGTCGAGCCGTGGCCGTTGGTCTCGGGCGTCGCCAGCACGGTCGAGGCATCGTGGAGGGTGAGCGGCGATGCGGAAAGCGTGGTGACCACCTTGCCGCTCGTTTCGGGGGGCCGGTAGCGGAACGGATCGCTTCCGTCCAATGCAGCGCGCACAGCCCGTTGGAGGGCGGCGAAAACGGCGCCCTCGTCGCGGAAACGCACCTCTTTCTTCGCGGGGTGCACGTTGACGTCGACAAGCTCGGGGTCGATGCCTATGTCGATCACGGCAATCGGATGGCGGCCGCGCTCCAGGCGGCCCTGGTAGCACTCCTCGAGCGCGTACACGAGCGATCGCGCGCTGATCGGCCGGCCGTTGACCGCGAGCATCATCCCGTCGCGGCTGCCGCGGCTGAGGCGCGGCTGGCTCACCATGCCTTTCACGAGCGGCATGCCGATCATCTCGAGCATCTCGGCCGCGACCGGAGCGCCGTAGACGGCAGCGATCGCGCGCCGCTGGTCACCGTCGCCGTTGGTGCTGAGCGCCGCGCGGCTGTCGATCGTGAGGTGAAAGCGAACATGCGGATGCAGCACCGCGAACGCGCTCACCACATCCTTGATGGCGGCCACCTCGGTGGCATCGCTCTTCAGAAACTTCAAGCGCGCCGGCACGTTGGCGAATAGATCCCTCACCTCGATCACCACGCCTGGCAGCAACGGACCCGAACCCTGCTCCGCCACCTCTGCGGCGCGAACGCGCAACGTTGCGCCCCCGCTCGCGCATTCGACATCCGCCACCGCAGCGATGCTGGCGAGCGCCTCGCCGCGAAAGCCGAACGATTCGATGACCGCCAGGTCGGCGAGTTTCGTCAGCTTGCTAGTGGTGTGGCGGACAAAGGCCAGCACGAGCTCTTCCGCGGGAATCCCCGCGCCGTCGTCGCTGACGCGGATCGAGGTTTTGCCCGCTCCCCGCACATCGATGCTGATACGCCTGGCCCCCGCGTCGAGCGCGTTTTCGACCAGCTCCTTGACGACCGATGCGGGTCGCTCGATCACTTCGCCGGCGGCGATCGCGTCAGCGACTTCAGGCGACAGCAGCTGGATCATGAAATGAGCTTCGCCCTGAGCTGATACAGCTTCTGTAGCGCCTCGAGCGGGCTGAGTGATGCCGGATCGATCTCCTGGAGCTCCTTGCGCAGCGGATCGGGTGTGATCTCGATGGGCAGGCCCAGCTGGAGCTCGGGCGGTTCGAGCGGCCGCTGCTGCTCGAGCTCACTCAGCACCTGGCGAGCCCGCGCGATGACGCCCGCCGGAAGCCCGGCCACGGCCGCGACGTGAATGCCATAGGAGCGGTCCGCGCCTCCTGGCACCACCCGGTGCAGGAAGCTAACCGAGTCGCCCTCCTCGAGAACCTCGACGCGCTCATTGCGCACCCTGGGCAGCCGTTCGGCGAGCGCGGTCAGCTCGTGATAGTGCGTGGCGAAAAGCGTGCGGCAGCCGAGCTTCGGAGAGTCGTGCAGGTGCTCGACGACAGCCTGCGCGATCGAGACGCCGTCGTAGGTCGAGGTCCCTCTCCCCACCTCGTCGAAGATAACCAGCGACGAGCGCGTGGCGTGGTTGAGGATGTACGCGGTCTCAGTCATCTCGACCATGAAAGTCGACATTCCGGCGCTGATGTCGTCGTGCGCTCCAACGCGTGTGAACACTCGGTCGGCCAGTCCGATCACCGCCCGCTCCGCCGGCACGAAGCTGCCGCACTGCGCGAGGAGGACGATCATCGCGGCCTGGCGCAAGTAGGTCGACTTGCCGGCCATGTTGGGCCCGGTGAGGATGATGATCTGAGCGGTTTCCGGATCGAGGTCGAGATCGTTGGAGACGAACACGCCCGCCGGGAGGCTCCGCTCCACCAGCGGGTGGCGACCCGCCTGGATGCTGAGCTGCACTCCGGCGTTGACCTCCGGGCGCCTCCAGTCGTAGTCCGCAGCAGCGACCGCCAGGCTGACCAGCGCGTCCACCATGCCCAGGGCGCGGCCGCACCCGCGCAGTCCAGGTGCAGAGGATGCGACCGCGGCGCCGAGGTCGTGCAGGATCTCGAGCTCGCGAGCCGCGATCCGCTCCTGGGCGCTGAGCACGATCGCTTCCTTCTCTTTCAGCTCGGGTGTGACATAGCGTTCGCCGCCGGTGAGCGTCTGCTTGCGCGTGTACTCCTCAGGCAGGGGGACCGTATTCGCGTGGGTGACCTCGATGTAGTAGCCGAAGACCTTGTTGAAGCCGACCTTGAGTGCGCGGATGCCCGTTCGCCTGCGCTCCGCGGCCTCGAGCTTTGCCACCCACTCCCGAGCGCCACGCGAGGCATCGGCGATCGCATCGAGGTCGGCGTCATAGCCCGCGCGGATCGCGCCGCCCGCCCGAATGGTCGGCGGCGGGTCATCGACCAGGGCTCTGGCCAGTGTGCCGGCCAGCTCGGGCGCTGCGTTCACCTGGCCCGCCAGCTCTCGCGTCACCAGGGCGGCGCAGCCGTTGAGCGCCTCCAGCACGGCGGGAATTGCCTCGAGCGAGCGCCGGAGCGCCACCAGCTCCCGTGCGGTGGCGTGACCCTGCGAGGCTCGCGAGACCAGCCGTTCCAGGTCGCCCACGGGCCGAAGGAGCTCGCGCAGGCGATCGCGCAACGTCGCCCCCGACGCCATCTCGTCCACCGCCGCCAGGCGGAGCTCGATCGACTCCGCATCCCGCAGGGGCGCCCCGAGCCACGCGCGCAGCTGCCTGGCGCCGATCGGGGTGGAGGTCCGATCGATGAGTGTGACCAGGGCGGGGAGCTCGAGGTTGCGCACCGTCGCGGCATCGAGCGGCATGGTCGCGTCGGGCGAGTAGGTGCGCACCGTGTACGAGCCCGGGACGACTCGCGTCTGGTTGTGCTTCAGGTAGTCGAGCACGACGCCCGCGGCTCCTACCGCGAGCGGCGCCTCGGCCGCGCCCACCGATGCCGGGTAAGCGATCCCGAGCAAATCTTTGAGCCGCTGCTGGCCTCGCAACGGATCGAACCGGTACTCCTCGATCTCGGGCGGCGTGAGGAGCTCCGCGGGCGCCAGCCGCTCGAGCTCCGATTGCAGCCTGTCCTTCGGCACCTGGCAGAGGAGCAGCTCCCCGGTGGAAACCTCGCATGCGGCGATCCCGGCCTCGGTGCCGCGCGTCCATGCGGCGACGAGGTAGTTGGGACGCGACGGTTCGAGATATGCGTCTTCGACCACCGTGCCCGGCGTCAGCACACGCGTGACGTCGCGGCGCACGATCTTGTTCTTGCTTGCCGCTTCAACTTGGTCACAGATCACGACCTTGTGACCCGCGCGGAGCAGCTTGCCGACATACGACTGCCACGCGTGATGCGGAACACCGCACATCGGCGCGCGACCCGTTTTGCCGAGTGGCCGCGACGTCAGCTGCACGCCCATGATCGGCGCGGCGACCTTCGCGTCATCGAAGAAGATCTCGTAGAAGTCGCCGAGCCGGAAGAGCAGGATCCCGTCGGGGTGCTTCTCTTTTGCCTCCCGGTACTGCCGCATGACCGGGGTGGCTGGGATCGTCACGCGGCAGGGAGTCCCAGCAGTTGGCCTGCCGTGGCCTGCACGACCCGGACGTTGAGGACCTCGCCTGGCGCCACCTCGCCGGAACGCATTACGATCGCCCGCTTGCCCTGGCGAATGCGGCCGAAGGGCCGGTTGAGCTCGTCGCGGCCCTCGATCAGGACCTCGACGTCGCGGCCGAGCCATCGGGCCGTCTTCCGCGCGGCGATCCCGCGCTGCAGGGCGAGCAGGTCGTTCAGTCGCCGCAGCTTCTCTGCATGCGGCACGTCGTCGTCCATCCGCGTCGCGGCGAAGGTTCCGGGCCTGGGCGAGTACATCGCGATGTGGACGACGTCGAACTCCATCTCTTCGACCAGCGCGCGTGTGTTGAGGTAAGCAGCCTCGGATTCGCCGGGAAAACCGACGATGACGTCGGTCACCAGGCCGATGTCCGGCATCAACCGCCGCGCGTTCTCGACGATGGATCTGTAGTGGCGCGTCTGGTATCCACGGGCCATTCGCTTCAAGATGGTGTCGTCGCCCGACTGGATCGGCAGCTGCAGCTCGCGGCAAACGACGTCGCTCGCGGCCATCACCTCGAGTAGCTCGATCTCGAGGTCCTGTGGGTGCGAGGTCATGAATCGCGCGCGGCGCAGGCCCGGGATCTTCTCCACCTTGCGCACCAGCGCGGCCAGGCCACCACCGCCATCAGGGTCGTGGTAGTCGTCGACGTTCTGGCCGAGCAGCACGACTTCCTTCGCCCCGTCCACCACCGCCTGGCGGCACTCGGCCACGACGGCTTCAAGGGGGACGTGCTTCTCCCGGCCGCGGACCCGCGGCACGATGCAGAAGGTGCAGTTGTGATCGCAGCCCTGGATGACACGGACGTAGTGGCTGACGCCGGTTCGGCCGGCGTGTGGGAGCGGCTCCCCTCGCGAGTAGTCATACCGGGCTTCGAGGTTCGCCACGAAGTCGTCGTAGTCGCCGATCGGCACGACCGCATCGAGGTGCGGGAATCGGCGCGTCAGGTTTTCGCCTTCCTTCGCAACGATGCAGCCCGTGACCGCGATGGTCCGGTCGGGGGTCTTCCACCATTTCAGCTCGTGGAGCTTGGAGTAGACGCGGTCCTCGGATGCCTGGCGGACCACGCACGTGTTGAGGATCGCGACGTCAGCGCGCTCCAGGGAATCTTCTAGGTAGCCTGCCGCGAGCAATCGCCGCGCGAGGCTCTCGGAATCCGCCGAGTTCATCTGGCATCCGATCGTCCAGATGTGGAAGGACCTTGTTTGGATCCCCCTCTCCCCTGATCCCTGCGGGGCAAGCCCGTTAAGGACGCGCTGCCCGCGCCCTCTGATTGCTCCCCTGGGGGGAGAGGGTGCTCTGGCCACGTCCGGCGGTCGTCCCGTCAGCGGCTCTCCACGAGCAACCGGATTCCTGTGCGCTCCTCACCGTCGATGGAGATGTCGATGAACGCCGGGATGCACACCAGGTCGAGACCACCAGGCGCCACGTAGCCTCGAGAGATCGCGATCGCCTTGACCGCCTGGTTGATCGCGCCCGCCCCGATCGCCTGCACCTCGACCCGACCCTTGCTCCTGATCACGCCGGCGATGGCGCCTGCCACCGCGACTGGCTTGGACGTGGCCGAAACCTTGAGCACCTCAACTGGAGTGCGCTCCGATGTCATTGCTGGAACCCCTTCAAGAATGTTCACGGTCGACTCGCTGGATCGATGTGGC
>Ga0209806_1001766_pt1 | contig 13925 bp, 13 predicted proteins | sample GraSoiAngelo_152_FD_186166 | JGI IMG/M metagenome (GOLD analysis project Ga0209806, IMG submission 186166) | Grasslands soil microbial communities from the Angelo Coastal Reserve, California, USA - 14_1009_12_30cm (SPAdes) (version 2) | ecosystem: Environmental > Terrestrial > Soil > Grasslands ... | reverse complement strand
GCAGGTTGTGGCGGTTGGAATAGAGCAGATCGACATTCGAGGGGAGCACATCGGCGAGGTAGCGCAGGCGATCGAGCGACAGGTCGAGCAGGGTGACTCGGGCGCCCAACCCCGCCGCCATCTTCGCCGCGTTGGCACCGACCACTCCCCCGCCGATGATCAGGACTTCCGCCGGCAGTACCCCCGGCACTCCCCCGAGCAGTATCCCGCTCCCGCCGTACACCTTCTCGAGGTACTTCGCCCCCTCCTGCACCGCCATCCGCCCCGCCACCTCGCTCATCGGCGTGAGCAAGGGGAGCTCCCCCGACGCGAGCTGCACCGTCTCGTACGCGATCGCCACGATCCCCGACTTGATCACCGCCCGCGTGAGCGGCTCCGACGCGGCGAAGTGAAAGTAGGTAAACACCACCTGGCCCTTGCGCAGGCACGGCCACTCGGGCTCGATCGGCTCCTTCACCTTGACCACCATCTCGGCCTTGGCCCACACCTCGGCGGCCTTCGGCACGAGCGTCCCCCCCGCCGCGCGATACGCCTCATCCGCGAACCCCGAGCCAATCCCCGCCCCCTGCTCCACGAGCACGCTGTGCCCGTCGCCCACCAGCGACTCGACGCCCGCGGGTACCAGCGCCACACGGTGCTCGGCCGTTTTGATCTCCTTGGGCACCCCGACGATCATGATTTCTCCGTCATACGTTGTACGACGCTACGTTGTAAGAGTGCTCGCCCGGCACCACGTACAACGTAGCGTCGTAGCGTCGTACAACGCTCTCTACCTCGCTCCGTCCGGTCCCAGCCACACCACCGTCTGCCGCTCCGGCGCGAAGAATTCCGCCGCGACGCTCGCCATCTCCGCTTCCGTGAGCCCGGCCACCGCCGCCAGCACCTGGTCGAGGCTTTGGTACGGCTCGCCGTGCACCGGAAAAGCGGCCAAACGATACATCCGGGCGGATGGACTCTCCAGGGACAGCATCAGCTGGCCTTGCGTCTGCTGTTTCGCCTCGGCGAGCGCCTCTCCCGCGAGCCCCGTGCGGGCGAGCTTGGCGTACTCCTCGCGGATCGCCGCCGCGGCCTGGGACGCCGTCTTGGGCTGGGTCCCGACGTACACACCGGTCACGCCGACTTGGCGATAGAAGCTCGTGAACGCGTAGATCGCATACGCCAACCCCAGCTCCTCCCGGATGCGCTGGAACAGGCGGCTCGACATCCCGCCGCCGAACACGTTCGCCAGCACCAGCAGTGCGTACTTGCGCCGGTCGGCGTAACGGACCGAATCCGTGGCGAACACGATGTGGGTCTGGGCGGTATCCTTGGTGTGGCGGGTCTCCGTTCCCCGAACGGCGGGCCGGATCGGAACGACGGGCGGCGTTGCCCGTTCCGCATCGCTCGTTGCCCGATCGAACCATGCGAGCTTGCCGAGGTCCTCGAGCAGCCGATCGTGCTCCACATTCCCGGCCGCGGCGATGACACAGTTCGCCGGGAAGTACGCCCGCTCGTGCAGCTGCTTCAGGTCGCTCGTGGACATGGCGCCGATGGTATCCCGGGTGCCCAGGATCGAGTAGCCGTACGGATGCTCGGGCCACAGCGTTTGGTACGAGAGGTCGAACACCTGATCGTCCGGCGTGTCCTCGACGGTGTTGATCTCTTCGAGGACCACGTTGCGCTCGAGCTCCAAGTCGCCCGGCCGTAGCACCGGATGCCGCACCAGGTCGGTGAGCACGTCCAGCGCCTGCGGCAGGTCGGTGTCGAGCACCCGCGCCTGGAACGCCGTGGTGTCGCGGGAGGTGTAGGCGTCGAGCGAGCCGCCGCGGGACTCGAGCGCCAGCGCGATCTGCTGCGCCGTGCGGCGCTCGGTACCCTTGAACACCATGTGCTCGAGCAGGTGGGACACGCCCATCTTGGGACGGGGCTCGTGGGCGCTCGCGCTCCGTACCCAGATCCCCACCGCCACCGAGCGGACGCTCGGCACCCGCTCGGACAACACGATCACCCCGCTCGGCGCGGTGGTCTGGGAGATCTCCCGGTCGAGCCGGACGGTCTCCATCAGTGTGAGCGCGCCGGCGCCGCCTCCGGCTTGTCGAGCAACGCCTTGCGGGACAGGCGCATGCGCCCGCGCTCGTCCACCTCGAGCAGCTTCACCCGCACATGGTCGCCCTTCTTCACCACATCCTCGGTACGCTCGGTGCGGCCGTGCTGCAGCTCCGAGATATGGAGCAGCCCCTCGACGCCCGGCAAGATCTCGATGAACGCACCGAACGCCGTGGTGCTCTTCACTACGCCCTCGTAGATCTTGCCCACCTCGGGCTCCTGCACCAGCGCCTGGACCATGTCGCGCGCCCGCTCGCCGCCTTCGCCCACCGCGGAAATCGTGACCAGGCCGGTGTCGTCCACGTTGATCTCGGCGCCGGTCTGCTCCTGGATCCCCCGGATGGTCTTGCCCTTGGGGCCGATCAGGTCGCCGATCTTGTCCGGCCGGATCTGGATAGTGATGATGCGCGGCGCGTACTTGGACAGCTCCGAGCGCGGCTTCGCCATGACCTGATCCATGATATCGAGAATGTGCAGTCGCGCCTGCTTCGCCTTCTCCAGCGCCTCGGCGATGATTGTGAAATCGAGGCCCTCGATCTTGATGTCCATCTGGATCGACGTCACGCCCTGGCGCGTGCCCGCGACCTTGAAGTCCATGTCGCCCAGGGCGTCTTCGGTTCCCAGGATGTCGGTGAGCACCGCCACCCGGTCGGCCTCCTTGATGAGCCCCATCGCGACGCCGGCGCACGCGGCGGTCATCGGTACGCCGGCATCGAACAGCGCCAGCGAGCCGCCGCACACCGTGGCCATGGACGACGAGCCGTTCGACTCGAGGATGTCGGACACGATGCGGAGGGTATAGGGGAACTGGTCGTACGGCGGGAGCAGCGCCTGCAGCGCCCGCTCGGCCAGCGCCCCGTGTCCTACCTCGCGGCGCGAGGTCCCGCGGATCGGCTTCACTTCACCGGTCGAGAACGGTGGAAAGTTGTAGTGCAGCATGAACGACTTGGTGGTCTCTTGCGCCACGTCGATCGAATCGATCCGCTGCTCGTCCCGCGTCGTGCCCAGGGTCACCGACACCAGCGCCTGGGTCTGGCCGCGCGTGAACAGCGCGGAGCCGTGGGTCCGCGGCAGCACCCCGACCTCGCAGCTGATCGGCCGCACCGTGTCCAGGTCCCGCCCGTCCACCCGCTCGCCGTGCGCCAGGACCTGGTTGCGCATCGTGTGATACTCGATTTCCTCGATCACGTTGGCGACGTCCTTCACGTTCTCGGGGAACTCGGCGGCGAGCTCTTCCTGGATCGTGGCCTTGAGGGCCGCGAGCGCCTGTGCCCGCTCGGACTTCTCCGGCAGGTTGAGCGCCTCGGACACCCTGGCCTCCGCGAGCTGCTTCACCCGCGCCACCAGCTCCGCCGGCGGCTCGACCTTGGTCCATTCCATCTTGGGTTGCCGCATGTCGGCCACGAGCTCGTTCGCCGCATCCAGCAGCTCCCGGATCCCCTTGTGCGCCACCTCGAGGCCCTTCACGATCTCGGCCTCCGTCAGCTCGAGCGCTCCGCCCTCCACCATCACGATCGAATCCTTCGACCCGGACATGACCATGTCCACGTCGGAGAACTCGAGCTGCTGGAAGGTGGGATTCAAGATCCAGGCGCCCTCCACCCGCCCCACGCGCACCGCGGCGATCGGGCCGTTCCACGGCACCTTGGACATGGTCAGCGCCGCCGAGGCTGCCGTCAGGCCCAGCACGTCGGCGTCGTTCTCCTGGTCCGCCGAGAGGACGTACACGAACACCTGCACCTCGTTCTTGAACCCTTCCGGGAACAGCGGCCGCACCGAGCGGTCGATCACGCGCGCCGCGAGGATCTCTTCGTCCGAGGGGCGGCCCTCACGCTTCAAAAAGCCGCCGGGAATCTTGCCGGCGGCGTAGGCCTTCTCGCGGTATTCGACGGTCAGAGGAAAGAACGGGAGGGTCGAGACGTTGTCCGACACCGTGACGGTGGCGAGCACGACCGTCTCCCCGAACTGCAGGAGGCAGGAGCCCGCGGCCTGTTTGGCCAGGCGGCCCGCCTCGAGCTTCAGCGCGCGGCCCGCGAAGTTGCGTTCTACGTGTTTCACCATATAGCCTGTCTAGTGCCGTTCCAACCCGATTTGGTCTGCGAATCTGTCGGTCGCATCAGCCCGTGCTGGTCCACACCTCTCGAGGCACTCAACGAGAATGGTTGGAACGGCACTAGAGCACAAAGAAATGCGCGAGGCGCCCCGGTGCTCTTCCGGGGCGCCCAACGCGACGCCAGCGGTGTTAATGGCGGAGACCCAGCTCTTCGATGAGCTGCCGATACCGTTCCAGGTCGGCGCGCTTCAGGTACTCGAGCAGGCGGCGGCGCTGCGACACCATCTTGAGCAGGCCGCGCTGTCCGTGAAAGTCCTTGGCGTGCACCCGGAAATGATCGGTGAGGCTGTTGATCCGCTCGGTGAGCAGCGCGATCTGGACCGGGGCCGACCCCGTGTCGCCTTCGTGCAGCCCGTACTTCCTGACCGGCGTCGTCTTGTCGTACATCTGATCCCTGTTCCCTAATTGTTGAGAGCGCAGTAACTTAGACCGCCGACATCGGTTTGTAAAGCCCTCGTGACCCACGCGCCCCCAGCGCCCACCGACCTCTTGGGCCGCACCGTTGGCCCCTACGACCTCGAGCGTCTGCTCGGGCAGGGCGGGTTCGCCTGGGTGTTCGCCGGCCGGGAGCTGGACGGGACCGAGGTGGCCGTCAAAGTCCTGATGCCGCGCTACGCCGGTGACCGGCAATTCGAGAGTCGGTTCCGCAACGAAGCCGAAACCGCCGCGAAGCTCCAGCATCCGAACATCATCCGCATTCGATTCGTGGCGCGCTCCGGGAGTTACGTCTACTTCGCGATGGACCTGTGCGCCGACTCGCTCGCCGCGCGGCTCGAGCGCGAAGGCCCCCTCCCGGAGGCCGACATCGTGCGCATCGCCGGCGACGTCGCCCGGGCGCTTCGCTTCGCCCACGTCCAAGGGGTGATCCACCGCGACCTGAAGCCCGACAACATCCTGATTCACTCGGACGGCCGCGCGATTCTCTCGGACTTCGGCATCGCGCGAGCGGTGTCGAGCTACGTCGCGTCCACCGGCGTGAACATGACGATCGGAACCCCGCAGTACCTCTCGCCCGAGCAGGCGCAGGGACGACCGCTCGACGAGCGCGTCGATTTCTACGCCCTGGGCGTCACCCTCTTCAAGGCGGCGACCGGGGAGGTACCGTTTACCTCCACGGACTGGTTCGAGCTGGCACGGATGCACGTGGAGGCCGCTCCGCCCTCGCTGCGGAAGAAGCGGCCCGTCTTGTCGAAGCGCTTCGAGCGCGTGGTCATGAAATGTCTCGCGAAGCACCCGGACGACCGCTACCGCGACGCGACTCAACTGCTCGCCGATCTCGAGAAGGTCGACGGAAAGCCCCCGGCGGGGTGGTGGGCACGCTGGCGGGAATGGTGGTCAGGCTGACGGGGTGAACAGGCGAAGGACCGCTCGCACCAGGCGCGCGATCATACCCGAAGACGGTTTGGCATTCGGTAGGGGCGTAGCATGCTGCGCTCCTACATCGGTTGCTCCCCCGAATACCCCTGTCCCCCTCAGCACCGCCTCCGCCGCCCGCCGCAGCTCCGCTTCGTATTGCTTGGGAAACGGCCGCTCGGCGAGACTGATGGCGAAGCCGGAACCGCCCTGAACGGTCCCGAGCTCGACGATCCCCGGCGATGCGCGGTCGATCACGTCGATCAAGGGCTGCAGCGATTCCCGGTTGCCGTTTGTCGAATCCCCGTAATACGCCGCGGATATGGCGATCACAAGCCGCTCCGGCTTCACGCGGCCCGCCACGTAGCTCTCGAGCGCGTCCTTAACGGGGGAGGACACGAAGCAGATCGTTCGCGATCCCCAGCAGCATGAGGCCGAGGATCACCACCAGGCCGATTTGCGTGAGCCGCTGCCGGAGCTCGAGCGAGAGCGGTTTGCGGCGCAGCGCCTCCGCGATCAGGAACACCGCCTGGCCGCCGTCCAACACGGGGATGGGCAGCAGGTTCAGGACCGCCAGGCTGACCGAGAAAAAGGCCATGAAGCCGAGGAACCAGTCGAGGCCGAGCCGCGCCGCCTGGCCCGACATCTGCGCGATCAGAATCGGGCCGCCCACTTCCTTGATCGAGGCCTGACGGAACAGGAGCTTCTTCACCGAGACGACGACCGCCGCCGCCTGCGTCACGGTCTGGTCGGCGCCGACGGCGAGCGCGCGCCCGAAGCCGATCCGCGTGCGCGTGATCGGCGGATCCTGCTGTGCGCCGATGACCCCGTAAGTCTTGGGACGGGGTGAGGTCGTGTCGGTCTCGATCTGCGGCTCCGGCGTCACGACGATCTCCATCGTGCGCCCGTCGCGCAGCACGGTGAGACGGAGCGGGCGGCCGGCGGCAGACCAGATCTTGTGGAGCATGTCGCTCCACGACCGGATGCTGTCCTGGTCCACTCGCACGATCACGTCGCCGGGGCGGAGGCCCGCGCGGGCGGCGGGCTGGCCCGGAACCACGAACCCGATCCTCGCCGGCACGAGGGGCACCAGCGCCTGCACCGCTTTGGCCCGTGCCACGGAGTCCGCAGGGGGCAGGTGCACCTCGATCGGCGCCTCCCGGCCCGCCACATGCACCCGCAGGTCGGCCGGACCCGTCAGGAAGTGTTCCACGATGTCGTCCCAGGCGCGGACGCTGTCGCCGTTGATCGCCGTGATGCGGTCGCCGAACCTGAGCGTGGCGAGAGCCGCCGCCCCGGGCGGGAGCCCGACGGTCCGGACGGAATCCACCTGGGTCACCGCCAGCCGTGGCGCCCCGAGCACCGCCGCGATCCCGCTGTACACGATGAACGCGAGCACCACGTTGATCGTGACGCCGGCGAGGACGACAATCATGCGCTTCCAGACGGGCTGGCGGTCGAACGCGCGGGCCGGGTCGACGGGGACGTCGGACTTGCCGCCCTCCAGATTCCCCGAGACTCCCTCATCCTCGAGCCCCGCCATCTTCACGTAGCCGCCGAGCGGAAGCCACGAGATCCAGTACTCGGTCTCGCCGCGCCGCCAGCTGAGCACCGGCCGGCCGAACCCGAGCGAGAACCGCAGCACCTGAATCCCCACGGCCTTGGCCGCGACGAAGTGCCCCATCTCGTGCACGAAGATGAGGACGCCGAGCACCACGGCCACGGCGGCGAGCGTCAGGAGCACGCGACCTCCCGCGCCAGGCGCCGCGCGTCGGCGTCGGCGGCGAGCACCGCCGCGAGCGACCCCGCGTCGCTCGCGTGGTGCGCCTCGAGCACACGCGCGATGGTGTCCGCGATCCGACCGAACCGGATCTTCCCTTCGAGGAACAGGGTCACGGCCACCTCGTTCGCCGCATTGAAGGCGGTAGCGGCCGTCCCGCCGACGGCGGCTGCGGCGCGCCCGAGCCCGTACGCCGGGTACAGCGCGCCGTCCACCGGCTCGAACGTGAGCGTCCCCGCCGCCACCGGATCGAAGCGCCGCACCCCCGCGTCCGGCACCCGATCGGGATGGGTGAGGGCGTACAGGATCGGCAGCTCCATCGTCGGAAAGCCGACCTGAGCGAGGACGGACCGGTCCACGAACTCGACGAATGCGTGCACCACCGACTGGGGGTGGACCACGACATCCACGCTCTCGTAGGGCAGACCAAACAGGAAATGTGCTTCGATGACCTCGAGGGCTTTGTTCACGAGAGTGGCGGAATCAACCGTGATCTTCTTCCCCATTTTCCACGTCGGATGGCGCAGCGCCTCGTCCACCGTAGCACCGGCTACGCGCTCCGGGGTCCAGGTGCGAAACGGTCCGCCCGACGCGGTGAGAATGAGCCGCGCCAGCTCGCCGGGACGACGCCCCGTGATGCATTGCAGCACGGCGCTGTGCTCCGAATCGATCGGCACGATCTCGCCGCCCCCCTCGCGCGCCGTCCGGGTGACCAGCTCGCCCGCCATCACGAGCGTCTCCTTGTTGGCGAGCGCCACGCGCTTCCCGGCCTTGAGTGCCGCCAGCGTCGCCTCGAGCCCCGCCGCCCCGACTATGGCGTTCACCACGATCTGCACGTCGGGATGCGTGGCCGCCTCGACCAGACACGCCGTCCCTTTCCCCTTTCCCCTTTCCCGTTTCCCGCCGTTCACGAGCCCCACGTACTCCGGTTTCCACTCGGCAACCTGCCGCTCGAGCAGGTCCACATTCGAGTACGCCGTCAACGCCGCGACCCGGAACCGATCACGCTGGCGCGCCAGGACCTGGAGCGCCGAGCACCCGATCGATCCGGTGGACCCGAGGATCGCGACGCCGACAGTCATGCGAGACCGAACAGCCGAAGCAGCCCCGCCGCGACCGGGGCCACGAAGTACAGCGAATCGAGGCGATCGAGCACGCCGCCGTGCCCGGGGATGAGCGACGAGGAATCCTTGAGCCCGACCTCGCGCTTGAGCAGCGACTCCGCCACGTCGCCCACCTGGGCTGCCAGCGCCACGACCAACCCCACCGTCACCAGTTGCAGGACGTCAAGCCGCAAGGCCACGCGGTCGAGCACCAGCGGACCGTAGGCCAGCGCCGCGATGAGCCCGCCGATGGCCCCTCCGACGGCACCGGCCCATGTCTTCCGAGGTGAGAGCACCGGGGCGAGCTGCGGACCGCCGATCAGCGTCCCGGCTGCCATCGCGCAAGTGTCGCACACCCACGTGATCGCCAGCGGCATGACGGCGAGGGCGACCGAGCCGCGCGGGTGGGCGTCGACGTGGGGTCCGTGCCGGATCGCGACCAGGAACGCGAGGAGCGCCGAGGCGTACAGCGGTCCGAACGTCGTCACCGCGAGCGCGGTGAGGGGACGGCGCTCCGGTCCGCGGGCGGCGGCCACCACCAGCGCCACCAGCAGCCACACCGCGCCGCTGTACAGCACCGGCTCCCAATCGGCAGTGTCTTTGACCCAGTACGTCGCGAGCGGGAAGGCTGCAGCGGCGACGAATCCGACCCACCCCAGCGGCTCGACGCCCTGTTTCCTGGCGAAGGCGTATACCTCCCCGGTGCCGAGCACGCCGAGCACCGCCAGCAGCGCGGCCAGCACCCACCCACCCACCCAGAGCGCGCCCACCGCCCCGGCGATGGCCGGGACCGCGACCGCGATACGCACCAGCAGGTTGCGGGACATGTCAGGCCGTGATCCGGCCGAATCTCCGCTCCCGCCCCTGATACTCGAGGATAGCCTGGAACAGGTCGCGTCGGGTGACGTCGGGCCACAGGACGGGGGTGATGTAGAGCTCGGTGTAGGCGAGCTGCCACAGCAGAAAGTTCGAGAGCCGGCACTCACCGGAGGTGCGAATCAGCAGGTCCGGGTCGCTCCAGGGCGCGGTGTAGAGCTTGGCACGGATGGCGTCTTCGTCGATGTCCTCGAGACGTTTCACGCCCTTGAGCACTTCCTCCGCGAGGAGACGCGCCGCCTGCGCCAGCTCGCCGCGTGATGAGTAGGAGATGCACAGATTCAGCGCGAGCCGCGCGCCGTCGTGGGTCTCCCGCTCGATGCGCTCCACCGCCCCACGGGCGCCGGGCGCGAGCCGGGTGCGGTCGCCCAGAACGTGGACTGCCACCCCCTGGCCCTTCAGCTCCGCCACTTCCCGCGCGATGTATTCCTCCAGCAGCTGCATCAGGGCGGAGATCTCGGTCGCCGGGCGCTGCCAGTTCTCTTCGGAGAAGGCGAACAGCGTGAGTACCTCGACCCCGGCTTCGAGCGCCCCTTCGACCGCCTCCCGCACCGCCTTCATGCCGGCCCGGTGACCCAGCGGGCGGGGCAGGCTGCGCTCCCGCGCCCAGCGACCATTGCCGTCCATGATGACGGCCACGTGGCGTGGCACGGCCCCGTTGAGGCGGATCTGAGACAGCAGGTCGTCCGCCATCTCAGATCTCCATGATCTCCGCTTCCTTGGCTTTCACCGCGTCGTCCACCTGCCGCAGGTGATCGTCGTGCTGCTTCTGAATGTCCTTCTCGGTGTGCTTCTTTTCATCTTCGGAGACGTGCTCGGTCTTCTTGATCCGGCTGATCGCCTCGGTGCGTGCGTGCCGAACCGCCACCCGGCCCTCTTCGGCGAACTTGTGCACCACCTTCACCAGCTCCCGCCGCCGCTCTTCCGTGAGCGGGGGGAGCGGGATGCGGATGACGTTACCGTCGTTGGACGGGGTGAGTCCCAGGTCGGATGCGAGGATCGCCTTTTCGACGGCCTTGAGGAGGGCTTTATCCCAGGGCTGGATGGTGAGGAGCTTCGGCTCCGGCGCCGCCACGCTCGCGACCTGGTTGAGCGGCATCTCGCTGCCGTAGGCGTCCACGCGCACCAGGTCCAGCAGCGAGGTGGTCGCCTTGCCCGTCCGGACGGTGGAGAACTCGCGCTTCACCGCTTCCACGGCCTTGTCCATCGCATGCTTCGCCTGTTTGACGTGATCCGCGAGCGCCGGGGTGGAGGGGGTCATTGGACGATGGTGCCGACGCGTTCTCCGGCCAGGACCCTGGCCGTCGCGCCGGGCTGGTTGATGTTGAATACGACGATGGGAAGCTTGTTCTCCTTACAGAGGCCGAAGGCGTTCGCGTCCATCACGGCATAGCCGTTCACCAGCGCGTCCCGGAACGACAGCTCCGCGAGGAACTTCGCCTTCGGGTCGTGTTTCGGGTCGGCGGTATAGACGCCGTCCACATTCGTCGCCTTGAGGAGCACCTTCGCCTCGATCTCGAGCGCGCGCAGCACCGCCGCCGTATCGGTCGAAAAGTACGGGTTTCCCGTCCCGCCCGCGAAGATGACCATGCGGCCTTTCTCGAGGTGCCGCACCGCGCGACGCCGGATGTACGGCTCGGCGAGCTCCTCCATGCGGATCGCCGTCATCACCCGGGTATCGACGCCCTTCTTCTCCAGGATGTCCTGCAGGGCGAGGGCGTTGATCACGGTCGCGAGCATGCCCATGTAGTCGGCGGACACGCGATCCATCCCCTGCTCGCTCGCCGCCGTGCCGCGCAGGATGTTGCCCCCGCCCACGACCAGACCCAGCTGGACGCCGACCCCGGCGACGCGCTTGAGCTCGTCCCCGAGATGATCGATGAAGGAAAAGTCGATGCCCCCACCGGCGCCCCGCGGGCCCGCAAACGCCTCGCCCGAGATCTTGAGCAGGGCGCGCGGATACGCGAGCGCCACTCAGCCTTCCCCGACGCGCAACCGGGCGAACCGTCGCACGTCGATCTTTTCGCCGGTCTTGGCGGCCAGCTCCTTGACCAGCTCGCCCACCGTCCGCTTGTCGTCCTTCACGAACTTCTGCTCGAGCAGAACGTTCTCCTCGTAGAACTTCTTGATCATCCCGTCCACGATCTTGGCGCGGATGTTCTCGGGTTTCTTCTGCTCGGCGACTTGGGCCTCGTACACCTGGCGCTCCCGCGCGACCGTTTCCGCCGGCACGTCTTCGACCCGCACCGCGAGCGGATTGGTCGCCGCGATGTGCACGGCGAGATCGCGCGCGAGCGCCTTGAACTCCTCGGTGCGCGCCACGAAGTCCGTCTCGCAGTTGAGCTCCACCAGCACGCCGATCTTGCCGTCGTGGTGCACGTAGTGGCCGATCAGTCCCTCGGACGCCTCGCGCCCCGCCCGTTTATCGGCTTTCGCCGCGCCCTTCGTGCGCAGCACGTCGACGGCCTTCTCGAGGTCGCCGGCCGTCTCCTCCAGGGCCTTCTTGCAGTCCATCATGCCGGCGCCGGTGCGGGCGCGCAGCGCCGCCACCAGCTTGGCCGGAATCTCCTTCACGATCGACACGCCTCCTCCTCCTCATGAAAACGCCGCCCTCGCGCCGTTGGGCTCGGAGGGCGGCGGTCGGATGTGCACCGGAACGAGAAGCGTCCCGGCGTGCTCAGCCTTCGCCTCCGCCTCCGCCGCTCGATTCCGCCGGGGCGGGGGCGGGGGCCGGGGCCTCGTCCGTCTTGAGCCGCGCGGCGATCGCTTCCGGCTTGGGGCGACGCTTACGCCGCGCCGGCTTCTTCTTCTTGTCCCCCTCCGCCTCCGCCTCGACCCCGGTCTCGGTCGAGTACGTCACGCCTTCGCCTTCTTCGGCCGGCTCGCGCAGCGGCATCTGGTGCCGCGCTTCCGAGATCAGGTCGGAGATGGAGGCCGTGATCAGCGACACCGCCCGGATCGCGTCGTCGTTGCCGGGGATCGGGACGGTGATCAGCTCCGGGTCCGCGTTCGTGTCTACGATCGCGACCACGGGAATGCCGAGCTTGTTCGCCTCGGCGACGGCGATGCGCTCCTTCTTCGAATCCACCACGAACAGCGCCCCCGGCAGCCGGCTCATGTTCTTGATGCCCGACAGGTACTTCTCGAGCTTCACGCGCTCGCGGTCGAATAGCAGCTGCTCCTTCTTGGTGTAGTTCTCGAACTCACCTTCGGCGGCGCCCTGCTCCAGCTCCTTCAGTCGCTTGATCTGCTTCTTGATGGTCTGGAAGTTGGTGAGCGTGCCGCCCAGCCAGCGCTCGGTCACGTAGAACGCGCCGCAGCGCTGCGCCTCCGCCTGGAGAATGTTCTTGAGCTGCTTCTTGGTGCAGACGAAGAGGACGTTTTCACCCTTGAGCACGACGCTGCGGAGCAGCTCCTGCGCGGCCTCGATCTGCCGGAGCGTCTTCTGGAGATCGATGATGTAGATCCCCGACCGTTCGGCGAAAATGAACCGCCGCATCTTGGGATTCCAGCGACGCGTCTGGTGGCCGAAATGGACGCCCGCTTCCAGCAGATCCTGCAACTGAGGCTGCGCCATGCACTCCCTTTCGTGGGTTTTGATCCGCCGCCGCCGTCATCTCCGATGCCACCCCGCAGGGACCCGACATCGGATCGGGCGACGTGAGTATTTCAACCGTTGTACGACGCTACGTCGCTACGTTGTACGTACGACGTACCGTCGTAGCGACGTACAACTATCTCTTGCTGAACTGGAACCGCTTCCGCGCTCCCGCGCGGCCCGGCTTTTTCCGCTCGACCACCCGCGGATCCCGCGTCAGCAGTCCCTGCTCCCGCAGCTTCTTGCGGTGTCGCTCGTCCGCCAGGCACAGCGCCCGCGCGATCGCGAGACGCATCGCCCCCGCCTGCCCCGTCACCCCGCCGCCCCGGCACAGCGCCCGCACGTCGAAGGCGCCGAGCGTGTCGGTCGCCGTGAACGGCTGCTGGATGTGCGACACGAGCGACGGCCGGGGAAAGTAGTCGCCCAGCGTGCGCCCGTTGACGTTCCACTTCCCCGAGCCCGGGGTCAGGTACACGCGCGCCACCCCGACTTTGCGGCGCCCCACCGCGTGCCAGCGCAGCTCCGGCGTTACGCCCGAGCTCATCGAGCCTCTGCCAGGCTGAGCGGCTCGGGCTGCTGGGCGGCGTGCGGGTGCTCGGGACCGGCGTAGACTTTCAGCATCTGCTTCACCTTTTGGCGCGAGAGCGTCGTCTTCGGCAGCATGCCCCACACCGCCTTCTCGATCACGCGCTCGGGACGCTTCTCGATCACGTTCTTGACCGGCGTGAAGCGCTCGTGGCCCATGTAACCGGTGTGCCGGAAGTAGCGCTTTTGCTCGAGCTTGCGTCCGGTGAGCTTCACCCGGGCGGCGTTCACCACCACCACGCAGTCGCCGCCGTTCAGGTGCGGGGTGAAGGTGGGCTTATGCTTCCCGCGCAGGATCTGCGCCACCCGGCTCGCCAGCCGGCCGAGCGGCTGGCCCGCCGCGTCGACCACGAACCAGTGGCGCGTCACGTCTTCTTTTCGGAGACTGAACGTCTTCATTCCCGCCCTTCCAAAGGAAGCCCGGTCGGTGAC
>Ga0209806_1001765_pt1 | contig 13937 bp, 10 predicted proteins | sample GraSoiAngelo_152_FD_186166 | JGI IMG/M metagenome (GOLD analysis project Ga0209806, IMG submission 186166) | Grasslands soil microbial communities from the Angelo Coastal Reserve, California, USA - 14_1009_12_30cm (SPAdes) (version 2) | ecosystem: Environmental > Terrestrial > Soil > Grasslands ... | reverse complement strand
CCTCTACTACGGCGGAGATTACGAACTCCTGGCCACGGTCCGCGCGGAGGCGGTCGGCGTGCTCCTGGAACGTTGGTCGGGCGCCGGGCGCGGCCAGAAACTCACGGTCATCGGCAAGGTGGCGGCCTCCGGCGGGAACGTGCTCTTGACGAAAACCGGGAAGGAACCCCTCCTGGCAAAAGGCTGGGAACACTTCCGTTCTTCCGTGATTCGGTAACCCAAGCCCAAAGTATTTTGCTCCGAGACGGGCAGTGTACCGAAGACGATGATCTCCGAGAAAGAAGGGCTCGACGTCCGCGAGCCGCCGGGCAAGGCGATGGGCAAGGTCGCCGAACTGTGGAAGCCCGTCGAAGGCACGAACAAGATCATGTGCACGGCCTGCGCCCGGTACTGCAAGATCGGCGAGGGCCAGGTGGGCCTGTGCGGCATCCGCGGCGTGCACGAAGGCAAACTCTGGCTCTACGTGTACGGACGGGTGATCACCGGGCACGTCGATCCGATCGAGAAGAAACCGGTGTCGCACTATCGGCCCGGATCGAAAATCTTCAGCATCGCGACGACCGGTTGTAATTGGCTTTGCCGCTACTGCTTCCTCCCTGAAACCCTCGTGGCGACACAGAGGGGTCATGAGTCGATTCAATCCCTATTCGAAGAGGGCCAACGAACAGCGAATCCGGAAGTTCGACTGTTGGGCTGGAATGCCGCCCTAACCCACAGAAATCGCTGGCGCACCATTGGAAAAGCATTCGAGCATCTCTACGCTGGCCGTGTTCTCGAGGTCCATGTTAAGGGCCTTCCTGTCCTGCGTTGCACACCGGATCACCGCCTGTTCATCCAATCCTCACGAGGACTAGAAGAGGTCCGCGCCGACCAACTCGGTCCGAATGACTTCGTCGCGATTCCTCGGAGCGCGATGACGATGCAACAGCCGCTCCTCGAACACGTTACAGCAAGTTCCGGAGACACCGGTAACCTGGCAATTCTCGCGTCCGATTCGCTCGAGATCGCTCAAGAGAGCGCCGAATACTTCCTGGTGCCGATCGAGGAAATCTCCGAAGAAACCTACATCGGCCCCGTCTACAACATCGAGGTTGAGGAAGACCATAGCTACACGGCGAACCTTCTTGCAGTGTCGAATTGCCAGAACGCGGACATTAGTCAACGACGCAAAGTCGAAGGCATCGAGGTCGAGCCGCAAGATGTCGTGCGGATGACCTTGGAGCAGGGCTGTCAAGGTCTCGCGTACACCTACAACCAACCGACAATCTTCATCGAATTCGCGCGGGACATCGGGATGCGGGCACGGAAGGCCGGACTGATCAACATCTTCGTCTCGAATGGGTACGACACGCCGGAGACCGTGGCGGAGATGCCCAAGTTCCTCGACTGTGTCACAGTGGACTTCAAGGGATCCGGCGAGACGAACTTCGTCCGGAAGTACATCAACATCCCGAACGCCGAGCCCATCTTCCAAACGCTCCTCGACACGCGGGACACGAAGAAGATCCACATCGAGATCACGGACCTGATCGTCCCGCAGGTCGGCGACGACCTCGGCGCCGCGAGGAAACTCTCCAAATGGGTGTACGACAACCTGGGGCCGGACACCCCGATCCACTTCCTGCGGTTCCACCCGGACTACAAGATGATGGAGTTCCCCTGGACGCCGGTCGAGACGCTGGAGAAGCATTGCGCCGTGGCGAAGGAAGAGGGCTTGAAGTACGTCTACATCGGCAACGTCTCCGGCCATCCCCTCGAGAACACGTACTGTCCGGGCTGCGGCGCGGTCGCGATCAAGCGGTACGGCTTCGACATCACCGGCTGGTACCTCGACAAGGACAACAAGTGCAAGAAGTGCGGGTACAAGCTCGCGATCTTCGGTCGGCTCGAGCGGACCGCGAAGGAGAATCGCTTCTACAGCGTCCTGTACCACCGCTAGCGGCGCTGGCGGCGGCGACTCCAAGCGATTGCAATGGACACGAGGACGATGATCGCCACGAGGAGCACGCCGGTGGGAGCTCCCCCATAAGGTCCGCCGGGGCTGAACATGTTTGTGTCAATCGTGATGGCAACCGATGACTCGGCGCGATTCCCTGCCGCATCGGTCGCCCGAATCACGACGGTATGCGCGCCGTCCGCCAGGTGCAACCTCGCCGTCGGCTCGGTGCCCAGCCGCGTCCAGCCCCCGCCGTCGACGGCAACCTCGAAGCGATCGACTCCGGAACCGGAGTCGGAGGCGGACCAGGTGAGGGTGACATCGTGGCTCGTGGAATGTCCGGGAGTTTGGACCGCCGCGAGCGCTGGTGGCGTTTCATCGACTCGAACCGTCAATGTCTGGGCGGGCTCCAGCCAACCGGCCTTGTCCGTCGCGGTGAACTGGATCGTGTGGACGCCGGAGCTCAAGGTGAACGGATCGCCGTACGGTCGCCAGGTCCCTGTGCCGACCCGGTAGGCCAGGACGTCGACACCGCTCGTGGCATCGGACGCCTGCAAGGAAACTACGACCGGGGTCCGATACCAACCATGGTCGCCCCTTTCTCCCGAAAGAACCGCGGTGGATTGCGGCGAGGTCGCGTCGACCGAGACCATGACCGTTCGACTCCCCGCCATGTTTCCGGCGGCATCGGAGGCGCGATAGCTCACCGTGTGCACTCCGTCCGTCAGAGACAAGGCCGATACATACTCGGCCCAACTCCCGCCATCGAGCCGAACCTCCAGCCTCGCCAAGCCGCTTCCCCCGTCCTCCGCCCTTAAGGACACGAGGACGTCGGAGACGTACCAGTCCTCCCGGCCCGGGATTCCGCTCCTCTCGAGGACGACGAGGGGCGGAGTGGAATCGATCGAAACGGCGGCGCCCCCGGTTTCGGAATTCCCCGCGCCATCGACCGCGGCATAGTCCACCCGGTGGATGCCTTCCCCGGCCACGACGAAGGAACCCGCGTAGGGAGACCAGGGCCCGTCGTCGAGCCGGTACGAGATGGAGACGCCACTCGTCGCGTCCTCCGCCCGGATCGCGACGGTGACCGGCCCGAGGTACCATCCGTTCTCACCCCGGGGACCGGAGAGTGTCACACCCGTCGCCGGCGCTACGGTATCCACGCCAAACGAAACCCGGGAGATCCCCTCCGGATTTCCAGCGACGTCGGTCGCGTACGACTCTACGACGTGCATCCCGTCGAGGACGTCGAAAGGCGCACCGTAGGCCTGCCAGACCCCGGAGTCGACCCGGTACGCGATCGAGGCGACGCCGCTGGTCGCGTCGGAGGCGTCGAACGAGACGGTCACCTCCGACCGGAACCAGTAGCCGTCCGAGGCGGACCCGGTGAGGATTGCCTGAGAGGTCGGCGGAACCGTGTCGATCGACGGAGAGACGGTCTCGACGGACTCGATGTTGCCCGCGAGGTCGACGGAGTAGAAGTCGACCGAGTGGACGCCGTCGCCTGCGACCGAGAAGGGGGCCGAGTAGTTCTGCCACGCGCCCTGATCCATCCGGTAGACGGTCGATGCGACCCCGCTGTTTTCGTCGGAGGCCACCAAGATGAGCGTCACGTTGGGACAGGTGAACCAGCCCGCGAGTCCCTCGCATCCCGCCAGGGTGGCACTCGTCCGCGGCGGTTGACCGTCCGGAGTTGCGGTCACCGGGGACGACAGCGGGCCTTCCCCATTCGCGTTCGTCGCGGAGACGCGGTACACGTAGGCGACTCCGTTCGTGACGTTTCCATCCACATACGAACGCACGTCGCCGAGGTCGGCGAGGGCCGACAGGTGGTCGACATCTGGGCCGCGGTAGACGCGGTAGGCGACGGGGGACGAGCCGTTGTCCGCGGGCGGATCCCACCGGAGGGAAACGGTCCCGTTCCCCGCCGTCGCTGTGAGGTTCTCGGGGGCGAGCGGCACCGGGGGACTGGTCTGGAGCGCCCACGTGTCGTTCCCGGGATTTCCGAGGCCTCCGCCGAACATGATCGTCCGCGCAGACTGCACGTCGTAGTCCATGCCTTGGAATGCATGGGTCGGCGGCGAGTGCGCGGTGCTCAGGACGGCCCACGAGTTGTTCGTAAAGTCGTAGGCCCACGTGACGTTGTCGCCGCCTTCCGCCCCGCCGAACAGGATGGAGCGATCGAGTCTCGCATCGTAGGCTAACCCCATTCCGAATCGAGGAGACGGCGCGGCCGGAGGGTTGCGGTTCGTCCAGGAGTTCGACTCGAAATCGTAGGCCCACGTGTCGTTGTACACGATTCCCGAACTCGAGTCGTAGCCGCCGAACAAAATGGTTCGGTCCGCGGCAGCATCGTAGACCATCCCTGGCGAACGCCGTCCCGGCGGCCGGACCTCGGAGGTCATGTTCGCCCACGAGTCCCAGTCGATGCTGTAGGCCCATGTCTCGCTGCTGTAGTCGCCCTCTGCCGTGAGCCCGCCGAACAGGATCGTCCGGTCGGATTGCGCGTCAAACGCCATCCCTTGCCTCGAACGGGCCGACGGATGCCGGGCAGGCTGAAGGTTCGTCCACGCGTTGGCCTGAAAATTGAACGCCCACGTCTGATTGGAGAGGGCACCGGCGACGCCGTCATAGCCGCCGAAGAGGATCATCCGCTCGGCCCAACGGTCATAGGCGGCGCGGTCGAGCCAACCGGCGGGCGGATGGACCGCGGGAGCCAAGTCGGTCCATGTGTTCGACTCGAAATCATAGGCCCAGGTCCGGTCGCTCCCCTGCGGACTCCCGTCGTAGCCGCCGAAGACGATTATCCGGTCGGCGCTGGAGTCGTAGACCATCGCCATGTTGACCGAGGCGGAGGGAGCGGTCCCCGGGTTCATGTTGGTCCAATCGGATCCGCCCATCGGGGAGGCGTGTCCGCGGGCGATGGGCGGAACCCCGGCGGAGACCGATGGCCCGGGAATGAGGAGCAGGAAGGCAAGGAATACGATGGTCGACGACCCGCGCAGGAGCGTCGCGATGGCCTCCCTCCGACGATGGGATGGGGTTCGAGCTATTTGTCCCCTTGGGAAGAGGCCCATTTCTCGAAGGGATTCCGCCTCTCCTCATGGCGATCGGGCCGGCCAGCATCACGTCGCGGGAACAACAGCTAAATAAAGAGGGGCACATCGGCCGGGCGATCGGGAGGGACCCGTGCCCGTCGCTGTCGAAGGACTCCGGAAGCTGCTTCAAGATTTCAACACGCGGAGCGGCGCGAAGATGTCCGCGATCGTTTCCCGGTCCGGGGTCCCCGTCGCCTGGGTCCTGCCGGACGAAGCCCAGGTCGACAACTTCGCGACGATGGCGGCGACCCTGCTCGGCGCGCTGGAAGTCATCTACGCGACGATGAAGGCGGCCACGCCCACCCACGTGACCGTGGAGTCGGAGGGCGGGATCCTCTCCGTCCGGGAGGTCACCGGCAAAATGTTTTTCGTCGCGATGGCGACGAGGCGCTCGCCCCAGCTGGTGAAGTCGATCGAGGAACTCCTGCTGAGGGCGAAGGGGTTCCTGACCTAGGCCGTTCGACGCCGGAGATGCGGGATCGCCTCGACGATCCGTCGACGGATCCGCTGGTAGACGTCCGAGCGGCGGCTCACATACTCGACCAGAAGGGCGAGGCCAATCCCGACGATCGCGCCTCCGAGGATGTCGGACGGCCAGTGCAGACCGAGGTAGACGCGGCTGAGCCCCGCCAGGACGGCCGCGACGCCCGCCGGGATGCCCACCTTCCAACGGAAGCGGACCGTCAGGAAGGCGGCGACCGCGAAGGCGCGAGACGCGTGGCCGCTCGGGAAGGCCGGATCGAACTCGGCGGAGCACTGGTAGCCCGCGAGGGTGCGGACGTTCGAGAGGGTGTCGCACGGTCGCGCGCGGCCCACGAGATACTTGATCGCCTCGGTGGCGAGGATCGTGATCCCGAGGACGAGGAGCACGTCGAAGGTGGCCTCGCGCAGGCCTTTCAACCAGAGCGGTACCGCGACGAGGAGGATCACGTAGACGCCGGTCAGGATCGTGAAGAAGACGAAGATTCGATCGAGGACCGGATCCGTCCCTGCGAGATTCAGGGCCCGGAAAATCGTCTCGTCGAGCCCGCCGGAGGCGAAGGTGACGAAGGCGTGCACGCGCCCCCGATGCCGATGCCCCCCATAAAGGGCCGCGAAGGGAGAAACCTCTTGGCCGCCGCGAGCATCGCCCTCCGCCTTGGACCGCGAGCGGGAGATCTATCATCGACTCCTCGGCCGTTACGGACCGCAGCATTGGTGGCCCGCGGAGACGCCGTTCGAGGTGATCGTCGGCGCGCTCCTCATGCACCAGACCGCCTGGCGGAACGTGGCCGAAGCGATCAGAAACCTGAAGGCGGCCGGCCTCCTCGACGTGCGAGCGCTCGCATCCGCATCGATCCCCGTCATTCGGAAACACGTGAAGGTGGCGGGCCTGTACCGGACGAAGCCGACGCGGCTCCGAGATTTCTGTCTCCACCTTCTCGCTCGCTCGGGGGGAGATTTGCGCGGATACTTCGATCGCCCGCTGGAGGCGGTGCGCGACGACCTGCTCTCGCAAGCAGGCGTGGGCCCGGAGACCGCCGATTCGATCCTCCTGTATGCGGGCGGCCATGCCGTCTTCCTGGTCGACGCGTACACGATCCGGATCGGACGGAGGGTCGGCCTTTTCGATTCCGACGACTACGACCAGGTGCAGCGGCATTTCGCGGCGCGCCTGCCGCGAGACCTCGGCATGTTCCAGGAGTACCATGCGCTCCTCGTCGCCCATGCGAAAGCGCTGTGCCGCCCCGCGCCGCGGTGCGAGGCGTGCCCGCTGCAGGATCTCTGTGACTTCGGCACCGCGCGAGTGCATGGTTAAGTAACGTCCGGCTGATACGGGTCGCGGGAGGAGGGAGTGCCCGGGGTCACCGTCGGCGAGCGCATTTTGGTCCATCTCTCCGGATTCCTCCGCCATGCGGACGCCTACGAGTGCCCGGTCGAAATGACGCAGGACGGGATCGCGACGGGCCTCGCCCTCAGTCGGGCCCATGTCGCGCTCGAGTTGAAACGCCTCAAAACCTCGGGCCGCGTCGGGGAGCGGATGGCCCACGTCGCCCACGCCCGGTCGCGGCGGAAGGTGTACGAGCTCACCCATACGGGCCAGGAGATCGCGCGCAAGATGCGGGATCACGCGCGCTCCCGCACGGTGCAGCTCAACGAGACCGGCGGCCTCCGCGAGGTCCCTGGCTCCGAGGCCATCGAGGCCCTGCGGCGCACCGGCCTTCGCGAATCCGACGCGGTCCAGCATGTCCTCGCCGCGGACGTGATTGAGGTCCCGCGGCCGGAGGGGCCGAAGGCGGCGCCCCCGGGTCGACCGTTCTTCGGTCGGGCCGACGAACAGGCCACCTTGCGCGCCTGGCTGGATTCCTCGTCCAACACGGTCGCGATGGTCATCGGCGTCGCGGGCATCGGCAAGTCGACCCTCGTCGCCCGCGTCCTCGAAGGCGAGCGCCGCCCGACCTTCGCCCGACGCGTGTATGCGCATGACGATCCCCACGGCCTCCTGAGTTCCTTCGCCGACTTCCTCGCTCGGCAGGGCCGTCGGCGGCTGAAGGCCGTGATCACCCGGCCCGCGTACGATCCGGTCGAGGCGATCGCCGTCCTGCGGAGCGACCTGTCCGGATGCATCGTCGCAATCGACGACCTGCACACGTGTCCCGCGGCCGATGGGCTGTTGCGGCCCCTCGTGGAGGACCCCGTCCCCGCGAAGATCCTCGTCGCGTCGCGGGTCCATCCGGGCTTCTACGAACGCTCCGACGTGCTCCGCGGCCGGGTCGTCGAGATGACGCTCGCCGGACTCGATGAAGCCGCCTCGGAGGAACTGCTCCGCTCCCGCGGGGCCCCGATCGAAGCCGATGCCCTCCATCGGGTCGTCGCGTCCACCCACGGCCACCCGTTCGCCCTCGAGCTCTTCGCCGCGAGCGGGCTCGACGCGGGGACCGTCGAGACGGAACGGTACGTCCTCGAGACGGTCCTCGACGGCCTCGACGATTCGTCCGAGGAGCTGCTGCGCACCTTCGCGGTCCTGCGGAGACCGGCCCGCTCGCCGGAGGCCCTCGGCGCGACCTTGTCCCAACTGCGGCGCCTCGTCCGGCGCGCCCTCCTGCACCACCGGGACGACGGATACCTGATCCACGATCTGGTGAAGGAGTTCTTCCTGCGGCGACTTGGAGAGGCCGCGCGCCGGGAGGCCCATGGCCGGGCGGCGGAGTATTGGCTCTTCCGATCCGACGGATTGGAGGAGGCCTACCATCGGATCGAGGCGGGCGATCTCGAGACGGCGAAGGCCCGCCTGACAGAGATCGGCCCGGCGCTCGCGGAGAGTGCGCGTGCCGGAGACCTCGAGGCGGCGTTGCTGCGCGTCCCGCGGACGGCCCGGCTCGAAGGGATCTTGGCCGAGGCCGCGGCATTCCTAGGCAAGTTCGACGAAGCGCGTGCCGCCCTCGAGAGGATCGGCGCTTCGGGGGGCGAGATGGAGCGCTTGCGGGCCCGCATCCATCTGGGCCGGATCCAGAACCGCCTGGGAGCGTACAAGGAAGCCCGCGGCGTGCTGGAGGCGGCCGTCCAGGAAGCCGCCCGCCTGAACTCTCCCGAGATCGAGGGCGAGGCCCTGCGAGCTCTCGGGGGCGTCGAGCGGAAGCTCGGGGACCTCGAATCCGCGATCGGCCATCTCGTCCGGGCGGGGGACGTGCTCCCGCACGGCTCGCGGGAACGGGTCCGCACCTTGACAGACCTCGGGGCGGTCCTGATCGCGCGCGGCGACTTCGCCGGGGCCAAGGCCCGGCTCCTGGAGGCGGCCGCAACGGTCCGGCGGGCGACGAGGGACGAGGCGGCGATTCAGATCAATCTGGGCATCGTCATGAGCAAGGAAGGCGACCCGCGGACGGCGGCCGCCACGTTCGCGCGATCCGCGGAAATGGCCCTCGCGACCGGTGAGATCCGGTTCGCGGCCTACGCCTTGGCGAACGCCGTCGAGAACCTCCTCCGCATGGAGGCGGTCGACGAGGCCGCTTCGAGCGCAGAACACGCCCTCGCCCTCGCGAACACGATCGGCGATCCGGTGGCCCTGTCGCAAGCGCGGGCGAACCTGGGCTTGGTGTTCGCGAAGCGCGGTGAATGGGCGAAGGCGGAGGAGCATCTCCTCGGATCCGTCGAGATCATCAACCGCCTCGACAATCCGTACTCGCTCGCGACCCGCTACGAGGATCTCGCCCGCCTGTACGACGCGCAGGGCCGCGGCGGTGACGCGGCCTCCTGGCGATCTCGGGCCGAGGGACTCCACGCCCGCCTCCAGGGCCCCTCGAAGGGGACGGCCGGCCCCTGAGCCCATCGCGAAATCGAACAACCATCCGTGGCTGTCCGACATTCGGCCGACATGATTAAGTAGCCCAGGCCAGATGCGCGTCGGTCCGCGGATCTCGCGCGGACGCCAAGGATGGGATTCATGTCGAACGTCCAGCTCAGGAGGCCGCTCCTCGTCCTCTTGGCGATGCTCGTCGGCCTTGTCTTGATCGTGCCCGTGGTTCGGGCAGGCATCGCGATCGGGCCCGAGGCGATGACCGTGACCGTCGCGCTGGACAAGGCCGCGTACCTGAGCGGCGATACCGCGAAGGCGAATGCGATCGTCTACCGCACCCCGGTTCCCGCGAATTATACGTATACATGGACGGTCCGGGACACGTTCTTCCGCGTGCTGAACACGACCGCGGGTGGGGCGACGTACTCCTACCCGATCCCCCTCAACTACACCGGTCGGATCACCGTCGACGCCCGGGTCGACGACGGACAAGGCTCCATCGTCACTGGCCGACAGACCGCGTCGGTCGTCCTGGCCGTGATGGCCCTTCGCCTCGACCGCGGGGAGTACAACCCCGGCGAGACGATCACCGCGTCGTATTCGGTCGCGTCGCATGTGATCCAGCGGCCGACGTACGACTACGAGGTCGACGACGCCGCGACGATCGTCCTCAGCGGCACGACGAACCAGACCTCCTTCTCATTCGCGACGCCGAACCCGGCGAGCCGGTTGTATGCCTTCCATGTGACCGCCCGGGAAGGCGCCAACAGCACGTCCGCGAGTGTCTCGATCAACCAGGCGAGCGGGGTGTTCCTCGGCGTGTCGTTCGACAAGTCCTCCTACGTTCCGGGCGAGATCATCCACGCCCACCTGTCCGTGACCCCGAAAGGCGCGACCGCCTTGCCGATTCAGTTCTCCTGGACCCTCTCCCTCGGTCTCGCCTTCGCCGGCGCGCCGACCGCCTCCGCCATCACGACGATGCCGGAGACGGACCTCTACTTGCAGGTCCCGCAAGGCCTCGGGACGGGAGACCTCCTGATCGTCGCGACGGAGTCGAGCACCGGGACCTTCCAGTACCAGACGGTCCACATCGGGACCGCGAGCTCCGGCCTCTCCGCCGAGATCGGCGGGGTCCCGATCTACGCGGTCGTCCTCGGCCTCCTGTTCCTCCTGCTGCTCGTCGCGGTCCTCGGGCTGTGGCGGCGCACCGGTGGCGGGAGCCTCTTTGGACCGAGGGCCGCGCGGCCCCCGCCCGGGCCCGGCCCGGTCCAGGCCCCGGCGTCCGCTCCGATGTCGATCGCGTGCCGGCGCTGCGGGAAGCCGGTCGAGATCACGACGAGCAAGCGGCCGATCGAGGTCATGTGCCCGTCGTGCGGCGAGACGCAGGTCGTCACGTAGAGGGCAAGGTTCTTACTCGCCGGCCCCATCGGGCCCGCCTCCAAAGGCGGAAATGATGACCGACAAAGACGATCTCCTGGCTGCAGTGCAGAAAGACGAGGCCGAAAAAGTCCGGACGATCCTCGACCGGAATCCCCTCATCCTCCGGATGCGCACGCCGAACGGGACCCTCGTCCTCACCGCGATCTATAACGGGGCCGCCGCTTCGCTCCGCCTCCTCCTGGAGCGCACTCCGGAAGACGCGCTCGGGATTCACGAGGCGGCCGCGACAGGCAACGCCCGCCGGCTGAAGACGATCCTGGGACAGTCCCGCACGCGGGTCAACGCGGCGAACCCGGAAGGCTTCACGCCCCTCGGCCTGGCCGGATTCTTCGGGCACCTGGACGCGGCCAAGGTCCTCCTGGAGAACGGCGCGGACGTCAACGCGACGTCGCCGAGCCGTTTCGCGAACACGGCACTCGACGCGGCGGTCGCCGGCAACCGCACGGACGTGGTCAAGGTCCTGCTCGCGGCGCACGGAAATCCGAACGTGCGCAGCGAGGGCAATGCGACGCCGCTCCACAAGGCGGCGCAGCATGGGAACCTGGCGATCGTCGAGATGTTGGTCGCGGCGGGCGCGGACGTGAACGCGGTCCGGGACGGCGGCATCAAACCGATCGACGATGCGGAGAAGGAAGGCCACGCCACGGTCGTCTCATTCCTTCGCGACCGGTCGACGCGGGCCTAGTGCGGTTTGATGAACATCCAGCGGTGGCCCTCAGGATCCTCGGCGCGGTAAAGGCGGCCGGCGGGGTTGTCCCGCGGCTCCGAGAGGATCACCGCTCCCGCGGCCTTCGCCCGCGCGAAATGGGCGTCGACGTCCTCGACTTCGACTTGGATGCCGTCGACGACCCAGGGCACGGCGGACCATTTCCTCGAGGCCGCGCAGGTTTCGCGGTGGTGCCTCGGACTCTGGTAGTCCCGCGTCGGCGTGGCGACGAAAATCGGCGCGTTCTCGAATTCCAATTCCGCATGGCTGACCCGGCCGTCCGACTCCGTGTATCGTTGGCCCCGTTCCCGGAACCCGAACGCGCGGCCCAGCCAATCGATGGCGACAGCCGCATCTTCGTAGGCAATCATCGGCACGATCCGATGCGACGTTTCGCGCGGCTTCTCTCCCATGGACGTCCCCGGCATCGAAGCTCTGGCGGCTACTTAACGGCTCCGCGGAAGGGGAAGAATCGCAGCGGGATGCTCCCGATTCTTTTCAGAGATGCGCGAAGACCTCGCGGATCCGGCCCAGTCCCTCGGCGATCGTCTCGCGCGACGCCGCGTACGAGATTCGGAGGTGTCCCTCACCGGCTTCCCCGAACGCGCTTCCAGGTGTCACCGCGACCGACGCCTCCTTCAGGATCCGTTCGCTAAGGGTCGCACTGTCGACTTTGGCATCGTACCGCGGGAAGACGTAGAAAGCGCCCGTCGGCCGGTGGGTCGAGAGGCCCTCGACCGTCGCGAGTTCTTTGAGGACCAGGTCGCGCCGCGCGCGGAACTCCTTGACCATCGCCTGGAGCGGCGCGGTCGGCCCGCGGAGGGCCGCGACACCTGCCTTCTGGGCGAACGCGGTCGCGCAGGTGATCGTGTGCTCCTGCACTTTCGAGATCTCCTTGAACAGCGGCGACGGAGCGACGAGCCATCCGAGGCGCCAGCCCGTCATCGAGTAGGTCTTCGAGAAACCGTGGACGGTCACGGTCCGATCGAACATGCCGTCCAGGGACGCAGGCGAGACGTGCTCTCCTTCGTACAAGATCTTCTCGTAGATCTCATCGCTCACCAAGATGAGGTCGTGGTCCTTCACCAGGTCCGCGAGGGCCTTGATCTCGTCCCGAGCATAGACGGAGCCCGCGGGATTGGAGGGCGAATTGATCATCAGGAGGCGGGTCCGCGGTGTGATCGCCTCGGAGACGGCGTCCGGGGTGGGAACGAACCCCTCCTCGTCCGCGGCGCGCAAGGGGACCGGCCGCGCTCCCGCGAGGGTGACCATGGGCGCGTACGAGACCCAGCCCGGGTCCGGGATGATCGCCTCGTCCCCGGAGTCGAGCAGGGCCATGCAGGTCATGAACAACGTGTGCTTCGTCGGTGCGACGAGGACGTTTTCGGGCTTCGCGGGAATCCGATTTTCCTTCTGGGACTTCTCCGCGATCGCCTCGCGCAGTTCTCGAATGCCCGAGGCGGGCGTATACTTCGTGAAGCCGTCGTCGAGGGCCCTCTTCGCGGCGTCGATGATGTGGGCCGGCGTGGGGAAGTCGGGCTCTCCGATCGCGAGCGAGAGGATCTTCTCGCCGCGGGCCTTCAGGTCCGTGATGAGGTCGCTGATGCGGACCGTCGCGGATGGTTCGATCGAGAGGACGCGCTTCGCGAAACGGGCGGTCATGGAGGCAGGCAAGACGGGACGATAGAAAAGGTCAGCGCACCGCCCATGCTAGCCGGACACGATACCACCGAGGAGTCAGGCGTCCCGAATCAACGATGCCCGAAGTAGGCCCGGACTTCGGCCTTGCTCACGTGGTCGATCCGCGCAAACCCGACCCGCTCGAATTGCACGACGTCGTCGACCTTGAGAGCCGCGACGAGAGGCTCCCCGAGCCCGCGGACTTCTCGAGGCTCGGGGGATTCCGTCACGTCCGGCAACACGAGGTGCACGTTCACCCCGTGCATCACCCACTGAATCTTCGGGATGTCCTTGTTCTCCATGGAGACGAACTTGGCGCGCTTGTCCAGGATCACGTTGCAGAAGTCCTTCAGTCGCACTTCCTTGCCGCGAAACTTTGCGAAGTCGTCCTCCGCCACATGGACCTTTGGCCCGGCCGCAATCTCCCTCACCCCACGCCCCGGAAAATCCGGATGGAGCGGCGCCTTCACGCGCTCGATCGGCGGCAGGCCGGAAATCTCGACCGAGACCGGATCCGGGACGAAGAAGTACCGGTTCGCGTCCTTGTCGATCATCTTCCGGTTCTCCGCGTACAAGGCTTCCGCGGGCACCTCGATGTCGTTCAGGCTGAGGCCGAAGGAGAGGACGAACTCCCGCAGGGCCGCGGGGCGGATCCCGCGGCGCCGAAGGGATTGAAGGGACCACGTCCGGGGATCGTCGATCCCCGTCAGCCGGCCCGCCGCGATCTCCCGACGGTATCGGGACTTTGACAGCTCGAGATCCTTGAACCGCAGAATCCCGAAGTGGACGAACTCGGGGCGC
>Ga0209806_1001758_pt1 | contig 13971 bp, 16 predicted proteins | sample GraSoiAngelo_152_FD_186166 | JGI IMG/M metagenome (GOLD analysis project Ga0209806, IMG submission 186166) | Grasslands soil microbial communities from the Angelo Coastal Reserve, California, USA - 14_1009_12_30cm (SPAdes) (version 2) | ecosystem: Environmental > Terrestrial > Soil > Grasslands ... | reverse complement strand
CTGGAACGACCTGCTTGTCGGCCTCGTCTTCGCCGGGAGCACGCCACCGGTCACCGTCGCCATCCTGCAGCAGATGCGCAACTTTGGTAGCAGTGTCGACGTCATCTCGGCGGCCTCCTTCCTGTCGCTGATTCCCCCGCTCATCCTCTTCTTTGCCTTCCAGCGCTATTTCGTGCAGGGGCTTCTCGCCGGCTCAGTCAAAGGTTGAGATGACGCGACGCCGCTCGCGGGTGATGCTCATCCTGCAGACGGCCATCATCGTGCAGGCCGGCCACCAGGTCGAGCACATCGCCCAGATGGTCCAGATGCACGTCGACGGTCAGCCCCCCGCCTTCGCGCATGGCCTGGTGGGCCGGCTCGATCTCGAGTGGGTGCATTTCGGACTGACGGCGGGGATCGCCCTGGTGGCGATCCTTGTCCTGGCCCGGTGGCCGAAAAACCCGGTTGCCTGGATCCTGATGGCGCTTGCGCTCTGGCACCTTGCGGAGCACACCGCGATCCTGGTCACCTACCTGCGCACGGGCATCACGGGAACCCCCGGCATCCTGGCGCATGGCGGTCTCCTCAACGGGCCGCTGGCCCGGCCGGACCTGCACTTCCTCTACAACGCCGCGATCCTGTTGCTACTCATCGGGGTCTGGGCATGGGAGCAGTGGCAACCATTGCCGTTGCCATCGCCCGCGATCCGTATCTCGGGTGCTCGACGTCTGGCCGCCATCGCGACCCTGGCATTTGCCGCATCGCTCAGCCTGCTGGTGCTCCCCGGTGCGCAGGCGCGCTGGCTGGATCATGGTGTCTCGCTGCAGGCGGCGCTCAACGCCGCGCCCGCGGGCTCGGTGCTGCATCTGCGGCCCGGACTCTATAGCGGGCCGATCGTGCTTCGTCGCCCGCTGACGCTGATCGGCCCCGCCACCATTGTGGGCGGAACGGACCGGCCGGCCATCACTATCACGGCCAGCAAGGTCAACCTGGCGGAGATCAGCGTCATGGGCGGCGAGACCGGTATCTTCATCACGCACGCCGTGAGCGTCCGGCTGGAAAACGTCCGCGTGACGGGAGCCGTCCGGCGCGGGATCGACATCTCGCAGTCGTCGGTGCAGCTGCACCGCTGCGAGGTCACGCAGCTTGTGAGCGCTTTTGCCTGGGGCATTGGCGTTGTGAATTCGATGGGATGGGCGCCCACCACGATCGAGGGCTGCACCATCACGGGCGGGCAGGAAGGCATCGCATCGCACGCCAGCACCGTCTTCATCAGGGACAACGAGGTGCGGTCGACCACGCTGCGGGCGATCGCGGTGACCGAGATGTCGCAGGGCGACGTCGATCAAAACCGGATCGAGCAGGTGGTGGGGACGGGTCTCTACTGTGGCGATCATTCGGTCTGCAACATGCGGGACAATCGCGTCCGCGGAGCATCGGCCCAGCTGGATACGCCGATCGCCTGGAACGCCGGATACGGAGCCGTCGTTCTCTACGGGGCGGATGCTTATTTCCGCGGCAATGATTTCCAGCGGGTCGCGGTCTCCGGCATCGGCGTCTTCGTGGACTCAGCGATCAGCGCAAGGCCGCTGACGATGTCGATGGACTAGCGCCGCGTTAGCACCGTCGCCAGCAGCGTCATGATGAGCAGCGCGGGGATGCCCAGCAGGACGGCCGTCATCAGCCAGAACAGGCTCTGCGTACCCGACGGCGATCCCGTGTCGGCGGCGTTGGCAGCCTGCACGACCGGGGCGATGGCCACCGCCTGAGCCGAGCCCTCGGCCTGGGGTGCGCCGGCAAGCGGCAAGCGGCCGGCCCCGGTCGCGTCCGCGGCCGCCACCGGCTGCGACGTTGGGGCCCTCGAGGGTGAAGCGGCCATGGCTGCCGGCAGCGGCGTCGGTTGAGGGGTGGGCGGAGGTGTTGGCAGCGGTGTCGGTGGCGGCGTAGGTGGAGGTGTCGGCGGCGGGGCCGGGGTCGGCGTTGGCTTTGGCGTGGGCCTGGGTGTTGGTGTTGGCGAAGGTGACGGCGAGGGATGCGGCCGGGCCGCGTGAACGGGCACGCCCTGGGTGCCCGTGGCGACGTCTCCAAGTGAGGCGCAGGCGGCCAGCAGCAGCAACGCCGCGGCGAGCGTGAGCCCACGCTGGCGCAGGTCCATGCCCTTCCCTTGCCTCCTGCCGAGAATCTCTCCCAGACAGGATACCGAGCGTGATGGAAAAAGAACAGTCCGTGGCTTCCTCACGCCCGCCTACCATTAACGAGTGGCTGGCTCCGATCGCATCGCCGTCGTAACCGGCGCCAGCTCCGGCATCGGCGAGGCGACGGCACGTGGGCTCCATGCAGCCGGCTTCTCCCTGGTGCTCGGCGCCCGTCGCGAGGATCGCCTGATGGCCGTCGCGCGGGAGCTGGGGGGTCGAGGACTACCGCTCGACGTGCGGGATCCGGCCAGCATCGACGCTTTCACCGCCGCGGTCGCGGCCGAGTACGGCGAGGTCGAGGTCCTGGTCAACAATGCCGGCCTGGCCGCCGGCCTGCAGCCGCTCGCGGAGGGCAATGACGACGACTGGGTGCAGATGATGGAAACGAACGTGCTCGGGCTGCTGCGCGTTACCAGGTCGATGCTCCCCTTGCTGCGGCGGGCCCCGCGCGCGCACATCGTCAACCTGGGGTCGGTGGCCGGCTTCGAGGTCTATCCGGGCGGCGTGGGCTACACCGCCAGCAAGCACGCGGTGCGCGCCATCACCAAAACGCTTCGCCTCGAACTCATGGGCGAGCCGATCCGGGTCACCGAGATCGAGCCGGGCATGGTGGAGACCGAGTTCAGCCTGGTCCGATTCAAGGGGGACCGGGAGCGGGCGTCGAACGTGTACCAGGGGATGCAGCCACTGACTGGCGCGGACGTCGCCGATTGCATCGTCTGGGTGGTGAGCCGGCCACCCCACGTGAACGTCGACGAGATGGTGGTCCGGCCGATCGCCCAGGCCACCGTCCGCGACGTCGCCCGCAAAAGCTAGCCGGGTCGGTGTCCGGCTTATTCACAGGCCTTCCACATCATTCACAGGGTGCGCGTCACCCAGCGACCAGGAGCGTTCCGCCGTCCCAAGAATTGACGCTGCGGCAGGCAACTGATATGATAGCTGCGGTATCAATTAAGTCATCAAGGTACCAGGGAGGTAAACATGGCAGTCGTTCATGAGCACGACGATGGCGACGGTGGCTCCAGTGCGGCGGTAGTGGCGATCTTCCTGATCGCCTTGATCGTCATCCTCGCAATCCTGTTCTACGGGTTTGCGGTGGCGCACTGGTTCGGGGTCGGCGGCAGCAACACGACCATCATCAACCCGCCGTCCACCGCCCCGTCGATCGCGGCCTCGGCATCAGCCTCCACATCCCCCTAAGTTCCGAGCCAGCACCGAGCGAAAAAAGACCGGCCAACGCCGGTCTTTTTTTCATGCGGGCTGGACGCTTGGGTGCGACGGTCCTGTAACAAATGGCGCAAGGTTCTGCACGGACAATGCCGTCATGCATCTCGTTGAACTCATCCGGCGGCGGCTTGCGCGTGCGATCGACAATGAGCAGGGTCAGTCGATGGTCGAGTACGCCTTGATCCTGGTTCTGATCGCGGTGGTCGTCATCGTCGTGCTGATCGTGCTGGGCAACCAGGTCGCCAACGTCTTCTGCAACATCAGCGGCGCCATCGGGCAGTAAGCGTCAGCGTAGGCTCTTGCCATGCGCGCTGGCTGCAGCCTCGTGATCCTGGCCGGCGGCCTCAGCCGCCGCATGGGTCGCGACAAGGCCGCCCTGCCGGCGGGCGAAGGAACGCTCATCGAGCACCTCGCTCGCCGGCTCGCCCCGGTCGTCGACGAGACGATCATCGCCGGTGGATCAGCCGGGCAGAACCTTCCCGGCGTGACGGCCGTCGATGATCGCTATCCCGGCCTTGGTCCACTGGCCGGGATCCATGCCGGATTACTGGCGGCGCGCTTCCCACTCGTCTGGGTGGTCGGTTGCGATTTACCCGATGTCGATCCCGGGCTGGCCGCCCTGCTCTGCGGCTTGGCCGGTGACGTTGACGCCGTCGTCCCGCGGGTCGACTCGGAGCCGCAGGGCGTCTGTGCGGTCTACGATCGCGCCCTGGCGCCCCGCATCGACCGCCTGCTTGCGGCCGGCGAGCGCCGCGTCAAAATGCTGCTCGCTGCCAGCAAGGTCCGCTATGTGACGCCGGAAGAGCTGCGCGCCGTTGATCCGGAGCTGCGCTCCTTTCGCAATATCAATACGCCGGCCGATTATCGGGCCTGGATCACGACGCAACCGGCCTCGCCCTGAACGCATCCAGCTGACGCGCCAGCTCACCCGCGTCCTGGGTCGGCGCCTGGCAGACGAAATGTTCGCAAAGATAGGCGGTCGCCTTGCCATCGATGGCGCGCCGGTCGGCGAGCAGCGGGATTCCCGGGTCGCTCGCGCCGGCGGCGAGCAGGCGATTGGGCAGGAAGCGCTCGCGGACGACCTCGAGCAGGCGATCGGTCTGGGCCTCCCCTGGGTCGCCGATCACGGCCAGCTCGACGACCCGGCCGAGGTGGAAGTCGAGCGCCGCGAGCAAGCGCCCGAATGCCAGGGGCGCCTTGGCCGCGGTCGGGGCCAGGCGTTCCAAGGTTGATCGCGCCCGGTCGGTCCATGATGGTTCGCCCAATAGCAGGCCGGCCCGCAGCAGGACGTCGACGGCCAGCGAGGTGCCCGAGGGGATCGCATTGTCGGTGACATCCTGCGGTCTGACGACCAATTGCTCCTGATCTTTGGCGGTATCGAAGAAGGCGGCGGCGTCCTCATCCCAGAAGGCGGCCAGCATTTCGCGCAGGAGGTCGCGGACTTCATCGAGCCAGCGCGGATCGAAGGTCGCCTCGTAGAGGCTCAAGAGGCCGTCAGCCACGGCCGCCTGGTCTTCGAGGAAGCCCGCCAGCGGCGCGCGTGAGTCCTTGTAGCTGCGCCGCATTCGCCCGCGCTCTCGCATGCGCGAGAGCAGGAAGCGGGCATTGGCCTCGGCCGCCCTGACTAGGTCCCGGCGTCCGAGCACCCGTCCGGCCTGGGCCACCGTGCGCAGCATCAAGCCGTTCCATCCGGCGATCACTTTTTCATCGCGATGCGGCCGGGTCCGCTGCTCCCGAGCCGCCATCAGCCGGTCGCGCGCGGCATCGAGCAGTTCGATCGCCTCCGCCGTCACGGGATGCAGGATGTTGCGATCCTCGAAATTTCCGGCGGGCGTGACGTCGAAGGCGCCGGCGAGGGCGCGCGCCGCGTCGACGCCGAGCCCCGCCTCGAGCTCCGCCGACGTCCAGAGATAGAAGCGGCCTTCCTCGCCCTCGCTATCGGCGTCGAGGCTGGAGTAGAAGGCGCCTTCCGGCGACGTCATCTCTCGAAGCACGAACGCCAGCGTGTCCTCGGCGACACGTCGAAGCGCCGGGTCATGCGTCAGCTGCCAGGCATCGAGATAGGCGCGCGCCAGCAGGGCGTTGTCGTAGAGCATCTTCTCGAAGTGCGGGACCAGCCAGCGTTCGTCGACGCTGTAGCGGTGGAAGCCGCCGCCCAGCTGGTCGTAGATGCCGCCCGCCGCCATGGCCCGCAGCGTCTGCAGTGCCATCTCGAGCGCGGCCGGCTGCCCGGTCCGCAGGTGGTGACGCAGGAGAACCTCCACCAGCATCGGTTGCGGAAACTTGGGTGCACCGCCGAAGCCCGCATGCGCCGGGTCGAAGTCCCCTGCGAGTCCCGCGGCGGCTTCGTCCAACAGCGCCGGCGTGAGCTCGCCGACCGCCAGCGGCACGGACGGACGGTGCAGAAAGTCGCGGACCTGGGCGGCGGTCTCCTCGACGTCGGCCGGTCGCCTCGCAAAGGCATCGGCCACCGCGGCCAGCACGCGTTGGAAGGCCGGCATCCCGAAACGGTCGCTGGGCGGAAAGTAGGTGCCGGCGAAAAATGGCGTGCCGTCGGGCAGCAGGAAGACGGTCATCGGCCACCCGCCGGAACCGGTCATGCCCTGCACGGCCCGCATGTAGACCTGGTCGAGGTCCGGCCGCTCTTCGCGATCGACCTTGATGGAAACGAAGTCGCGATTCATCAGCGCGGCGGTCTGCGGATCTTCGAAGGACTCGTGGGCCATCACGTGACACCAGTGGCAGGCGCTGTAGCCGATGCTCAGCAGGATCGGCTTGTGTTCGGTACGGGCGCGCTCCAGCGCCTGCGAGCCCCAGGGATACCAGTCGACCGGGTTGTTGGCGTGCTCGAGGAGGTAAGGACTGGTTTCCTGCGCGAGGCGGTTCGCCATGGCCTCACTCTAGCGGCCCTCCTCCGAATGGCTGCCGTAATGGGCCAGATGGACTACGGGGTCGAAATGGACGGTCCCTAGGATGCTTGACATGCGAGGGTTGCTCGCCGTCGCCGGCCAGCGCGGCCTCTCCGCGGGCACCCTGCTGATCGCCGCCGGCGGTCTGATCCTCTACCAGATGACGTCCCTGGTGCTCGGTTCCGCCGGGAGCCGCGAGTTCCATCTCTCGCTGGCGATCCCCGCCGTCGACGCCGAGGACGTTTCCGAAGCGGCGCCGCCCGACGGCAGTCACACCCTGGGGATGGTGGCCACCATCACGCCGGCTCCGTCGCCCGCGGCCTGGCGAGAGGAGCTGCGCCGGCCCGCGCAGCCACACGCCAGCGCAACGCCGGCAGCGGCGCCGGTCGTTGCCACCCCGGCGGCGCTGCCCCTCCCATCGGTACCGCTGGCACAGCACCGACATGGGCATTCACAACCGCCCAAGCACCACGACAGCGACTAACTATCATGACCCCGATGAGCGGGGGATTCGATTGGCTCGCCGTCGGCGACGTGGCGGAAGAACGCGTCGCGGCGAGCGGTCCGGGAATCCTGGGCGGTGGGGCGGCCCGGCTCACAGCGCATGCCGCGGCGCTGCGCGCCCGCACCGCGCTCGTCGCCAAAGTGGGAGCCGATGAGGCGGGGCGCCGGGTGCGTGACGCGCTCGAACGGCTCAAGGTGGATCTTCGCTGGTTTCGCGAGACGCCGGGATTGCATACCACCATCTGGCATCAGCCGGACGGCGAAACCGAGGGGCGGCGGGTCGAGCGTGGCGCCGACCTCGCCCTCCGGCTCGATGAGCTCCCGCCGATCTTTGTGCGGGCCGCGCTCACCGTGGTGTCCGGCTACGCGCTGTCGGTCGAGCCTGCCCGCTCGGCTGCGCTGGGGGCGCTGGCCGGGGCGAAAGCCCGCGCCGGTCGCTCCGCGCTCCTGCTCGAGGCCGACCTCCTGTGGTGGACGAATGCACGCATGACCCGCCGCGTGCTCGAGCCCGCGCTGGCGGCCGTGGAGAGCGTGGCGCTGCAGGCGGCGGACGCCCGAGTCCTGTTCGGCTCGGTGGACAGCCGAGAGGCGCTGCGATTACTGGCCGGGCTCGGGCCTCGCCTCGTCTACCTGGCGGAGCAGGACGGCAGCGTGTGGCTCCGCGAGGGCGGCCGCGTCCACTGGTGCCCGGCCGAGGCGAGCGAGGATGCGCCGCGCGATCGCTACGCCGGCCCCGCGGCGTTCTGGGTTGCGCTGGCGCAGCGCTCGGCGCCCAGGAAAGCCGCCGCCGATTCTATCCGTTACGCCCAATCGGTTCGGCGCCCCGGTGCGCCCCGCCAGCCGCACGGCACCCTGCCATGGACGTCGAGGAGCAGGGAGGAGCCGTCGCGACTGTAACGTCCCAATGGCGCCGCTGGCGCAGCCCGGCGACGCCGGGTTGGTGCCGCCCACCGGTCCCGTTGCTCTTGCGTGGGGACATCCTGGCGCCGCTGGCTGGTCACCGCCGTCGCGTGCGCGGTGCTCTTGCCGTCCGCGGCCGCACTGCCTTCGCGGCCCCATCCCGCGTTGAGCGTGTCCTTCGTGGTGGAGCCGGCCGCGCTCGACGCGCCGGCTAGCCCTTCGCCAGCGCCGACAGATGGGGCTGGATCCGCGACCACGCGATAGGGTGGCTCGGGATCCCCGCCTGGCTCAAGTAGCGGTCGCGCAGGCCGCTCACGTCCGGATAGCCATGGACGTAATAGATGGCGCGAATGCCGGCACTGATGAGCAGTTTGACGCACTCGATGCAGGGAAAGTTGGTGCAGAAGATGTCGGCCCCGGCCGTCGATGAGCCGCGATAGGCGCTCTGCGCCAGCGCGTTGGCCTCCGCGTGCGCGCAGTATTTGAGCGAGAGATCGGCGCCGCTGACGCCACCGACGCAAGGACACGGACGAGGAAACTCCTCGGGGTGCCAGGTGCCCTTGGGGGTGCCGTTGTAGCCGGTCGCGATCACCTGGCCGTCGCGGACGATGACGCAACCGACTTTTCGACTGAGGCAGGTCGATCGCAGCGCCGCGGCAAAGGCCAGGATCATCGCGTAGGAGCCTTTGTCCGGGCGTCCCTGCTCCTTGGTCGCGTGTGAGTCGACAGCGTCAGGATTGGGGGCGGCCCGGCGGGCGCGGCGCGCCGCTGGCCGGGAGGGCCGGGAGGTCACCGATCGATGTTAACTTGCCTTGAGAATCCGGGTGATCGTGGTCCCGCAGTGCGCGCAGGTTCCGATCCGCGCCCAGTGTCCCGACCGCAGCGCCGTGGTGCTGGCGCCGAGATCAACCGCGCAATGGCACTGGTAGCAGAACGTCAGCTGGGCAGGGGTGCGGTACGCGTGCGGAACCGCCGGAGAGCCGAAACGGAGCGAGAGGATATTTCCTGGCTCGTGCATCTCTCTATTCCACGTAACGTCCAGTATTCCTCCGCTTGTTCGGGATTGGCGGCCACGATTCCGTAACGCTTTCTCATCCCGCTTCGACGGTTACGGTCGGCCTTTCAACCGGGCGACTTGACGGCGTGATCGGCAGCCACGCCTAATAGAGTTTGGGAGGTCGGGGCGCGGACTCGCGCGCCTCGGGTTGGAAGCATGAATCATTCCGGTACCGCCGGTGTGCCGCGCGGTGGCGGCCTGCGGCGCGGGCATTGGGTCGTGCTCGGGGCGATCGCACTCTGCCTTGTGCTGGTGGGCGGCGTCCTGCTCTACCTCTCGCCGGTGCTGGCGCTACTCGACAACCACGATCTCTCACCCGCCAAACCGGTGGCGACGCCGGCCGCCACACCGCCGCCGCTCGATTCCAAGCAGCGCGTCAACATTCTCCTGCTGGGGAGCGACAACGACCAGAAATTCGCGCAGAACGCGGTCCTCTCGCAGACGATGATCGTGGTATCGATCGACCCGGCGAAGCGCCAGGTCACGCTCCTCTCGCTGCCCCGCGACCTGTGGGTGGCGATCCCGGGGCACGCCAGCGCCAAGATCGACCTGGCCTACGCGGAGGGTGGCGCGCCGCTGGCGCGGGCCACCGTCGAGAAGGTCTTCCGCATTCCCATCCATTACTACGCCTGGATCGGCCTCGACGGGCTGGTGAAGGTCGTCGACCGCCTGGGCGGAGTCGACGTCGACGTCCTGCATCCCGTGCTCGACGACAACTATCCGAACGACTTCAGCGACAGCGGCTATGGGACGGAGCGCGTCTACCTGGCCGCCGGTCCGCAGCACCTCGATGGCCGACATACCCTGCAGTACGTTCGCTCGCGCCACGGCGACCTGTTGAGCGACTTCGGTCGATCCGTCCGGCAACAGCAGGTGCTGCTCGCCATGCAGCAGCGGACGGCCGGGATGGACCTGGTGACGGCCCTTCCTTCTTTTGCGCGCGATCTAAACGGCCATGTCAAGACGGACCTCGACCTGGTCCGCCTGACCCAGCTCATGTTGTTCATGCGGGGCTTGCACGCTGGTGACGTGCACCAAGCCTTCATCACGCCCTTCGTGCGCGACGCGGTCTCGCCGGATGGCCAGCAGATCCTGCAAGCCGACTGGCCGGCGGTCAACGCCTACCTGCGCCGGCTCTTCGGCGGCGACCTCCTGCCATGACGCGCGGTCGCGCCACCACGCTGGTGATGGTGATGCTGGTGATGGCGGGCTGCACCCAGAACGCGGCACCGCCGCGCGACCCCGGCAAAGTGGTTCTCCCCGTCAAGCAGGTCGACGTTCCCGGACGGCTCTACGCCACCAAGGGGCGCAGCCTGTATCGCTTTTCGGGTAGCCACCTGACGAAGCTCCTGGCGGGCATCAAGGTGAAAGACCCGGCGGTGGACGCGAGCGGCGCCCAGCTCGCGTTTGCCCAGCTGCAGGACCAGAGCTCGACGATCGGTATTTGCGATGCCCGCGGCGGCAACCTGGAATCGATCACCCCCGCGGCCGGACCCGAGGGCAAGCTCTGGGCGTTCGCGCCACACTATTCCGACGACGGCCAGCGGATCGTCTATCTCAGCGACCGCTTAAAGCTGCCGTCGAACCCGCAGAACCTGCGGCCCAACGATCTGGCTGTCTTCGGCCAGGATCTCGGCGGCGGCGCGGCCCGGCGTCTGGTCGTGCCGGTCCCTTACAGCGGCGGCGACAGCGACCCGGCGTTGCGTCCGGGAGCCAACGAGCAGCTGCTCTACACAACCTATCTCTATGGCGGCGCGCCGCTGGAACCCGTGGCGCGTCTGACCTGGGTGTCGTTACGGACGGGCACGCGCGTCTACCTGTCGCCCGACGGCGCCCGTAACTTCGCGCCGGCCTTCTCACCCGACGGGCGCTTCGTCGCGTTCGTGCGCGCCGGCGCCGGGAGCGACAACCTTTATGTCATGCCCCTGGCAGCGAGCTACAGCCGCGAGCCGCGACCGGCGCCGAGCGACGCGGCGCTGCAACTCCAGGCCGGCATCGTCTCCCAGCCGGTCTGGGCGCCGGACGGCAGCGCAATCGCTTTTCTGATGTTGGTCAACGGCAGCTTCGACCTCTTCATCCTTCCGGTCGCCGGCACACCCGATGGCACCATCCACGCGACCGGTCCGGCGAAGGCCGTGACGCACGGCAGCTTTCTCGACGCCGACTCACGGCTCGCGTGGTCGCCCTAAGCGCGCGTCGGGGTAGCTGCGGGATGCGCGACGCGCGTTTCCTGGGGGCCGCCGGCCTTCTCCCAGATCTGGTCGACCTTGTCGATCAGGTCGAGGAATTTCTGGGCGTCGTTGAGGTCCACCGAGGCCTTCACCTTCGACCCCTGGCTGACGGCGGTCTTGAGCGCGTCCTTGAGTTCGGGAAACTTGGCGTCGTGTTTCTCGGGCTTGTACCAGTCGCTCCAGAGGACGTCGAGATGGTGCTTGGCCAGCTCCGCGCGTTCCTCCTTGATGATGATCGCGCGCTGGCGGTAGACCTCGTCCTTCGAGTCGTTGTATTTCTTGATGATGTTGTAGACGGACTCTGCCTCGATGCGCGCCTGCTCCGGGTCGTAGATCCCGCAGGGAAGATCGCAATGGGCCTCAACCGTGCGGCTGGGGCGAATCCACTCCGTCAGATTCATGGTGCCAACTCCTCCTATACGATGAATCGCTGATTCGTAAATCAGTCTACCCGCTGCGCGTAAATGGTGAGAGCATGGCACCGCGATTACCACCCGGCGCGCTGGTGGTCGCCCGCGCCATCGGCGACCGGACGCGCCTGCGCGTCGGTGATGTCGTCGTCGCGCGCCGCCCCGATCGACCCGAGCTGGAAATCATCAAGCGCATCACGGCGATCGACGCCGGCGGCGCGATCGTGCTGGAAGGCGACAATCCCGCCGCCAGCACCGACTCGCGGCAGTTCGGCCCGGTCACCCGCGCGCACATCGTGGCGCGGGTGCGCTGGCGCTACTGGCCGCTCCCGCCGGCTCGGCTTTAGACCGGCGGGGCAAGCGCGCGCGCGGCACGCTCCAACCGGTTGAGGACGGTGTCCTTGCCAAGCCGGCTGATCGACTCGATCAACGGCGGCGTGACCGTGCGGCCGGTGACCGCGACCCGCAACAACATGAAGAAGTCGCGGGAGGACCACCCCAGGCGCTCCGCCAGTGCTCGAAGTGCGCCCTCGATCGATTCCGGCGTCCAGTCGGTCAGCGCCCGGACTGTCGTGGCCGCGCTCGTCAGCGCGGTGATGGCGGCGGCCGCGTCGCGGCCCTTGGGGATCAACTGCTCGGGCCGATACGTGTCGGGCTCCTCGAAGAAGAAGCGCAACATCTCGGGCGCGTCGCTCAGAGTGCGCAGCCGCTCCTGGACCAGCGGAATCAAGGGCGTCAGCGCCGGCACCGCGACGCCGGGCATTTTGGACGCGACGCGCGCGGCCAGGTCGTCGGGCGTCAGCCGTCGGATGAACTGGCCGTTGAGCCAGTCGAGCCGCTCGAGGTTCGCCACCGCTGGGCTGGCCTGGATCTTGCTGAGGTCGAAGGCCTGGATCAGCTGCGCCATGGTGAAGATGTCCTGGTCGGTGCCCGGCGACCATCCGAGGAAGGCAATGAAGTTGTCGACCGCTTCGGCCAGATAGCCGGTCTCGCGGTACTCGAGCACATCCTTGGCGCCGTGCCGCTTGGCCAGCGGCTTCTTGTCCGGTCCCAGCACCAGCGGAAGATGCGCGAACGCGGGTGGCAGCCAGTTGAACGCCTGGAAAAGCAACAGGTGCTTGGGCGCCGAGGGCAACCAGCCGTCGCCGCGGATGATATGGCTGATGCGCATGGCGTGATCGTCGACGGCGAAGGCGAGGTGGTACGTCGGAAAGCCATCCGACTTGAGGAGGACATGGTCGTCGAGCGTGTCGTTGCGAAAGGTGACGGTGCCCATCACCAGGTCCTGAAGCGTCGTCGTCCCCCCTGCCGGCATCGCCTGGCGCACGACGAAGCGCTCGCCGGCGGCGGCGCGGCGATCGGATTCCTCGCGCGGGATGGCGCGGCAGCGGCGATCGTAGCGTTCCGGCTCGTGCCGGGCCCGCTGCTCGGCCCGCATCTGCTCGAGCCGTTCCGGGGTGCAGAAGCAGCGGTAGGCCGACCCCGATTCGAGGAGTTCGCTGGCGGCCTGCTGGTAGATCGGTTTGCGTTCCGATTGGACCAGCGGGATCTCGTCCCACGTCATGCCCAGCCACCGCAGGCCTTCTTCGATCTGTTCCTGGCTACCGGGCTTCAGTCGCGCGCGGTCGGTGTCCTCGATGCGCAGCAGGAACTGCCCACCCTTCTGCCGCGCGAACAGGAAGTTGAAGAGCGCCGTGCGCGCGCCGCCAAGGTGCAGGGCGCCGGTGGGACTCGGCGCGTAGCGGACACGGACGGTCTCGTTCACCTGGGCCACGGGTCCATCGTACTCAGCGGAAAACCGCCGCCCCGCCGTCTTACTCTCGATGCCTCGCTACGCGCTCGGCTGCATCAAAGACCCTTACGACCATCGCGATTTGAGCATGGCGACGTTCCTGCGTCCGCAGACCCTCGCCGACGAGGTCGACCATTCGATGGCGCTGCCGCCGGTCTTCGACCAGGGCCCGGCCGGCACCTGCGTCGCGTGCGCTGTCGCCTACTACGACAAGACGTTTCAGAAAGGTCTCGAGCATCACTGGGCGCTCAACGATCCGGAGCACCAGTTCTCGCCGCTGTACGTCTACAGTCAGCGGCGCGAGCAGCCCGGCGATGCGGGGATGACGATCCGCGAGGCGATGAAGATCATTCAGGACCAGGGGGTCTGCAGCCTTGCGTGTATGCCGTATGCCGTGGAGCGCATCAACGTCCCACCCACGGCGGAACAGCGAAAGGCCGCGTCGCCCTATCGCGCGAAGAGCTATGCGCGGCTCACCAGCATCGTCGAGATGGAGGCCTACCTGATGACGAACTGCTTCATCGCCGGCGTGATGGTGCACGAGCCATTCATGGATGCGCCGGGCGGCATCATCCCCATGCCGAAGCCCGGGGCCGAGTTCCTCGGCGGCCATGCCATCTGCATCGTGGGCTTCGACCGGCGCAACCGCATGTTCAAGTTTGCCAACAGCTGGGGGAGCCAGTGGGGCGATCGCGGCTTCGGTCATATCGGCTACGCGACGCTGCAGACGCTCCTCATGGATGCCTGGGGTATGGTCAACGCGCCAG
>Ga0209806_1001757_pt1 | contig 13976 bp, 17 predicted proteins | sample GraSoiAngelo_152_FD_186166 | JGI IMG/M metagenome (GOLD analysis project Ga0209806, IMG submission 186166) | Grasslands soil microbial communities from the Angelo Coastal Reserve, California, USA - 14_1009_12_30cm (SPAdes) (version 2) | ecosystem: Environmental > Terrestrial > Soil > Grasslands ... | reverse complement strand
ACGGCATGCGCGCGCTGGGTTGGAATGCCGGCGAGCTGAGGGCCGGCATGCTGGCGGATTTCGTCACCCTCGATCAGCCCCGCCTGCAGTGGCGCAGCATTTCCCCGGCGTATCTCGTCTATGGCTTCTCCGGCCGCGATGTCACCAACGTCGTGGTCGGCGGCGAAACCGTGGTCCAGAAATGAAGCGTCTCCGCAACGTCGGGCGGCTCTTCACGGGCACCGGCACGGGCGTGATCGAAGACGCCGCGGTCATATTCGACGCTGAGGAGATCGCCTGGTGCGGCAAGCACGGCGATGAGCCGCGCGAGCTCCTGGAGTCGGTCACCGATGAGTACGACTGCGCGGGAGGGCTCGTCACCGCGGGTTTGATCGACGCCCACACGCACCCGGTCTACGCCGGCGACCGCATGGCCGAGGTCGCGATGCGTTCGGCCGGCGCATCGTATGCGGAGGTGGCGAAGGCCGGAGGCGGCATCCGCGCCACCGTCGAAGCGACGCGCCGTGAAAGCATCAGCGCGCTCGAACAGGCCACCGCGCGCCGGCTCTGGTCATGGCTTGAAGGCGGCGCGACGACGGTCGAGGCAAAGACCGGCTACCACCTGGAGCGCGAGGGTGAGCTGGAAAGCGCGCGGTTGTTGGCTCGCCTCGGCAGGCGCGACGACCTGCCTCGCATCGAGATCACATTTCTCGCCGCTCATGCGCTGCCACCCGACCGCCGCGCGCGCATGGGCTCGTACGCGAGGCAGGTTGCCGAATGGTGCGAGGACGCGTACATGGCGGGGGCTCGTTTCTGCGACGTGTTTTGCGACCAGGGATATTTCAGCGTCCCGCAGTCACGCGCCATCCTGAAGTCAGGGCTGAATGCAAAGCTCATCCCGCGCATTCATGCCGATGAGCTCGATCGAACCGGCGGCGCACGGCTGGCCGCGGAGCTCCACGCGGTTTCGGCGGATCATCTGCTCCGCGCCAATCGAGGCGATGCGCTCGCATTGGCCCGGGCGGGAGTTGTGGCCACGCTCGCGCCGGGAACCGCACTGTCGATCGGAAAGCTGCCTCCGGTCAAGGAGCTCATCGAGGCCGGCACCGTCATTGCGCTCGGAACCGACCACAATCCCGGCACAAGCGGCATCACGAGCATGAGCGTCGTGGTCGCGCTCGCGGTTGCCGTGTTCAAGATGTCGGTCGAGCGAGCTCTGCTGGCGGCCACCCTCGGCGGCGCGTACTCGCTTTCCCGCGCGGACCGGGGTGTCGTGGCGCCGCACAAGGTTGCCGATCTGGTGCTCTGGGAAGCCGAGCACGAGGGGGCGTTTGCCTGGGCCTACGGGCTCAAGCCCAGGATCGTGTGGCTGAGAGGCGCGCAAGTATTTGCGTGATTAAAGGTTGCTAAATGCGTGCAATCAGCCTATAAGTTGCACCTGAACGGCCGCCGCTCAGTAAAGTTCGAATTCAACCAGCGGTCGAAAATGGAGGAAGGCAAGTAGTGGCAAAGTGGAACCCCCTGGCGCTGAAGGTCCTGATGTGGGTAATGGGTGTGCTCCTCGTCGTTAGCTCCGCTTCGGAATTCGTCGGGGCCGCGGTGTTCCCCACGAACACGGGCATCGCCGGTGCTGTAACCGGGCCCGTGGCCGGTATCGCATTTGGCGCCGGCGTGATGATTGCGGGATTCGACCCGATCGCCAACATCAGCTGGGTCCGCGCTGTCATCGTGTACGCGATCCTGGAGATCGTTTACCAGGTCTTCGCTCAGATCACGCTTGGTCAGTTCGACATCGTGGCCTTCATCATCGGCATCCTGGTTGCGGTGATCATCCTCGTGCTCTACCCCAACAAGCCTGCTCTCTGGATGCAGCAGGGCGGGACCACCTCAGGAGCCCGCGCGTAAGCAAAGCGACCGTTCAATCCTGAAGGGGCGGCTCTGCCGCCCCTTTTCTTTTTCAGTCGGTTATGACTTCCGTGGATGCCATCTCGTCGTGGATGGGGCGCCGGGCGATCCACGAGGCGGGCAATAGTGAGAGCCGGAGGAGCGACTGCGCGGGGGTGAGGCGCGAGCCGTCCACGGCGACCACCCGCTGCCTCGTCACCAACCCACCCAGTGTTCGCCCGCCGGTGCTCCAGCACACGACGTGGTAGATGAAGGCGATCGCCAGCACCCGCCGGAGCCGGCGGCGCCCGGTGAAACCGGCCACGGTGAAGCACAATGCCGCGTCAACCGCCGCCGACCTCCTGCGTTCCTCGGCGGACGCACGAGTTCCGGGGGCCGGTTCCCGGCCGTGAACCTGGAGCAGGAAAAGTCGCGTGAACAGCTGGTGGACCTGCAGGTGCGTGACGAGGTACAGGGGGCGCGGCAGCGCCGGCCGGTAGCCGCTGAGCGAGGCTTCGACGCGTCCGGCACTCGCCTGGAGGCGCCAGCGGCCGCCCGGACCCCGCGCCAGGAGTCCACCCTCGATTGGCCAGTCGACGGCGTTGCGGGTCACCTTGGGCGCTCCGAACCTCACCAGAGCGACCGGCCCGGCGCGCACCGCACCGTCCCTCAGCTGAACCAGGCCCCGGGTGAGGCGGCGCAGCGAGTCCGCGTATGCGCCTCGCAGGGCGGCCCCGCTGAGCGGCGCGGTGACGGCGACGGAAGCAACCGTCGAGACCCGTCCGTCATCCCAGGTGACCACACGCATATCTTGCTTTGATGGCGCGCCTGGAGTTCTCGGCCGCGGTCACGGCAAAGACCACGCCTGAGAAGGCCTTCGACTACTTCGCCGACTACCGTCACGTGGCGCAGGTGCTCGAAGGCGTCAACCGCTGGGACCCGATCGGCGCCAAGATCAAGGGCGCCGGCGCGCGCTACGCGGTGGAGATGGCCGTGCTTGGCCTGCCGGTCAGGAACGTGCTGCGCCTTGACCGCTGGCGGCGTCCCCAGGAGATCGGCTGGATGTCGGAATCCGGGTTGATCAAGCAGGAGGGAGGCTTCCGCTTCAAGCAGACCCCGGAGGGCGTACGGATCGAGCTGCACATCGCGTACGAGCCGCCCGCCTCGGTGATCGGGGCCGCCGTCGCGCGCAGGCTCGACGGGATGGTTCGCCAGCGCCTCGAGCGAGCGCTCGCTCGCATTCGAGAAACGCTGGAGACCTGAGTTCTAAAGTGACGCTATGAAGCTGACTCGCGAGGCGAGCGGGATTCTGGGGCGAACCACGATCGGGATGCTCGCGTTGCGTGCGGGCCGGACCCCGCTTGTCAATCCCGCGGTCTTCAGCTTTGCCGGCGGCTCCATCTGGATGACGACATCGCGTTTCGCCGCCAAGACGGCCATCGCCAAGCGCGATCCTAGGGCCGCTTTCCTGGTTGACGGTGGATCCGAAGCCGTTCTGCTGCGTGGCGCACTCGAGGTCTTCGACCCTCTAAACGTTTCGAGCCAGGTGCGCGCCATGCTCGAAGGTCCGAGCTACTTCTTCGGAATGGCCGGCTATGCACTCCGCAACGCACCCTTCGTCGCCGGATATGCGCTGGACCTGACGAAGCTGCCACGCGAGTGGATGCCCTACAACCGCGTGGTGCTGCGCATGAAGCTGGGCAATGCCGACCTCGTCGAAGGAGCGCCGTTTCCTCCGGCGCAGGCAGCACGCGTGCCCGCCGTGCCGGCGGATGTCAGCCGCCGCCTCGCCGGCGTTTCGCGAGGCTACGCGTGCTGGATCGAGGGCGGGATGCCGGTCGTGCGGCCCGCGTTCTGGGAGGTCGACCACGGCCAGGTGAGCGTCGCTCCGACCAGCGGCCGCCCTCGACACGGCTCGCCGGGCGCGCTGGTCGTGGAGTCTCATCATCGCTTCCGTCCCTCGCTGATGGTTGGAGCTTGCGTCCGCGGGATATTCAGCTCCGCGTCGGACGGGGCGGCGATCGCCGAGCGATACGGGATCGAGACCTCAGAGGTGCCCCCTGTCATCGACCTCAAGCCGGAGCGGGTCACATCCTGGCGTGGGTTTGCGATCACGACCGCGGTGCCGCGCTCGGCGCGTCAGCTTCACGCCGCGGAAGGCTGATGACGCGCCCGTCCGCGCCGGAGATTCGGATCCAGAAGTGGGATGCGGGGAAGTGGAGCGATGCGCCGGACAGTGTCGTCACCGAAGAACCCCTCCAGCTCTTGCTCGACGGCAAGCCCCTTTCCGTCGTGATGCGAACCCCCGGCCAGGACATCGAGCTCGCGTTGGGCCTGCTGTTCGCCGAGGGAATCGTTCGCTCGCTGGACGACGTGCGACAGCTTCGGATCAGCGCCGAATCGGGTGAGAGCGAGAATGCGATCCAGGTCGACGCTTCGATCGTCGACTCGAACCAGGTCGACATTCATCTTGCGCGTGCCCCGCGAAGAAGGCCCGAGCGATCGATGCTCTCCAGCTCCGCCTGCGGCGTCTGCGGCGCCGTGCTGATCGAAGACCTACGGCGGGACCTCGCGGTGTTGCCGGCCGGGCCATCGGTGGACGCGACGCTCTTGCCCGGGTTGGTCGAAAGACTGCGCTCGAGCCAGGGGGTTTTCGACCGCACAGGCGGCCTCCACGGAGCAGGGTTGTTCGATCCGCATGGCGAGCCGATCTGCATGCGTGAGGACGTCGGCCGCCATAACGCCGTCGACAAGGTGGTGGGGCGGATGCTCCTCGACGGCCGGCTGCCGACACGCGATTCGATCCTGGTGGTGAGCGGGAGGGCGGGCTACGAGATCGTCCAGAAGTCGATCACCGCCGGGATCCCGGTCCTCGCCGCCGTGGGAGCTCCATCGAGCCTCGCGGTGGCGCTGTCGCGTGAGTTCAACCAGACCCTGGTGGGCTTCCTTCGCGGCGAACGCTTCAACGTGTACGCCGCACCCAAACGGCTGGCGCGTTGATCTCGACGGCCAAAAGCCGGTCGTTGGTCCGCGCAGCCATCGTCGGGTCATATGTGTTGCTGGCCGAGTGGGCGCGCGGGCTGCTCGTGCAGCAACCAGGCCTTGCGCCGGCGGCTCTTCTTCTCGGCGGCGCAGCGCTCGCAGCCGTCGCCGTTGGTTGGCGCGCGGAACAGTTGGGGCTCGGCGCATCCAGATTCGGGCTGCGCGTGCTCGGAGGGTTGGCGCTCGGAGCGGTCCTTCTACTGCCGGCAGCCGCACGATCCGGTGCTGCGCCCATTCTGCCGGCCGGGCTGGCGTTCGCCGCGGTCGCGGTTTCGATCGGCGAAGAGATCGCGTTCCGCGGCGTGCTATACGCCGCGCTCGAGCAAGTCGGTGGTGCGCCGCTGGCCATCGTGGGCAGCACCCTCTTGTGGACCCTCGCCCATGTCCTCTCGCATCCGCCCGCATTTCTCGGCGTTGTTGCCGCGGCCGGACTTCTGCTCGCCCTGTGGCGATGGGCCTGCAAGGACCTGGTCGGGCCGATCCTCGGCCACGTCATCGCTGATCTCGCGCTGTGAAGCGCATCGCCCTGCTGGCCGCGGCAGCAATCGCGTACGTGCTGTCGGCGTGGATGGTCGCTCCCGGGTTTTACGACGGCTTCGGCCCGCCACAGCCGTACAACTGGACGTGTCCGCCGCCGCAGGCGGGTGCCAACATCAAGCCCAGCTCAGGCCACCTGGACATCAAAGTGATCAATGGCAAGAGCGACGTGGAGTCCGCCTTCACTGAAGACGGTCAACTCGTGATCGGCTTTCTGCCAGGGGCGTTCGACGTAACCGGCAAGACGTCGGTCGCGGTAGACATCACACCGCTGCCGACGTGTCCGCAGCCGACTGGACTTCGGTTCGTGACCAACGTCTATCAGATCGCCGCCACCGCACCATTGATCCTTCAGTCCAGCATGACGATGCGCTACTCCAACCTCGAGCCACAGCCGGACGACGTCTACCGGGCCGACGACCCGGACGGACCATGGACGGCGATCGGGCACGCATCGTCGGCGCCGCCGTTCGCCATCATCACCAGCACGACAAAGCTGGGCTACTTCGCGGCGGGCTACAAGGAGTCACACCCGGCATCTGGAGCGGTCGTCGTCGGCGGTGGTCAGGTCCTGCCAATCATCGTCGCGGTGCTGATCGTCGTCGTGGTTCTCGCCGGGTTGCCGCTGGCGGTGCTGCGGCGGCGCCGCGCGTCGGGCGGCGCGGAGGATGAGGAGGGGGGCTAGTCGTACTTGATCGCTTCGAACACCGTGCCGCACTTGCGGCACCGGTACTGAAGCGTCATCGCCTGGGTGCCGAACAGCGAGATGACCTCGGCGTCCGCCGCCTTGCAGTGAGGGCAGCTCGGTTCAGCTCGCGGCTTGTTTGGCGGCGCTTGGCGGCGCGTACTTCTTCTCCTCGAGGCCACGCAGCATGGCGAAGGTGTGCTGGTCGACGGCGCCGGCGCCGCTGCGCCGCCGCACCGGGTCCCAGGTCTTCCAGTCGATCGTGACCCGGGGCGCTTTCATCTCGAGCTGCTCCTCGACCCGCGCGCGAAGGTCGGCCGGCCCCATGCTGAGCTTGCCTTCGCGGTGCAGGGTGGCGGTTTCGCCGTCTGGCGGCCCAAACCATTCGATCGCCTCGTACCAGGCGCGATCGAGGGGGCCGCTGTCGATTCCGGAGCGCAGCCAGCTGCGCCCGTGCAAAAAGTGGTAGCGCTCCTCCATCAGCATCTTGCGCAGGCGGTGCTGCAGCACCTCGACCGAGCCCCCGACGCAGGCCTCGATCATCGCCGTGAAGGCGGTGTCGAGGATCGCGTTGGCCGCCACGAACTGGCTCCACTCGCTCCAGGGTTCGTCGAAATAGGCCAGATTGCTGAGGCTGGCGGGGTCGGACTCGCGCTGCGGGCCGCGCGGGTCGGCGCCGAGGGGCTCCAGGCATCCATAAAGGACGCGGCTGTGGCCGAGGTCGTCGAGTCCCATCGCCGCCGCCGCGATGTCGGCCTCGAGCGAAGGGGCGCGCGTCGCCCATTCGGCGTAACGCAGGCCGAGCATTTGCTTGTTGTCCGCGAGGGACAGGACCAGGTCGGGGAGGCTCATCCCTCTCCCGGCGACCAGAGATGGATCACGTCGTCCTTGCGGACGATGGCCATCTCGCACCACCGCTCCTCGTCGTAGGTCGCGCGGGCGTAGGCCATAGCCAGGTCGGCGTCGGGCGCGACGACGCTGCCGACCTGGTGCAGCGGCTCGACTCGAGTCTTGCGGGCGAAGACCTCGTATTCGATTGCGTCTCCGCTGACTCGTTTGTAGCCGGTCAAACGGCCACGCCCCACGCCTCGAGCGCGTCGCGACCCGCCTCGGTCATGCGGGCGGTGGTCCAGGGCGGGTCCCACACGATATTGACTCGAACCTCGTTCACGCCCGGTTCGCGCAGCAGGCGCTCGCGCACGTCGTCGAGGATGAACTCCGACGCCGGGCAGCCCATCGCGGTGAAGGTGAGGTCGACTTCGACCACGCCGCTGTCCTCGGTGACTCCATAAATGACACCGAGGTCGACCAGGTTCACCGGCATCTCCGGGTCCTGGACCTCGGAGAGCGCGGCCCACAAGGTTTCATTCATGAATCGCGGTGATGCGTCTTGCGGAAGTTGTGAAACTCTTCCTGGAACATTGCCACCATCTCCACATTGCGCGGACCTCGCGCCCGCCACCGGGCGAGCACGTCGTCCCAGGTGCTCGGCCGCTTGAAATCCCACCGTTTGTGCTCGGCGTCGAACTCGCATGGAAATGGATAGTCGAGCTCCCACACGTCCTTTCCGTCCCGCTCGTCTTTGTGGGCAGGGACCTTGACGCCGATCTGCTCGCAGTAAGGAACCACGGTCGACAGCCACCACTGACGTAGCTGGTCGTTGGTCAGGCCTTTGAGCCGGTACTCGAGCTGGGTCGAATGCATCTTCTTCGAGTCCGGCAGGCCGAACCACTCGACGCTGAGCGGGAACATCCAGTCGACCGCGCGCTGCAGCTCGTCCTTGGCCGCGCCGCCCGACGCGCTGATGCGCTTCATCCAGGTGCGGCCGTTCCGGAGGTGGAAGTTCTCCTCCAGCATCACCTTGTTCAGTCCGCGCTTCCACGGCCCGTAGGAGCACTTGTCATGGATATCGCCGAGGAGGCAGAAGCCCGCCTGGTCATAGAAGCCGTTGGCGACGACGAGCTCGGTCCAGCTGTCGAGCGGAACGTCGAACGCGTAGGGGTAGCGGAAGCTTTTGGGGTCGCGGCTGAAGATGAGCTTCTCCTGGTCCTCGCCGAGCTCTTCGAGGATGTGGTACGCGATGTGCGCGTGGGCCAGCTCATCCTGGATGATCGCGATCCCGGTCATGAAAGCGTTGATCGAGGGGGCGCGCTTCGCGGCCAGGTAGTAGGCGGGGGCGGAGATGAGCTCGGTATCGCCCGAGACAATCAGGGTGTGCTTGAGCTCGCGGAGGTACTCGGGAGTCATCTCGCGGGTCGACTCGATCAGCTCGCCCGACTTGATGGTCTGTTCGAATTCGGCCTGAGTTGGCATCAACTCAATTCTGGTACATACGGGGCGGGCGGTAGAATCGTCATCTCCCCCAGGCAGCCGTTCCGACCGCGCCGTGGTGGCTATAGCTCAGCAGGCAGAGCACCAGATTGTGGATCTGGGTGTCGCGGGTTCAAATCCCGCTAGCCACCCCAATCTGTCTGTGCAAGTTCGCCTCCTGGGCGACAAAACGCCGCACGACAGACCTTCGGCAGGTTCGCTACAGCTACTTCGGTACCTACGCGACACTCCCGGCCATGAGGGAGATGAGCGATCAGCAACCAACTCCACTTGCCGTTCTGGGGGCGGGCGGTACGCTGGCCACATGAAAGCCCGACCCTCGCTTTTTGACTTTGCCGGCGGCCAGGAAGCATTCCTCGCCCTGGCGGCCGCGACCCATGAGCGCTGCCTCCAGGACCCGGAGCTCAACCACCCGTTCTCCCACCACACGAGCCCGGGGCACACGGAGCACCTCGCGGCCTACTGGGCGGAGGTCCTGGGCGGTCCGCCGCGCTACTCGAATGCCCTGGGCGGCCACTCCGGGATGCTTTCCATCCACGCCGGCGAGGGCGCGCCCGAGGATATGGGTGACCGTTTTGCCGCCTGCTTCATCGCGGCCATGGATGACGCGCGCCTGCCGTCCGATCCCACCTTCAGGGCCGCGATGCGGTCTTACATCGAGTGGGCGACCCGCGAAGTGAACTCCTACGCGCCTCCCGGCACGCAGGTCGAGCCGGACATGCCGATGCCGCACTGGTCCTGGAACGGACTGGAGAAAACGCGTCTGCAGGAATAAGGACGGCACGCCGCTCGATTAGCGTCGGTGATGGCCGAGCCAACAAAGCAACTCGAGATCCCGCCGAGCGGCACACGAGGCGCCTGGACGCCATGGCCCTTCCTCGTCCGGTTGTTCACGCCGCTGATGCGCCTACAGGTCTCGCGCTACAGAAAAGCCACGGGTCCAACCCCTCCGATCATGATGGGCTTCCCGACCGTCCTGCTCACCACCGTTGGTGCGCGAACAGGCAACGAGCACACGCACGTGCTGGGCGGATTCCAGGACGGTGAAGACGCCTGGGTCGTGGTCGCCTCCAAGGGCGGCGCCTCGACGCATCCGCACTGGTTCATCAACATGTGCAAGAACCCCGACCAGGTTTGGCTCGAGGTCGGCAACCGCAAGCTGAAGGTGCAGCCGACCCTGCTGCAAGGCGCCGAGCGCGACGCCGCTTTTGCGAAGGTCGTAGCCACCTCAGCGCGCTACGCCGGGTACCGGAAGAAGACCGACCGCGAGATTCCGATCATCCGCCTTAAAGCCGCCTGAGAAAAAGTCGCGGTAACCTGCGGAGAGATGAGGCCGTGGGCCGTGCTCATGCTCTGCGCACTCTTCGCCTCGGCATGCACGCATGCAACACCCACCTCGAAGACTCAACCGCGAAACGTGTTCGTGATCGTGATGGAGAACCGCTCCTTCGACGAAGCGGCGAGCCCGCCGTTTACCGCTTCGCTGGCCGCGAAGTATGGCGTCGCCGAGAACTATCACGCCGTGTCGCATCCAAGCGTGCCGAACTACCTTGCGTTGACGTCCGGCAGCACCTGGGGATTTCGCGACGACGGCTACCACGTTCTACCCAAGAGCGACATCGGTTCCCAGCTGACCAAAGCCTCGATCAGCTGGCGTGCCTACATGGAAGGTCTTGGCAGCGCCGGCTGCTTGAAGAGCCCGGTGCCGTACGACCCAGGGCACAATCCCTTCGCCTACTACGGGGGCCAGTGTCCATCCAACGTGGTGCCTCTAACCGCCCTGTCCGGCGACCTCAGCGGGTCGACGCCGCGGTTCTCATGGATCACGCCCGACCGCTGCCACGACACGCACGACTGCCGGGTCTCGGTGGGCGACGACTGGCTTCGTCAGGAGGTCGGCATGATCACGGCGTCGGCGGCCTGGAAGTCCAGCGGAGTGCTCTTCATCACCTGGGACGAGGACGATGGGAGCTCTGACAACAGAGTGCTCACCCTGGTCGTCGCACCGGGCATGAGCCACAAGTCGAGCCAGCGGAGCTACACGCACTACTCGCTGTTGGCGACCATCGAGGACTTGCTTGGGGTTGGTCGCCTGGGTGAAGCCGCCAACGCGACGCCGATGAACGACCTGGTCTAGAACTCCCTCTACCTTATCTATGTGACTCTCACCATCTGTGACGTAGGTCCACGCGATGGGCTGCAGAACGAGGCGAGAACCCTGGAGCCCTCGGTACGCGCGGAGCTGTGCGACCGGCTGGCCTCGGCCGGCATCAAGAGGATGGAGGCGGCGAGCTTCGTCAATCCCAAGCTGGTGCCCCAGATGGCGGGCGCGGAAGAGGTCATGGGCGCGCTCCACCGCAAGCCGGGCACGACGTATGCCGGCCTCGTCCTCAACGACAAAGGCTATGAGCGCGCGCTTGCCGCCGGCGTCGACGAGGTCCACTACGCGTTCTCGGCCGGAGACGAGTTCGGCCGGCGCAACCAGAACGCAACCACCGACGAAGGTTTGAAAACCGCGATCGCCCTGGTCGCGCGAGCCCGCAGCGATCGGATGCCGATCACGGTGACGATCAGCGTCGCGTTCGGCAGCCCGTTCGACGGTCCCGTTCCGGCGGAGCGCGTGCTCCAGATCGTGGAGCGTTTGATGGCCATCCCGGCAGACGAGATCTGCCTGGCCGACACCATCGGCGTCGGGGTGCCGTCCCAGGTACACGAGCTGGTGCGTGGGGCGCGTTCCCTGGGCGCCAGCGTCGGCGCCCACTTTCACAACACCCGCAATACCGGCTACGCGAACGCGGTGGCCGCCCTGGAGGAGGGTGTCGTGTCGCTTGATGCGTCGGTCGGTGGGGCCGGGGGATGCCCGTTCGCGCCTAAGGCCACAGGCAACATCGCCACCGAAGACCTCGTCTACCTGCTTCGCGGACTTGGCGTCGAGACCGGGATCGACCTTGACAGGTTGATCGAGACCTCGCACTGGCTCGGAGAGCAGCTCGGCAAGGACCTGCCGGGAATGGTCGCACGCGCGGGGGACTACCCTGTGCGCGATGGCTAAGCGCGCGACTCCCAATCGCGTTGCAGTAATTCAGCAGCCGCCGGTCACCCTCCACCGCGAGAAGACCCTTGCCCGCGGGGTGGAGCTGATCGAGCAGGCGGCGGCCAAGGGCGCATCGCTGATCTCGTTCCCCGAAACGTGGATTCCCGGATACCCTGAATGGCTCTGGCGACTTCGGCCAGGCGAGGATTACGAGCTGACCTCGCGAATCCACCGCCGGCTCATCGAGAACTCGGTCGATCTCAAGGCGGGCGACCTCAAGCCGCTGCAGGCGGCAGCCCGCCGCCTCAAGGTCACGGTCTCTGTCGGCATCCACGAAAGAGACGGTGAGTACAGCCGCGGGACGCTCTACAACACCGTCGTGCTGATCGGACCCGACGGCACGGTGCTCAACCGGCATCGCAAGCTGATGCCGACGAATCCGGAGCGGATGGTCTGGGCGGCCGGGGACGCGTCCGGCTTACGCGTCGTGCCGACGCCGATGGGACGCGTCGGTGGCCTGATCTGCTGGGAGAACTACATGCCGCTTGCGCGCTTTTCCGTTTTCGCCCAGGGCTGCGAGATCTATATCGCGCCAACCTGGGATGCGGGGGACAGGTGGATCGTCGCGATGCGGCACATCGCCGCGGAAGGACGGTGTTGGGTCCTTGGCAACGGGTGCGCGATGCGAGGCAAGGACATCCCGGCGGACTTCCCGGAGCGGGCCAAGATATTCCCCGATCTAGCCGAGTGGTACAACCCGGGCGATTCCGTGGTGGTCAACCCAGGCGGTGAGATCGTCGCTGGTCCGCTGCATGAGCAGCACGGCATCCTTTATGCGGAATGCGACCCGGCGGTTGCTCCGGCCGCAAAACGAACGCTCGACGTCGCCGGTCACTACGGTCGTCCGGACATCTTCAAGCTCGAAGTCAACCGCGAGGTGGCGGCGCCGGTCGAGTTCGGTTAGTGGCGAGCGGCCTGTAGGCCGTACAGCGCGCCGAACTTCTGCTGCACATAGGCGATCCAGGGTGCCGCGGTCAGGGGCTTGCCGGTGACACGCTCCAGCAGCTCGTTGGGCGTGAACTTGCGTCCATGCCGGTGCACGTTCTTGCGCAGCCAGCCCAGGAGCGCGGCGAACTGGCCCTTCCCGATCTGGGCCTCGAGGTCCGGGATCTCGGTCCGGATCTTCTCCATGAGCTGCGCGCTGATCAGGTTGCCGATCGTGTAGCCGGGGAAGATGCCGAAGCTGACGTAGGACCAGTGGATGTCTTGGAGCGCGCCTTCGCGGTCATTCGGGACGTTGAGGCCCAGGTATGACTTGAATCGGGCGTTCCACGCCTCCGGCAGGTCCTTCACCTTGAGCGTGCCTTCAAGCATCTCGTTCTCGAGCTCGAAGCGGAGCAGAACGTGCATGTTGTAGGTGACCTCGTCCGCCTCGACTCGGATCAAGGATGGATACGAGCGGTTGACCGCGCGGTAGAAAGCCTCCTCGTCGACTCCGCGCAGGGGCTCGGGGAACGTCGCCACCAGGCTCGGATAGAAGTGGCGCCAGAAGGGGAGGCTGCGGCCGACGAGGTTTTCCCAGAAGCGGGATTGCGATTCATGCACGCCTGGCGACGCACCTCCCCACAAAGGAGTCCGGTCGATGTTCTGGCCCATGCCCTGGTTGTACATGGCGTGTCCCGACTCATGGATCGATCCAAATAGGCACTCGTTGAAGAAATCGCGGGACACGCGCGTTGTGATGCGCACGTCACCGGGGCCGAACGCGGTCGAGAACGGATGCGTGGAGAGGTCCTGGCGACCACGCTCCAGGTCGTAGCCCAGCCTTTTGACCAGCCCGAGCGCGTAGGCCAGCTGCAGGTCCGGGTCGAACCCGCGATAGAGGACCCGGTCGTCAACCGAATCGGCGTGACGTGCAATGTCAGCCGCAAGAGGGACGATGGCCCGCTTGAGCTCGGCGAAGGTCGCCTCGAGCTGCGCCGTGGTCATGCCAGGCTCGCTGCGGTTGATCAGGGCGTCGTAGGGGCGGTCGTCGTAGCCGATTGCGTCGGCGATTCGCCGGTTCAGCTCGACGTTCTTTTCGAGGTAAGGGGCGAACAGGCTGAAGTCCTCTTCGCGGCGAGCCTTCTGCCAGACCGGCTGCGCCATGCTGCCGGCGCGGGCGATCTCGGAGATCAGGTCGGGTGGGAGCTTCGTCGCCTCGTCGTAGTCGCGTCGGGTGACGCGGACCAGGCTTGCCTCGTCGGAGTCGAACGGCAGCTTGGCCACGTCGTCCTCGAGCTGGTCGAGCAGCCGGCCCACCTCCTCCGAGGTGAAACGCACGTGGGAGAGCCGCAGGAGCGTCGAGATCTGCTCGGCGCGGGACTGGACGCCGCCGGGAGGCATGTAGGTCTCCTGGTCCCATTCGAGGAGCGCAGCGGCGCGGCTGAGGTCGGTGACCTCGGCCAGTGTGTCCTTGAGCGTCTCCAGCCGGTCCTTCGTGTT
>Ga0209806_1001754_pt1 | contig 13991 bp, 12 predicted proteins | sample GraSoiAngelo_152_FD_186166 | JGI IMG/M metagenome (GOLD analysis project Ga0209806, IMG submission 186166) | Grasslands soil microbial communities from the Angelo Coastal Reserve, California, USA - 14_1009_12_30cm (SPAdes) (version 2) | ecosystem: Environmental > Terrestrial > Soil > Grasslands ... | reverse complement strand
GGCGCTCTAGTCGACGAACGCCCACAACAGCGCCCGACTTCTCTTATCGAGCGCTTTGGGGTCGGCGAGGTGGTAGAGATCCCCCGCCACGTCGCGGACCAGCAGGCCGCCGTGCGGCAACAATCGCGGCCAGTCATCGAGGCGCGTTTGGAACGTGCGCGCTCCCTCGCGGGTTTCCACCCGCCAGTGCCGGATCTCGACTTCCTCGTCGATGGCGATCACCCGCGTCACCTCGAACACGAAGCCCGCCGCGACGAGCGCCTCCTCGAGCACCCGCCGCGAGGCCGGATCGAGCTCGGCGGGGTCGCGTACCAATGCGAACTCCTCCTCGTCGTCGTCGCGGAGCGATAGGAACCGCCCCGGCTCCGACCACGGGAAGCAGCGCTGGACCCAGACGGCGCGCGCCGCGCCGCCCCCGCCCCGAATCGCCCACACGCGGCCGTCCGGGCGGCGCTCGAGGGTGAGCTCGCCCGGGTCTCTCGAGGTCGCCTCGCTGCCGCGTGGTTCGACGAGCTTGGTCTCCATACGACCTCCCTCCTAAGCGATCTGAAGCTGCATCTCGTACAACCGCCGGTACTTCCCTTCGGGCTTCGCCAGCAGCTCGCGGTGCGTGCCGCTTTCGACGAGCCGTCCGTCTTCGATCACGAACAGCCGCGACGCCTTGCGCAGCGTCGAGAGCCGGTGTGCGATGGCGAACACCGTGCGGCCGGCGATCAAGCGCTCCAGCGCTTCCTGGATTTCGCGCTCGGTCTCCGTATCGACGCTGCTCGTGGCCTCGTCGAGGATCAGGATGCGCGGGTCGTGCAGGATCGCCCGCGCGATCGAGACCCGCTGCCGCTCGCCCCCCGAGAGCGTGTGCCCCCGCTCGCCCACCACGGTGTCGTAGCCGTGCTGGAGCTTACAGATGAAGTCGTGGGCGTTCGCGGCCCGCGACGCGGCGACCGCCTCGTCGAGGGACGCCTCCGGCAGCCCGTAGCGGATGTTCTCCAGCACCGTGCCGTGGAACAGGTACGGGTCCTGGAGCACCATCCCCATCTGGCGGCGGTAGTGGCCGGTCTCGAGCCGCCGCACGTCCACGCCGTCGATGCGGATCGCCCCGCCGGTGACGTCGTAGAAGCGGGCGATCAGGTTCGCGATTGTCGATTTACCACCGCCCGACGGCCCCACCAGGCCGATCAGTTCGCCGGGGGCGACGTCGAAGCTCACGCCGCGCAGCACCTGCCGGACGCCGTCGTAGGCGAACGTCACGTGCTCGAACGTGACCCGGCCGCGCACCGGCTCGAGGCGCACGGGCTGGGCCGCTACGCGGATCTCGGGCTCGGTGTCCAGCACCTCGAACACGCGGTGCGCCGAGGTCGTGGCGCGACTCATCGTCCGCGCCATCTGGCCGATCACCTCGATCGGCGCCACGAACATCGTCGTGTAGAGCAGGAACGACACGAACGTTCCCGCCGACAGCGGCGCTCCGCCGCCCAACAGCCGCGGCATGGCGAACGCCCACACGCCGAGCGTGGTCGCGTGCACGCCGAGCATCAGCAGCGGCCAGAACGTGGTCCACAGGCGGTGGATGCGGTTGAACTCGCCGGTCACGTCCTGGTTACGCTCGCCGAAGCGCTGGATCTCGCGCTCCTCCTGGTTGAACGCCTTGACGACCCGGATCCCCGGAATCGTGTCCGAGAGGACGTCGGTCACGCGCGACCACTTGCGCCACGCCCGCAGGAACAGCTGCTGGATCGCCTCCCCGTGCCGGTAGATCAGCCAGCAGAACACGGGCACCGGGATCGTCATCACCAGGCCGAGCCGCCAGTCGAGCGAGAGCAGCACCGCGCCGAGGCCGGCGAGCATCACCAGCGACAGCGACACGTCCACCACGCCGAACGCCAGGAACTCCCAGAGGCGGTCGGTATCGGCGGAGACGCGCGTGATGAGGCTCCCCGTGCGCTTGCGCGAGAAGAACGCGAGGCTGAGCCGCTGGATGTGCTCGTACAGCTCGGCGCGCAGGTCGCGGGCGACCCACTCGCCGAGCACGGACATCAGCCGCAGCCGCACCAGGGCCGCCGCCTGGCGCACGAGGTACACGGCCGCCATGGCTGCCACCGCCAGCCAGGCGACTGTCGCGGCCCGGCCCAGCGGCAGCCGCCCTTCCTGCGCCGGCCGCACGACGCGGTCGATCAGGTAGCCCGCGAGATACGGCGGCACCAGGCTGACGAGCGTGATGACCGCCGCGGCCCCCATGCCGAGCAGCAGCTGGCGCCGATACGGCGCGAGGTAACTGAGCAGCCGGCGGATCACCGCGACCTGCCGGCCCGCGACGAGGGCCTGTGCGTCGCGGATTGGCCGCGCCACGCTGGCCGCGTACTCCTGGTCGGGGTCGGCAGCCGTCACGGTGCGCCCGGCGAGGGCCTCCTCGAGGACGAACTTCAGGTTCTCGACGGCGCGCCGCTGTCGGTGGCTGTAACGCAGCACCGCGAGCGGGGGGTCGCCCGCGCGCCCGAGCAGCGTGAGCGTGCTGGCGGAGAGGCCCGGCGCCTCGCGCACCGCCTCGATGCGGTCCCGCTCGACGCTGCGGATCTCCCACCCTGTCGGGGCGCGCTGCGCCACCGCGACGTGGCCGGCCCCGAGAGCGACCCAGACCTCCGTGAGCCGGTGGGCGTGGTCCAGGTCCGCCAGGGCGTAGAGCTGGACCGGAGCGCCGTGCCAGCGGGCCTCGATGTCGCGGCGCAGCTCCGCCGGCAGCCGGGACGGCTGGCCGGTGTAGCGCGCGATGACTTCGTGATCAGGGTTGTGGTGTTGCGTATCCATGCGCGTGATCCCGTTCAAACGTGAGTCAACAAAACAGCCCTCCAGGTCTCGCGAAGCACCCGGAAGGCTGGATCACGGCATGATGCCGATCCGCAGGACTTCTAGGGTGCTCGCCCTCCGCCACCGACGTCGCCGGACGCAATACGCCCGGGAATGCGCCGCAGGAGCGCGACCCGGCACACGAGTCCGGGCGCCGCGCGCTGGCGCAGCATCGTCGGGGTGGTATAGCGAATGTCGGTCATAGCAAGTGAGGAGCCCTCCTTGGAGCAAGCATAAGAGCGGGGCTCGCACGGAGCAACCCCCTGCCCCCGCGCTTGACACGGCACTGCACCAAGCGTTTCTTGTCTCACATCATGATACGTCGTCTCACGTGATTGCGAGCACTGCCCCGGCGGGCACCCAGGCCGTGGCCCGGGCGCTGGGCCTCCTCAAGTCCTTCAGCGACGCCCGGCCCGAGTGGCGGCTCTCGGAGCTGGCCCGCGCCGCCCGCCTCCACAAAGCCACCGCCCACCGCCTCCTCGCCGCCCTGGAGCGCGAAGGGATGGTGGCCCGCGACGCCTCGGGGGAGACCTACCGGCTCGGCCCCGAGGCCATCGCACTCGGCGCCCGCGCCGTCCGCGCCAACCAGCTCCGGGCCGTGAGCCGCGCCGAGCTCGAGGCCCTGGCCGCGGCGACTGGCGAGACCGCGACGCTCGAAGTCCTGGTCGGTGGCGACATGCTGATTCTCGACGAGGTGCTGGGGCGCGGGCTGATCGGCGCCACCGCCTCCTTGGGGACCCGCTGGCCTGCGCACGCCACCTCCACGGGCAAAGCGGTCCTCGCCGCCCTGCCCCAGGCCGAGCGCAAGAGGATTCTGGGGACGCGCCCCCGGCTCGCCCGCCACACTGAGCGCACGATCACATCGGCCGCGGCGCTGGCGCGTGAGCTCGCCGAGGTGGAGCACCGCGGCTACGCCACCGCGTACGAGGAGCTGGAGCGCGGCTACGTTGCCGTGGGGGCGGCGGTGTGCGACCACGCGGGGCGTGTCCTCGCGGCGCTCAGCGTGGGGGGCCCGACAGTGCGGCTGCCGACCTCGCGCCTGCCGGCGCTGGGACGGCAGGTGCGGGCGGCGGCGGCGCGGATCTCGGGCGCGCTCGGCTTCCGCGCGTGAGCGGCGCGTGCTGAGGGAAACGCCGTTCCACCCGCGTACGGCGCCGCTGTGCGAGAGCCAGGCGTGGCGCCGCTGGGCGGGCTACGTGGTCGCAAGCTCCTACGAGCTCACCCATGACCGCGAGTACCACGCCATCCGCAGCTCGGCGGCGTTGCTCGACGTGTCGCCGCTCTACAAGTACTTGATCACGGGGCCGGACGCCGAGCGGCTTCTCGACCGCGTCGTCACCCGCAACGTGGGCAAGACCAAAGTCGGCCAGGTGTTGTACACGCCGTGGTGCGACGCGGCCGGGAAAGTGATCGACGATGGCACCATCTCGCGCCTGGGCGAGCAGACGTTCCGCCTTACGGCCGCCGATCCCAATCTCCGCTGGCTGCACCTCAACGCGATCAGGCTGAACGTACGGATCGAGGACGTCTCCGCGTCGACGGCGGCGTTGGCTCTCCAAGGGCCGAGCTCGCGCGCCATCCTCGAGGAGTTGACGGCGACCGACTTGACGACCCTCAAGTACTACCGGCTCACTGCCGGCTCCATTCGCGGCATCCCGGTCACGATCTCGCGCACCGGCTACACCGGCGACTTGGGCTTCGAGGTGTGGGTGGATGCCGAGCAGGCCCTGGCGATCTGGGACGCCGTGGTGGACGCCGGCACGCCCTACGGGATCACGCCGTGCGGCATGCTGGCGCTCGACTTGGCGCGGATCGAAGCGGGCCTGCTGCTGCTCGAGGTGGACTACGTGTCGGCGCACCACGCGCTGCTCGAGAGCCAGAAATCGTCGCCGTTCGAGCTGAACCTGGGGTGGACGGTGAGCCTGGAGAAGGAGTGGTTCGTCGGGAAGCCGGCGCTTGTCGCCGAGGCCGCGCGTGGGGCGGCGTGGCAGCTCGTGGGGCTGGAGGTGGACTGGGACTCACTCGAGCGCCTCTACGCCGAGGTCGGCCTGCCGCCACGACTTCCCACGACGGCGTGGCGCACCAGCGTGCCCGTGTACGTGAACGGCACCCAGGTGGGCTACGCGACGAGTGGCTGCTGGTCACCGGTGCTCAAGAAGTACCTCGCCCTGGCGCACGTTCGTGGGGAGCACGCGCGGCCCGGCAGCGCCGTCATGATGGAAGTCACCGTCGAGCACCACCGCAAGCGGGCCGCCGCGCGCGTCGCCAAGACTCCCTTTTTCAACCCTGAGCGCAAGCGCGCCTGATGCCCTCCGCTTCGCGGTACGACGCGATCGTGGTGGGCGGCGGCCACAACGGCCTCGTCAACGCGGCCTATCTCGCCCGCGCCGGCCGCCGCGTGCTGGTGCTGGAACGCCGCCCGCGTGTGGGGGGCGCGGCGGTCACCGAAGAGGTGTTCCCCGGCTTCAAGTTCTCGATGTTCTCCTACGTGGTGAGCTTGCTCAGGCCGGAGATCATCCGCGACCTGGATCTCCCCGGGCACGGGCTTCATATCCTGCCGCTCGAGAGCACGCTCACCCCGATGGAGAACGGCGATTACCTGGCCGCCTGGGCGGACCACGACGAGACCCGCCGCGAGCTGTACCGCCATTCCCCGCGCGACGCCGATGCCTACGACGAGTACGGCAGGCTGATGCACTTCATGGCCCACGCCGTCAAGCCGATCCTCGGCATGGTGCCGCCGGATCCCACCTCGCTCCACCCTCGGGACCTCATCGGCCTGCTGCGGCTTGGGCGCCACTTCCGCGGGCTCGGCGCCGAGAAGCTGCACGCGCTCGTGAAGCTCATGACCATGAGCTCGGCCGACTTCCTGGACGAGTGGTTCGAGACCGATGTCTTGAAGGCGACCAAGTCGGCGAGCGGCATCATCGGCACGTTCCTGGGGCCTCGCTCTCCGGGGACGGCGTACGTGCTGCTTCACCACTACATGGGCGAGCTCGACGGCGTGTTCCGCGCTTGGGGCTTCGCCAAGGGCGGAACGGGGTCGGTGAGCGAGGCGATCGCGGGCGCGGCGCGCCGCTTCGGCGCCGAGATCCGCACCGATGCGGCCGTCGCCCGCGTCCTCGTCACGCGCGGGCGCGCGACGGGCGTCGTGCTGGAGAACGGGGACGAAATCCGGGCGAAGGCGGTCGTGTCGAGTCTCGACCCGCGGCGCACGTTCCTGCAGCTGCTCGAATCCGACGGGCTCCCCGACGATTTCGTCGAAGCGATCCGCCGTTTCAAGTTCCGCGGCTCCTCGGGGAAGGTGAACCTGGCGCTGGGCGCGCTGCCGAACTTCACCTGCATGCCGGGCCCCGGCCGCCACCTGCGCGGCGCGGTGTCGATCTCGCCGAGCCTCGAGTACGTCGAGCGCGCCTACGACGACGCCAAGTACGGCGAGTTCTCGCGCCGGCCGTATCTGGACATCGTCATCCCCTCGATGATCGACCCCGGGATGGCGCCGCCGGGCAAGCACGTGATGTCGATCTTCGTCCAGTACGCGCCCTACCATCTGAACGGCGGCTGGAGCGACGCGCGGCGCGAGGCGTTCGGCGACGCGGTGATCGACGCGGTGGCGCGGTTCGCGCCCAACCTCAAATCGATCATCCTGCACCGCCAGGTGCTGACGCCCGCGGACATCGAGCGCGTCACCGGGCTGACGGAAGGCAACATCTTCCAGGGCGAGCTGGCCCTGCACCAGCTGTTCTTCCTGCGGCCGGCGCCATCGTGGGCGCGCTACCGCACTCCCGTGCGCGCGCTGTATCAGTGCGGCGCCGGGACGCATCCGGGCGGGGGCATCATGGGCGCGTCGGGCCGGCTGGCGGCGCTGGCGATGCTGGGGGACGGGGCATGACGCCGCACGCGATCGTCATCGGCGCGGGGGCGAACGGGCTCGTCGCGGCGCACACCCTGGCCCGGGCGGGGCGGCGGGTGCTGGTGCTCGAGCAGCGTCAGGAGATCGACGGCGCGCTCGACGCCGGGTGGGTGCCTCCCGAGGTCGTCAGCGACCTCGGCCTCGACCGCCATGGGCTGCGCGTTGTGCGACTGGACCCGTGGATTTCCGTGGCTCTCCCCGGCGGTGGCCGGCTGGAGTTGTCCCAGGACGCGGGACGGAGCGCAGAAGCGATCCGGCGGGTCAGCCCGGCGGACGCCGCCAAATGGCCGGCGTTCTGCCGGCGCATGCACCGGCTCGCCGGCTTCCTCGAGGCCCTCTACGCCGTGCCGGCGCCGGACGTGGAGACCCGCGACCTGCGCGAGCTGGCCCGCCTCGCCGGGCTCGGACTCAAGGCGCGCCGCTTGGGTAAGGAAGCGATTGTCGATCTGCTGCGGGTGTTGCCGATGTCGGTCGCGGAGCTTCTGGACGACTGGTTCGAGCACGATGGGCTCAAGGCGGCCCTCGGCGCCGGGGGCGTCTTGCACCTGCGCCAGGGGCCGCGCTCGGGCGGAACCGCGTTCGTCATGCTCCACCACCACGTGGGGAGCCCGCCGGGAGTGTTCCGGCCGCCGCTGTCCAACATGGTTGAGGTCCTCGCGCGACTGCCCGGCGTGGAAGCGCGGCGCGGCGCCCGGGTCGTGCGCATCACCGTCGCGAACGGTCGCGCCACCGGGGTCGTGCTCGCTTCCGGGGAGCAGATCACGGCGTCCGTCGTCGCGTCCAGCGCGGACCCCCGCGCCACGCTCCTGGGCCTGCTCGAGCCGGGGTGGCTCGACCCCGAGTTCGCGCGGGCGGTGCGCGGGATCAAGTGCCGCGGCGTGGCGGCGCGCGTGATACTGACGGTCGCGCGGGACCCGGGGTTCTCGACTCTCGCCGTGGCGCCGTCGCTCGAGTACCTGGAGCGCGCGTACGACGACGCCAAGTACGGGGCGATGTCCCGTCATCCGTATCTGGAGGCCCGCGTCGAGGACGGTCGCGTGGTGGTGCACGTGCAGTACGCCCCGTACACCCTCGCTGACGGTGCGTGGGACGATGCGCGGCGCCGCGCCCTCGGCGATCTGGTCGTCGAGCGTCTCGGCGAGCATGCCCCTGCCCTGCGGCAGGTGGTGACCGGCTGCGACGTCATCACGCCGCAGGATCTCGCCGAGCGCGGCGGACTGACCGAGGGCAACGCCTATCACGGAGAGCTCACGCTCGATCAGGTCCTGTTCATGCGGCCGGTGCCGGGGTGGAGCCGCTATCGCACGCCGATCCCCGGCCTGTACCTGTGCGGGGCGGGCAGCCATCCCGGCGGCGGCATCGCGGGCGCGGCGGGCCGGCTCGCCGCGCGGCAGATCCTGAAGGAGGTGGCCGAATGACGACGACGTTCCACAAGACCACCGAGACCTACCGGCAGGGCGCGCGCACGATGCCGGGGCGTTATTACACGTCGCCCGAAGTCTTCGCCGAGGAGGCCGAGCGCGTCTTCCGGCGCCGGTGGGTGTGCGTGGGGCGCGCGGCGGCGATCCCCGAGCCGGGGACCTACCTGGTGGCGGACATCGCGGGCGAGAGCATCATCGTGCTGCGCGACAGCGGCGGTCAGCCGCGCGCCTTCTATAATGTGTGCCGCCACCGCGGCACCCGGCTGTGCGAGGGGCCCAGCGGAAGCCTCCCCTCGACGATTCAGTGTCCCTACCACGCCTGGACGTACGGCCTCGACGGCCGGCTGGTCGGCGCACCGCACATGAATGAAGTGGCGGGGTTCAGCAAGGCCGATTACCCGTTACACGCCGCGCCGCTGGAGAGCTGGGAGGGGTTCCTGTTCACGAACCTCGCCGCCGAGCCGGAGCCGTTCACGCGAGTCTTCGGCCCGCTGCAGGGTCGGTTCGCGCGGTTCAACCTCCCGGCGCTCGCCACGGTGCGGCGCATCGAGTACGACGTGCGGGCCAACTGGAAGCTGGTGCTGCAGAATTACAGTGAATGCCTGCACTGCCCCACCATCCACCCGGAGCTGTCCGACAAGCTGCCCTACACCAGCGGCGCCAACGACCTGGTGGAGGGGCCGTTCCTCGGCGGTTACATGGAGATCAAGGCGCCGAACGCGAGCGCCACGCTCAGCGGGCGCGCCTGCGCCCTGCCGCTCGGCGACTTCCCGGCCGACGAGCGCCGCCGCGCGTACTACTACACGATCTTCCCGACGATGATGCTGAGCTTGCATCCTGACTACGCGGTGTTCTACACGGTGTGGCCACGGTCGGCTTCGGAGAGCCGCGTGGTGTGCGAGTGGCTGGTGCATCCGGACGCGCCGCGCGCGGCGGGCTACAACATTCAGGACGCCGAGGAGTTCTGGGATCGCACCAACCGTCAGGACTGGCGCATCTGCGAGCGCAGCCAGCTCGGCGTCAGCTCGCGGATGTACGGGCCAGGTCCTTACTCCCCGCGCGAGAGCATCCCCGCCGCCTGGGACCGCGAGTATCTGAAGGCGATCGGGGGTTAGGTCAGAACTCCCGCTTCTTCATTTCCGAAAAGAAATCGCGGCGCTCGAGGTCTTCATCGGTCGTTTCGGGCGGCAGCGTGGTATCGTATTGGCGTTTCACCTTCTGCTTCGCCCTGGCGGCCTTGGCGGCGTTCTTCTTCACCAGGGCGGCCAGTTTCTGCTCGTCACTCTTCGACATGATCAGTCCCCTTCATACTTGAATGACACCTTGACCTTGGCCCGATAGCTTTCGACTTTGCCGTCCTTGAGCTGCATGTCGAGCTGCGAGATCTCGGCCACCCGCAGGTCGCGCAGCGTCTTCGCCGCGCGCTTGACGGCGGCCGCTGCCGCCTTCTCCCAGGACTCGGTGCTCGTCCCGACCAGCTCGATCACCTTGTAGACGCTCTCGGCCATGTGGGCCTCCTTTACGTTGCAATGTAACGCCTCGCGACTGCCTCAGCGGGCCTTTACCTGCCGGGTGAGGCGTTTGGGGGCTCGGTTGCACCACGCGGTGTACAGCGCCTCGCGAACCGCAGGGACTGTTGCCGCCCTCAGGCGCACTTGCGTCGCCCCACCCCGACCCCAGCCCCCCTGCACCGGCGCGAACACGGCGGGCTGCGTGCGCGCGAATAGCTCCTGTTGCTCGGGTGTGAGCTTGACCATCGCCCACCCGTCGCGGGGATAGCCCAGCGTCGCGAAGATCCGGTCGCCGACGCGAAAGTCCGGGTGGCCCATGTGGGCGGCCTCAGACGCCTCCGGAAAGCTCAACGCGATGCGGCGGAACTGATCGGCCGTCATGAAGCCGAGGCGCCACGCGCGGCGAGCAGCGCGTCGACTTCCGCGTAGCCCGAGGGATAGAGCGCGCCGCTCGGCGACGCTCCCGCGTCGAGGAGCGCCGCGACCGACGCGGGCGTCCGTCGTTCGGTCCAGTACGAGTCCACGCACGCCTTGACGGCCAGGGCGAGCGCCGTCCGGCCCTTCCCGTCCTTCGCGTCGACCGGCGCGCCGCGCGCGATCAGCAGCTGCACGGTCGCGGGCAGCCCCTTCCAGGCCGCGACGTGCAGCGCGGTGCTGTCCTGCGCGATGTCGAAATACCCGTCGCCTTCGTACAGCGCCGTGGCGGGGACGCCGAGATCGAGGAGATGGCGGACGCCATCGGTGTTCCACGTCCCCGCGAACTCGGCGAGGAGCTGGCCTCCCCGCGCGATGATCTCGCGGACGAGATCGGGCTCGCGGTCCGCGATCGCCCGGATCGCGGCCGGGTCGTTCCGGGCGCACGCGGCGATCAAGCGGTCCACGCCGCGCAGCTCGATGGGGATGCCGCGCCGCTCGAACAATGCCAGCACGTCACCGCGCCCGCGGCGCGCCGCCCGCGCAACGGCGGACGCGCCATCCTTGCGCAGCCTCGGGTCGGCGCCGTGGTTGAGCAGCAGCTCGATGATGTTCAGGTTGTTGTCGCGCGCGATGGCGTGATGGAGTGCAAGCCAGCCGCGTTGGCGCTGGTAATTGGGGTCGGCGCCGTGCTCGAGCAGCCACTTGGCCCCCTCGTAGTCGTGCCAGTCGTGTTTGCGGATCAGCATTAGCGAGAGGTTCTCGGCGGTGAGCCTGCCGGTCTCGACGAGCAGCTGCATGGCGGCGTTGTCGCGGGTTTCCGGGGAGTGATACACGGCCTCCCCGTCGTTGGGGTCGGCGCCACGCTCGAGCAGCAGGCGGGTGAGCGCGGCGTGGTGGGCGACGCCGGCGGCGCCGTAGAGGGCCGTCTCGCGCTCGGGATGTTGACCGGTCGTCCAGAACCCCGTATTGGGATCAGCCCCGGCGTCGAGGAGCGCTGTCGCCGCCCCGAGGAAGCCGTCCGAGCGCGTCGGGTCGAGGCGGAGATACTTCGAAAGGCAGAGATGATTCAGCGCGTCCCCGCCGTAGGGAGCGCTCTTCGCTGTGGCGTTGCCGGGATCCTGGGCGAGGAAGCGGCGCACGGCGGCCTCGTCGCCGAGCACCGCGACGGTGTGGATGTCGCTGCCGGCGATGTCAGGGTGCGCGGCGAGGATCGCCGCGGCCGCGTCCAGCGAGCCGTGCCAGAGGGCGGCTTCGAGGAACGCCGCCCTCTGATCCATCCCTGCCTCAATGGTCCGCGTTGGCCAGGTCCGTGACCGCGGTGGCGAGCGTCCGCACCTTCGCCTGATCGGTCGCGCTCTGGGCATCGCCGGTCAGCTGCGTCGCCAGCTGGGTCAGGGCGTCCTTGCGCGGCTGCCCCACCAGCTTCTCGGCGGCGGCGAGCGCCGTCCGGGCAGCGGCGATCTTGTCGGGGGCGAGACCGTTCGAGCGCGCCAACTGGTCGAGATAGGCGCGCACCACCACGGGGCTCGCGGGCCACACCAGCTTCGGCTGGCCCTGGACGTTCAGATAATCGAGATGCACCAGCTTGGCGGCGTCGATCTCGTTCTGCGAGATCAGACCGCTGGGCCGGAGCTCGAAGACGTCGAGCCCGCGGGCGATTTCGGAGCTGTAGATGTAGCCGTTGTACCAGTAAGCGGACCACGATCCGGCGCCGACCATCTTGGTGGCGTCCATGGGGCCGCGGTCGAAATAGGCGATCTCCTTGGGATGCGCCGGATCGGTCCAGTCGAAGACCGAGATGCCGCCCTGATACCAGGCCTGGACCATGACATCGCGGCCGGGGATCGGGATGAGCGAGCCGTTGTGGGCCACGCAGTTCTCGAACGGCGTCTGCGCCGCGGGCATCTTGTAGTAGCTCTGGAACCGCATCGTGTCGTTGACGACCGTGAAGATCGCGTCGGCGCCCCACTCGGGCCTATCGGTGGCGCGGCACTTGGGCTGCCCACCCCCGCCCCACTCATCCGAGAACAGCAGCTTGGTGCCGTCGTTGTTGAACGTGGCCGAGTGCCAGTAGGAGAAGTTCGAGTCCGCCGCCGCGCCGAGGCGCTTGGGGTTGGCGACGTCGTGGATGTCGAGCAACAGGCCGTAGCCGCCGCAGGCGCCGCCCGCCCGCCCGATGGCCGGATACACCGTGATGTCGTGGCACTGATTGGGCCCGGGGCGGATGCCGTTCTTCGTGCCGGGGGGCACGGCGTTGACCAGCAGATCGACGATGCCCTGGATCGCCCCGCGTAGCGCCGTGCTGTCGGCGCCGGTGGGTGCGCCGGTGCCCTGCCGCGCCTTGACCACGCTGTCGAGCATCGGCCGGACAAAGCCTGGTCCTAGTACGAAGTCCGTGCCGCGCACCTTCGCGGTGAACCCGCCGACGGCGCGCGCCGAGTCGGCGGCCCTGGCGGCGGCGGCGATGTCCTCGGGCGTCTCCGCGTGCGTGGCCGCTTCCGTCAGATCCTGGAAGATCCGCGGCGAGCTCACGATGCTCGCCAGCTCGGGGTGGGCCAGCGGCACCTTGATGACCTCGATCCGGAACAGGGCCGAGTTCGGGTTCGAGTCCGGCGCCAGGCGCGAGCAGCCCGCCAGCTCGTTGGGCGAGCGCACGCCCGCCGACCCGGACACGTAGATGTACACGTTGTCCTTGTCGTTGGGATCCTCGACCACGGTGTGCGTGTGCGAGCCCCGGCAGGTCTGCACGTTGCCGATGTACTTGGGATTGGTGATGTCGGTGATGTCGAAGATGCGGATGCCCCGCAGCCGCACGGTGCTGACCGAGTCGTGCACGCCCTCGGTGCCGCAGTCGAGGCGGCCGGACATGCCCTCGCCCGACACGAACAGCAGGTTCTTGTAGACGGAGACGTCGCTCTGCGAGGCCGGACACAGGAACCCGATCGCCAGGGCCGGCTTTCTGGGGTTCGTGATGTCCCACACCTGATAGCCGTTGTAGTTGCCCTGAATCGCGTAGTGCCCGGAGAACGAGAGGTCGGAGTTGGTGACACCCACGAACTTCTCCGACGGCCGCCGGTTCACGATCAGCCGCAGATTCCACGCCGCTTGGGCGGCGTTCCACTGGCCCGCGCCCAGGCCGACCCGCCGGTCGGGCACGGGGGCCGTGGTGGACATGTCGAGCTTCGAGGAGGCGCAGCCCGCGAGGGACAGCGCGGCGACGGCCAGCAGAGAGAACGATGCGAGTCTCACAGAGGGCTCCGTTTCAAGGCGTTGAGCATGCGGTTCATGCGGTCCATCTCGGTCGTCTGGTCGGCGAACACGTCGGAGGCGAACCGGTAGACGATCTCTTCTTCTCCCCCACCCTGCGTGCCGAACAGCTGGTTCACCATGACGATGGCGCCCATATGGTGCTGGATCATGAACGTCAGGAACAACCGGTCGAAGTCGGCGCCCCGCGCGCTGTCGAGCTGCGCCAGCTGCGGCGGGGTGAGCATCCCCGGCATCAGCATCGCGTGCGTCATCCCCGGCATCGCGTCGCGCGCGGTATCGATGTCGGGCACGGCCTCGTGCCGGTCACGCAGCCAGCGCTGCATCAGCACGATCTCGTCGCGCTGGCCGACGACGATGCGCTCGCACAGGGCGCGCAGCGCCACGCTCGCGCCGTGCGAGGGGGCCCAGCCGGCCATCAGGACGGCTTGGGCGTGGTGACCGATCATCCCGGCCATGAAGCGCACGTCCGCTTCGGTGTAGGCGGCCGGGTGGGTGGCGGGCGGCGTGTGCGCCGCGTAGGGAACCGGGGTCGAAGAGGTCTGGTGGGTGGCGGCGGCACACGCCGCGGCGGCGAGGATCGCCAACACCCCTGCCGCGCGCACCGTCGCAGATGCGGAG